>VFQN01000677.1_pt1 | contig 61746 bp, 47 predicted proteins | sample 3512371 | NCBI WGS metagenome assembly VFQN01 (sample SAMN10412370, study PRJNA504923) | tailings metagenome | isolation source: Replicate 2 from Balatoc abandoned mine | place: Philippines: Itogon, Benguet | collected 2017-08-28 | reverse complement strand
CCCCTGCAGTCTCATTTTGACCTCCCGGCAGTCTCCTTTTGATCCCACCCCGATAGGCTTTTCTGGCCAGTAGGGAGACCTGCGAAGTAATATGGTGTCGGTCTGGTTCGAGCAGAGGGCGGACGCCGTCGCCGGTATGGATCCGGGTGCAGCGTTGCAGCAGCGCGCCAGGCGCGCCGTTGGTAAGCGCGCGGAGGGTTGCAGCGGGCCTTCGCCGGATGACTGTGCTTCGCTTGCGTTCGGAATCGAAGGGGAACTCAGCCTCGATCGGCATTTCCCGGTGGACGCGTTCCCGGTCGCCTCCGGCCTTGGCCCCGGCGGCCAGCAAAGCCGCTTCCGTGGGGTCCCCGACCGCCGTCCAGATCCCGTTTTCCTGGGCGCTTTGGGCGTTGTTGCAGCCGATCAGGATCGTGGCCAGCTCGAGAAGGCAACCTCTTGCTGCTTCGTCCGGTGCTCGGCCCGCGAGGAGGACGTCGCCCTCGGGTGAGTAGCCTTCGCCCGTGACATCGAAGGCTTGCCCGTCGACGAACAACGTGCGGACGGTCATCTCGCCGAGCGTCAGGGTACCGGTCTTATCCGTGCAGATGACGGAAGTTGCCCCGAGGGTTTCGACCGCGAGCAGGCGTCGAACGAGCGTACCTCTGCGCGACATCCTGAGGACACCAAGCGCAAGGGCCACTGTGACGACCGCAGGCAATCCTTCGGGGACGGCGGCCACGGCGAGACTGACTGAGGTCATGACCAGTTCGAGTGGGTTTGTTCCGCGGAGCACCCCCAATCCGAACAGGAGGGCAACGATGCCGAGCGTGGTCCAGACCAGGAGGCGGCCCAGGGCGTTGAGATTGGATTGCAGGGGGGTGGGTTGCGCGATTGCAGCTTCCTCGAGCAGTCCAGCAATCCGGCCAAGGTCGGTGTTCATCCCGGTGGCTACGACCACCGCGCGACCGGAGCCTGATGCGACGCTCGTTCCCATGGATACCATGTTCGCACGATCGGCGAGGGCCACGTCGCGTGTTTCCAGGGCAGCCCATTGTTTGGTTACCGCGTCCGACTCACCGGTGAGCTCCGATTCGATGCATCGAAGCGAGGAAGCCTCCAGCAACCGGGCGTCCGCAGGGACCACGTCACCGGCTTCCAGGCTTAGGATGTCGCCAGCGACGATCTCGGATGCCGGGATCTGCCGGATGGTTCCGTCGCGACGGACCTTGGCCAAGGGTGCTGTGGCGCGTTTGAGTGCGGCAAGGGCGTTTTCCGAATGGAACTCCTGAAACGTGCCGATGGCGGCGTTCAGGATGACAATGGCCAGGATGGCGAGGGCGTCTACAGTCTGTCCCAGCAGGGCGGAGATCGCGCCGGCGCCGATGAGAATCCAGACGAGAAGGCTCTTGAATTGGCCCGCGAGGATGCGCCAGCGGCTGATGGGTTTGCCCTCGCGGATCTCGTTGGGCCCGTTTGCGGCGAGGCGTTGAGCCGCTTCCTGCGAGGACAACCCGGTGGTTGTTGAACCAAGGTACCTCAGCACCTCGTCAGCCGCCTGGTTGTACCAGGGCGGTTGGGCATTCCCGGGTTGGACGCTGTCACCGACAGGCGACGGATGAAGGAGTGGACTGGAGGATTCAGGCATTCGGAGGAGGATTCCCGGCGGGGGCGTCAGGCTTCAGACGGTGATTTCCTGCGGGGTACTCGATCTGCGTGGGTGCGGTGGCGGGACCGGTGGGAGAGCCAGTGGGTGAACCAGTGGGTGGAGATGATCCCGGCGTGCTGGATGAGCGATCGGAGCCGGGAGGGTCTGATCTCTGAAGGGGCCGACCTCGAAGGCTTCAGGGCGAGCAGACTGGACAGGAGGACGGCGACGGAGGAGGCGATTGAACCGACGGAGCAGAATCGAAGGCTCACTTTCCTGACGCTCGTTGAAAGCGCCGCGGCCTCCCGGATCAGGAGCGCGCGATTGAGACCGCTTTCAGCGATCAGGAGTTCCTTGCGTTTGGCGAGACGGGTCAGTTGGTGGTGTCCTCGAAACATGTGCGGTCCTTCCGGAGTTGTTCGAGTGTGGCCGCGAGTATTCTGCAGTCACGCTGGAGCGCCCTGAGGCGGCGCGCGAGACAGGCGCTGGCCGTTGCGTAGAGGGTTGCGAGAATCAGGAGGACCGCGGTGGGGTAATGGTCCCATAGGACCACGGCTATGGCGGCCGTCAGGGTGATGGCTGCCATCAGGGCGAGGATGGCTGCTCCCAGGGCCAGCGCGATGGCTTTCAGCAAACGCCCGCTTTCTTCCTGAAGCTTCACGGCCAGCAGCGCAAGGCGGTTCTCCCCGATGACGAGCAGTCGTCGCGCCAACCGGTTTGCGCGCCTGCTCAGAGTCTCCGGTTTGGCGGCGGGCTCGTCCATGTCATGCATTTCCTGCGGGGTGTCAGGTTCCCCGGCGCGCTGCGATGAAACCGAGAATTGCTCCGAGGCCGAAGCCGATGGCGATGGCCTGATAGGGGTGATGGTGAACCGCGTCCCCGGCCGCAACGGCGCCTTCCTCCGCTTTTTCCCGGACGCGGTCCACCATTTCCCGGCCGTCGCCCAGGGCGGCGGCAAGGCGGCGGCGGGCTTCATCGATCTTGTCGCCCGCCACGTCGGCCGTGGCTGTAAGCAGGGCGCGCGCGTCGTCAACGAGCGTACCCAGGTCGTTGGCGGGTTCGTTTGTGGGTGTGTTCATGATCTGGATTTCTCACTTGGTTCAACGGTCGGTTGCGGTCTTGCTGGTCGGCTCCAATCCCGTTCCACCGCCCAGGGCCAGGGCAACGCGCCAAAGTCGCCGGGTTGGAACTCCTCGCTCAGGGCATGGAGGTCGACGATCTGGTCCGGGTTCAGGCCCAGGGTCTGCGACCCCGGCGGATTGGCGTAATCCCAGACCCAGTAGCGATTCAGGCCATCTTCGGGCGATGCCCCTGGACCGTAGTCCAATGGGGCGCAGATCCGCTCGATGACGCCGCTGTCGGATAGAGAGTAGAACTTGATTTTTAACTTCTTTCTCTCGGCGATGGCCTCAAGGACTCTGGCATGGTTTGGGATCATGAGGTGCTCCGGGTGCCTGGGTATTGTCGGTGGAAGTGTTGCGTTCCGTTCTCTTCCACCACGAATAGTGTGTCATACGGATTGGCTTTCCGCCATGGGGTGAATGCCCTACTTCGGGGCCCGCCCTGGATCTCAAGGGTTTCCGGGACGTCGCCTCTCACAACCCAGGCTGCGTTCACTCTGAGGTATGGACCTACGAAGGGCAGCAGCCCTGCCGTTGTGAGGGATTCCAGGTTATGAGTAGAATCAGATTCGCCTCCTCCCGGAGAAAAGGTTTGCCACGATCATGATCAAGGCGATCACGAGCAGGATATGGATCATTCCTCCCAGGGTATAGCTCGTCAGAAGGCCGGCTAACCACAGGACGATGATGATCGCCGCAAGGGTGTATAACATAGGATTATTCTTTGGTTTTCGTCGATTGCCGGATCGAACCCTCCGGCTGGGTTGTACCATTCCATGGCAACGGAATCGCTGATGGGTTTATGGCGACTCGGAATGATACCGCCGGCTGACTCTCCGTCGGTGAGAACCCTCCGCTTTCGACACGGCAGGGGACTTCCGGACGGAGCGTTGTTCCGGCCTCCTGGGTCGGGTCAATCACCGGTTCGAAGCAGGACAGCTACCTGACGGTCGCGGGCCATGCGCCTGTCGCCGAAGTTGCCTGTTCGGATCTTGGCTTCAGGAACCCCCGCGTTAATCAGGGCCTCACGCACCGAGGTGACGCGACGGTCGCTGAGCGCCTGGTTTCGCGAAGTCGTGCCGCGTGGACCCGTGGACCCGTCGAGACCCACGATCAGCGAAGGGTTTCCGATGAGGTATCGAGCGATTTCGGAGACCGTATTGTTCTCGACATCGCGAAGTGTCGACTGGTTGTTGTCGAATCGGAGTACGCGGTAGGAGGTCCAGAGAGTAACCACGCCAGCTGGGCCTTGGGTGCCAGTCGCCCCGGCTGGACCCTGTGGTCCGGGTTCACCGGCAGGACCCGCCGCTCCGACGGAGCCTTCCTGGGCGATGCCCTGGGCGCCGGTGGTTCCGGCGATGCCCCTGGGGCCGGCGGGTCCGGCTTGGCCGGCGGGACCAGCAACGCCGGTGGTTGTGGGGCCCTGAGAGCCGGTTGGCCCTGTCGAGCCTTGGGTGCCGGAGGGGCCGGAACGGCCTGCCGGACCGCGAGGACCTACCAGGGTGGGTCCTTTCGGGCCCTGGGATCCGCGAATCCCCTGCGGGGCAACAGGTCCGATGGGGCCCGTCGGGCCCTTGGGACCCAGCCGGGCGTCGCCCTGAGCCCCGGTGATCCCGGCGAGGCCTTGGATTCCCGTGCTGCCGGTTGCACCGACGGGGCCTGCGGTACCGACGAGACTGTCGCCCTGAGTGCCTGTGGCTCCAACAGCGCCCTGGGCGCCAGTTGGGCCGGTTGGTCCTTCTTCGCCCGCGGCGCCGACGGTGACGTCACCCGCGGCGCCGATTGCGCCTGTCGGGCCTGCGATGCCCATGGGGCCATCGGGACCTTGGTCACCAGGCGGACCCGCGAGGTTGGCGCCGGGATCGCCGGTTGTTCCCACGGCACCTTGGGGGCCTTCGGGTCCGATTGGGCCTTGTGGTCCTGACGGGCCGGCTATTTCCTGGCCGGGAGCGCCTGTGGCGCCGCCAGGTCCGATCAGCCCGGTAGCTCCTGCGGGACCGTCGGGGCCATCGGGGCCAACCAGGTTGGCGATCTCCGACACGCGCATATCATACTCGGGGTTTGTGTGGCTTGCGGTGTTCGGGGATCGGCATCCCGTCACTCCATAGAGGAGCGGCAGGGATCCGATACAGACCACCAGGGTCAGCAAGGTTGTGCTTCGGCCGCTGCTCGCGGATCCCTGGTGGGTCCAGCGTGGGTCGTTCATCAGTTTCTGTTCAGTGTTCATGATCATTCGCGTCCTTTCCCTGGTTCGTCCGAGGATGGAAGACACCTGGGGACTCGATCGCAGGGTACATGGTGGTTTGAACCTGTGGTTCCCGCCATGGGGTGTAACCCCCCTGTCAGGTTGGTTTAAATCGTCCCCAGTGGGTGTTGGCCACGACTTGACCTGTTCGGGGGTGCTTGGTTGAGCGTTCAGGCCGGCTTGGAATTGGGCTGGGGAGTACGAGACCGGTCGGCTCGGTATTCCAGGGATGACGAGGGATCAGGAGGTCGGTCGCTGGAGGCCGGAACCGGGCGATGGATCGGGAGGGTGTGGCAGTTGTCGCTGGCGCGGGCGCGGTGCGGGGCTAGGGTTCGGGCCTTGAAGCGCATGAAGCGAGACATGAAGCGAAGCGGTGGGTTGGCGGGTTGGCGGATCTGGATGCTGGTGCTGGCGATGTTCGCCCCCCGGCTGGTTTCGGGACAGGGGGCGGGGTTGCCCGGGGGTGAACTCGGCTACAACGCGGCCATGGCGAAGCTGTTCGCCGACATCCCGCATTTCTCCGCCGAGGTGGAGACCAGTCTGACGAACCTCACCGACAAGACCCGGATGACCGTGCCGATGCGGATGCACAAGCGGCAGGACCAGCTTCGGATCGAGGTGGATTTTGCCCGGATCAAGGGCACGGGCCTGGCGCTGCAGGGGTTGGCGGCCATGCAGAATATCGGGATGGCGCGCATGTCCAGCCTCGTGGACCCGAAGCAGAAGTCGATGACCGTGCTGTTTCCCGACCTCAAGGCCTACGCCAAGGTGCAGATGTCGGAAGTGGACATTCCGCAGGACGGCTTCCGGGTGACGAAGAAGCCGGTGGGTAAGGACACGATCCAGGGACAGGCCTGTGTGCGTCAGCAGGTGACCCTGACGGGGACCGACGGTTCGAAGGTCGAGGCCACCACCTGGGAGGCGACGGCGCTGGGAAACTTTCCCGTGCGCATGTTCTTCCGGCAGAAGGAGGGTTCGATGGCGATGTCGTTCCGGGACGTCGCCCTGCGCGCGCCGGCGGATTCGCTGTTCACCATTCCCGCGGACTATGCCGGGTTCGACAGCATGTCGGCGTTGATGCAGGAGGCGCTGACGCGCGCGGTGGGGGGCGGGGCGCGCTGAGCGGCCGGGGCCGGGGGTTGGAGGGCGTTCAGCGGGCGGCCTGGTCCAGGGCTTCGAGCACGATGCCCGGGGTGAGCACCTCGGGGAGGACGGCCGGGGGGCGGGCGGGGTCGCGCGGGTAGACCAGGACCAGCGGGACGCCGGCGCGCTCGAAGCGTTGCAGTTCCTCGGAGATGGCCCGGGGCAGGCGGGTGTGATCGCCCTTGAGCGGCACGGCGTCGAGGTCCCGCAGTTTCCTGCGCACCGGTTCGATGTCGATGGACGACCGCTCGTTGAGTTTGCAGGTCAGGCACCAATCCGCGGTGAAGTCGACGAAGACCACCCTGCGCTGGTTGCGGGCGGCTTCGACGGCTTCACGGGACCACGGTTGCCAGGGGATTTCGTCGGCGGCGGTGGCGGAGGCATTGCGGGTGGGGGCTGGGGTGTTCCGGGGTTCCTGGCTGGAGCGCCAGCCGAGCTGGCCTTCGAGGATGGCGGCGTAGGCGACGCCGGCGAGGAGGACGGCGCAGACGGCGGCGGCGGCGGCGTGGCGGCGGCCGCGCTGGGCGAACTCGCCCCAGACCCAGGCCGAGAGGGCGATGAGCACGAGGAACAATCCGAGCCACAGCGGGCCGCCGTCGCCGAAATGATTGGCGGTGAGGGCGAACAACCAGACCGCGGTCGCGAGCATGGGGAAGCCCATGGCGACCTTGAAGCGGACCATCCACTGGCCGGGCTTGGGCAGGAACCTGAGCCAGTCTGGTTTCCAGCTCAGGACGACGTAGGGGGCGGCGAGGCCGAAGGCCACCGCGGAGAAGACCGTCACGATGGTGGGGGTGTTGGCGGCGAAGGCGTAGCCCAGAGCGGGGGCGAGGAAGGGGGCGGTGCAGGGGGTGGCGAGGGCGACCGCCAGCATGCCGTTGAAGAAGGCGCCGGCGGAACCCTCCTTGCTCGCCAGATCGCCGGCGGCGTCCATGGCGCCCCCGCCGAGGTTGATTTCGAACACCCCGAACAGACTGAGGGCCACCAGAAGGATGAGCGTGGTCAGGATGACCAGGAAGACCGGGTTGCCGAACTGCATGCCCCAGCTCGCGATGCCGGCGGCCTGTTTCACCGCCACCACCACCCCCGCGAGGACGAGGAACGAGAACCAGACACCGAAGCCATAGACCAGTCCGAGCCGCCGCGTCTGCCCGGGGTTGCTCCCGCTCTGGCGGACGAAGCCCAGGATCTTCAGCGCGATCACCGGCAGCACGCACGGCATGATGTTGAGGATCAAACCGCCCAGGAACCCGAAGGCGATGGCTCCGATCAGGCCCATGCCGCCGGATCTCGGGGTGGTGGTGGCGGCCGGGGCGGCGGCGGAGGACGGGCTGGTGGGCGCGGCCGCCCGGGTGGTGCTGTCGGTGCCGCCGCCGCTGCCACGGCTGGCGGGGGTGGTTCCACGCGTGGCGGCGGGCGGCTGGGCCGTGGCGGTGGCGATCGGCAGGCGGGCCTCGAAGGCCACGGACGGCACCTTGCCCGGTTCGGAGCGAACGAGGAGGCCGCGGATTTCAGTGGGCCATTCGCCCTCCCATTTGCGGACCTTCTTTCGAAGGACCACGGTGGGCGGCGCGGAAGCGGGGCGTTCGGTGGCGGTGGACACCTCGAAGCCGTCGGCGGCGTCGGGGAAGAAGTCCGTCTGGCCGGGGGCGTCGGGGGCGGTCCAGCTCAGCACGAGGGCGCGTTCGGAATCCGAGCCGGGGCCGTCCCAGGCCGCGGAGGCCGTGCCCTCGGGCAGCGGGGGAGGGAGCTGTTTGCGGGCCTGTTCGAGGGTGGGGGCGTCGGGTGAGGGGAGGGTTTCGGGGCCGACCGCGAGTTGGGCGCGGACTTCGGCCTTGGCCTGGACGCAGAGGGTTTTGCATTCGAGCCAGCGGACGGTGGCGGCGAGGTTGGCGGGGCCCTGGGGTGCGTCGGGGGCGACGGTGATGGGGACGAGGAGGAAGGTGGTGCCGTGGTGGACGTAGGTGACGAGGTCGTTGTCGGCATAGCGTTCGGGCGCAGGCCATTGGATGGGGCCGGCGGTGAAGCCCTGGGGGAGCTGCCAGTCGATGGTGGTGGGGGCGCCGGAGTCGCCGCCATGCCGCCAGTAGGTGTGCCAGTCCTTCTGGGACTCGAGGCGGACGGCGGCGAGGAAGGTTTCGCCGGCGCGGACGGTCTGGACCGGGACGAGCAGGCGGGCGGTGGTGGCCGGCGCGGCTTGAGCCCGGGGGGCGAACCAGAAGGTGACGGCCAGCATGCAGGCGGCCGACCAGCGAAGCCAATACATGGGCAGCATCATGGTGCAGGAGGTTTGGATTGCCAAACCTTCGGTGGGACGGAGCATGGCGGGGTGTTCCAGGGCCCGCGGATCGAGTGGCTGGGTAGCGGTCGGGAGGGGCTTGCCGCGATGCTGGAGGCGATCGAGGCGGCCCGTCAGTCGGTGGCGCTGGAGATCTACATCCTGGAGGACAGTCCGATCGGGGCGCGTTTCAGGGCGGCGCTGGAGGCGGCGGCGCGGCGGGGGGTGCGGGTGCGGGTGCTGGTGGACACCTTCGGGTCGCTGGAGCTTCGGGCGGATTATCTGGCGCCGGTGGAGGCGGCCGGGGGGGATTGCCGGTGGTTCAACCCCTCGGAACTCGGGAGGTTCACCTACCGCGACCATCGGAAGCTGCTGATCGTGGATGACGCGATCGCGTTCGTCACCGGGTTCAACATCGGGACCGCGTATGACGGGGACGGGATCGAGAGCGGGTGGCGGGATCTGGGGGTGGTGTTGCGGGGGGCGTGGGTTGCGCCGTTGGCGCAGGCGTTTCACGGCATGTTCGGGGCCGCCAGTTTCCGGCACCGGCGGCTCGCGCGTTTTCGCCGGCACATGGTGCCGCAGCGCATCCGGGTGGAGAACGCGGATCTGTTCCTGCTTTCGCCGGGGCGTGGCCGGAACCCGGCGCGTGAATCGCTGGTGGCGGATGTTCGGCGGGCACGGTGCGTGCGGTTGACCACCGCCTATTTTCTTCCGCCCCGGAGCCTTCGGCTGGCGCTGGCGCGGGCGGCGCGGTCGGGGGTGCGGGTGCAACTGCTGGTTCCGGGGAAGTCGGACGTGCGGCTGGCGCAGCTTGCGGCGCGCGGCCAGTACGGGCGCCTTCTTCGCGCCGGGGTTGAGATCCACGAGTACCAGCCGGCGGTGTTGCACACCAAGCGGTACCTGCTCGACGACGTGGTGTATGTGGGGTCGGCGAACCTGGATCTGCGGAGTTTGAACATCAACTACGAGCTGTTGTTGCGGATCGAGGACGCGCGGCTGGCGGCCGAGGGGCACGCGGCGTTCGAGGATGACCTGACGCGGAGCCGGCGGATCCTGCCGGAGGCGTGGCGGCGGCGTTCGTGGTGGGCGAGGATGCTGGAGCGGCTCGCCGGGTTTGTGCTGGGGCGGCTGGACCCGCAGTTTGCGATGCGTCAGCTCGAGCGGCTGGGGGCGGCGGGCGACGACTCCGGGTTGCCGAGGTGGCGGCGCTGGTGGAAGGCGACCAGGAAGTAGGCGAGGACGGCGCCCGCCACGAGGGCGAGGCCGCCCCAGAAGCGGGTCCATTGGACGCTGCCGCCGGTGGTGCAGGCCTGGAGCCACCATCCGGTGCCGAGGTAACCGGCGAGGTTGCCGACGCCCTGGGCGACGAGGGACAGCAGGGCCTGGGCGCGGGTTCTCCAGGCGGGGTCGACCGTCTGGTTCAGGCAGATCGGAGCGGTGACGTAGAACAGGGTGAAGGCGAGCCCGTGCAAAGCGACGCCGGGCAGGACGAGGTTGCGGAGGTCGGTTCCGAGGAGGACGTATCGCAGCACCGCGAAGGTGAGACCCGCGGCGAGCACGGCCTTCGTGCCCCACCGGCTCAACCAGGCGGCCAGCGAGAACATCGCGAGGATCTCGGTCACCTGCGCCAGGCCCATCCAGGCGCTGGTGTGGGAAAGGCCGAGATCCCGCAGGTGCGCCGGGGCGAACGGGTAGAATGCCGCGAGCGGCATGGAGATCAGGGCGGCGGTGACGAAGAGCGCGCGGTATTCACGGCGTCGGAGGAGTCCGAGTGCATCGAGTCCGAGGCGTTCGCGCAGGCCGACTTTCCCCTGGGCGGGCGGCGGGGGGACCTTCGCGACGCAGAGGGTCGTGGCCGCCAGGACGCCCCAGCCGGCCATCGCCGTCCAACCCGCCCGCGGCGAGGCGTCGGCGTCGAGCACGCTGACCAGGAGGCAGCCGGCGATCCAGCCGAACGTGCCGAAGGCGCGCACCGGGCCGAATTCACGGGTCGGATCGGGCAGTCCGGCGAGGGCGATGGAGGTCAGGAGGCTCCAGGTCGGGGTGGAGAAGAGGGCCTGGACCTGGATCAGGGTCAGGACGAGCCACGCGGGCCAGCGTTCGGCGATGGCGTGGGTGGCCAGTCCGCAGGCGAGCGCCCCGCCCACCGCCACCCAGCGCAGCACGATCACCGGCGACGTGTGGCGGTCGGCGAGCGCCCCGAAGAACAGCGGCGTCACGAACGCCGCCACCGCCGAGGTCGCGAACGCGTAGGCCCGGAGTCCGCCGTACCCATGCGCGTCCAGCACCGGACTCAGCGGCACGAACCAGGCCGCCAACGCGATCGCCTGCACAAAGAACAGGGCCGCGTATCCCGTCTTCGAAGACCCGGTGTCATGACGCACCCGGACAGCTCACACCACCGCGGGTAAAGTACAAGCCCGCGACAAAACGTTGGACATTCCGGTGCGAAGCCGGGAGGAAGGTGCCATGAAACGCCGCCAGTTCCTCGCGTCGTCCGCCATGGCCGGTGCCGGTTGTCTCATCGCCCCCTCCCTTCGCCTGTTCGGCGCCGACGCCCCTTCCAACAAGCTGAACATCGCCCTCATCGGTGTCTGGGGACGTGCCCTGGCCCACTACAAGGCCATCGAGAACGAGAACGTGGTCGCCCTCTGCGACGTCAACGAGAAGCGCCTGCGGGAGGCCGCCATCAAGTTCCCCGGCGCGAAGACCTACGTCGACTGGCGCAAGTGCCTGGAGCAAAAAGACATCGACGCCGTGCTCTGCTGCACCGCCGATCACACCCACGCCTTCATCGCCTCCTGGGCCCTCAACCGCGGGCACCACGTCTACATGGAGAAACCCCTCGCCAACAGCGTCGAGGAAGCCCGCGTCGTCCGCGCCAAATACCTCGAACGCCGCAACAAGGTCGCCACCCAGGTCGGCATGCAGCGGCACGCCTACGAGAACTTCAACCGCGTCCGCGAACTCATCCATGACGGAGCCATCGGTGAACTCCAGCAGGTCAGCGCCTGGGGCAACCGCCAGATCCGCCGCGCCGGCTACCTGCCCGCCGACGGCGAGCCGCCGTCCGATTTCCACTACGACCTCTGGATCGGGCCGTCGCCGTTCCATCCGTACAACCCCGGCTATTTCTCCGGCGGCCCCGGGATGAACTGCCTTTCCTGGAACATGTACTGGGACTTCGGCACCGGGCAGGTCGGGGACATGGGCAGCCACACGATGGACATCGCCTGGAACGCGATCGACGCCGGGCTTCCGCTCACCGCGCAGGCCGCGGGCGAGCCGTACCATCCCGAGGTCACGCCCGTCGCCCTGGAGATGCACTTCGAGCATCCCGCCAACGACTGGCGTCCGCCCATCACGGTCTCCTGGTATCAGGGCGGCGTGATGCCCGCCTCGCCGGCGCCCTGGGTGGACCTCAACAAGATCGGGCACGGCGCGCTGTTCGAGGGATCGAAGGGCTCGCTGGTCGCCGAGTTCAACGCCCGCCTCATCATCCCCACCGGTGCCGCCGCCGACATGACCTATTACCGGCCGCGGCCGAAGGAGGCGCTGATCCCGCCGCTCGGCGATTTCCAGCAGCAATGGATCCGGGCCTGCAAGGGCGACCTGAAGACCTCATGTGATTTCGACTACAGCGGCACGATGATCGAGCAGATGCTGCTCGGGCTCGTCGCCTATCGGGTCGGGAAGAAGCTCCGCTACGACGGCGCCACCGGGCAGGTCACCGACGTGCCCGAGGCGAACGCCTTCCTGAAGCGCACCTATCGTCCGGGCTGGACCCTGGACGGCTGAGCGTCCGGTTGGCGGGAATCAGGACGGGCGTCGGGAGTCATCCGTTGAAGCCCAGGCGATGGCGTGTCGGGGACCCGCGGGGCGTTCCCGGAGGCGGTCGCTTCCGGGGGATCGTGGGTGGACGGGAGGGGGGAGGAACGGGCTGGTGTGTCTCGGCCGGTCGGCATGGCACCGGGCATCGGCATGGGCGTGGGAGCCGGGGGAAAACCGGGGAGGTCGGATTTCTGTAACGCAAAGAACGCGAGCAACTTCTGGAAACCCTCGTGGACATCATCCCCTTCATTTGCTTGAGTGATGCCAAGAAAGGGTGAGCGCTGGCCAAGCGGGGGGAAGCCGTTGGTGTGGTTCTTGGCGACGCTGATCGCAGGTGGGCGGTTCCAGGTTTCGCGTCGGGTCAGGCCGGAGAGGATCCGGGGCGCGGGGTCGGGGTGCCTGCCAGCCGAGAGCGGGTGGGGCGGGCGTCTCCGACCGGTGGGCGTCCGACAGCAGCCTGATCTCGGGGCCCTGACGGGCCGAGGACGACCGGTCGAGGAAGAAGAACGCGCCAAACGCCATCCAGAATCCGCCGTGAGCACCACCCCAGTCCTGTTCAACAACACCGTTCTGCGGGACGGCCACCAGTCGATGGCCGCGACGCGGATGACCACACCGCAGATGTTGCCGGCCGCGCCGATCCTGGACGGCATGGGGTTCCACGGGTTGGAGACGTGGGGTGGGGCGACGATTGATTCGTGTCTGCGGTTTCTGAACGAGAACCCGTTTGAACGGCTGCGGCAGTTGAAGAAGGCGGCGCCGCGGACGCCGCACCTGATGCTGTTGCGGGGGCAGAACATCGTTCAGTACGCCAGTTTTCCCGACGACGTGGTGGAGGCGTTTGTCCGGTGCACCTGCGATGCGGGCATGGACATCCTGCGGATCTTCGACGCGTTGAACGACGTGCGGAACCTGACCACCGCGATCCGGGCGGTGAAGGCCTGCGGCAAGCATGCCCGGGGCGAGCTCTGCTACACGATCAGTCCGGTGCACACCGTGGACAACTTCGTGAAGATGGGGGTGGAACTCGAGCGGATGGGTTGTGATTCGATCGGGATCAAGGACATGTCGGGCATCATCCAGCCGCGGATCGCCTACGACATGGTGAAGGAGCTCAAGTCGCGCATCGGGATACCGATCACGCTGCACACGCACGACACGGCGGGACTGGGAGCGGCCAGCTATCTGGCGGCGATCGACGCGGGGGTGGATGCGGTGGAGGTGTCGATCGTGCCGTTCGCCAACGGGACCTCGCAGCCGGACACCCAGCGCATGCTGGCGCTGCTCGAGGGGCATCCGCGGGCGCCGAAGTTTGATTCCGCCAAGCTCGCCGAGCTGCGGACGTACTTCGAGGGCGTCTATCAGCAGCTCTCCAAGTTCACCAGCCCGGCCAACGAGCGGGTGGACTCCGACATCCTGATCTACCAGGTGCCCGGCGGCATGCTCTCCAACTTCCGGACCCAGCTGAAGGAGCAGGGCATGGCGGACAAGTTCGACGAGGTGGTGCGGGAGATTCCGGTCGTCCGCGAGGCCCTGGGCTGGGTGCCGCTGGTGACCCCCACCTCGCAGATCGTCGGCACCCAGGCCATGATGAACGTGAAGTTCGGCCGCTGGAAAATGATCTGCCAGCCCGCGCAGGACATCGCCCTCGGCAAGTACGGGCGCACCCCGGGGCCCATCGATCCCGGCGTGCTCGCCCAGGTCGAACGGCAGACCGGCAAGAAGCCGGTGACCGAACGGCCCGCCGACCTTCTCAAGCCCGGCATGGAGACCTACCGGAAGCAGTGCGCGGAGAAGGGATTGCCGACCGACGACGAAACGGTGGTGCTTTTCGCGATGTTCCCGCAGCAGGTCGAGGCGTTGTACAAGGCCGCGGCGGCGCCGGCTGCGGGTTCCGCGCCTGCGTCCGCTCCCGCGTCGGCTCCGGCCGCCGCGCCGGCCACATCCGCATCCGCGCCCGCGGCCACGCCCGCGGCCACGGCCGCGACGGCCCCGGCCCGGGCTGGAAACGGACGCCGCCTGGCCCTCACCCTCAACGGCAAACGCCACGAAGTCTGGGTCGAAACCCTGGAAGATTAGCCGCCGCGTCCACCCACCCATCGCCATGTCCTCCCCATCGCATCGCCCGCCCGCCAACGAACCGTTGCTCGCCGAGTTTCCCCCGGTGAGCCCGGAGACCTGGAAGGCCCAGGTCGAAGCCGAACTCAAGGGTGCGCCATTCGACAAACGGATGTTCTCGACGACCCACGAAGGCATCACCCTCAAGCCGATCTATCGGCGCGAGGACGTGGCCGGGCTCGGGCACCTGTCGTCGCTGCCCGGCTTCCCGCCGTTCGTGCGCGGGTCCGGTTCGTCGGGCCACGCCGGCCGGCCGTGGGAGGTGTCCCAGGAGATCGCCGTGCCGGACGCGGCGGGGTTCAACGACACCGCCCGATTCGGCCTCACCCGGGGTCTGACCGCGCTGAACGTGGTTGTCGACCGCGCGACGCGGAACGGTGCCGATCCGGACTGGGCGCCGGAGGCGGACATCGGCCGGGGCGGGTTGTCGGTGGCGACGCTGGACGATCTGCGCACGGCGCTGCGGGAGATTGATCCGACCCGGGTGCCGTTGTACGTGCGATCGGGGGCATCGGGCATGCCGTTGGCGGCGCTTCTGGCGGCGCTGGTCCGGGAGCGCGGCGGGGATGTGGCGGGGCTTCGGGGCTGCATTGAGATGGATCCCCTGGGGGTGCTGGCCAACGAGGGGCGGCTGGCGATGTCCCTGCCCGTGGCATACGCGGAGATGGCGGCGGTCACCTCGTGGGCGGTGAAATCGGCGCCCGCGCTGCAGACGATCTGCGTGCATACGCGCGGGTGGCATGAGGCGGGGGGGCATGCGGTGCACGAGCTGGGGTTCGGGCTGGCGACCGCGCTGGAGTATGTGCGGGCGATGGCGGCGCACGGCCTGGACATCGGGGTGGTGGCGCCGCGGCTCCGATTCGCCCTGACGGTTGGCGAACGATTCTTCGTGGAGATCGCGAAGCTGCGGGCCGCGCGGATGCTCTGGGCCCGGCTGGTGGGGGCCCTGGGCGGTCCTGCCGGGGCGCAGCGGCTTTCGATGCATGTGCGGACCAGTGACTTCAACAAGACCGTGTTCGATCCGCACGTGAACCTGCTGCGCACGACGGTCGAGGCGTTCGCCGGGGTGCTGGGCGGGTGCGACTCGCTGCAGGTGGGAGCGTTCGACGAGGTGGTGAGGCGGCCGGACGAGGCATCCCTGCGCATGGCGCGGAACCAGCAGCTCATCCTGCGGGAGGAATGCCAGCTCACGCAGGTCGCGGATCCGGCCGGCGGTTCCTGGTATGTGGAATCGCTGACCGCGGAGCTGGCGTCGAGGGCCTGGGCGCTGATGCAGGAGGTGGAGCGTCGGGGCGGGATGGCGAAGGCGTTGCAGGGCGGCTGGCCGCAGGAGGAGGTGGGTCGGGCCGGGGAGGCGCGGCTTGCGGCGGTGGCGCGACGGCGCGAGAGCATCATCGGGACCAACGTGTACGCCAATCCGGGCGAGAAACCGCTGGAGGACCGCACCGACCGTGTTGCGGTGGCGGAGTTCCGGGAACGGCGGGCGCGGCAGGTTGCCACGGCGCGGACGCTGGCGGACCCGCAGCACCACCAGGCGGTGCTGGAGCGGCTGGCGGCGGTGGTGGGCAAGCGTGAAGCGGCGCTGTTCGAGGCCTGCGCCGACGCGGCGGCCTCGGGTGCGACGCTGGGCGAGATCAGCCGGGCCGCGCGGATTCACGACACCCCGGACGCGCCGGTCGTGCCGGTGCGGTTCGTGCGAGCCGCGGAGGGTTTTGAGCGGCTGCGCTCGGCGGTGGCCGAGTTCGCGAGGCGCCAGGGTCGGCGGCCGTCGGTTTTCCTGGCGACCATGGGGCCGCCGAAGCAGCACCGGGCGAGGGCCGACTATGCGCGCGGGCTGTTCGAGGTGGCCGGGCTGGAGGTCGTGGTTCCCTCCGGCTTCGAGACCCCGGAGGCCGCGGTTGCCGCCGCGGCGGAGTCGGGGGCGGACGCCGTCTGCGTCTGTTCGACCGACGAGACCTATCCCGCGCTGGTGCCGCCGATCGCGTCCGGACTGGCCGCCGCGAATCCGGACGCCGTGCTGGTGCTGGCGGGGTATCCGCCGGATCAGATCGAGGCGCACAAGGCCTCGGGCGTGGAGCTGTTCATCCATGTCCGTGCCGATGCCCTCGAAGTGCTCACCCTGCTGGCCCAACGTCTCGGAGTCCCCGTATGAAAGCGTTCCCCGACCTGACCAACGTGCCTTTCGAGGCGAAGCCCGCCGCCGGCGCGACCCGTGACGCGTGGCGTGCCGCCGTGGAGCGGGAGACCGGGCGGACCGTGGACGAGCTGGTGGAGACGACGCTGGAGCAGATCCAGCTCAAGCCGCTGTACACCGCCGAGGACCTGGCCGGGTGCGAGCATCTCGACACCATGCCGGGGGTGGCGCCGTTCGTTCGAGGGCCCTACGCGTCGATGTACGTGTCGCGGCCGTGGACCGTGCGCCAGTACGCCGGGTTCTCGACGGCCGAGGAGTCGAACGCCTTCTACCGGCGCAACATCGCCGCCGGGCAGCAGGGGCTTTCGGTCGCCTTCGATCTCCCGACCCACCGGGGTTACGACTCCGATCATCCGCGCGCGTTCGCCGATGTGGGCAAGGCGGGTGTGGCGGTGGATTCGGTCCTGGACATGAAGGTCCTGTTCGACCGCATCCCGCTCGACCGGATCTCGGTGTCGATGACCATGAACGGCGCGGTGCTGCCGGTCATGGCGTTCTACGTGGTCGCCGCCGAGGAGCAGGGCGTAAAGGTCGAGCAGCTCTCGGGGACGATCCAGAACGACATCCTCAAGGAGTACATGGTGCGGAACACCTACATCTATCCGCCCGCCCCCTCGATGAGGATCATCGCGGACATCTTCGCCTTCACCTCGCAGCGGATGCCGAAGTTCAACTCCATCTCGATCTCCGGCTATCACATGCAGGAGGCCGGCGCGCCGGCGGATCTGGAGATGGCGTACACCCTGGCCGACGGCCTGGAGTACGTGCGGACGGGGCTTCGGGCGGGCATCGACATCGACGCCTTTGCGCCGCGCCTCTCCTTCTTCTGGGCGCAGGGGAAGAACTTCTTCATGGAGATCGCCAAGATGCGCGCCGCCCGGGCCCTCTGGGCGAAGCTCATCCGCGGGTTCGGTCCGAAGAACCCGAAGTCCATGGCGCTTCGCACCCATTCGCAGACCTCCGGGTGGTCGCTGACGGAGCAGGACCCGTTCAACAACGTCGCCCGGACCTGCATCGAGGCGATGGCGGCGGCCCTCGGCCACACGCAGTCGCTGCACACCAACTCGCTGGACGAGGCCATCGCGTTGCCGACGGATTTCTCCGCGCGCATCGCCCGCAACACCCAGTTGCTGCTCCAGGAGGAGACCGGCATCACCCGGGTCATCGATCCCTGGGGTGGCTCGTACTATGTCGAGGCGCTCACCGACGCGCTGATGCGGCGCGCGTGGGCGCACATCCAGGAGGTCGAGTCCCTGGGCGGCATGGCGAAGGCGATCGAGACCGGGCTTCCGAAGCTCCGCATCGAGGAGGCGGCCGCCCGGCGGCAGGCGCGCATCGATTCGGGCAAGGAGGTCATCATCGGCGTCAACCGGCATCGCCTCGACAAGCAGGACGCCCTTCCGGTGCTGGAGGTCGACAACGCGGCCGTCCGCAACGCCCAGATCCAGCGCCTCAGGGAGCTCAAGGCCTCGCGCGATCCCGAGCGCGTCCGGCAATGCCTCGAGGCCATCACCCGCGCGGCGTCCGGCACCGAAGGCAACCTTCTGGCCCTGGCCATCGAGGCCGCCCGCGCCCGCGCCACCCTCGGCGAGATCTCCCTCGCCATCGAGAAGGTCGTCGGCCGGCATCAGGCCGTCATCCGCTCGGTCTCGGGCGTGTACCAGGCCGAGTTCGGCCAGGACCCGTCGATCGCCGAGGCGCGCCGGGCCACCGAGGCCTTCGCCGAGCACCACGGCCGGCGTCCGCGCATTCTCATCGCCAAGATGGGGCAGGACGGGCACGACCGCGGCGCCAAGGTCGTGGCCACCGCCTACGCCGACCTCGGGTTCGACGTGGACATCGGTCCGTTGTTCCAGTCGCCGGAGGAGGCCGCCCGGATGGCCGCCGAGAACGACGTGCATGTCGTCGGCATCAGCTCGCTCGCCGGCGGACACAAGACCCTGCTGGTGCAGTTGCGGGAGGAACTCGCGAAGCAGGGGCGCGACGACATCATGGTCATCGTGGGGGGGGTGATTCCCGCCCAGGACTACGATTTCCTGAGGGAACATGGAGCGGCCGCCGTGTTCGGGCCCGGCACACGGATCCCGGACGCGGCCCGGCAGCTCCTTGCGGACCTTGAACGGCAGTTGGTGGAATCCTGAGCGCCGTGACCTGGATGGCTCCAACGATGCGGTGGTCCCGGCAGCCGGGGCGTGCCGTGAGCCGGAGCGAGAGAAGGATGATGATGAACCCGACCGACACCACGACCGACGCGCGCCCCCTCGGGGGATCGGGCGGGCGTGGGCTGTCGGTGGACGCGCTGGAGGCGGGGGTCCGGTCCGGGGATCGCGCGGTGCTGGGCCGGGCGATCACGCTGGTGGAGAGCACATCCATTCGGCACGAGGCGATGGCGCAGGAGCTGTTGCAGCGGCTGCTGCCGTGTTCCGGCTCGGCGCGGCGGGTGGGCATCACCGGGGTTCCCGGGGTGGGGAAGAGCACCTTCATCGACACCCTGGGAATGCACCTGGTGGGAAGGGGCCATCGGGTCGCGGTCCTGGCGATTGATCCGACGAGCACCCGGTCGGGCGGGAGCATTCTGGGGGACAAGACCCGGATGGCGCGGTTGGGGGTGGAGCCTGCGGCATTCATCCGGCCCTCGCCCTCGGGGGGCACGCTCGGCGGGGTGGCGCGGCGGACGCGGGAGACGCTGCTGCTCTGCGAGGCCGCCGGTTTCGATGTGGTCCTGGTGGAGACCGTGGGGGTCGGTCAGAGCGAGGTCGCCCTGCGGGGGCTGGTGGATTTCTTCCTGCTTCTGCTGCTTCCCGGGGCGGGGGACGACCTTCAGGGCATCAAGCGGGGGATCATGGAGATGGCGGACGCGGTGGTGGTGCACAAGGCGGACGGGGACAACCGGGTTCGGGCGGAGGCGGCGCGCGGGGAGCAGGCGATGGCGCTTCACTACCTGGCGCCCGCCACCCCGGGATGGCCGCCGCCGGTGCTGCTGGCCTCGTCCCTCACCGGCGAGGGCATCGCCGGGTGCTGGGCGACCGTGGAGCGGTTCTACGCCGAGCTGGGGCCCGCCGGCACGATCGAGCAGCGGCGCGGGCAGCAGATGCGCGCGTGGTTCGACGACCTTGTCCGGGAGGAGCTGATCGCGCGATTCCGGCGTCATCCGGTGGTGCAGCGGCATCGTCCGCTGCTGGAGGAGGCGGTCGCGCGGCGGAGCATCACGGCGATCCGCGCGGTGCGCGCCCTGTTCGAGGCCCACGACGCGGCGCAGGTCGTGGACGCGGTCCACGCCGTGCACTCGGTCGGGCCGGCGCCCGGCGCCGGGGGATCGGGCGGGCAGACCGGGAGGGCTGGCGCATGAATGTTCGCGGCGCCGTCATCCGACCCGAAACCCGCCTGTTCCCGGGAACCGGTGGGTTCGTGAGATTCCGAAGGTCCGAAGTCCAACCAACCCTGTTTCAGCCATGATCCAACGCATCGACCATCTGGGTATCGCGGTGAAATCCCTTGCCGAGGCCGTTCCGTACTACGAGAAGGCGCTCGGTCTGAAGTGCGAGCACATCGAGGAGGTGCCGTCGCAGAAGGTCAGGACGGCGTTCTTCGCCTGCGGGGACGTGCATCTGGAGCTGTTGGAGCCGACCGATCCGGAGAGTCCGATCGCGAAGTACCTGGAGAAGAACCCCGCGGGCGGCGTGCATCATGTCGCCTTTGCGACGGACGCCATCGAGGCCCAGCTCGGGCAGGCCTCGGCGGCCGGGGTGCGGCTGATCCACGAGAAGCCGTTCGACGGGGCCGGGGGCAAGCTCGTGGCGTTCCTGCATCCCAAGTCGACCTTCGGGGTGCTGACCGAGTTCTGCATGCCGAAGCCCGGAGCGCCCGCGCACGGTGCCCATTCCTGAGCCGACTCTTTTTCGATCCCCAACGCCGCATCCAGAGAACCCGCCATGCCCATCGCCCAAAACCTGCTCGACGAACTGCGCAAACGCCGTGAAACCGCCCAGGCCGGAGCCGGCCTCGACAAGCTGGAAGCCCGCCGGAAGAAGGGCGTGATGACCGCCCGCGACCGGATCCAGGAGCTGTACCCCTCGGGCACCTTCCAGGAGTGGGGTCAGCATGCCGACCACGACTGCCATCACTTCGGCATGGAGAAGAAGTCGCTGCCGGGCGACGCGGTGGTGACGGGTGTGGGGCTCACCGACGGACGGCTGGTGGCGGCGTTCAGCCAGGACTTCACCGTGGCCGGCGGCTCGCTCGGGCGCATCCACGCCAAGAAGATCTGCGACCTGATGGAGTACGCGCTGAAGGTCGGGTGTCCGATCGTGGGGTTCAACGACTCCGGCGGCGCGCGCATCCAGGAGGGGGACGATTCCCTGTCGGGTTACGGGCAGGTCTTTTTCCGGAACGTCCTGGTTTCCGGCGTGGTTCCGCAGATCGCCATCGTGGCGGGCCCCTGTGCCGGCGGCGCGGCCTATTCGCCGGCGCTGATGGACTTCATCATCATGGTGAAGGGGACCTCGAACATGTTCATCTGCGGGCCGGAGGTGATCCAGGCCGCCACGGGTCAGAAGTGCTCGATGGACGACATCGGCAGTCCGACCGCGCACGCGACGGTGAGCGGGAACATCCATTTCGTGGCGGAGAACGACGCTCACGCGGTGGAGATCACCCGGAAGCTGCTGGGGTTCCTGCCTTCGAACAACGTGATGGATCCGCCGCACCAGCCGACGCCGCAGGTGGACCTTTCGCCGGATCCCGGAATGAACGACCTGGTGCCGTCGGGGCCGAAGGATCCGTTCGACGTGGTGAAGGTCATCACGCGGCTGGTGGACAACGGGGATTTCCTGGAGGTCCAGCGCGATTGGGCGCGGAACATGGTGGTCGGGTTCGCCCGGTTCCAGGGTGTGGTGGCGGGCATCATTGCCAACCAGCCGGCGGTGAAGGCCGGAACTCTGGACATCGACGCGTCCGACAAGGCCGCGCGGTTCATCCGGTTCTGCAACGTGTTCAACATCCCGCTGGTCACGCTGGTCGACGTCCCCGGGTTCCTTCCCGGCGTCCAGCAGGAGCGCGGCGGCATCATCCGGCACGGGGCGAAGATGCTCTTCGCCTATGCCGCGGCCACGGTTCCCAAGATCACCATCATCCTGCGCAAGGCCTACGGCGGCGCCTACCTGGCCATGTGCAGCGCGGACATGGGCGCCGACGTGGTGTACGCCTGGCCCACCGCCGAGATCGCCGTCATGGGTGCCGAGGGCGCGGTGAAGATCCTCTACAAGCGGGAGATCTCCGCCGCCGCCGATCCCAAGGCCAAGGAGGCCGAGCTGGTCGCCGAATACCGCGAGCGGTTCTGCTCCCCCTACGAGGCCGCCGCCAAGGCGATGATCACCGACGTCATCGAGCCCTCCGAAACCCGGGCCACGATCTCCATGGCGCTGCGGAACACCCTCACGAAACGCGAGACCCGGCCGCCCAAGAAGCACGGCACCATCCCGCTCTAATCCGCGCCTTCCCCATCCGGGTTCAACGGCCAACGCCTCATGAGCACCCCATCCCAGACCACCGTGGCATCCCCACCCGTCGATGAATTCCCGCCCGGCGAGGCCCACCTCGGCCGCGCCCTGGCCTTCATCCACCGCGTCCTGCCGCGCCTCGACGATCTCGATCGGATCGATGCCGTCCAGGACGCCCTCCGCCAGGCGGCCTCCCAGATCGAGGCCGCCCGCGCCGCCCACGAGCGCTGGTCCGCCCCGCGCCGACCCGAGAGCATCCCCGCCGAAACCCTCGCGCTCATCGCCGCCGCGGTCTCCGTCGTCGTCGGCCGCCCCCACCGCGTGCTCGACGTCCAGAAGGCCGTCCCGACCGTGGCCTGGGTCAACGCGTGGGCCATCGAAGGCCGGTTCCAGCACTATTCATCCCACAAGGTCCGCTGACCCGGAACCCTCGCGCAAACCCTCCAACCCCCCGACACATCGCCAGCCCCTTTGCCAACATGATCCGAAAACTCCGAGTCACCGTGGACGGAAAGGCCTACGACGTCACCGTCGAGATGGACGACGAACCCGCGCCGCCGCCGGGTGGCGTCGGCGCAGGACAGCGAACGCCCGCCACGCCGGCGCCTGCGAGCGTGGCCTCCGCGTCCCTGGCGGCCGCGCCCGCACCCGCACCCGCACCCGCGCCGGCTTCGGCGGCGGCAGCTGGCGCCGCATCTGAACCGGGCGATGTACCCAGCCCGCTCGCGGGGCGCGTCACCGCGGTCAACGTCGAGGCCGGGCAGGCGGTGAAGGAGGGCGACCATCTGCTCACCCTCGAGGCCATGAAGATGAACACCTTTGTCATGGCGCCACGCGCCGGCACGGTGAAGGCCGTGAGGGTCGCGGTCGGCTCGGCGGTGGAGGAGGGCCAGGCCCTGGTCACCCTCGCCTGAAGCGCGCCGCCACGGCAAACCGTCGCACCGATGCCGATGCACGAGACCCTGAGCCAACCCTCCATCTCCCGCCCGACATGGTCGGTCCGGGAGGTGGAGTCGGTGTCGTCGACCAACGACGCGGTGGCGGACTGGGCGCCGTGGACGGCATTGCGGGCGGTGCGGCAGACCGGGGGGCGGGGGCGTCACCAGCGCGCCTGGGTATCGGATACCGGGGGGCTCTGGTTGTCGGCGGTGGTCCCGATGGGACCTCCGGAGCAGGGTTGGGCGGCGCTGCCGCTGGCGGCGGGATTGGCGGTGTGCGAGACGCTGTCCGGCTTGGGCGTGCGCGGCCTTCGGTTGCGGTGGCCGAACGATGTGATGGTGGGCCCGCGGAAGCTGGCCGGGCTGCTGGTGGACTGCTTCCGCCCGGGGTCGGCGGTCGTGGGCATGGGGGTGAACGTGTTCAACCATCCCGACCGGGAGGATCCCCTGCTGGCGGGGACGACGGTCCGGCTGGCCGACCTGGTGGAGGCTCCGCCGGCGTTGGCGGAGCTCACCGCGGCGCTGCTGGACGGTCTCGGGCGGGTGGTGGGCGTGATGGAGCGCGACGGTTTCGGCGCCCTGGGCGCCGCGTTGGACCGCTGGTGGATTCCCGGGCTCCGGGTGGAGGTCGAGGTGGAGGCCGACGGTGCGCGGTGGGCCGGCGCGTTCGAGGGTGTGGACGCCGAGGGCCGGCTGAGGGTCCGCGGCGACGACGGATTTTTGCGGCAGTACGGTGCGCATCAAGTGACCCGGCTTCGAGAAACCCAAGGAATCCCATCAACATGACCAAGGAACTGAGGAAGATGACCGCCGAGGAGGCGGCGACATTCATCAAGGATCAAGACACGGTGGTGTTCAGCGGCTTCACGCCGGCGGGGGCCCCGAAGGTGGTTCCCAAGGCGGTCGCCGAGAGGGCCACCGCCCTGCACGCGGCCGGGCAGCCGTTCAAGATCAACGTCATCACCGGCGCCTCCACCGGCCCCTCCCTCGACGGCGCGCTGGCGGCGGCCAACGCCGTCGGGTTCCGCACCCCGTACCAGTCCGATCCGGAGATGCGGAAGAAGATCAACCAGGGGAAGGTGCGGTTCTTCGACATGCACCTTTCCCGTCTGCCGCAGGACCTGCGGTACGGGTTCCTGGGTCCGGTCCAATGCGCGATCATCGAGGCCTCCGAGGTCACGCGGCATGGCGAGATCGTCCTGACCTCCTCGGTGGGGGCGGCGCCGACCTTCTGCCGGGTCGCCGAGAAGATCATCGTCGAGCTGAACCGCTACCATCCCGACAAGCTCCGGGGGAGCCACGACATCTACGAACCGCTCGATCCGCCGGCGCGCAGCGACATCCCGGTGTTCCAGCCCTGTTCCCGCGTCGGAACGCCCACCATCCACGTCGAACCCGCGAAGATCATCGGCGTGGTGGAGACCAACGCGCCGGACGAGACCGGGGCCTTCCGGGAGATCGACCCGGTGACCGCGCGCATCGGCGAGAACGTGGCGAACTTTCTGGCGCGCGAGGTGCGGCGCGGGGTGATTCCCGGCGGGTTCCTGCCCATCCAATCCGGCGTTGGCGAGACCGCCAACGCGGTGCTCCACGCCATGGGGCGCCATCCCGAGATCCCGCGGTTCCAGATGTGGACCGAGGTGATCCAGGACGCGGTGATCAACCTGATGGCCGAGGGCAAGGTCACCTTCGCCAGCGGCTGCTCCCTCACCGTCACCCGCGAGACGCTTCAGCGGGTGTACGCGGACTGGACCTTCTTCCGTCCGCGGATCCTGCTGCGCCCGCAGGAGATCACCAACAACCCCGAGGTGGTGCGGCGCCTGGGGGTGATCTCGATCAACACCGCCATCGAGGTGGACCTCAGCGGCAACGTCAACAGCACCCACATCCTGGGCAGCAGCATCATGAACGGCATCGGCGGGTCGGCGGACTTCGCCCGGAACGCGTTCCTGTCGATGTTCGTCTGTCCGTCCACCACCAAGGGCGGTGCGATCAGCACCATCGTCCCGCTGGTCAGCCATCTGGACAGCAGCGAGCACTCGGTGAGCGTCATCGTGACCGAGCAGGGCGTCGCCGACCTGCGCTGCAAGTCCCCGCAGGAACGTGCGGAGTGCATCGTGCGCAACTGCGTCCACCCCGAGTACCGGGAGCAGTTGCTCGACTACATCCGGCTTGCGGGCCACAGCCACACGCCGCAGAAGCTCTCGGCGGCGTTCGCCATGCATGTGAAGTACTCGCAGGACCGCGACATGCGCGGGGTGGACTGGAAGGCCTTCGGCTGATCCAGGATCCTGCGTGCGCCGCCTTCCGGGCGGCGCGGGTGCCGGTCCGGAGCGGGGCGTTTCCGCCTCGATATCCGGGGTGGCCGGGGTTTTCCCACAGCGCCTCCGGCGTCACGGCCGAGGCGCTGTTTCGTTGGCCTGTGCGGCATGGTTGGAGCGCGTCGCGGCGTCCTGATCCGGCGGAGCTTCCGGCGGCCTGTTGCCAAGAAAGGGTCAAGGTTGGACAAGGGCCGCGCAGCCCCGGGGAGGCTTCTGTCTGAGGTTCATCCGCGTGAGTGGGAAACGCATCTGTCGGGCCGAAGGCGGCCGGACGACCCTGGCGGGCCGGGGTTGCGGCGGGGGGATTGGAGGGGGGCTGTGAGATGCCGGCGGATCCATCGGCGGGCGGAGATGGCGGGGCGGTCCCCGGGCGACGGACCGGGTCCGCTCGACACGCTGTTTGCGCCGCGGCACGTGTGCGTGGTGGGGGTGGCGGATGAGCCGGGCGACCCGGGGCAGCGGGTGCTTGGGAACCTTCTCGGGAGCAGCGTGCGGGTGCATGTGGTGCCGGTCCGTCCCGGGGCGGTGGGCGAGCGGGCGGCGAGCTACCAGGGCATGCCGGTGGTGGCGGATCCCGGCGAGATACCGACGGTGCCGGATCTGGCGATCGTCTGCGCCCCGGCGGCGGAGGTGCCGGGCTGGGTGCGGGCCTGTGGGAACGCGGGGGTGCGGTCGGTGCTGGTGACATCGGAGGGTTTCCGCGAGGCGGGGGTGGAGGGGAAGCGCCTGGAGGAGGAACTCCGGGTGGTGGTCCGGGAATCCGGGGTGCGCCTGCTGGGGCCTGGAAGTCTCGGGCTGCTTGTGCCGGCGCTTCATTTGAACGCCTCGTTGATGGCCGCCCCGGTGAGGTCCGGCAGCGTGGCGTTCGTCTCCGAGAGCGGCGCGCTGATGGCGTCGGTGCTGGATTGGAGCCGGCGGGAGAACGTGGGGTTCTCGGCCCTGGTGTCGACGGGAGGGCTTCTGGACGTCGGCTGGGGCGATTTGATCTACCACTTCGGGGACGATCCGGCGACGCGGAGCATCCTGCTCTACATGGAGACCGTCGGGGATGCCCGGAAGCTGCTGTCGGCGGCGCGCGAGGTGGCGCTTTCGAAGCCGGTGATTGTGCTGAAGGTGGGGCGCAGCGGGCCGGCGGCGCAGGCGGCGGCCTCGCACACCGGGACGCTGGCGGGGAGCGACGAGGTGTTGGACGCGGCGTTTCGCCGGGCCGGGGTGTTGAGGGTGGATACGGTTGCCGAGTTGTTCGACATGGCCGAGGTCCTGGGCAAGCAGGCGCGTCCCGCGGGTCCGCGCCTGGCGATTGTTTCCAACGCGGGCGGGCCCGGGGCTTTGGCGGCCGACGCGTTGGCAGCCGCGGGAGGGGAGGTGGCGGACATCGGGGCGCCGGCGCGGGAGGCGCTGCACCGGCTGCTGCCCGGGCGTTGGAACGGGGGCAATCCGGTGGATCTCCAGGGTGACGCCACACCGGCGACGTACGCGAAGGCGGTAGAGGCGCTGGCTGCGGACGAGGCGAACGACGGGCTTCTGGTGGTGCTTTCGCCGCAGGTCGCCACCGATCCCAAGGGCACGGCGGAGGCGTTGGCGGCGTTGCCGCGGCCTCCCGGGAAGCCGCTTCTCACCTCGTGGATGGGCGGCGTTTCGGTGCTTCCCGCCCAGGATGTTCTCAACGCCGCGGGGTTTCCGACCGCGGACTATCCCGACGACGCCGCGCGGGCGTTCTGTCACATGTGGCGGTACTCGTATGCGCTGCGCGGGATCTACGAGACACCGGCTCAGGTGGCGGATCTCCAGGGGCAGGCGCCTGACCGGAGGCGGGTGGAGGAGATCATCGCGGAGGTGCGGGCCGCGGACCGCACCCTGCTGACCGAGGTGGAGTCGAAGCAGTTGCTGGGGAGCTACGGCATCCCGGTTTCGCCGACCCACGTCGCGTTGAGCGAGAATGAGGTCGTCCGGATCGCCAACAAGCTCGGGTACCCGGTGGTGGTGAAGCTTCATTCCGAGACCCTGACCCACAAGACGGAGGTGGGCGGGGTCCAGCTCAACCTGCGCAACCCCATCGCGGTCCGCGAGGCCTGGCGTGCGATCGAGACGACGGTCGGTGAGCGGGCGCATCGCAGCGATTTCCTGGGGGTGACGGTGCAGCCGATGGTGGTTCACAACGGTTTCGAGGTGTTGCTGGGGAGCTGTCTGGACGAGCAGTTCGGGCCGGTGCTGGTGTTCGGCACCGGCGGTTCGCTGGTGGAGGTGTTCCGTGACCGGGCGCTGGCGATCCCGCCGCTGAACGCGACCCTGGCGCTTCGGCTGATGGAGCAGACCCGGATCTTCCAGGCGTTGCGGGGGGGGCGGGCCCGCAAGCCGGTGGACCTGGCCGCCCTGGAGGCGCTGCTGGTGCGGTTCAGCTACCTCGTGCTCGAGCAGCCGCAGATCGCCGAGATCGACATCAACCCGCTGATCGTCGCGGACAACACCCTGGTCGCCGTCGACGCCCGGGTGGTGCTGCATCCGCCGGATCTCGACCCCGCGGCTCTGCCGCGTCCGGCGATCCGGCCGTATCCGAACCAGTACGTCACGCGGGCGAAGCTCAAGGACGGCACCCCGGTGGTGATCCGCCCCATCCGGCCCGAGGACGAGCCCCGGCTGGTGGAGTTCCACAAGACCCTCTCCGACCGGAGCGTGTACAACCGCTATTTCGTGCCGTTGAAGCTCAGCGAACGCATCGCCCACGAGCGCCTGGTGCGGGTCTGTTTCAGCGACTACGACCGCGACATCCCGCTGGTGGCCGAGGTGCGGCCGGGCGCGGCCGAGCCGGCGCAGATCATCGGCATCGGGAGGCTCGGCAAGGCGCACCAGGTGAACGAGGGCGAGTTCGCGCTCATCGTATCGGACGCCTGGCAGGGCCGCGGACTCGGGCGGCGCCTGCTCGAGCTCCTCATCCAGGTCGCGCGCGACGAGAAGCTCGACCGTCTGACCGGCCACATTCTTGGCGGCAACCGCGAGATGCAGGCCGTCTGCCGGAAGCTCGGCTTCACCTTCCACCATCACCAGGGCGACAGCGAATGCGTCGCCGAACTCGATCTCGGATCTTCCGGTTCACCCCGTTAACCCCGCCCCCTGTCCCCACCATGAGCGAGCAGAAATTCTACACCCTGGACGGCAACGAGGCCGTCGCCCGTGTCTCCTACAAACTCAGCGAGGTTGTTGCGATATACCCGATCACCCCGTCGTCGCCGATGGGCGAATGGGCGGACGCCTGGGCGGCCGCGGGGCAGAAGAACCTGTGGGGCACCGTTCCCTCGGTGGTCGAGATGCAGTCCGAGGGCGGCGCCGCGGGGGCGATCCACGGGGCGCTCCAGACCGGTGCGCTGGCCACGACCTTCACCGCGTCGCAGGGGCTCCTGCTGATGATCCCCAACATGTACAAGATCGCGGGCGAACTCACCCCGGCGGTCTTCCACATCGCCGCCCGCTCCCTGGCCGCGCAGGGCCTCTCCATCTTCGGCGACCATCAGGACGTCATGGCCGCGCGTCAGACGGGCTGGGCCATGCTCTGTTCCAATTCCGTCCAGGAGGCCCAGGATTTCGCCCTGATCTCCCAGGCCGCCACCCTCGAGGCCAGGATCCCGTTCCTGCATTTCTTCGACGGGTTCCGCACCTCGCACGAGGTGGCGAAGATCGAGGTGCTGCCGGACGAGGTGTTGCGGGCGATGATCAACGAGGATCGGATCCGGGAGCACCGGGAGCGCGCGCTCAGCCCGGATCATCCGGTGCTTCGGGGGACGGCGCAGAACCCGGACGTTTACTTCCAGGCCCGCGAGACGGTGAACCCGTTCTACACGCGGTGTCCGGGCGTGGTGCAGGAGGCCATGAACCGTTTCGCCGCGCTGACCGGCCGGAGGTACGGGCTCTTCGACTATGTCGGGGCGCCGGATGCGGAGCGGGTGGTGGTGCTCATGGGCAGCGGGTGTGAGGCGGCGCAGGAGGCGGTGGAATGGCTGGCGGGCCGCGGCGAGAAGGTCGGCATGGTGAAGGTCCGGCTCTACCGGCCGTTCGACATCGAGGCCTTCCTGGGCAGCCTGCCGCGCACCGCCGCCTCGATCGCCGTGCTCGACCGCACCAAGGAACCCGGCGCCGGCGGGGAGCCGCTCTATCTCGACGTGGTGCATGCCCTGGTGCAGGGCGTGAATGCCGGACGCACGATGCCGCGGGTCATCGGCGGCAGGTACGGGTTGTCCTCGAAGGAATTCACCCCGGCGATGGTGCGGGCGGTCTTCGACCATCTCGCCGGGTCCGCGTTGCGCAACGGGTTCACGGTGGGGATCACCGACGACGTCGGCCACACGAGCCTCGAGGTGGATCCGGCCTTCTCCACCGAGACCGAGGAGGTGCGTCGCGCGGTGTTCTACGGCCTGGGCGCCGATGGAACCGTCGGGGCCAACAAGGAGAGCATCAAGATCATCGGCGAGAACACGGACAACTACGCGCAGGCGTACTTCGTTTACGACTCGAAGAAATCGGGCGCGATCACCATCTCCCACCTTCGTTTCGGCAAGCGGCCGATCCGGTCGACCTACCTCATTTCGCAGGCGCAGTTCGTGGCCTGCCACCAGCCGGTGTTCCTGGATCGTTACGATCTGGCCGAGCTGCTGGCGGAGGGCGGGACGTTTCTGTTGAACGCCCCGTGGCCGGCGGCGGAGGTCTGGGGTCATCTGCCCGACACCCTTCAGGCGTCGCTCATCGCCAAGCGGGCGAAGGTGTACACCATCAACGCCACCAAAGTCGCCCGCGAGGCCGGCATGGGCGGCCGGATCAACACCATCATGCAGACCTGCTTCTTCGCGGTGTCCGGCGTCCTGCCGCGCGAGGAGGCGATCGAGGCCATCAAGTCCTCCATCCGAAAGACCTACTCCAGGAAGGGCGAGGAGATCGTGGAGATGAACATCCGGGCGGTGGACAACACCCTGGCGAACCTCTTCGAGGTCCCGCTTTCGGCCCGGCCCGACAGCACCCTCCGCGTGCGGCCGCCCGTTCCGCCCGGCGCACCCGAGTTCGTCCGCAACGTGCTCGGGCCGATCATCGCCGGGCGCGGCGACCGCGTCCCGGTGAGCGCGCTGCCCGTCGACGGCACCTTCCCCACCGGCACCGCGCGTTGGGAGAAGCGGAACCTCGCCATGGAGATCCCGGTCTGGGATCCGCAGACCTGCATCCAGTGCGGGAAGTGCATCTTCGTATGCCCGCACGCGGTGATCCGCAGCAAGGTGTACCAGCCCACGCACGTCGCCGGGGCCCCGGAGACCTTCAAGTCGGTGGACTCCAGGATCCCGGCGTGGAAGGGCCTGAAGTTCACCATCCAGGTTTCGCCCGAGGACTGCACCGGTTGCGCGCTCTGCGTGGACATCTGTCCGGCGAAGAACAAGAAGGAGGCCAGGCTGAAGGCGATCAACATGATGCCGCAGGCCCCGATCCGCGAGGCGGAGAACACCAACTGGGACTACTTCCTCCGGCTGCCCGAGCTCGACCGCCGCAAGCTGTCCACCGCGACCGTCCGGGAGATGCAGGTCGCCGAGCCGCTCTTCGAGTTCTCGGGCGCCTGCACCGGGTGCGGGGAGACGCCGTACATCAAGCTGCTCACCCAGCTGTTCGGCGACCGTCTGGTGATCGCCAACGCGACCGGCTGTTCCTCGATCTACGGCGGCAATCTCCCGACCACCCCCTATTCGGCGAACCTCGACGGCCGGGGTCCGGCCTGGTGCAACTCGCTGTTCGAGGACAACGCGGAGTTCGGCCTGGGCTTCCGGGTGTCCATCGACAAGCAGCGTGAGTTCGCCCGGGAACTCGTGGAGCAGATGGCCCCGCAGCTGGGCGACGCCATGGTGCGGCGGTTGCTGAAGAATCCGCAGCGCACCGAGGCGGACATCCACGACCAGCGCGGGGATGTGGCGGAACTCAAGCGCCGGCTCTCGGGCGTGGACACCGGCGCCGCCAAGCGCCTGCTCGCCCTCGCCGACATGCTGGTGCGGAAGAGCGTCTGGGTGATCGGCGGCGACGGCTGGGCCTACGACATCGGGTACGGCGGGCTCGACCACGTCCTCGCCACCGGGCGCAACGTGAAGATCCTGGTGCTGGACACCGAGGTGTACTCCAACACCGGCGGCCAGATGTCCAAGTCCACCCCGCGGGGAGCGGTGGCAAAGTTCGCCGCGGGCGGCAAGCCGCTTGGGAAGAAGGACCTCGGCCTGATCGCCATGCAGTACGGCCATGTGTACGTCGCCAGCGTGGCGATGGGCGGGAAGGACGAACACACCCTGAGGGCGTTTCTCGAGGCGGAGGCCTACGACGGTCCCTCGCTGATCATCGCCTACAGCCACTGCATCGCCCACGGCATCGACATGACCGGCGGGTTGCGCAACCAGAAGGCCGCCGTCCAGACCGGTCACTGGCTGCTCTACCGTTACCATCCCGACCGCGGGCTCGAGGGGAAGAACCCGCTCCAGGTCGATTCCGCCCCGCCGCACCTGCCCCTGGGCGAGTTCCTTCAGATGGAGAACCGGTTCCGCATGCTGACCAAGAGCGATCCGGACGCCGCCCGCGCCTTCTTCAAGCGCGCCCAGACCGACGCGCGGTCGCGGTTCGACCTCTACCAGTACCTGGCCAGCCGGCAGCCGAGGATCGTGGATCCGGCGGAGACCGGTGATCCCAAACCCGTGGTGGTCGGCGCCGACTGAGCCCGGTGCACGAGCCCGAACCCACCGCCCATTCCAACCGATGCCGCCAACCCGTTGACCCGCCAGCAGCCCCAAAACCGGTGGACCTTGCGGTCCGCCCCTTCCCAACACCGCCATGGACCTCACGACCCATTACCTCGGCCTCCGACTGAAGAGCCCGCTCGTTCCCAGCGCCTCGCCGCTTTCGGAGGATCTGGACAACATCAAACGCATGGAGGACGCCGGCGCCGCCGCCGTGGTGCTCTACTCCATTTTCGAGGAGCAGATCCGGGCCGAGCGCTACGAGCTGCACCATCACCTCACCCAGGGCACCGAGAGCTATCCCGAGGCGCTCACCTACTTCCCGGATCCCACCGAGCTGTTTGTCGGGGTCGAGGACTACCTGAAGCACATCCAGCGGGCGAAGGAGACCACCGCCATCCCGATCATCCCCAGCATCAACGGTTCGACGCAGGGCGGATGGATCGACTTCGCCAAGCAGATCGAGCAGGCCGGGGCCGACGCCCTGGAGCTGAACCTCTACAACATCCCCACCCGGCTCGACCAGACGGGCGCCGACATCGAGCGCCAGTACATCGAGGTGCTGGCCGCCGTCAAAGCCGCGGTCACCATCCCCGTCGCCGTCAAGGTGAGCCCGTTCTTCACCAACTTCGCCAACATGGCTCGGCGGTTCGACGAGGCCGGCGCCTCGGGCCTGGTGCTTTTCAACCGGTTCTACCAGCCGGACATCGAGCTCGAGACCCTGGAGGTCGTGCCCAACGTCATGTACTCGACGCCCATGGCCATGCGCCTGCCGATGCGCTGGATCGCGATTCTCTTCGAACGCATCCGCGCTGACCTCGCGGCCACCAGCGGGGTTCACCGGGGGACCGACGCCATCAAGATGATCATGGCCGGCGCGACGGTCACGATGCTCTGCTCCTCCATCCTCCGGCATGGCATCAAGCACATCCGGGTCATCGAACAGGAACTGCGCGACTGGATGAACGAGCACGAGTACAGCTCGATCGAGCAGATGCGCGGTAGCCTGAGCCAGAAGTACTGCTCCGACCCGGGCGCCTTCGAGCGCGCCCAGTACATCCGGGCCGTCGGCGTGCACACCCTGCGCGGGTGAGGTCGAGGCGGCGTCGTGCGGAAGGGGTTGCTTCCCCCGGCCGGTGGATTGCGTTTCTGAGAAATCGCCGGGTATCGGCTGCGCCCGGTCCGGGGATCGGTCGCCAGGGCGGATCAGGGCTGCGGCTGGGCGGTGGCCGGGGTGGGTTGTTCTTCCCCGTCCTTCCACATGGTCTGTTCGACCATTCGGCCATGTTCCATGAGCGCTTCGGTCCTGACGGAGCCGCTGGGGAAGAAGGAGCGGGCGACGCCGTGGGGTTGGCCGTCCAGCATGTTGATCTCCTCGGCGAGGGTGCCGTCGTCGTTCCAGCGTCGGAAGGTGCCGGTGATCTGGCCGTTGCTGAGGTTGGCTTCGGAGGCGCGGGTGCCGTTGGGGAACCAGCGGGTGCGGGGACCGTGGGCGGTGCCGTCGCGGAAATGTTCGCGGACCTGGAGGGTGCCGTTGGTGAACCAGCCTTCGCTGGGGCCGTCGAGGCGGCCGTTGAGGACGGCCGAGCGGGATTTGAGGGTGCCGTCGGGGTAGTGTTCGACGACGGAGCCGGTGAAGGGATTGGAGGCGTTGCGCTGGTGGAGGAGGCCGTCGCGGCGGAGGAGGTCGGAGAGGTTGGCTTCGGCGGCGGCGGGTGGGGAGGGCGTGGGGTTTGGGGTGGGAGGTCTGGGGATGAACCGGAGACTGACAGCGACGAGGGCGAGGGCGAGGATGCCGCCGAAGGCGAGGAGGAGGGGGCGGGTGCGGGATGGGGGTGAAGGAGGCATGGGGATAGGGGGATCAGAAGCGGTCGCGGATGATCTGTTGGGCGGCCTGGAGGGAGAGGGGCGTGGGGAGGCTGAGGTAGATGGAGACGTAGGCGGCGTTGGGTTTGGCGTCGGCCTTGAGGCCGAAGATGTTGCCTTCGAGGTGACGGAAGACCTTGTAGGCGAGGGTGTAGATGAGGCCGCTGCCGTCGTGGGTGGTTTCGTGCTGGAGGCAGAACTGGCCGGGCAGCCATTCGCGGAGGGAGGTGGTGCCTCGGAGTTGGGGGAGGTCGGGTTCGTTGTGGGGGGCGATGTGATGCTGTTCGCGGATGGCGCGTTCGAGGCTGCGCATCAGTTCGGAGCCCGGGGGGGTGGCGCCGCCCGGGGCGAGGTGGAAGAAGTCGAGGGCGAGGTGGAGGTTCATCGCCGAGAAGAAGTGGGCCTGGCGGAGGCTGATGCCGGCCTTCCAGAGGGCGCCGGTGATGCAGGCGGCGAGGCCGCGGAAGTCGGCGGCGGCGACGCCGATCATGACGCTGCCGCCGTCGCGGAGGACCATGGCCTTGGGGCCGGTTTCGCGGGGGGCTTCGACGAGGTTGAGCAGGTGGGCGCCGAAGGTGCCGGCGTGGGTGCGGTAGACGCCGGCGTAGAAGTCGGGGCCGAAGTCCCTGAGGACCGCCTGTTCCTCGGGGGAGAAGCCGAGGGTGCGGAGGGACTGGGTGGGGTCGGCCTCGGGTCGGAACTGGCGGAGGGCCTTGTGGTACAGCTCGCGGCTGAGGAACCACCGTGCCGGGTCCTGGCTGGCGGAATCCCACTCGGCGCGGTCGGCGCAGGTGAAGACGTAGAGGCTGCGGAGGAGCTGTTCGTCGCGGCACAGTTCGGCGAACTCCATGACCACCGGTTCGGGGTTGATGCCTGCGGCGGCGCGTTCCTTGAAGGCGCGGCGGTTGGCGATGAGGAACTCGACGGTGTCGAGGGTGGCGTCGGAGAACTCGCAGCGTTCGCGGTAGGGGCGGAAGTACTCGGAGATGGGGATGCCGGAGAGGCCGGAGGATCGCCGCTGGTGGAGGGGGCGCGCGGTGTCCTCGCGGAGGCGGAGGTCGTCGTCGGTGACGGGGAGGCGTTTGGTTTTGAGGGCCAGTTTGACCGCGGCGAGGTGGTCGGCGCTGAGCAGTGCGGCGGCGACTTCGGGGCTGACGTCGCCGGTGATGGCGGAGAGGCGGTTGGAGTGGACGGCCTGGTCGAGGTGTTCGCGGCCTTTGCGGACCATGGCTTCGAGGGCCTTCATCTTGCGGCGTTCGAGGGCGGAGCGGGCGAGGCTGCGTTCCTCGAGGACGCGGAGGTCGAGGGAGGCTTCGAAGCGGGCGTAGCCGGGGAAGAGGCGGTCCTCGGCGCCGTCGAACTGGGCGAGGAAGGCGAAGGAATCGGCGAGGCTGCCGTGCTGTTCGTAGAAGAGGGCGGACAGTTCGGGGACGGGGGAGAGCCAGTCGCCGGCGTCGCGGAAGGTGCGGCGGAGTTCGGCGGGGTCGATGGGGACGCCGTAGCGTTGGGAGGCGAGGACGAGGGCGAGGGCGTCGCGGCTGCGTTGTTCCGGGGGTGCGTGGAGGTCCGGGGCGACGTGGCGGAGGCCGCCGACGGTGTAGTGGATGGAGCTGCCGGGGGCGGTTTCGCGGCCGTGGGTGAGTTCCTCCTCGATGACGGCCTTGGCGAAGCGGGCGACGCGGCGGCGGGCGGCGAAGAGCTGGATGCGGACCTCGTTGCCGAACTCGAAGCGGGCCTCGGGGGAGGCGGCGGGGCCGAGGAGGTCGCCGAGGGAGGCGAAGTCCTCGAATCGGAGGATGTCCTCGGGGTGGTTGCCGTTGGGGGCTTCGTGGGCGGCCCTGGGGTGGCGGAGCTGGACGAAGCACCGGATGCGCATGAGGAAGTCGTAGGCGGCGAGGTCGCGGGGATCGGGCAGGGAGGCGTAGATGTCGTGGCTGTGCTGGAAGCGTTTTCCGGCGAGTGTCCAGATGCCGGCGAGGAAGACGCGGAGGCCGTCGTTCTTGATGTCGAAGGAATCGAGGTGCTCGACCTCGGCGGCGGCCTTTTCCCACTGGCCCTTCCAGAAGCTGCGGACGTGGAGGAAGTGTTCGAAGGGGTCGTAGGTCTTGCGGATGCGCTCGCGGAACCTTTGGGAGAGGCGGGCGGGGTCGTGGACGGGGCGGAGGTCGACGAAGGCGTTGAGCTGTTTGTCGATGAGCCGTGGGGCGTCATCGAGGTTGAAGGGCAGGGGTTGGAAGCCGAAGCCGTGGGTTTCCTCGAAGAGCGTGGTGTGGAGGAGCTGGCGCTGGAGTTCGAGGAGGAACGGGTTGCCCTCGAGGGCGTCGTCGAAGAGGAAGGCGAAATCGAGGTCGGAGCAGGGGGTGACCTCGCCGCGGCCGGTGCCGCCGAGGGCGACGACGGCGAAGGGGCGCTGGTAACCGTGGAGGCGGACCTGTTCCTCGGCCCATTGGCGAACGATCTCGGTGTGGATGGCGGTGCGGGCGGTGACGATCTGGCGGCCGATGTCGAGGTTGGCGGTGCGGATGAGGAAGTCGTTTTCGGCGATGAGCCGCTGGTAGGCATGCCGGGGGCCCTGGGCGGCGATCTCGGTCCGGACACGCCGGAGGAAGGGGGTTTCCTGGGGGCTGGGGGGTGCTTCGGAGGTCGGGGAGCCGTTCCTGGAGGGAGGGTTCATTCGGGTCGGGGCACCTCGGCCCATGCCGTGGGTTGCTGGGGACAGGAAGCCAACAACCGGGCCGTTCCGAAAGCGCATATTTTCCGCGCCGCATCGTCCGGGGCCCGGCCGCGGGCCTCCGCACGGGCGGGTGGACCGGAAGGCGGGATTGCATGTTCCGGTTCCGCACCTAAGGTCCTAGCCCAACGGTTCCTTCCAATGGAGATGAGCATGAGAGCGTTTTTGATGGGGCTGGCGTGGTGCGGGGTGATGAGCGCGACCGTGGCCCGGGGGGTGGATCCGGTCCCCCCGCTGCTGCGCGCGCCGGCAGCCTCGGGGGCGCCCGCCGCAGCGGCTTCCGCGACGCCGAGGATCCAGTTCGCCGATCGCGTGCATGATTTCGGGCGCATGCGGTCGGGGGAGGTGGTCCGGCACGACTTTGTCTACACCAACACCGGCAACGCGACGCTGGTGCTCTCGGACGTGCGCCCCGGGTGCGGCTGCACCACCGCGGGCACCTGGGACCGCGAGATCGCCCCGGGCGGGACGGGCAGGATCCCGATCCAGTTCAACGGGGGGAGCTTCAGCGGGAACATCAGCAAGACCGTCACCGTGACCTGCAACGATCCGGCCAATCCCACGGTCATGCTCCAGCTCAAAGCGAACATCTGGACCCCGGTGACCTTCACGCCGGCGTCCCTTTATTTCGCGCTCTCGGACGAGACGGCGGTGGCCGAGACCAAGGTGGTGAAGATCGTCAGCAATCTGGACGAACCGCTGACGCTTTCGGATCCGGTGGTGACCAACCGTTCGTTCACCGCGGTCCTGAAGCCGCTGACCCCGGGACGCGAATACGAGCTTCACGTCACCCCGGTGCTGCCGCTGCCAGGGTCGCAGACCACCGCTTCGTTCATGATGAAGACCACCTCGAAGGCGGTTCCCGACGTCACGGTTCACGCCACGGCGACGGTGCAACCGACCGTTTCGGTCTTTCCATCGATCCTGACCCTGGCGGCGGGGCCGGCGGGTGCGCCGGGGCGGTCGGTGGTGACCATCCGCAACTCGGGTGCCAAGGCACTGGAGCTGAAGGATCCGAAGGTGAACCTGCCGGGTGCCAAGGTTGAGGTGAACGAGCTGCAGCCCGGCCGGCTGTTCCGGCTCACCGTCACCGTGCCCTCGGATGCCGCACCCACCCCGGGGCGGGCGGCGGAATTGACCGTCGGGTCGAACCACCCGAAGTACGCCGACATCCGGGTGCCGGTGCGCTGGGTGGCTTCGGCTTCCCGGTCGGTGCCGACAGTGACCTTCACGAACCGCGCCGTCCTGCCCGGCCCGGCGTCACCGGTCGTGCCGCCGCCGCTTCCCACGCGCTGATGACCCGGCGGTTCGGATGGTCGTGGCCAGGGCACGGCTTCCGTGGACGAGGCCGATTCCTGAACCCGCCGGATCTTCCGCCCCTGGACGTCGTCGAAGGGTGGCCCAAAGGCGGATGGCTCGCTCGGGAGGTTCTCGCCTAAACTGCCAATCGCCTCGCGTTGCATGAATCCGAGTCCAAGCCACAAGCCCATGCCGGATCGGCCCGGCGTCGTTCCATCGGATCCGAGCCAACGGCCGGGGATGCAGGCGGCGGCAGGTGCGTTTGTGCGGGAATGCGGGGTGGTGCTGCTGGTCGGGGGTCTGCTCGCGCTGGCGGCGAACGGGGTGTCGCCGAGGGGTCTGTCCCTGACGCGCGATTACTTTCCCGCCCTCGGCGGTTCGGCGCCGGCACCGGCACCTGCGCCTGCGCCTGGGGCATTGGCGGACGCGACGCCCGCTGCGGGCGGGGTCGATGGGGTGGCGCCTGCGGTCTCGAAGGTGGGTGGGGCCGAGGCTGCCGCGGCGCGGTTGCGGGCCAACGGGTTGGTGTCGGTGGGGGACGACGAGGTTCGGGCGTTGTTCGACGATCCGCGGTACACGCAGGAGCTGGTGGTGTTTGTGGATGCGCGGGATGACCGCCGGTATCGGGCGGGGCACATTCCGGGGGCGTACCGGTTCGACCGGTTCCGGCCGGAGGAGACGCTGGCGGAGGTCGTGCTTGCGGGGCAGTCGGCGGAGCGGATGGTGATCTACTGCAACGGCGGGGAGTGCGAGGACAGCGAGTACGCGGCGATTGCGCTGAGGGACGCCGGGGTGCCGGCGGATCGGATCGCGGTGTATCTGGGTGGGATTGTGGCGTGGCAGGGGCGGGGTTGGCCGGTGGAGAGCGGGGATCGCGGGAGCGGGGTGTTGTTGGAGGGGGAGGGCCGGCGATGAAGGACGCGAGGCTTCACGGGGAGGCGCCGGAGCGCGGCGGGGGCGTCGGGAAGGGATCGGCGGCGTTGCCCGGGGCTTCGGACACGGGGCTGGCATTTTTGAGGCGGCATCCACCGGAGCTGTTGTATCGGCTGGTTCGGTGGGGGTTGGGCGGTCTGCTCATTTACATGGGGCTCATGAAGGTCATGGATCCGGTGACCTTTCTGAAGAGCGTTCGGCAGTATGGGATCCTCGAGGGGCCGCCCTGGCTGAACCTGGTGGCGGTGGGGCTGCCGTGGTTCGAGATCCTCTGCGGGGTGCTTTGGGTGCTGGGGGTTTGGATGCGCGGGGCCTCGGCGTGGGTGCTGGTGATGCTGGTGTCGTTCACCGTGCTGGTCTGGCGGCATGCGCTGGGTTTGCAGGCGGTTTCCGGGATGCCTTTCTGCGATATCCGGTTTGATTGCGGTTGCGGGACGGGGGAGGTGCAGGTGTGCGGGAAGCTGGGGGAGAACCTGGTGTTGATCGTGGCGACCCTCTGGGTGCTGCTTCATTCATTTCGCGCGGGGGGTGTTCGGGCGGGTGGCGGGTAGGACGGGCCGGGCCGGGGAATGGGGGGTGCGGGCTGGGGCTGGCTGGCTGCTTGCGGGGCGAGTCGGCGTTCTCTACGTTGCGTGCCATGCAAGAAGTGCCTCCGCACGACCCGACCCAGGGCCCGGAATCACGTCCAAGCCCCCCTCCTGGTTCGGGGGTGCCGCCGATGGCGGCGCCCGGCCCCGGGTATGGGGCGGGCGCGCGGCCGGTGGGCGCACCGCCGCCGATGCTGCCGCCGGGTTGGCAGGGGATGTCGGGCGGGGCGGGCGGCGGCGGACGGTCTGGAGCCTCGTCCCGCGGCGGAGGGAGCGGGTTGCTCTGGTGGGCCCTGGGGCTGCTGCTGGTGGTCGGGCTGCTGGCGGTCGGCGGGATGATCTACCTGGTGGTCCGGATGGGTGAGATGGCCGGAGGCGGGTTCTCGAGGTCCTCGGCGTCGTCCGTGCGATCGACCGATCTGCATGAGGTCGTCCTCGAGCAGGCGCCCACACGGGACAAGATCGCTGTCGTGGAGGTCCAGGGCGTGATCAGCAGTTACGCGTGGGACTACCGGGGCAACAACCTGGTCACCTTCGTGGAGGACCAGCTCGAGATGGCGGGGGCGGACGACCATGTGAAGGCGGTGCTTCTGAAGATCGACTCGCCAGGCGGCGAAGTTCTGGCGTCGGACGAGATCTACAAGCTGCTGGCCGAGTTCCAGGAGGAACACGACAAGCCGGTGGTGGCGGCGATGGGCACGGTGGCGGCCTCGGGTGGTTATTACGTGGCCGCGCCCTGCCGATGGATCGTGGCGAACGAACTCACCATCACCGGCAGCATCGGGGTGATCATGCAGAGCTACAACTGGCGGGCGCTCATGGACAAGGTCGGCGTGCGGCCGCAGGTCTTCAAGAGCGGGGTGTTCAAGGACATGATGAGCCCGGACAAGGCCGAATCGGAGATCACCAGCGAGGAGCGGCGGATGGTTCAGGACCTGGTGAACGAGACCTTCGAGCGGTTCAAGTCGGTGATCGAGGAGGGGCGCGGGCTGGCGCACGCGCGGAACGAGGACAATTCGGGGGAAAGCACGGATCGCGGTCGCGCGTTGGCGGCGAACTGGACTGATTACGCGGACGGCCGGCTGTTGTCGGGGAAGGAGGCGTGGCGGCTGGGTTTTGTGGATGAGTTGGGCGACTTCGCGGCGGCGGCGGAGCGCACGCGGAAGCTGGCGGGGATCGAGGATGCGAAGCTGATCCAGTACCTGCGTCCGCCGACGTTCGGGTCGTTGTTCCGGCTGTTGGGCCAGGGGCCGGACACGAAGACGAAGGTGGAGGTGGATCTGGGGCTGCCGATGCCGAAGCTCAGGGCGGGGTTGTATTTCCTGGCGCCGCACCTGGTTCAGTGACCTTTCGATGAGGAAGGTTGCCTCGCACGGAGGCACAACGACGCGGAGAGGAACGAGAACGCAGGAGGCACCATGGCCTCGTCGTCGACTCCATGGGAGAAGCCCTCAACGAACCCGTGGGTCCATAGGGGCGGTTGCGGGGAGTCGGCGGTGATCTGGGGCAGACGGGCGCGGTCCTGGCTGTGGAGGCGCGGATGAGGCGGGTGGGTCAGCCTCAGCGGCGGCGGCTCGGGGAGGGCCTTGCGGTGTTGGTGGGGGGCGGGGAGGCCGGGTTTTGCGTGGCCGGTGAGCGGAGAGTCTGGGGTTGGGCCTGGGGCTGGGGATCGGCGGGGATGGAGAGGATGTCGCCCTCGGTGACGGCGGCCGGGGTATGGAGGCCGGGGCCGAGTCGGGAGAGGGGGTCTTCGCGGAGGCGGTTGGTCCAGGCCTTCCAGCCGAAGTAGGCGGAGGCGGTGACGGCGGCGATGGCGCCGAGGATGCCGAGCACGCGCCAGTTGACCTTGGACAGCTGGTAGGTGAGCCAGTCGAGGGGGCCGCGGCGGCCGCCGGTGAGGCTGGGTGGGGAGCTGAACTCGGGCGACTGGGCCAGTTCGGCGTCGAGGGCCTCGAGGACGGCGGGGACATTCATGCGCAGGAAGGTGGCGCAGGTCCGGACCGAGCCGCGGATATAGACCGGGGCGGGGAAGGGGTCGTAGTTCGCGGACTCGAGGGCTTCGATGTGGTCGCTGCGGATCTTGGTCAATTCCGCCAGGTCATGGAGGGAGAGGCCTTGTGCCTCTCGAGCCCGGCGAAGTTGTTCGGCCACCGAAGACATCGGGAAGGGAATAGCTGAAAGGCCGGGGGCGCGTCGATTTCAGAATCCGCTGGTGGGGGGCGGCCGATTTGGCAACGTCCGGGGCGTGAAATGGCGTTGCTGGTATCTGGCCGTGCTGCTGGCTCTGGGTCCGGCGGGGGGCCTGGGGGCCTGGGGGCGGCCGCCGAACATCGTGGTGGTGGTGGCGGACGACCTTGGTTGGGGGGATGCCGGGTTCGCGGGTTCGCGGTTTTACGAGACGCCGCATCTGGATGCGTTGGCCGCGGGCGGGCTGCGGTTCACCAGTTTTTACGCCTCGCCGGTGGGGCTGCCGACGCGGGCCAACCTGTGGTCGGGGCAGTATGCGCCGCGGACGCAGGTGTATCGCGGGGATTCCGGGGAGCCGGTGGTGCCGGTGCCTGGGGCGGGGGACGGGGTTCCGGCGCCGGGTCCGTGGGTGGCGGCATTTCTGAAGGGTGCCGGGTACGCGACGGGGTACATGGGGGTGTGGGGGCCTGGGGCGGGGGGGGAGGCGGAGGTGGCGCAGCGCGGGTTTGACGAGGCGGTGCTCACCACGCCCAGGCATGTCGGCTTCGAGGTCACGCCGGCGATGGAAGTGCCGGCGGGAGCGCACCTTGTGGATTTTCTGACCGACCGGGCGCTGGAATTCGTGGAGAAGCACCGCGAGCGGCCGTTCTTTCTGGTGATCGCGCATTACAGCGTTCACCTGCCGACGGAGCCGAAGGCCGAGTGGGTGGGGCGGTTCGAGAAGAAGCCGCCCGCGGGCGGGCATCGGGATGCGGCGTACGCGGCGATGATCGCGGGGTTGGATGAGAACGTGGGCAAGCTGGTGGCGCGGGTGGAGGCATTGCAGCTCACCGATCGCACCCTGGTGGTGTTTCTCTCGGACAACGGGGGTGTGGGCGGATGGGTGGAGGCGGAATCCGGAGGGCGGAGGGGCGGGGTGACCGACAATGCGCCGCTGCGCGGGGGGAAGGGGATGATTTACGAGGGCGGGATGCGGGTGCCGTTCCTGGTCCGCTGGCCGGGCGTGGTGGAGGCGGGCGCGCGGTCGGCGCACCCGGTGGCGGCGGTGGACCTGTTCCCGACCTTCTGCGAGGCCGCGGGTGTGCGGGTGCCGGCGGAACATCCGGTGGACGGGGTCAGCCTGATGCCCTTGTGGAAGAACCCGGCCGGGCATCTGGGGCGGGACGCGTTATTCTGGCATTTTCCGGACGGCATCGGGGTGGCGGGCCGGTCGGCGGGTCGGACCGCGCCGGTGGGGGTGGTGCGGGCCGGCAATTTCAAGCTGATCGAGTGGCTCGAGGACGGGCGCGTGGAGCTTTACAACGTGGTGGAGGACCTGGGGGAGAAGAACAACCTGGTTCGAAGCCTTCCGGAGAAGACGGCGGAACTCAAAGCCAAGCTGGCGGCCTGGCGGCGGGAGTCCGGTGCGCCGGTGCGTTCGGCTGAACCTGAGGCCGCCCCTGCGGCCGGATCCGCGGCCGGATCCGCGGCCGGGACTGCGCCTGGGGCGGCGGCGCCTGCCGCGCCTGCTGCCCCCACTCCCACTCCCACTCCGGCCCCATCGCCGGCACCGACGCCGACGCCTGCGCCGGCGCCGGAGTCCGAGCCGAAGCCATGAGCGCCCCGGGACCGGGGCGGTTGCGGTTGCATCTGACGCCGGCGGCGGAGACGGCGGTGCGACGGGGGCATCCCTGGGTGTATGCGGACCGCATCCGCCGGCAGAACCGGGAGGGCGCGGCCGGGGATCTGGCGGTGCTTTACGATCGGCACGACCGATTTCTGGCGCTGGGCCTGTACGATCCGGGGTCGCCGTTGCGCGTGCGGGTTCTGCATGTCGGGGAACCGGTGGTGGTGGACGACGCCTGGTGGGCGGCGCGGTTGGACCGGGCGATGGCGGTGCGCGAGGCGGGGTTCGGGGCGGACACGACCGGCTGGCGTTGCGTGCATGGGGAGAATGACGGGTGGCCGGGGCTGGTGTTGGACCGTTATGGGGAGGTCGGGGTGCTCAAGCTGTACACGGAGGCCTGGCTGCCGCGGTTGGAGGCGTTGGTCCCGTTGATCATGAGCCGGCTGCGGCTGCGGTCGCTGGTGCTCCGGCTCAGTCGGAACGTCGCGGTGGTGGCGGAAGGGCGGCATGGCCGGCGCGAGGGGGACGTGCTGGCCGGGGAACCGGTGGACCGTGCGGTGGAATTCCTGGAGGACGGACTGCGGTTCGAGTCCGAGGTGTTGCGGGGTCAGAAGACGGGATTCTATCTGGACCAGCGGGACAACCGGCGGCGGGTGGGGGCGATGGCTGCGGGAGGCCGGGTGCTGAACGCGTTCAGTTTTTCGGGTGGATTCTCGGTGCATGCGGCGAGGGGCGGGGCGGTGGAGGTGGTGGACCTGGACATCAGCGGTCATGCATTGGCGAGTGCGCGGCGGAACATGGGGCTGAACGCGGGGGTGCCGATGGTGGCGGCGGCGCGGCACGAGTCGGTGCAGGCGGACGTGTTCGAGTGGCTTGCGGGGAGTCCGGGGCGGGTCTTCGACCTGGTGATCCTCGATCCGCCATCGATGGCGCGGCGGGAATCCGATCGGGAGGGGGCGATTGCGGCGTATGGGCGGTTGGCAACCCTGGGCATGGCGCGGGTTCGGCCGGGGGGCGTGCTTCTGGCGGCGTCCTGTTCGGCGCATGTGTCCGCAGAGGCATTCCATGAAACCGTGCGGGGTGCGGTGCTGCGGGCGGGGGTTCGGTTCGAGGAACTGGAGACCGTCGGGCACCCGTTCGATCATCCCGCGGTGTTCCCGGAGGCGCACTATCTCAAGGCGATCTACCTGCGCCGGGCGTTGCGTTAGAGCCCGTCGGAATGTCCCGGGGGGCTGTCGTCGGACGAGGCGCGGGTGGGGTTGCGAAGGCAGGCCTCAGGGCGTCCAGACCAGGCGTGTGGAATTGGTGTGGCCGCGGTTCCGGAGAGGATCCCAGTAATCGCGGGCGGGGAGATGTTCGACGTGGCCGTCGAGGCAGAGGAAATGGGCGCCTCCGGCGTGGAGGTTGGTGTGTGGGAAGTTCCAGGAGCCGACGGCGGGGAGGTTCTTGGTGTCGAAGAGCCAGGGGGTGCTGGAGGGGGCGGGGATGTCGGTGAGGCGGGCCGTGCGTTCGTCGTCGCCGGTCGCGTCGACGTGCTGGTTGAGGCAGTAATGGAAGAGGCCGTTTCCGTTGCTGCGGCGGCGGTTGGAGGGGCAGAGCCACGGGGTGTTGCCGGGGGGTGCGGACGGGTTGGTGCGCCAGGGCTGGTCGTGGTAGCGGGGCAGGCTGATCTGGGGCGGTAACTGGATGTACCAGCCGCGGTTGGTGTGGCGGTCGCCGGGGTTGGGGAAACCCTCGGGCGGCAGGTGGTCGTCGTGGTCGTCGGCGTAGGTGCGGGTGGCGAGGCCCCATTGTCGGAGGTGATGGCGGCAGATGGCATCGCGGGCGAGGGCGGCGGGGCGACCTGCGGCGGCGAGGAGCAGGGAGGCGAGGATGGCGAGGATGGCGGTGACGACGAGCAGTTCGAGCAGGGTGAAGGCGGTGCGGGCATGGGCATGGGCACGGGCACGGGCACGGGCACGAGCATGGGCGTGGCGGCCGGTTTGGGCGCCGGTTGGGCGGGGGGAGGGCATGGACGTTCCTTGGATGGTGGTTGGGCGGCCCTCCCAGGCGCGGCTGCCATGTCGCACGGAGCCCGGTTCGTGTCATGCGCTAAAATGTCGGGGGCACATTGCAGTTGCCCCGAAGGCCCGGGTGGAAATACTGGAGGCCTGCTGATTGCCGCCATCGAGGGATGAACGATTGGAACATCCAGGCCCGTGCGCGCGTCTGCCAGTCCTGCGGACAGGCGTTTGCCGACAAGACGACCTACCACACGTTGCTCTTCGAGCAGCGTTCGGGTTTTGAGCGCATGGACATCTGTTCCGGCTGCTGGGATGCGCGGGCCCGGGAGGAGGCGAAGGACCGGAAGGGGTTCGTTTCGCACTGGCAGGGGGTGTTCGTGGTTCCCCCGCCGGCACCGCCGGAGGCGATTCAGAAGGACAGCGCCGAAACGCTGCTGCGTCGGTTGCTGGAGCGCGGCGCGCCGGAATGGCAGCCTGCGGCCTACATCCTGGCGGCGATGCTCGAGCGGAAGCGCATCCTGAAGATCCGCGAGCAACTGCGTCAGAACGGCCGCAGGGTTTTCGTCTACGAACTCCCGAAGTCGGGGGAGATGTTCAGCATCGCCGATCCCGAGCTGAGGCTGGACCAGCTCGAGCAGGTTCAGCGGGACGTGGGGCGTCTGCTGGAGGAGGGGCTGCCGGCTGAGGCTTCCCCGACGGAGGAGCCGTTCGTTCCGGAGGTGGATCCGGCGAGCATGAAGTCCGCGACCCCGGAGGCCGGGGATGCTGGGGTGGTGGACGGGGTTGCGGCGGAGGCGGAGGAGGCGGAGTCTGCGGCGGGACCGGGGTCGTCACCGGCTCCGGTGCCGGCAGGATGACAGCAGACGATGAAGCCGGGGACTCCAGGGGAGGGGTTGGGGCGGGATGGCGCTCGGGCGGCGAATGGGCCGCGCGAGGGTGGCGTGACTGCCCTGGAGCTCGAGCAGCGGCTCGGGCATGTGTTCGGGAAGCCGGCGCTGCTGGAGCTGGCGTTGACCCATCCCTCGGTCACCCACGATCTCGGGGCGGGAACGCCGCACAACCAGCGGTTGGAATTCCTGGGGGACGCGGTGTTGCAGTTGGTCCTGACCCTGGAGTTGTACGAGAAGTTCCCCGACCTCGGGGAGGGGCCGCTGACCCAGGCGCGGGCGGAGATGGTGAATCGTCGGACGCTGGCGACGCAGAGCCGCGCGATGGGGATCGGGGAGTTCCTGAGGCTGAGCCGGTCGGAGGAAAGCACCGGCGGGCGGGAGCGATCGTCGGCGCTGGCGGATGCGTTCGAGGCGGTGGTGGGGGCGATTTTTCTCGATGGCGGCCTGCCGGCGGCGCGGCGGTTTGTGCTCCAGCGGTTTCGGGAGGCGTTCGGCCAGCTCGTGGCGCTGCCCAGTTTTCACAATCCGAAGGGGGAGCTTCAGGAGCTTTTGCAGGCGGAATCGGCGGAGCCTCCGGTTTATCAGCTCATCGCGATGAGCGGTCCGGATCATGACCGGAGTTTCGAATGCGCGGTGAGTTATCGGGGGGAGGAACTCGGGCGCGGGTCGGGGAAGACAAAGAAGGCGGCTGAATCGGAGGCCGCGCGGGAGGCGCTGGTGGTGCTGCGGGCGCGGTCGGCATCGGCTTCAGCGTCGGCATCGGCATCGGCATCGGCAACCGGCGGTGGGGTGGTTTGAGGAGGGTGAGCCGGGCGGGTGTGGGGATGGGTGGTGGGATACCGGGGTGAGGCCCTGGGGATGGGGGGCTGGCCGGACATTGCCACGGTGAAGTCCGGGGGGGCATGATTGCGTTTTCGTTCCGGGCCATGTCCGAACCCAACGACAGGTTACTCGTCCGATTTCTGCGGAAGGTGGCGCACCTGGTGCTCCATCACCCGCGGTGGTTCATCTGGCCGCAGCTGGCGCTGGCGGGGCTCTGCGTCTTCTACACGGTGGCGCGGCTGCAGTTCTCGACCTCGCGCAACGATCTGGTGAGCGACAAGCTCAAGTACCACCGGATCTTCCTGGAGTTTCGGAAGGAGTTCTCGGCCGAGGACGACGTGGTGGTCCTGGTGGAGAGCGAGAATTCGGAGAAGAACCGGCAGTTCATCGAGCGGCTTGGGGCGCGGGTGTCCGGGGAGGACGGGTTGTTCACCGATCTCTTTTTCCGGGGCGATCTGGCGATGCTGGGGCCGAAGGCGCTGCTGTTCCTGGACGAGCCGACGCTGGGGGAGTTGCATGAGCGGCTGCGGGATTACCGGCCGTTTCTGGAACGGGTGTCGGGGACGACGAATCTCGCGTCGCTGTTCCAGGTGATCAACCGGCAGTTCCGATCCGCGCAGCGGGCGACGAACGGGGAGAACGAGTCGTTGGTGGGGGCGTTGCCGGCGCTGGAACGGATTGTGACGCAGGCGGCGGAGGCGCTGGCGCGGCCGGGCACGCCGCCTTCGCCCGGGGTCAACATGCTCTTCGGGGCGGGAGCGGAGGCGGAGCGGCGGACGTACCTCACCTTCGCCGACGGCCGGCTCTACCTGTTGTCCGCGCGGCCCAAAAGTCGCGAGGTGGCCGGGGATGCCATCCGGAAGATGCGGGCGCTGGTGGCGCAGACGCGGTTGGAGGTGCCCGGGGTGAACGTGGGGGTCACCGGGGGCGGGGTTCTGGAGCTCGACGAGATGCAGCAGTCGCAGCGCGACAGCATCATGGCGACGCTGCTGGCCCTGGTGCTGGTGGCGGTGATTTTCGTGTATGGGTATCACGAGACCGGGCGGCCGCTGAAGGCGATCCTCTGCCTGGTCGTGGGGCTCTGTTACAGCATGGGCTACACCACGCTCACGGTGGGCCGGCTCAACATCCTGACCATCACCTTCGCCCCCATGCTGGTGGGCATGGCCATCGATTTCGGGGTCCACCTGATCACCCGCTTCGAGGAGGAGTTGCGGAATGGCGTTCACGAGAAGCTCGCGCTGCACAAGGCCATGGTGAACACCGGCCAGGGCATCTTCACCGGCGCGTTCACCACCGCCGGCGCGTTCTTCGCCATGAGCTTCACCGACTTCGCCGGGGTGCGCGAAATGGGGATCATCACCGGCGGCGGTCTGCTCGTCTGCCTGGTGCCGATGGCGACGCTCCTGCCGGCGCTGCTGTTGCGGGGACGGCAGAACCGTCTGGACCGCGGGCATCCGAGGGCCGGCATGCCGCTTCGCGAGCGGGTGGAGAACCGCATCCTGCGCCATCCCTGGGCGGTCACCCTGGCCGGAGCCGTGGTGTCGGCGCTCTGTTTCACCCAGTTCTCCAAGGTTCCCTTCGACTACGACCTGCGGAACATGCAGAGCAAGGGCCTGCCGGCGGTGGTGTTCGAGAAGAAGCTCATGTCCTCGACCCCGCGGTCGGTGCTCTTCGGAGCGGTGGTCGCCTCCGACGCGGAGGAGGCCGTCCGCCTCGAAGCCCGCCTCACCAACCTGACCACCGTCGCCGACATCGATTCCATCGCCCCCCTGCTCGTGCAGGACCAGGCCCCGAAGCTCGAGCGGATCCGCCAGATTCACGAGGATCTTGCCGGCATCCGGTTTCCCGAGCCCGTCGACGCCGTGCCTGACCTGGTCGATCTCGGGCAGAACCTCACCTATCTCCAGTCCTATCTGGGCCAGGCCGCCGATGTGGTGGAATCGGAGGGGGCGGACACCAATCTGCTGGCCCGGTTGCGGTCGTTGCGTGGTTCCATCGGGGCGCTCCGATCGGCGATGTCGCACGGGGATCGTGACCGGGTGCGGCGGAAGCTCGGGGCGTACGAGCGGGCGTTCTTCGGGGACCTGCGTGCCACCTTCGCGACCTTGCGCGACCAGGATGCCTCGACAGGGCTGCGGGTGGAGGACCTGCCGGATCCGATCCGCAACCGGTTCATCGGGAAGACGGGCAAGTTCCTGCTTCAGGTCTATCCGAACATCGACGTCTGGGTTCGGAGCAATCAGCTGGCGTTTGTGGGGGAACTTCGCGGCGTGGTGCCGGAGGTCACCGGGGACCCGGTGCAATTGCTGGAGTACACCACGCTGTTGAAGGAGAGCTACGAGACCGCCGCCTGGTATGCGCTGGGCGCCATGATCATCCTGGTGTTCATCCAGTTCCGCTCCGTCAAGGCCGTGCTGCTTGCGCACGTGCCGGTGGTGCTGGCGGGCATCTGGCTGGTGGGGCTCATGGGCCTCTTCGGCGTGCCGTTCAACCCGGCCAACATCATGACCCTGCCCCTGGTGGTCGGGATCGGAGTGACCTACGGGGTCCACATCCTCACCCGCTTCACCGAGGAACAGAACCCGGCGATCCTGGCGAAGAGCACCGGCAAGGCCGTGCTGGTTTCGGGCCTCACCACCGTGGCCGGGTTCGGCAGCCTGATCCTCGCCGAGCACCAAGGCATTGTCAGCCTGGGGTTTGTGATGTCGGTCGGGGTCGTCGCCGCCATGCTCGGCGGCCTCGTGTCCCTCCCGGCCCTGCTCATGCTGATGCCCAGGACCAAGCGCTCCGGAAAAAAAGAACCCAGCGACACTAATGCACCAGTGTCGCTGGGCCGGGAGGAACCGAGGGTTTGAACCTCAGCAACGGGGAACTAAGCCACGTCGGATCGCTTCGTCAATTTCTTTAATGCCACGATTTTGGTCCTCCACGCCCCGCCTGGATTCAACTCCTTCAAATCACCTGATCGTTAACTATAAAGTTGCGTTGTGTCCTTCGAGCGCTTCCTGAACCAGCAACTCGCCGACTGGGATCGGCAGCGCCTGAGGCGCCGGTTGAAGGTCGCACGCCCGGTGTCCGGCATGCGCGTGGCGACCGAGGAGGGGGAGTTGCTCGTGTTCTCGTCGAACGACTACCTCGGGTTGTCGCGGCACCCTGCGGTTGTGGCCGCGGCGGTTCGGGCGGCGGAGGCCGAGGGCGCCGGGGCGGGCGCCGCGCGGTTGGTCTGCGGTTCCACCGAGGCCCATGCGCGGCTTGAATCCGCCCTGGCTGCCTTCAAGGGGTCTGAACGGGCGCTGGGTTTTTCGAGTGGGTACGCGGCGGCGCTGGGGGTTTTGCCGGCCGTGGTGGGGCCCGGGGATTGCGTGGTGCTGGACCGCCTGGCGCATGCCTGCCTGGTGGATGCGGCGCGGTTGAGCGGCGCGCGGCTCCGGGTCTTCCGGCACAACGACCTGAACGACCTCGAGCGGATTCTGCGTTGGACCGACGAGGCGCGGGTGCGGGGCTTTCGATCGGAGACGGCTGCCGCGGGGGGCGGGCGCATCGAGCCGGGCCGGGTGCTGGTGGTCACCGAGAGTGTGTTCTCGATGGACGGCGACCGGGCGCCGTTGCGGGAGATTGTGGCGTTGAAGACGCGGCATGACGCGTGGCTGCTGGTGGATGAGGCGCACGGGACCGGTTTGTGTGGCGCGGGCCGGCGCGGGGTGATCGAGGAACTCGGGCTGGAGGGGCGGGTCGAATTGCCGATGGGGACGTTGGGAAAGGCGCTCGGGGCTGCGGGCGGGTTTGTGAGCGGGTCGGTGTCGCTGATCGACTTTCTGGTGAACCGGGCCCGGAGTTTTGTGTTTTCGACCGCGCCACCGCCGGCGGTGGCTGCCGCAGCGGCGGCTGGGGTGGAACTGGTGCGGGGAGCGGAGGGCGCGGTGCGTGTGGCGCGGTTGAATGCGAATCTCGAGGCCATGCACACGGGGTTGGTGGAGGCGGGCTGGAAGCTGGCCGCGCCGGTGTCGCCGATCGTTCCCTTGCATGTGGGCGACGAAGGGGAGGCGGTGAGGTTGTCGGAGGCGTTGCGGGAGGAGGGGCTGCTGGTGCCGGCGATCCGGTATCCGACCGTGCCGCGAGGGCGGGCGCGGTTGAGGGTGACCCTGAGCGCGGCGCATGACGCGGAGGACATTGCGGCCTTCCAGCGGGGGTTGGTGCGGGCTTTGAATCGCACCGGCCTCGCGCCCGGCTGAAACGCACATGCACCCGCTTGCCGCACTCGACCGACGACACGTCTGGCATCCGTTCACCCAGATGCGGGATTGGGCGCGCACCGAGCCCGTGGTGGTGGTGGAGGGCAAGGGGGCGGTGCTGGTGGACGCGCACGGGCGGGAGTATCTGGATGGGAACGCCTCGATCTGGACGAACCTCCACGGTCACCGGCATCCGCGGCTGAACGCGGCGTTGCGGCGGCAGCTCGGCCGGATCGCGCACAGTTCGGCACTGGGTCTGGCGAACGAGCCGGCGACGCTGCTGGCCGCCGAACTCGTGCGGCTCGCGGGGTGGCGACGCCGGATCGAGCCCGGGTCCGGGCGAAAGGCTGAGGCCGATCCGCGATTGCAGAAGGTGTTCTTTTCCGACGACGGCTCCACGGCGATGGAGGTCGCGCTGAAGCTCGCGTGGGAATTCACGCGCCGCACCCGGGGCGTCCGGCGTCCGCGGTTTCTTTCGCTGCAGGGGGCGTATCACGGGGACACCATCGGCGCGGTGGCGTTGGGGCACATCGACCTTTTCCACAAGGCTTTCGGGGGGATGCTGTTCCGGACGGACACGGTCATGGCGCCCTACTGTTACCGGTGTCCCTTCAACCGGGCGGCGCCGGAGAGGGCGGATGCGCGGGCGTACCGGGTGTGTGGATGGGAGTGTGTGGACAAGTTGGAGGCGGCCTTCGCCCGGCGGGGGGCGCGTGGTGACCGGGGTGTGGGGGGTGGGCGCGGGGCGGAGGGCGGTTATGCGGGGTTTGTGTTCGAGCCGCGGATGCAGGGAGCCGCGGGCATGATACCGCAGCCGGACGGCTGGCTGGCGCGTGTCGGTGCGATCGCGCGGGGTCGGGGTGCGTTGCTCATCGCCGACGAGGTGATGACTGGGTTCGGGCGGACGGGCGGGGCGGATGGGCGGGACGGGACGCCGCCGTTGTTCGCCTCGATGTCCGAGGGAGTGGTGCCGGATTTCCTCTGTGTCGCGAAGGGTTTGACCGGGGGTTACCTGCCGATGGCGGCGACGCTCACGACGTCGGAGGTGTTCGGGGCGTTTCTGGGGGAGTACCACGAATTCCGGACGTTCTTCCATGGGCACAGTTTCACCGGGAACCAGCTTGGCGCGGCGGCCGGGCTGGCGAGTCTCGAACTCCTGGAGGCGCCGGCCGGGCGGCGGCGTCGGCGCGGATTGGAACGAAGCCTCGGCGCGGAACTCCGGAATCTCTGGGAGCTTCCGAACGTCGGGGATGTGCGGCAGGAAGGCTGCGTCGCGGGCATCGAGCTGGTGAAGGATTGGCGGACGCGGGAGCCGTTCCCACTCGAGGCGCGGGCGGGCATCCGGGTGTGCGAGGCCATGGCGCGACGGGGGGTGCTGACCCGGCCGATCGGCAACGTGATCGTGCTGATGCCACCCTATGTGATGTCGGACACCCAGGTGCGCCGGTGTGTGGCGGCCCTGGCGGAATCGATCGAGGAAGTGCTCGGCGGTCCCGGTCGTGGCGGTCGTGGCGGTCCGGGGACGCCGCGCCGTCGGGGTCGCGGTCAGGGTTAGGGTTTGTCCCGGGATGGGACGGATCGCCGACTGGCTTCAGCCCGTCCCCGGGACGGGGGTGAGGCGGCGAGGGTGGAGGGCGCGGATGGCTTGCAGCATTGCGGTCGCGCCCGGGGAATCGCCGTGGACGCAGAGGGAGTCGGGTTCAAGCCGGAGCCAGGAGCCGTCGATGGCCGGCCAGCCGCCGTGCTGCTCGAGCGAGCGCAGACGTTCCAGAACCTGTTCGGGTTGGTGGAGCACCGCGTTCGGTTCGCCGCGGGGGACGAGGGTTGCGTCGGGGCGGTAGGCCCGGTCGAGAAAGCCTTCGCGGATCACCCGGATGCCGAGGGACCGGGCCCGGGTTGCGACCCAGCCGCCGTCGCGGGCCATGATGGCGACGCGTGGCCATCGCGCCTTCACGGCGTCGAGGTAGGCGTCGCCGAGTTCGGGCCGTGCATCCACCAGGTGGTAGAGCGCGCCGTGGAGTTTGATGTGGGAAACGGGGACGTTTGAGCGTCCGGCGGCCTGGATGAAGCGTCCCACCTGATCGTCGAGCAGGGCGACCAGATCGGCGGGGGCGAGGGAGGAGGGCGTGGAACGGCCGAAGCCGGCCCGGTCGGGGAGGCCCGGGTGGGCACCGGCCCGGACCTGGTGGCGACGTGCGAGGTCCAGGCATGCCGCGATGGATTCCGGGGAGCCCGCGTGGCCGCCGCAGGCGATGTTGGCGGCGTCGATCAGGCCCATGAGGGTCGAAGTCGCGTGCAGCGGTTCCCCTTCGCCGAGGTCGCAGTTGATCGTGGGGATCACGGGCGGGGGTTTCAGGTCGCGGGCGCGAAGCAGACCGTCTGACCGGGGCGGCACTGGGCGATCCGCGCGAGGTCGTCGGGATCCAGGACGCCGAGTTTGGGGTAACCTCCGACCGTCGGGCCGTCGCGCATGGTGACGATCGGCTGGCCGTCGGGGGGAATCTGGAGGGTGCCGGGGATCACCGGTTCGCTGGCTAGGTCGGGGAGGGATTGGGCGATGGACGGTCCTGAGAGGCGGTAACCGGTGCGGTCGCTGCGGGCGCTCACCTGCCAGGGCCCTTCGAAGAAGGCGGTTCGGGCCCCGGTTCCCAGAGCGTCCCACTGGGGTCCGGGCCAGACGCGGAAGGCGGGCGGCTGCGAGTAGTTGCGGAGTTCGCGTGGGTCGAGCCAGCGGGTGCCGGGCGTGGGGGAAGCGGCGGGTCCGGAGGCGGAGCGACCGCAGAGGATGTCGCCGCGCCGTAGCGGTTCGCCGAGGCCGCCCCGGGGAAAGACGCTGACGCTGCCGAACCAGCGCGGGGCCTCGAACCCGCCTTCGCAGGCCAGATACGTCCAGACCCCGGCCGGCGAGGGCGGGATCGCGAGGCCTTCCCCCTCCTCGAGCGTTCGGGTCTGCCATCGTTGTCCCGGGCCGGAGACCGCGGCGCCGGTGAGGGCGATGCGGAGTCGGACCAGGGCCCGGAACCGGGCGCCGGAGAGGAGGATTTCGAGCAGGGGCGAGGTGGCGGGATTGCCGACGAGGAGGTTGGCCCAGGCGCGGGCGTGGGCGTCCATGGCGCCACCGGGCGGGACGCCGAAGCGTTTCCAACCCACCCGGCCGTCGTCCTGGAAGGACACACCGAGGCCGGTGTCGATGATCTCGAGCAGCGGGGACCTCATGTCGCGGGGTTTCGCTGGGGCTTCTTCCGGCCGGGCGCTTCGGTGTTGGGTGCGGGGTTCAGCCCCAGCCATGCTGTGGGTGGGGTGTCGGGAGGTTCGGGTGGTGCCTGGACGAAGCGGACGAGATCGCCCGGCCGGAGGAGGAAGGCGGCGGCGTCGCCGCGGAGGGCGGCCGAAGGGTCGAGGAGCGCGAGCGAAGTGCGGCCGATGAGGTTCCAGCCGCCCGCGGTGGCGATCGGGTAGACGCCGGTGTGTTCGCCCCCGATGGCGACGGCACCCGCGGGCACCTGGGGTCGGGGTGTGGCGAGGCGGGGGATGTGAAGGCGGCGGTCGAGTCCGGTGAGGTAGGCGAAGCCGGGAGCGAACCCCAGCACCTGGACGCGGTAGGTGCCGGCGGTGTGACGTCGGACGACCTCGGCGGGTTCCATGCCGGCGTGGGCGGCGACCCTGGGCAGGTCGGGGCCGTCGTACACCGTCGGGATTTCGACGGTGCGCGGTTCGAGGCTTGTGGAAGCCGCCTCGCGGAGGGCGGCGGCGAGGTTTGCGGTGAAGGCTTTCGGGTCCGGGCGCGTGCCGGGCTGGAATTCCAGGAGGAGGGTGCGAACGCCCGGGGTGGCCTCGATCAACCCTGGCGGGGTGTGATGTTCGAGGTGGGCCAGCAACCTCTGGGTATTCGTGAACGCGGCCTCGTCGCCCGCCCTTTCGAAGCGTGCGAGCAGGGCATTGGGTCCGAAGGCGTTGACGATGATGGGCACGGGTTCGAGGTGCCTTCTCCTTGGCCGATGGGAACGGAAACCGCGAGCCCTTTTTCCACCGGCTTGCCGTCGCCCCCGGGCGTGTCCACCCTGCGCCGCGTGCGGGCCTCCTGGTTTCGAGTCCTTCCGTGGGTCGCCGCGTTCATGGCTGTGGTGGCCGGGGCGGCGCCAACCCCGCCGCCCTCGCCGGAGCCCGGGGCGGTTGCCGGGCCGACGGTCCCGCCGCTCGAACCCGCGTCGACGATCCTCGCGCGCATGACCGAGCGGGCGCGTCAGGTGGCCGGCGACACCAGCGGCCCGGTCTGCGTGTACCGCAGCCTTTCGCTGATGGAGACGCTCGACGGTTCCGGAGAGGTCCGGCGTTCCCGGGAGAAGGTCTACGAGGTGACCTTGCGGCAGGGCGTGACCCACAACCGCGTCCTGGCCGTCGACGGCCGCACGCTCAGCGAGGACGAAAGCCGGGCGGCGAGCGAGAAGGAGAAGCGCTGGCGCGATTCGTATGCCGGCGAACGCGGCGGTTCGATGGCCGACCGCATGGATCAACTGGTCAACGACGAGCTCGTCGCCCGATACGAATTCAAGACCGTCGCCCGCGAAGCCATTCGTGGCATCGACGCCTGGGTGCTCGAGTTCCGGCCGAAACCCGGGGATCTGCCGGCGGACCGGCTCATCGACCGGGTGTTGAACCTCCTGCACGGTCGCGTCTGGATCTCGGTTGCGGAGGCCGAGGTCGTCCGCGCCGAGGTTTGGACCCAGGGGACCCTGCGGTTGTGGGGCGGGTTTCTCGGGAGCCTCGAGTTCTTCCGCCTGCACCTGGATCGCGAGCCGACCGCGATCGGTCCCTGGTTCAACCGGCACGCCGAGATCACCGTGCGCGGCCGGAAGCTGTTCACCACGATGCACGTCCGGCTGCGGGAGGTCGGTGGCGACGTCCGCGCACTTCCCTGAAGCCCGAAACCGCAACCCCCGTCGCGGTCGCCGGTCCTGTGCGTCGCGGGTGATTTTGCAATTCCCGTCGCGGGACGGTTTGCTCTCCGCGTGGCCAAGCCGCCGTACATCGAACTCGGGCAGGGGCGCCAGACCGAACGCCTGCCCATCCTCCACGAGGACCGCGCGGTGATCGCGATCGACAAACCGCGCGGGTGGATGCTGGTGCCGTTCACCTGGCAGAAGACCCCGTGGAATCTCCAGGCCGCGATCCAGTCCTCGATCGGGGCCGGGGCGTACTGGGCGCGTTCGCGTCAGATCCGGTTTCTGCGTTACGTCCACCGTCTGGATGCGGACACCTCGGGGGTGCTGCTGTTCGGCAGGAGCCCCGGGGCGGTTCAGAGCCTTGGCGACCTGTTCGAATCGCGCCGCATGCGGAAGCGTTACCTGGCCGTGGTCCGGGGGGCGCCCGCGGACGACGCCTGGGTGTGCCGGTTGAAGTTGGACAAGGATCCCGCCCAGGTCGGCCGGATGCGCGGGGATCCACGGCGCGGGAAGGATGCGGAGACCGCCTTCAAGGTGCTGGAACGGCGGGAGGGCGGGACGCTGGTCGAGGCGGTCCCGGTGACCGGCCGCACGCATCAGATCCGGGTGCACCTCGCCGCGGCCGGGCTTCCGATCCTTGGCGACACGCTCTATGGCGGGGCGGACGGGAAGGGCACACCGCTGGCGTTGCGTGCGGTCGAACTGGCCTACGTCGATCCGTTCACCCGGCGTCCGGTCCGGGTGCAGGCGCCCGTGGAGGCGTTTCTTGCGGAGTTCGGGTTCGCCGGCCACGGCCACGGCGCCGGCGGTGGCGGTGGTGGCGCAGCAGCGTCGGTGGAGGCATCGACCGCGGAGGATCGGGGCGCGAAGCGTGGCGCTCGTGTGGAATCGGGTGCGACGCGGGAACGCGGTCCGGCGCCGGGTGGAGTCCGGGGGCGCCGGGTTGGTCGCGGGTCAGGGAGCGGCGCAGGTGAAGGTGCCGTGGGGTGACAACTGATTCTTGCCGAGGAGCAGGGAGCCGTTGGTCTGGAGTTGGACCGGGGCGATCTGGAAGCCGGCGAGGGTGGCGATGAGCATGAGGGTTCCGTGCTGCGGGTCCTGGACCACGGTGAACTGCCCGTATTCCTTGGTGGAACTGCCGTAGCTGAGAGACATGTGCTGGCTGCTCCAGCCTCCGCTGTTGCGGCTGCTCACGTAGGAGGTGGACTCCTTGTTGATCTCGAAGCTGCCGTCGGCGCAGAAGAACGCGTAACTCTCGCTCCAACTCGTGCTGGAGGCCGAGCCCTGCCAGTTGCCGCTGTACCATTCGTTGCCGCTGCTCTCCCATTTGAAGCTGCGTCCGGAAAGGGCCTGGAGGTAGTCGGTGCGCGTGTTGCGGGCCGGGGTTCGCGCGGAGTCGACGAACATCGCCAACTGGCCCTGGAGCCGGTCGATCTGCGCCTGGGTGGTCAGCGCCAGGAACCCCAGGTATCCGCCGTCGGGGTGCACGAGGAACTCGAGGTTCAGCGCGTAGGCCGTTCCATCCGTCCCGGTCGCGGCGTAGCTGCCGGAAACCCGGTTGTTCCCCACGGCGGCGGCGGGGCGCACCGCGCGGAAGAAGAGCTTGGTGTTGGCGTCCAGCTCCGTCTCGAAGCCGTCCCGAAGGCTGGGGTCCTGAACCAGTTGCTCACGGGTCCCCGAGAATCCCAGAAGGCCCACGATCAGGCCGGGCTCGGTGTCCGAGGCGAACATCATCCAGGGTGAATTGACCCGAAGCCCGCCCCTCCAGGCCGTGGGAATGCGGAACTCGAATCCGAAAAGGTCGCCCCCGAGACGCGTCCCGGCCTCGTAGATCTGGCCGGGGGTCGGAAGGGTCAGTTGTGGAACCGCCGTGCTTTCCCGCAGCCGGAAGAACCGATGCGCCGTCCCGGTGACCGCACCCAGGGCACGCGACCCCGGGCCGTCGGCGGTCACTCCCGGCAGAAGGGTCCAGGCCTGGAGATCCTCGGAGGTCTCGAACTGCCACGTGCGCCCGGTGGCGGCCTGAAAGGTGGCCTCCAGCTCGCCGGATGGCAGACGTCGCACGCCCGTGATGCGGGGCCGTTCCGGAGGCGTGATGGTCTCGACGGTGAGGGTGGCCGGGTTGCTGACGACGCGCCCCTGGGCGTTGGAGACTTCGACGGTGTACGTGCCGGCGTCGGTGGCGCTGACGTTCGTGAGGCTGAGGGTGGACTGGGTCGCGCCGGGCAGGTTCTCGCCGTTGCGCCGCCACTGGTAGGCCAGCGGGGCCGCGCCGTCGGCCTGGACGCTGAACGACACCGTCGCCCCCGCAGGCACGGTGCGACTCGCGGGATGGTTGGCAATCACCGGCCCGCCGCCGCCCGGGATCGAATAGGATTCCAGCTCCAGCACGATCCCCGAGCTGTCGGTCGCCTTCACCACCCCGACCCCTGAGGCGAGCCAGAGGGTCGTGGACCCCGCATACACGGGCGCGCCGAACTCGAACCAGGTCTCCTCGAACGTCACCCGGTGGCAGGTGAACGTGCCCGCCGCGGTCGTCACCGCCTCCGGACCGTCGATCCGGGTCGAACCCTGGATCTGGCCGTCGTAGGAAAACGGCTGGGCCATGCCGCTCGCCGCGTAGCCGTAGGCCGTGGAAAAGGTGTGGGTCGCGCCCGGCTCAAGGGTTGCCGGGGTGTAGACCAGCGGTTGCTGGAACCGGATGCCCGCGGCGACCTCGGCGTCCTCCTCGTCGATCTGATGCACCCGGAGGCCGTTGGACGCGCTCCACCAGTAGGTGTCGGAGAACTGCCCGTTGACCGTCGATCGGAATCCCGACGCGGCGATGCCGTGAAGGGTGCGTGGGGTGGTGGCCACCCGTCGGACCACCTGGACGGTTCCGGCCGCATACCGCCACTCGGCGTTGGGAGTCACGGGGTAGTACTCGGACAGCGGAACCGCGGCGCCTGCGGTTGACGTGATGAAGGCCAGCGCGAGGGCGAGGGCCAGGGTGACGGCCGGGACCAGCGGGTTTACGGCGCCCTGCCGGGCCCGGGCGCGGTGGTGGTGATGCTGGTGATGGTGGCCGGGCGCCTCGAATGGTGGGAGGGAGTCGGGGTTCATGGCACGGGCTCAGGAAGGGTTTCCGGTGGGGTGGGGCTTGGGTCGAGTATGGCCAAAGGCGGTCGGCAGGCAACGGTCCGGGCGCGCGACCCGACGGCCGGGTTGCGTCGCGGCCGGACCGAGCCCCGCGCCGTGCCCCCCGGCCGTGGGGCCTCACGCCGTGTGCGGGGAACGCGCCCGGGGAAACTCCGAGTTTGCATTCGGGCCCGGTGCGGAGAAGCCTCGCTTGAAACGCATCGCACCCGAGCACACGACCTCGCGACATGACCGCACCAAGCTCCTCCGATTCCCTGGCTTCCCTTTCCCGCCTCCAAGAGGCTCGCGCCACGCTCGAACGCGAGCTGGCGAAGGTGATCGTGGGCCAGCACGAGGTGATCGAACAGATCCTCATCGCCATCTTCACCCGCAGCCACGCGGTCCTCGTCGGCGTGCCCGGCCTCGCCAAAACGCTCCTGGTCTCGAGCCTCGCCAAGACCCTTCACCTCAGCTTCAAACGCATTCAGTTCACCCCCGACCTGATGCCGTCCGACATCACCGGCACCGAGGTCATCTTCCAGGACCCGGTCTCCGGCGACCGCCGGTTCAAGTTCCTCCACGGGCCGATCTTCGCCAACGTCATCCTCGCCGACGAAATCAACCGCACGCCGCCCAAGACCCAGGCCGCGATGCTCGAGGCCATGCAGGAACGCAAGGTCACCGCCGGCGGCACGGATTACTCGCTGCCCGACCCGTTCTTCGTGCTTGCGACCCAGAACCCGCTCGAGCAGGAGGGCACCTACCCGCTGCCCGAGGCGCAGTTGGACCGCTTCCTCTTCATGATCACGGTCGACTATCCCAGCACGGCCGAGGAATTGCAGATCATGAAACGCGGAACGACCGCCGGCGGGGGCACGCCCGAGGCCGTTCTCTCCGCCGAGGACATCATCGAACTCCAGGCCGCGGTGAAACGGGTGCCGATCGCGGATCACGTCTACGAGTACGCCGAACGCCTGGTGCGCGTCACCCGCCCGAAAGACCCGGCGAGCCTCGATTTCTGCCGCAAATGGCTCAACTGGGGCGCGGGTCCGCGCGCCAGCCTCAGCCTCGTCGTCGCCGCCCGTGCCCGCGCACTCCTGCGCGGCGAGACCTGCGTCGGCTGCGATGACGTCGCCGCCGTCGCACCGGCGGTCATGCGGCACCGGCTGGGGCCGAACTTCGCCGCCCAGAGCGAAGGGGTCACCCCGGACGAAATCGTCCGCCGCATCGTCGAGGCGATCCCGAAGCACTGAACCCCGGTCCCACGGTCGTGAACCCCGACCGACCCGCGCGCGTCGTGATCCTGGGCAACTCCGGGTCCGGCAAGACCAAGCTGGCCCGGACGTTGGCGGTCCGCCACGGCGTGCCCTGCCTGGATCTCGACACGGTGGCCTGGGAACCGGGACGGATCGCGGCGCCCAGGGATCCCGGCGTGGCCCGGGACGAGGTCCGGCGCTTCTGCGAAGCCTCGGAAGGCTGGGTCGTCGAGGGCTGCTACGCCGGGTTGGTCGCCGTGGCGCTCGGGTTCTCCCCCGAGTTCATCTTCCTCGACCCGGGACTCCAGGCCTGCCTGGACCAATGCCGCAACCGGCCCTGGGAACCCCACAAGTACGCATCGGCGGAGGAGCAGAACGCGCGGCTTCCCTTCCTGCTGGAGTGGGTGGCGGACTATTACCGTCGCGACGGCGACCTTTCCTGGCGGGATCACATGCGTCTCTTCGCCGGGTATGGGGGCCCGAAGCGACACGTGACCATTCGGGATGCCGGGTTCGCCCGGACGGGAGATGTTTTCGGTTCCGGGTCGGGAGAGTGAAGGGTGCCTGGTGGCCCCCGCGGTCTTCAAAACCGCTGTGAGCCGGTTAACCCGGCTCAGGAGTGTTCGATTCGCTCCCTCTCCGCCATCGCCTGCCCCTGGCAATCCATGCCGGATCGAACCGCGGTTTCAGGATATCGGCACGGGTCACCTCACGAGTTCGGCCTGCGGCGCGCCGGTTCTCGTCGCCCCTCCGGGGCCGGCCAGGGTTCGGATCGGGGTCGGTATCGGTATCGGTATCGATCCCAACCCGGCGACCGTCGAACTGGTCCCATGCCGCCGCCCTCCGGTCGATCCGGGATGCGGCAATGCGGACGATGTATCCGAAACGGGATCTGACCCACAGCCGCGTGTCGGCCCCGAAATACCGGGCCCCGGAGGGGCCACAAACCGAGCCGCGGAGCGGCGACAGAACCCTAGCCCATGGCGCTAGCCATGGGGCCGGGTGCGTGCCCAAAGGATCTCCAGCCCCGGAGGGGCGGCGAGAACCCCCATCCCACACCCGGCGGGGATCGAAATGATCGGAGATCACGTTCTGACCGCCCCTCCGGGGCTCATGATTTCTTTCGCACCGATCGATCCCACGGCTCGCGCCGTGGGCAACGGTTCTGGCGCCCCTCCGGGGCTTGGTTTGCGGCCCCTCCGGGGCGCGGGGAG
>VFQN01000676.1_pt1 | contig 61831 bp, 71 predicted proteins | sample 3512371 | NCBI WGS metagenome assembly VFQN01 (sample SAMN10412370, study PRJNA504923) | tailings metagenome | isolation source: Replicate 2 from Balatoc abandoned mine | place: Philippines: Itogon, Benguet | collected 2017-08-28 | reverse complement strand
GCGGTGTCCGTGCCGCGAAGTTCGGACGGGTAGCACATGAATTCCGAATGCTTTGCGCATCTCGGATTTTGGAAGGGAAGTGTGCGGGTAGCGGTTGGTTGCGCGCTATTTCAGGAATTGGATGAGGGCGATGTCGCGTGCTGCATTGGTCATGCGAGGTACTGCAGGATTGCGATGACGAAGGCGGCTTGCGCAAACATCACGCCGACGAGGCCCCAGGTCTGACGATGCAAGGCCCGCTCGAACTCGACTTTGAGGTCTTGCACGGCGCCCGCAAGGTCATTCTTCGTGACGAGGTTGCTCTCCGTTACGTCCTTGAGGAGGTCGGTGATGCCCTCGGCGACCGCCTTTGAGAGGCCCCGCTTTTCGAGCATCGAGACTGCTTTGTGCGTGTCGAATATTGCAGCGATTGCCATAGGTTTGTGCGGAGCATTGTAACATAGGGTCGCTTTCCCGCAATGAAGCCAAATGGGGAAGAGGGAACCCCGCACCAGCCACGGGTTCTTGGTGTCGCATTCCTTGAAGCTGTAGTGGATGCGCGCCGATCTAAGGTAGTCTTGTGCACAGGCCACTTGCGACGCAATTGCTTGTCGCAGTTGTTGGCAGCGGAGTGCATAGCATGTCGACGGTTTCAGCCGAATCGAGAGGCAACCTGCATTCGCCAGATATCAGGCGCGAACTTGCCAGGACCATCAACATTGTTGTCATGCTTCAAGTCCTCGGGCTAGTAGTTGCGTTTACCTTCACAGAGATCGTGTCCAGCGTTTATGGACAAGCGGCGAAGTATCCGTGGCACGTCGTGTTCTTTGTTGATTTGGTTTTTGTCATGTTTGGCGCAATTTTGGGCCAACTAGTTGAGGGGCCATCACCGGAGCTCGCGCCGGCTCGACCTGGAACGCGTCCATGGGCGCTAGTGAGCTTTGTCGTTGCTCTTGGCACACTTTCACCATTGGCTACACAGACTGCTAAAATAGGACGCGAATTGGCGAAGGGATCTGGTCAATTTCAGGAACCGACAATTCTCAGCGAGATCATTTGCGCACAGCATCCAGAGAGCTGCGGCTCTATCTATTTTGGTGTTATCCTCTCAATCGCCGTCCTATGCTGTTTGGTAGCGGTGGCGGCGGCACTCTCCCTACGCACAAGTGCAGGTCAGCAGATTCGGCCCCTAGCTGCAGTCGGCACCACGCCTGACAGACTCCGCGTCAGGAATAAGCCGCAGCAGTCAGCGAAAGCATACTTTGTGTTTGCGTCTTCGGTGTTTCTTTTAGGTGCTTACACACTATTTACGCAGAGTTGGGACGTCGTCGGCCCAGGTGCGGTGTCTGACGTTGAGTTTCGCAATCTTATTCTTGGGGCGGTCGCAGCTCTGCTCCTCCTTACCCTGATGGCATGCGGGACGTTCAACAGCACCGTGCGAGCGACCCGCGAGGTCTCAGCGCATGTTCGGGCGTCGACGGCGCCCGTGCGCCCGGCCAGTCGGGGGGAGGTGCGTCGCCCAAAGGATTCGCCTAACACAGAGCAATTGCTCAGAGCGATAATGTTGCCGGTGGTCGCATGGTCGACAGTGCTCGGGGCTTTTCTATTTTCTCTTCCAGTATTGGAGCGGTATCAATTTGCTGAGCATCAGAGCGTCACGGAGTTTATTAAGGCTCTATATGTGTTTATTCCTCTGACTGCCGCCTTGCTTTGGTCTCTGGTTTTGCTCGTGGTTATTTACTACCTCGGAGCGGTAGCCGTACGGGTTCTGCGATACCTTATTGGGTTGCTCAGTGCGGTAGGCAAGTTGGCACGCAGAGGTCTAAGGCACTTACTGACCTTTGTTGGCGCACTGGCCGGCAGGATGCCCAAGAGGGTACGAGTTAGACCGAGTTGGCTTGGCAAATGGATTCTCCCGCCCAGCTTCACGCAAGAGGGCGCTATCATAATCCCTGCAGTTTTTGTCGCATGTTTATCAGTTTACGGCCTCTACCTTGGGATGTTTCCGCTTCGCCCGCTTGCGGTATCAGTTGGTAAGCTAGGATTAATTCCGGAGGGCATCTCCGCAGGAAAGTTCGGGCTGCGAGCCGAAGTCTCCGCTTTTGCAAAAGGGGGCATTCCTCCGTTGACATTCTCTCGGGCGTCGATCGATTGCGCCGTTCGCCCGCCGACCTGGCATCATTCGCAGGCCGATCGATTTCACGTATCCGCTCGTTCCTGCCAATTTACCAACGAGGCACCATGCACGGCCACCGCAATCGTGGTGGTAGGATCGGCCTCCAGGGACGGGAGCTCCGCCGCAAAGGACGCAATGTTATCACGGGAACGGGGGCGCCTTCTTGCTAAGGTGCTTCAAGACAATATTCAGAGTCGGTGCGGGGATGGGGGAAATCCGCGGTTTTATGTTCTCAGTCTAGGCCGCTATTTGCGAGGGTCGCTTTCGTCTGAAAGACAACGCGAAGCCATTGCCCTGGTTGGGCACGGCAAGATCACTGACGCGGCCTTTGATGTCGGATTGGCGGAGCTTTTGAGGGCAGAGTCCCACTTCGCTCACTACTCCAACTGCGATCTTTTTGCCATAGGTGCGAAAGGGGAAGCGAGGTGGTCGCGTAAGCTGGATTGCATGCCACCAGCTGCCGACCGATAGTTACAGTAGGACGACCGCAGAGTATTCAACCGCCATGTGGCCCGCGTTTTGTCACCTAACGGCTCAGACAGTTTTCGCGACAGCTCTGGCCGGTAGCGTCGTTTGCTGGTCTGCTGGGAGTCTTGCAGATGGGGCACTAGCTGTCGGACTGCCAGCCGATGTCGCTAGAAGCGGGGTGGCGTTCGGAGTGGCCATTAATCACGAGAACACCGGGTTAGCTGAGGCAAAGGCAATTGAGCATTGTCAGCGTTTCGAGAACGCGCCCGCATCAACGAAGGCCCTCTGCAAGGTTGTTCAACCGGTTCAAGGCGAATGCGTTGCAATCGCAATAGATCGGGAGGATGGGACGCCCGGGGTTGGGTGGGCGGTATCGAAAGATCAAGACGCGGCCGAAGCTGAAGCAGAGGCCAAGTGCATTTCGACCGCGACGAAGGAGCGTGAGAAATTCTGCACCATTGTGATAAGCTGCTGCGATGGCAGGGGCCCGTGGACGCGCCCGTTTTCGCGAGGTAGTTGCCAGCCTCGAAAGTAACTAGAATTGGTTCTGCGATTGCTGGAGCGTTCGCGATCATCCGGCGGTGACGCATGACATTTTGCGGACCCGCAGCTAACGCCTGCTATGTCAACCTCTGCTCCGGCCCGCCGCGGCGGATGCCTGAAAACGACACCCTACCATTGCATGCTGCGCGGTTGATGGAGGGAAGGTGCGGAAGTAAACGATGCGTATAGTTCTCGGAGTGCGACGCAGGCACCCAATAGGTGCCAGATTTCTGGTCTAGTCTAGACGGCGCGGGTTTGCGACACTTCTCAGACCAATGTAAGACGCGTACGCGACAGCTAACCACTCCTCACTGATAGTTCGTACCCTTTGCTTCAGTTGATATTCTCGGTTTGTCGGCGGCTGCATGTAGCGATCACGTCGGCCCGGCGGAAAGAAGGCTTGTTGAGCCGGTGACTCACCCCGAACGGGTACCCGTTGGGGGTGAGGGTCAATCTGGTACTCATGAGAACTGACGCATTTCTCCAGCACCTGCTGCATCATCTTCTGCATCGACTCTGGCGGTTCGCCGAGAACGATGCGCTGCTCGGGCATGTGGAAGTTGGCTTGCAAGACGATATGATAGTCCCTGCGAGGGGGCGGAGGACCGAAGCCGTGAAAAAGTTTGGCGTTCTACAGATGGCACTCGCGATTGGTTTTCTTGTAGGAGACGTGGGCGCGGCTGATGCGCAATGTATGCCAGGTCACTATTGCGGGCCTGGCACGCGCTACCATCCAGGTGTTCCTCGAGGACGGCCGGACTTCTACCAAAGAGGACGCACGCAGATGGGGCCAATGCCAAACTCTACACCGATGTACGTGCCACGACGTCGATGCTACCAGAGTGGCGCCATAGACAGGTATGGCAATCCATATGTGATCTGCTATTAGGCTGCTGGTCTCTCGAGTACACTTGGGGAGCTTCTTGCGCTCCCCCACAATTTTTTGCGCAGTCGCATCCACCTAGTAATGTGCAAAAGGCACGACAATTAACCTGCCGGGAAACAGTAATATGTCGCCGCTTATGGCGTTCGTCTTCTCTATATCAACAACTGTTGAATCAAATTGCTCCGCAATGGACCTAAGGGTGTCGCCTCTCTTGATCGTGTACAAGATACCGGTGGTTGGAAATATGGACGGAGGCTCTGAAGAATGTTGGGGGAGTTCCCGATTTCCTCTCATCGTCTGATAGACGGCCGCACAGAACAAGATGACGCTCGTGACTATTAGGACGGCGCTGCAAAAATATCCGCCAGCACGATGAGAGAAGAGTAGTCCCACCCGACTAGTATATATTGCCTTTGATGCTTCGCGCACGGCTTGCGGTGTCCGTGCCGCGAAGTTCGGACGGGTAGCACATGAATTCCGAATGCTTTGCGCATCTCGGATTTTGGAAGGGAAGTGTGCGGGTAGCGGTTGGTTGCGCGCTATTTCAGGAATTGGATGAGGGCGATGTCGCGTGCTGCATTGGTCATGCGAGGTACTGCAGGATTGCGATGACGAAGGCGGCTTGCGCAAACATCACGCCGACGAGGCCCCAGGTCTGACGATGCAAGGCCCGCTCGAACTCGACTTTGAGGTCTTGCACGGCGCCCGCAAGGTCATTCTTCGTGACGAGGTTGCTCTCCGTTACGTCCTTGAGGAGGTCGGTGATGCCCTCGGCGACCGCCTTTGAGAGGCCCCGCTTTTCGAGCATCGAGACTGCTTTGTGCGTGTCGAATATTGCAGCGATTGCCATAGGTTTGTGCGGAGCATTGTAACATGGGGTCGCTTTCCCGTAGCGTCTTCTGGGACAGGCGAGCGCTCAAAGAGACAAGGGGTCACTTCTAGGGGCGTGGCCAGACACCCCGCGACGCCGCACTGTTCGTTAGTTCTTCCCACTTGCGACGAGCGTCGTCCTGGGTGCTTCGGCGGCAATCACGCGCAATCATCGGCGCGCCGCATGTGCCGCATGCACTCGTTGCTGTACTTGGTTGATCGCATGCGCACTGCCCACAAAACCATACGTAGGGCGACGGTCTCCTGGGCGAGTTGGCGTTGGAAGGCATATGAAGCCCCGTCTGCCAGAGGAAATTACTAGCTCCTGCAACGCTTGTATTTCACCACAGGGCTGCTCGCTGTACAAGGCACTCTGAGACGTGCGGCTGAATGGCCGAATCCACTCTTGTCTTGTGGCATGCCACGTTGGCCGCAATGAGCACGTGAAGTACCAATCCAGCGGTGCGGGGCGCATTCGATGACAGCGCGAGGGCCGGTATCTTGCAGTCATCCGGTAGGCAGCGAAGCACCTGCAAAGCGTCCTCGATTTGTTCGCCCATCTCACCAATGGCGCCGGCTTGATTGCGGCCGGCGTCCAACGGTGCCACAACGAGATTTATCGGGTGCAGGGACCACAAACTGCGTTCACTGCCGAAGACTGTCAACACGTCCAAACTACCATAGTGCAAGTCAACTCGTTTGCATTGTTGGCGGGCATCTCAAGATCTCTGCAAAAGAGATTGTTGCACGGTGATCCGACGACTGCTCTGCGGCGTTAGAACTGACAGCGGTGTACAGTTGATTGGAGATGCGAGTGCGCGCGAGGAACGAGCTGGATCGCTCGGTAATGCATCTGCTGCATCGAGCCAATCAGTCTGTCGCCGACCTGTTCTCTAGAGAAATAAAATCAGACTTGACCCCGCGTCAGCTTGCCGTCCTCGCGTTCACTGCAAAAAACGAAGGTTGCAGTCAGGCCGACCTTACCGAGGCACTGGGCATCGATCGCTCCACGATCTCCGAATTAGTTCTGCGTTTGAAAAGAAAAGGCATGCTCCAACGGCGACGCACGTTGGAAGACACGCGGAAATATTCAATCAAACTGACCGACGACGGGGCACGTATCCTTAGGACTGCCGAACCTTTAGCGAGGCGTGCGGACAAGAAAGTCCTTCGCGCACTTGGCAAGCGTAGCTCAGCGTTTCTCGACCTTCTAAGTGACTTGGCAAATAGCCTTGACGTCAGTCCGAAAGCTTAGGCAGTCGGGGCAGCGCACCGGCGCTTCGCCTGTCTTCGCTGAGTTCAACATCCCCCGCAACCGTACGGGGCCCTTTGCCCAACGGTCGGCTGATTACTGCCCGGCGTGCGACGGACTGAGCACAAGTGCAGGAGGCGTCCCGTCGGTGTGGTGACGGGACGCCTATGGTTCACCCGCTGGGGCGTGAAGGTGCCCCTGGGACCACGTGCTTAAGTTAGCACGCACGACTTCGACTGCGCTGTATTTCTAAGTTGGCCGGTAGTAAGCCGCGCACGGTGCAAGCAGAAGTCGGTAGACTGAGCCTGCAAATCAGATTACTGAGCGCCCCGCTTTCGCAGGCCGGGAGGCGTCGTGGAAACTGCACGGATTGCAGAGCTGGACGAGCGCATTGCGCAGGTTGAAACCAGCCTCGCGACACTTCGAGTCGAGATCACGGCAATGGACCGCTCCAAGCCTGGTTTCTTGCGAGTGCGGGACCTGATTGTCATCGGCGAGCGATCGTTGGCGAAGTTGAGAGCGGAACGAGCTCAGCTCGGTGAAGGAAAATGACCGCCGACAAAGTGAACGTAGCGGGCCTTCGCAGTGCCCGATGCGGCTCATTGTCGGATCGACGAAGGGATGCAGCTAGGCAACCACCTCTATGGCTGCATACGCCTCAACGGCGCGCATCGCCCTGCTGCGTAGACGGGCGCGAGACACGTCGCCGGATGCGGCTTGCCGGAAGATCGAGGCAGCGACGGCATCTCTCACTTGTGGTGTCAGTTCGATGCCGAGTTCCTTGCCTACGCTGTCGCAAACATCATTGTACAGTGCGTCAAGGTGGGCGAGTTGTTGAGTGTTGAATGAACCGGTCGAAGAACGTGGAGAGCTATGCATCTGGGAAGACCTTTGCGCAGACTGTCGTTGGCAACCCTCGCATGCTTATCGTAACGGCTGTATGACTTTGTTTGGCACTTTGCAGCGCAGAACGTCAAAAAGACCGCAAAGTTAGGCATGAACGGCGTGACAGTTGGGAGCTGACACGCCTCGTGTCCTTGCTCTCATCGCTTCGACGGCCTGCCGAGTTATCAGGTCTTACAAGACTGTTGGATCAACATCACTGCGCTTCTTCTGGCACGGATCCCTAGATTGCACCCGGACCCTTGGGCGCTAATAAAAGCGCTACTCACGCGCAAAACAAGGGAGGGACCGCCGTTCTAGCTAGCCAAGGCAACGCTCTGCAGGCTGGCGGGCTCTCTTTTGCAAGCCAGGGCAATGCTGTTAAAAAACTGCTCGGCTGGCATCGGGCGACCAAAGAGATAGCCTTGAGCGTGCTTGCAGCCAAGATCACGAAGTGCGGTCTCCTGCCGGACCTCCTCTACGCCTTCGGCGAGCACATCCAAACCAAAGCTGTCGGCGAGGTACAGGATGGCCTTGATGACGGCGGCATCCTCCGGATGCGTGCACAGGTCGCCCACGAAGCTCTTGTCAATCTTTAAACGTGCGAGCGGAAATTTCTTGAGAAGGCTGAGTGACGCGTAGCCCGTTCCGTAATCGTCGAAGGCAATGCCGATCCCGTGCGCACGCAGTTGCTGTAGCGGAGCCAGCATCTCCGCATTGTGCTGCAGGATTGTGTTCTCCGTGATTTCGAGCTCGAGCGCCTCGGCTGCAAGGCCGTTTTGCCTGAGCGCCTGCAGCACGCTTTGCACAAGCTGGCCCCTGCGAAACTGCGCGTCGAAGAGGTTGACCGCGACGCGGAAATCTCTATGGCCCCTTTGACGCATGGCTGACGCGAACGCGCAGGCTTTCTTGAGCGTCCACGTGCCAACGGCTTGAGCAAGTGACGATCGCTCGAGCACATCGAGGAAGGCGCCGGGCGCCAACACGCCCCGTTGCGGATGGCGCCAGCGCAGCAAAGCTTCGGCGCCTACGAGCTGACGGTCGCTGAGCCGCACTTGCGGCTGAAAGAAAATTTCCAGCTCCTGGTCTTCAAAAGCGTTGTGCAGCTCGCGCTCGCACGAACGTCGGGCCAGTGCGACTTGCCGCATCGCCGGCTGGAAGAAGCTGTAACCGTGCCGACCCTCGTCCTTGGCGCGGTAGAGGGCAAGGTCCGCATTGCCGAGCAATTCCTCGGCCGAGTTGCCGTGCTGCGGGAACAGCGCGACACCAATCGATAGGCCCAGATGCAGGTCCTCGTGCCCGACGCAGAACGGCGCATGGAAGGCGGCCAGCAACTGTTCGCAAACGGCTGCGGCAACGGTGAGGTCGGACGTCTCAGTCAGCACCACGGCAAATTCGTCGCCGCCGAAGCGACCTGCGCGGCCTCTTTCGTCCACAGCGGATCCAATCCGCTGCGCTGCCGCTTTCAGCACAGCGTCGCCGGTGGCATGGCCGAGCGTGTCGTTCACCTGTTTGAAGCCGTCAAGGTCCAGCATCAGGACCGCTGCCGGGACCTGTGATTTGACGAGTTCTTCTAGCTGGTTGGTAAGCGCCAGTCGGTTTGGCAGGCCCGTCAACGTATCCACGTGCGCCAAGTGGTGCAGGCGCTCCTCTTTGATCCGGCGATCGGTAACGTCGCGTGTGATCTTGGCAAAGCCAATCAAAGCCCCCGTCTCGTCGCGGATAGGATCGATGACAACGCTCGCCCAGAAGCGGCTGCCGTCCTTACGCACGCGCCAGCCCTCGGCCAGAAACCGGCCTTCCGTGGCCGCGCACTGCAACGCGCGCTTCGGCAGGTCCGCAGCGCGATCCTCTTCAGTGTAAAAGCGAGCAAAGGAGTGACCAACGATCTCGTGCGCTGCGTAGCCCTTGAACCGCTGCGCACCGGGATTCCAGTTGGTGACGATGCCATCTCGATCGAGCATGTAGATGGCATAGTCGGTGACACTCTCGACGAGTAGACGGAAGTTGCGTTCGCTGTTGGCAAGTTTTTCGCGCGCCTGCCGGGCGTTTTTTTCCACCTGTCGCAAACGCGACAGCTCCATTTGCTGCATCGCCAGGGCAGCGATTTCTTCGAGTATCTTGCGTTCCGCTTCACCGAAATTGGGGCGGCGTTCAAAATCGATCACGCAGAGCGTGCCAAGGACGTGACCGCCGCGCGCGACGAGCGGTGCACCGGCATAAAACCTGATATGAGGCTCGCCGGTGACCAATGGGTTGCACGAAAAACGACAATCCGTGGTGGCGTCCGCCACGACGAGGGGCTCGCTGCCGGTGAGTGCATGGGCGCAGAACGATATCGCGCGGGGTGTTTCGCAGACCTCTGTGCCGACTTTGGCCTTAAAGAATTGGCGATCACGGTCGACCAGGGTGATGAGCGCGACCGGAACGTTGAAGACGTGCGCGGCCAGCGCCACCAATCGGTCGTACTCCGGCTCCGGTGGCGTGTCGAGCACACTGTATTCGGCAAGCGTCCGTAGCCTTGCCTCTTCACCCGTCTCCATGCGCAGGCACCCTCGACACTCCGTCAGCTGGATAATTTACGATAGTGCCAACGCCATATTTCCAAAGCACTTACGCCGGCCTCAAGATTTGATTGATTTCAGTACCGAGCTGAAACAGTTGTTAGCGAACACGTCACACCTGTTGCTAGAAAGTTGCTGACCACGGCGCGGAGTCCACGTGGCGACAGCGCTGTAGCTTCTGTCCCGATCGATCCACGCACCACCGGCGCGGTCGAACGCCTGTCAGATTGAGGCTTTGGTGGGAGTCACGAGACGCTGCCCGCAGGCGGAGCGCACCCTTGTTTGCCCATCAATGTACTCCATCGCTTTGGACGTCGGGCGCCAGCTGCCATCCGCCAAGATCTCGACTAACCCTGCGATCTCGGCCCAAGTCAGGGCTCGCTTCTCGTCAACAGGCGAACGCCCGTGGCCACCCTGATTTGCTCCTTGCGCCATACAGCCGGCACGCACCATTCGCTCGGTCGCGCGAACTCCTCGTCTTCCCGCAGTCATGGTTGAAACTCCGCAGCGTTTTGCGAAAGCAATCAGCGAGAGCCCATACTCGGCTATGGACTGTGCCCAGCAAGAACAGCGAAGACGGGAGGCGGTTCCGGCTGAATTTCAATCGTGGTGAGCGATCTGTTAACAAAGGGCGGCACCGCCTGCACCCGCATCATGCCGGCACGAGTGCCAAAGGTCCGTGGTGTCCGGCGTTTCTCTCGAAACCGAACGCTATCCTCGAGGGCGACAATGACGGCGCCGGGGATGGCGCACCGCCCATTCGAGGCATCGTGACGATCAATGTCTGGGGTCGCAAAAGCCTTACTTGGCCGGTTCGCTGTCCCGGCCGCGCAGTTAGTTAGACATGCGGGTGCTCATCGAGAACTGCGGCGCATGCGATGATGGCGCGTGCCGCGGTGTCCTGCAAACCTTCCGGCAAGCGGCGCAGCACCTGCACGGCTTCCTCGAGTTGTTCGCTCATCTCACCAGTCTACCATGCGAGCTCCCGCGTCTTCAGCGTCAGGGATCGACGCCGGATGGCCGAGACGGTGAGCGGCTCAGTACGCAGCACGAGAGCCCGGCGCGGCGTCAGTGGCGGACGCTCTCCAGAATGACCAGCCATCATGCGGGGAACCGCAGTTTCTTGGCTTCGGTATCAGTCGAGGCTTCAAGGTTGTGGGCGAACGGGTGGAGAGAGGCAACGCAAAAGCGAGCTGGGCCTGGACCGAACCAGGTCTCGACACGGATCGGCTCGTCCATTGTGGTTCTCTCGAACGTGTCAACGTAACCGCCAATGTGATGAAGTGTGACTGACCGGCCACTTAGGCGCACGAGGCCGTATTGCAGCCATCGCGCGCGAAAGTCGCTAGGATGCCGATAGGCGAAGTGAAAGACCTGTGGGTGGTGTTCGGACGCTCCGCCTGATTGCTGGAGAACGATCGTGGCGTAGAAATTGGTCCGAGCCTTGGCGTCGTGTTCGAATTCAGGCGCATACCAAGAACGTTTGAAATAGGTGGAAGCAAGCTCCTGCGGCGGCCAGGCAATATGCCGACCGAAGAACCTATGCACGAACTGTAGCCATGACGGCGTCGCGTGAGTGTGTTGGACCACCCGCAATAGCTCATCCGCGGCAGCTAGTATGTCCGCGTCCGGGACGGCGACCAACGCGAACGGGTCAACGTCAAGAAGCCCGGCAAGTCGCAAGTATAGCTCGCCGCTTTTGGGTACGGTTTCGCCCTTGATCCAGCGATAGATGGTGCCATTATCGGGATGGTCGTCTGCCTTGCCGGTTGCCGCGTTCCAGTCATCCACAAACGCCCTCACGCCGCCGCGCGCCTTGATCAGCCCACCTAACAACTGCCCATCCAACCCAACACGCATGGTACCTCGTCCTTCGCAAATGGGCTTGTCGATCTGCAACCGCTCGTGGCGCGGCCCCTGATACTGATGTGGTCGCGGGGAAGGGGTGCTCCTTGGACCGCGGCGAAAGGCCCCAATGTCGGACGCCGCGATCCGCTACTCTAGTTTGCGGAGAAAGCGATGCGATCGCAGTCATACGGCGCGTGGCGGGCAAAGCCACTCAGATTAATTGTGGTTTCGATGATGGCATGCACCGGCTTGGTGTCGCCAGCCTATAGTCAGATCAATCGACTGCCGGAAGCTTATGAACTCTATCAGCGCGGAAACCACATCTACCGACAGGAACTGCAGCGACAGGGTCGCGGACATCAGTACGCGCCGATTGGCACGCCGCAGTGGTTCCAGCGTATGCCGCCAACAAGACCTGCTCCGCAAATGCGGCCAGGTTTCCAGAACTTCGCACCACTCTACCGGCCGTTCCAGCCGCTTTACCGGCCGATGATGCCGCCGAACCCCTACCGTCGTTGGTAGGCAAACACACCGTGCGGTGTGGACAAGGACCGGGACAGGCCGGTCCTTGTGCTACTCTTGTTTCTGTATGGTCAGGCTCAGAATGGCTGCCGGTATTCTTAGTGGCTTGCTCGGGTTTGCGGTTGCTCTTGTTGACTTCTCAGCACGCCCGTTTGCATCCGTTCTACTGCTATTGATCTCCTTGAATCTCGTTATCGGGACGTGGCGCCACGACAGAGTAGAACTCATTGATGTCGTGTCAGGCGTCTTGGTTGTGCTTGCAAGCGCTGAGTTCATAAGGGCCTGGGCAATGGAATTTTAGGCCCTGTTCTTGCGCTCACATCGCGCGCTTCAGAAGATCCTGAATTGCTTCACTGGCACGCTCAGCAGCCTCCTCCTGCAACAAGTGGCCACATCCGTCGAACACAGCAAGGCAAGCATTCGTAAGCTCACGGGCCAATTTCTGTCCTACCCACAATGGAACAACACGGTCCTCGCGACACCACAGCAAAAGACTGGGCTGTCGAGTATCTTTGTAGCCGCGTATGAGATCATCGAAGGTCCGCCGCTACTGAAGCCACGACCTTAAGCCGGCGATGCAACGATGCGCGCGGGCAGGAGCCTTGCAACTCCTGGGACGAAAAGGAGGTTGCCAACGGCTTCACGGTGCGCCCGTCGTCAAGGGTGATCGAACTCGCCGAGCGGTGTAATCAGCTACTCCTCGGGGCTCTGGCCACGGGCTTGCCTATCTTGAACGATCGATGTCGGTTGGCGATGTTTGAAGACACAAACGCCGGCGCTGTGCAGCGCCGGCGACAAGTCACTTCCTATCCAACATCTGCCGGATCATCTCCTGCATCGACTCTGGCGGTTCGCCGAGAACGATGCGCTGCTCCGTCATGTGAAAGTTAGCTTGCACGACGTTGAGGTCGCAGCGCATGGCGCCGGCCAGGATTGTCCGGAACACGCAGACGCCGCCTTTGTTGGCGAGCAGCATCAGGTCGTCCGCGTTGAGAGGGTAGGCAACGACCTCCACATCCGTCTGCGGCAACGGCATGTGGCCGCTTGGCGCGTTTCGCCGGTCGGCCTCGGTGTAAGCAGTGGTTATCTCGCCGTCGAGCGTTCGTTCATTTGAGCTATATGTCCTCAGCCAGTCCTTGAGCTTGCCCACGATCAGTACTCCTCGGCCAGCATCACGGTCAGAACGCGCAGCGTCTGCTTGGGATCGCTCGGGTCTTCCGAGCCGAACTCGCCCCGTGGATCGTAGTAGTCGATCTTCCAGAACAGCCTCTCACCGTCGAGCTCCAAGCTGCCAAAGTCGTGATCGCCATGGGGGTCGTTGTCGGCATTGAAATCATTGAACGTCATCACCTTCACCAACGCGCTGGTGACGAACGCGCCGCCCTTGCCGTTCACGCCGGCCGTGAGGTGGACGCGGCCGCTGGCCACCCCCTTGCGAAACTTGTCGTTGAGCGCGGCGATATGCTGCACGCGATCACTCGCTTCTGTCATTGCTGTCTCCTGTCCGCTACCGATGCGCGCCAGTCGCGCACCGGATCGCGGGCAGGAGGGAGAAGAACCCCGCGCATGCGTGCATGGCGGGGCGATTGCGCTTACTTCTTGCGCTTGGACTTCTGCTGCTCCTCTTCCTTTTCATCGTCCTCGGTGTATTCCCTCAGAACGAGTCTGCCGTTCACCGGCAGACCATCCAAGATGACGGATAGCCCTTTGCCATCGCGGTTCGGCCATGCCGAACCCAGCCGGACCCAGAAGGCGCTTTCGCCTTCACCGGTTACCGTGAACGCTTTGTGTGAAGGCTTCTCGCCTGCCATTGCTCTACTCCTTTGCTTGCTGTGCTGGTTGCGGAAATCTGCGCTCCCGATCGCGAACCAGCGCGCGATCATGAGCGCGGCATTGCGCGCATCTACCTTTTCAAGCTCAGCGACGAGCTCGATGACGGAGCCGCCGCGACCGCAGTCGCCGAAGCAATGCCAAAGCCCGGTCGAGACCACGAACTGCGTCGGGTTGGTGCCGTTGTGGATTGGGCAGCGACCTTTCAGGCTTGTACCGCTGCGTTTCAATTCGATGCCGTAACGTGCAAGCACGGCCTCGATCGGCACCGCGCGCTTCACTTGCTCGAAGTACACGCGCTCAGCATGCTCACGTGTCATGCTCGTGCTCCGTAAAGATCATGGACTGCACGCATTGTACCGTGCATGTACGAGCACGCCGGGCAGGGGTGTGGATGCCCGCATCATTCGGTAGCTCTAAGAAACGGCCGGCGCTCGAAGGCGCGCTGTCAAGGGTCTGCCGCCCTGCGGCCGCGCTGCACGCATGTTCGTGCTTTGCATGTGCGCGCCCTTGACTGCGCGACGCGCCGGCGAGCCTGTCGCTACCGAATGAGGCGCTTAGCCGAAGGGGATGTGCTTGGGATGGCGCGACGCGCCAAAGGTCGTCTCCTCGAGATCGGCAACCCGCTTGGGCAGCGCGAGGTCCGTGCGCTGCAGCGATTCCGCGTCGAGACGCCGATTGGTGCCCGCGAGTTTGCTCTCGACGGAGGTGAGCCGATCTTTCACTTCGGCGATGTCTTCGGCGACGGCGGCGAAACCTTTCTCCATCCGTGCTTCGAGAGAAGCAAAGCGCTTGTCGATACCGACAAAGCGCTGGTCGATACCGACAAAGCGTTGGTCGATGGCGGCGAAGTGCCGGTCGACAGCGGCGAAGCGCTGGTCGACCGCGGCGAAGCCATCCTGTACGGTCTTCGTGAGCTTGGCGAACGCTACTTTGGTGTCCTTGTCCATATGCGCGCATTGTATCACACCGCCTCCGGCAGCAGGCGTTGGCCGTCACCGTTGCTTGACCACCAGATGGGGGCGAACACGCCTTGCGCGGTCATGCGCTCGGGCGTGCTGTAGAGGAACATGCCGGCGGCCCGGTTGCCGGTGAGCTTACGCTGCAGAGTGAGCATGCCCTTGATGCGCGCTTCTGACGGCACGATGGACAAAACTCTGAAGCCCTGGAAGCCCCACTGCTGCCGATGGCGGTCCTGCTCCCAGGCGGCGAAGTAGGCGCGGATCTTGCGCGCGTAGCTCGATTTGCCGCTCAAGCGCCGCGCGGCGAGCGACATGGTGGCGCGATCAACCTCAAGGCAGAAGTTGATGCGGCGATTATCCCACAGCACGAGGCTGATCAGGCGGTCGGGAATGGCGTTGAGCGCCACCGTCGCGCCCTCGTGCTGCACGCTGACGCGCAGCCGGAAGGGGTCGGCGAGCGCGTGCGTCTCGGCCGGGAAGGTGGGGATGAGATCATGGTGATCGAGCAGCCGCAGGTCGCCGCGCCCGGCGCACGCCTGCGCGAAGCCGAGCATGGCGTCGGTGGTCTCCAGCGTGTGCAGGATGTGCGGCGTTGAAGCACGCGCGTTCTTGGCCGACCATTCCAGGTGGGGATTGATGTGCGGCGCCTCGTCGGCGATCAGACGTGCACCCTCGCGCCCAAGGCCATACACAAAGTGTGAGAAGCTGCTCAGTTGCAGATGCTGATGCCGCGGCCGATCGAGAAACTGCCGGTAGAACAAGCCGGCCAAGCGACGCAGCACCTGCTGATGGCTGGTGGACGGGTCCCGCAGCGAGAGGAAGCGGACGATCTGCTCGCTGGTGGCGAAGCGGAAGCGCGCGACCATGCGCAGGATGTCACGGTCGCGATCGGTGATGCGGAAGGGCGGCGGATTGTCCGGTCGCGACAGCCGCTTGAAGTGGGCCGTCAGCGTCTGCATGTGCTCTTCAGTATAGCGCACCATGGCTCGCTATCCGTCCTTATCCCCATCTACCACGCGAAAGCGGTCATGGGCTGGCTTCAGGTCACCGAGTGGCCGACGGCCGCGCGGCTTCTTCGGCTTTGGTTTTGGCGGCTCGTCGTCGGGCTTGGGCAACTTGCGCGAGCGCCAGAAGTCCGCGGCGAACTTATCCGGCCGATCCAGCACCGGCATCGGCTCCGGATCAGCGAAGTCCGGCGCGGCACCGACGGGCGATGCAAGCAGAGCTACACGCCGTGCCGCGATGGCAGCGTCCACCTCGGCGACGGCCGTCAGGTAGGGACTGGCCTGCCGCCACGCCTGCAGAACGCGTGGCAGCAGCGCGCGCTTGAAGGCGAGGGATTTAAATGCCGGCGTCAGGTCGCTGGTGCGCGTGCGGAAGGGCCGCTGGTCTTCAATTTTGATGAAGCACTCGCGGCGCGACAGGTTCATCAGCTCGCCGGTCAGGCGATGCAGTTGCTCCTCAAGCGTGTACATGGCAGAGGGCAGCCACTCGTAGCGGGTGACGAACACCTCGCTCTCGCCTTCGCTCACCGAGCGGCCGCTACTGACGCCGTGACCTTCCGAGATGGCCTCGCCGATGACCTCCGTTGCCATGCGGCTGCTGCCGCTGGAGGTGGCGGACTGCTGCGAGGATCCACGCGAGTCGCTGGTCCCGGCGCTCTGCGAGAGTGGCATCGCCACCATGCTGGCGTTGGGCGCGTTGGGGCCGAACAGGGTTGCGGGCGGTGTCATTACCATGCCGGCCGCTTCGCCGCTGCCGGAGAAGTCGCCCGACGCGAAGCTGCTGCCCTCGAAGGTGCCGGTCGCTTGGCCATGTGCCTGCGAGCGCGTATGGGCGAATGTGTGGTGCTCGGCTTCGTGCTCGGCGCGCGACCAGTTGCGGACGATCGCCTTGTCCTGACCCACGGCGACGGGGCGCTCGCTGCCTGTCTTCCACTCGGCGAGGTCCAGGAAGCCGCTGAACAGGAGGTCGCTCATGTAGCGGGCGCTCATGGGCTCCAGGCCGCCGAAGCAGACCTTGACCGCGCAGTTGACCGCAAGCGCATCGGCGACGAAATCGCCCTTGGCGCGCAGCTGGCCGAGGCGCTGGATGGCGGCGGTGAGGTTGAGACCGTACTTGGCGCATTGATCGGTCATGCGCGCGGTATCGGCGACAACCAGCGATTCTGCCTCGTCGAGTATCAAGCGATGACGGGCGCTGCGCATGGGTGGGCGGTGGCGCGCCGCGGCGAAGTACATCGAGGTGATGAGGCAGCCGACGAAGGCAGCATCGGCGTAGGAGAGGGCGGAGAGGTCTACCAGGACGGTCTCGCGACCGTCCATGACGACGCGCGGATTGAGGCCTTTCTTTTGGCCCAGCATGCGTGCCAACCGGCGGTCACCGAGCCAGCGTACGAAGCGGTTCTTGGCCGACTCCACCACCTCCAGAAAGCGCGCTGGCTGCTTGGCGGCGAGCGTGTGCAGATCCTCCAGCTCGCGCCGCACAATTGTGTTGTCGAAGTCGCTGAGCAGGGATCGGCGCAGTTCGTCAGCGCCCAGCGACAGCAGCTCGACCAGCTCGATGAGCGTGAGATCGTGGCGCGCGCAAAGCATGCCGGCGACATAGATGATGCGGCTCAAGCGCGGCAGCGCCTCGGGTGGCGCCTCGAAGCGGCTTTCCACCACGGCCGCCAGCACGTTGGCAGCGTCGTGACAGCTCTCCCAGCTGTCGTCAGCGCGCTGCAGGGGATTGAGGCCGAAGGCGTGATCGGAGCTGCAATCAAAGACGTGAACCCGCCGTCCGCCGACATTGGCGGGGTTGGCCGCCCACTCGGCCACCGCGCGCACGTATTCTCCGTGCGGGTCCACGCAGGTGAGGCCGGTGCGGCCGTCACGGATGCTGGCGCGTGACGCCAATTGCAGCAGGCCGCTCTTACCGCGGCGCGTGCCGCCCACCACCAGCCAGTTGGCGTCGGGCGGCACTTGCGTGTACCAGGGCAAGCTCACGCCTGCTTCTCCTTCAGACGGCCCCTAAGAAGCAGCGAGATGGTGCGGCGCAGCTCCTCCGAGGCGTCGGGAAGCGCGGCAATCAGCTCCTCCACCTCGTCCGGCGTGAGCCCCACAGGCGCCGGCGGGGGAGCGGGCGGCTCCGGCTCGGGCGTGAGTGCGGTCAGGTGCTGCTGGGCGCGCACCAGATTGATGCGGGCGTTGACCTCTGCCGTTTCGTGCACGAGACGCTGCATGGCGCTGTCATGCAAACGGTCGCGGCGGCCGCGCTGGTATTCGTGCTCGACCAATTCCGGCAGGGTGGCCAACTCGGCGATCTTCAAGGCGAGGCCGATGCGGGCATCGACCAGCGCCTTCATCTGCTGGGTTTGCTCGGTACGCGCTTGCAGGTACTCGCTGTGCGCGCGCACGAAGCGCGCGTCCGCCTGCATGATGGTCGTGCGCGAGCCCCACACCTTGCCACTCGACGTTGGCAGGGACGGCAATGCTGTGGTCGGCGCACTCGCCGACGTAGGTGTTGGGAGATGCGCGCCAGTGGGCGGCGGCAGCCGCTTGCGTTGGTCACTCATCGCGCGTCTCCGCCGGTGAGTGGCGTCCCCGTTCATATGCGCGCGCCATCTCTTGCGCGATGTAGCGATCGATCTCGTCAGCAGTCGTGGTGGCCACTACCGCGAGCGCGTCGGCATTTTCGGTTGCGTTCCGGGTCGCATCGGTCGCCGAGTGCACCTGATCGACGGCGACGCGTTCTTGGGTGGCGGCAGCGACGCCAAGTAAGATCAAGATGCCAATGCCGCCCAAGATAAGAATAAGTAGTTCGGGAGCGGGCGGCGTGGCGCGAGCTGGCCGTTGTGAAGTCTGATAGGTCTGCGCCGGCGCAGCATACCGCAGCGGGTCATAGCGCGGTTCGGGTGCCTGTTCGTACACCCTTGGTTCGTAGCGGGGCGGGGGTGGATGCCAGCATCGGCGTTTGCAGATACGTCGGCATCGCCGCTGTCCGGGTCCGACCCAATAGCAATCTGAAGTAAAGCACTCCACTGTGACGCAGTGTTGGGCTTGCGCCTTCGGGATTGGGAGGAAGAGTAGTGTTGCCAACATCGCTGCCGCCCCTACCTTTCCCAACTGTGTGGACGCTTTAGCCATCGTCTTAACCGCGCTGGTGGGAACGACTGCGCGCGTCGCGAATGATGGCGTCCACGTGGACGCCGGAGCGTTTGGCCTTGTTGATCTCGGCAATCACCCCACCCACGCACAGCACCACCAAGGCGATGGCGAGGGAGAGAAACAAAGTTGCCACGATGAGGAAGGGCCCTGCGTCGCAGGTGTGGGACCAGGCGTTGTATTCGGGCCGCCAGGTGCGTTCGCAGAGGCCAAGCAGCTTTCCGGCTTCATCGGAACCGCTCCGCTGACCTGCGTCGGTGGAGTTCTTCGACGATAAGCGCCATTCCTCGTCGTGTTCGGATACCGAGCTCACGCATTTCGGATGCACCACCTCACAAATTTCGGAGTCGGAGTGACTCCCAAATGCTGGACCGGTGCCGGCATGGGGCGCGTGCCGTCGCGCGGTGATTTCTGGGTTGGTTGGGTGGAGGTTAGCGAGGGCAGCGATGAGGTCCTCATCGCTGAGGCTGGCAAGCGTCGGCTGTGCGCGGCGCCGCGCCATCAGCGATGCGATGCCGCTGGCGGCGCTGATCCCGAACAGGAGAATGGTGAGCGGGCTATCGAGCACTAGGTCGCTCCATCCGGCATATCAGTTGTCTGCTCCTCGGACTTGCGGCCACGGCGCTTCTTGGAACCGTTGGCAATGACATTGCCAACGCGCTCGGCCTGCTCCAGCAGGTCCTTGCGTTTCGCCTCCAACCGCGCGTCAATGGCCGCGCGGAGCGCCAGCAACTCATCGAGTTCAAGACGGGAGAGTTCTTTCACAGCATCACTCGTGTTCATCATCCACTCCTTGAGTTGAGAGGTTACAGAGCGGGCGCCGAGCGATGACGAGCTCGTTGACTGCCCGCTCAACCGCTGCGATGAGCGCAGGCTCTGGGTCATCGGGATCGTTGGAAATCCCAAGCAGCTTCGCCAAGCGCTCTAACGCATCGGAGGCCATAGTTTCGTATGTGGTCTGCGGCTTATACATCTGTGCTACTCCGCATCACCGGCAGCATGGTGCGCAGTCTGGTCACCGCGATCTCGAACCGGCCGCCGGCGATGATGTAGTGCGACATCGTCTGCCCGGTCATGCGCCCACCAGGTTCGCCGGTGTCTGATGGGTGAAGGCCCAGGCGCAGCATTTCGCCGGCCCATTCTCTGTTGTGATAGGCCGTACGGGACTTGCGACGTCCGAAGTGATGGTGCCACTGGTGCACCATCTCGTGCACCAGCGTGGACATCACAGCGCTGAACGACCTGGTCGCGAAATGGCGCGGGTTAAGAGCGATTTCGTCTGCCGTTTCGCCGGCTGCGGTGGCAAAGCGCGCAGGTGAAAAATAGCCGAACGTATTTGCGCCCTTACGCTGCAAGGTAATGAAGCACGGCGGGAGCGCTACAAGGAATAGCTCGACCTTGAAGAAGTCATACGCCAGCTGCAGTTGATGGTAGGCCTGCGTGGTCGGAGGGACCGCACTTGGCAAGGTGTTTGTAGTGGCCATTGCAATCACTCCGACTTCCGGTCGAGGTCGATGATGTAGGCCTCCATGCCACCGCTTGGTGGATCTGCCGAGACTAACTCCTGAAGCAGCGGCTGCTCGTTGCCGCGCGCGACGTATATCGGATGGTTTTGCTGTGCGATGAGTTTGCGGCGGAGTGGGCGTAAGGCCTCCCACGGGCCCCGGTCGCCCCGTTCAGAACGACGCCGACGTAGTTCGCTCATAACTAACCGCCCTGAGAAACCCGGTCGGGAATGCCCTCGATTGATCGAGTGGTCGGCTCTCCGACAACGGGATGGATACGTGGGGCGACGTCGGGCGCGATGGAAATTGAGCCAACGGGCGTGCTGACACGGACGACAAGCGATGGTCGCTGGCTTTGTGCATCGCCTTGACGTGAACCGGAAGCTGTGTGCTCGTTGATATCGGCACTTGACGGGTTTAAGGGAGGCCACGGTACGATGTACACGGTGCATTCTCCATTGTGGCTTTAGCAGGTTAATGGGGGATGCGCTTGGCCCTGGGCGGTGGTGCGCTCGGGGCCTCTTTCATGTGTCCTTCAAGGTACTCCTGACTATTAGCTACTAGAACAACTTGTCAGACTGATCAAGCCCTAAAATTGAGACCGCACTCCGCCAATCAAGTCTCCTCCGGGATCAAGATGGTTGTGCGCTAAGAGCGCCACCATGTAATGAGCCAGCCCAAGCCGCAGCTCATTAGCAGCCACAGGCATAAGGCCTTCGCAAGAACCCAGAGCTTGCGAACCTGCAGTTGCGCGGGTGAATAGCTAGTCTCATTAAGCTCGAGTTCCGCCAGCTGCTCGGCTCGATAGTCTGCAGCTCCCCGATACGCGTTCCTACAATGACGAAATGCCTTGTACCACGCACGGGCGAGGCGCCGTGAGAACCAATGCCAAGATAGGTATAGGAGTATCGTTACAAGTAGAATTGTGAGAATTAGGCTGTTGGCCGCGCAGACGGCGAGCCTCTGCCCGTCGTTCAGCCGAAGAATGTAGAAAGCCGGCAAGGAAACACTGGAAGCAGCAACAGGAAGCCTGCGCAGTTCGTCCAACATTGCGTCGAATTCTTCCTCCGTAGTACCTGGAGGTAGTGAACCCACGATCGACGGAGATGGATAGGACCACCTGTCTTCGTGCGAATTTGGCCCCATCCAAAAGCACTGGAAGGCGCCGCGAACACTATAAATGGGGAAGCTCGTGTAGAAGGAGGTCATGAGTAAAAGGAGGGCATTCAGAACCAAGCTCGCGCACAGGCAGGTAAAAAGCCGCCCGCAACGGCGAAGCAACCAGTACGGCATCTTGGGTGTCCCCGGTGCCCGGCGACCGAACGCAGCGGCGCGGTTAGAACGAACTGGCTCACAAGGCGCCGCGCGGTTCCTTAATTGCACCAAGGCGACGATCAGCCTCTAGAGCGGCTTCATAGACCTTTCTGCCGTATTCAGTTGCTTGGTAAAGCCGCCTTTTGGGCCCACGCGTCTTCTGCTCTGCATCCGTTTCGAGGCGCGTTTTCACAAGGCGCCGCGCAACCATGCGCGTTAGCACGACATAGATTGATGTCCGCCCAAGCTTGCTTGGGTCCATCTTGACCATCTCCAGTCCATAGAGCCAGCGGTTGCCGCTTCCCCGTGTGAGAAGGTCAAGAACTACCTTTTCCTGGGCTGACGGCGGTTTCGCCATGCCGCACCTTTCATGCTATCAGTCTTACAACACGTCTATCTAACTAACATAGTCTCACCACACCTGTCCTGCAACGCGACCGTAGAAGTGGGGTCAGTGCTTTGCGTTTGCTTCCATCCAGTTGCCCTATACCGCCAACTGCCGTGCAACCATCTTCTCAACAGCAGCGCGGTCTGGGTGTGCCTTGCCCGCGGGTGTGGGCGATTACACCAGCGCCACGGCCCTGCGCGGGCGGTTCCGGTATCTGCGCTTCCAGAAAGAATGCATCGGTGGGGTTGCCGTCCTGGAGGAGCTTCGCCCACGCGCTGAAGTTGCTGGTCTCGGAGAGCGTGCGCGCGTTCTCGATGCCGAGCTCGGCGGCCATGATCTTCGCATCCTGCGCGCCAATGCGGAAGACAAGGTAGTTGCCGCAGTTGACGTTTAACTCCGTTACCGCCCTCGAGCCGTTGTATCGCAGCGGCCCTCAGCCAAGGCGGCGAAAGTCCGCTAAGCTGTCATTTTGCTGGTAGTTGGAGCAGACCGGCGCGTCGAATTTTTTCTCCAGTGCCGCCGCATCCCGGATTGTATCGGCGAGCACGACCCCGAGCCCCGAAAAGATGAACGGAAATACCGCCTCCGAGGCGGCTTCGCGCATCCTTTATCGTGTTGGTGCCAACCTACGGCCGCTCGAATTCGATAGTGGCCGGCAGCGCAATAAAATCGGACTGGGCGTAATGGCTGTATCTGTCGCGGCCTATAACCGTTACCATCTATTCCAACTCTCCATGAGCATAAGGCAGCGAATGGATGGCCCCCGGCAGCTGACCCGTTGCATAAATTGACTTAGACTTGCGGAGTTGGTGCTACGCGTTCGCGAAAGGTCCGTTTGATGAATGGCGCAGAATGCCGGTTTGCGTGCGAAAGTCCGAGGGGCTGAGGATGAGCCGCGCGTTGTCCGTCTTGCACGGACGGTTCGGTAGGGCGACGCTCTACGATCTCGATCGACCGTTTGCGACCCATGCGCATCGGGAAGGCCATCTAATTTTCTTCTTGGGTGGATCGGCCTCGCATGTTCAGGTTTCCCGACGCAGCTTTCCGACGACCGCGCACAATGCGATCGCAGTCAATCCGTGGGAATGCCACGGATTTGAACCGCTCGCTGTCGGCAAAAGTGGAACCTATCTGGTGCTTTACATCAGTCCCGAATGGTTTCGGACGATCGGCCACACGCCCAGAGACTTGCGCTTCGGCATGTCTAATCTGCAAGCCACGCCAGAGATTCGCCGATTGGTGGACCAGTTGTCGATTAAGCTAGCATCTGCTCAGCCCGTGTTGAATCTGGAGCAGATGTTGTTTGAACTGACCGAAACCTGTCGCGTGGCGTCCTGGTGGCAAAGCAGCGAGCAGCGGCTCACATCATCGGGCAGCTTCGTAGGTAACGGTATCGACTTCCGCGTACGCAAGTCCATACGGTTCTTGTCGGAGAATTTTGACGGAGACCCTGATCTTGGTTGGGTCGCGCGTCAATCGGGCCTGTCCCGTTCTCACTTCTTCACGCTGTTCAAGCAGCACGTCGGCATAACTCCCGTCATGTATTCCAATACGCTCAGGATGGAGCGTGCCGTTTCGCTCGTGGCATCGAGTCGATTGAGCATTACAGACATTGCGCATCGGCTTGGCTTCGGCTGGCAAAGCGCGTTCACGCGCTTTTTTACTGCGCACGTTGGTATGCCACCGAGCGATTATCGACGCGTCGCTCAAATACTGCAGGCTTAATATGTCGCGTTGATGCCGGAGCGGGACTTAAGCGTGTAGCTATCGAGCCCCCATGGTGAAACTGCGCTTCGAAGCGTGAGACCTGCTGATCTGAGACCCGACAGCTGCCAAAACGTGGGCCGCGAGCCGACACGCACGCCGACAACCGCGCAACGAAAAGCGGGGATCTTGTGAGACGGGCCGCGGGTGTGGGCGATGACTGCGGCAGGGAGGCGGCCAAGAGCTGTCAATCATCCGCCGCGCAGCGAAAGCCTATCTGACGATGCCCGGTCGCAGGGCTGTCCCATGAGACGGTGCGGTTCCAGGTCGTGAGCCTGGCTGGTGCGTCGTCGAAGACGTAGTTGCCGCCGCGCACCGTACGCACACCTGGGGTGGTTTGGTCTTCGCGCCCGTCGTCGGCGCGATAAGGATACGGCCGCTTCAGAGAGCTCGTCCATTCCAGCAAGCTGCCCGCCATGTCGAGTAACCCTTCGGGTGTTGCGCCGCGCGGCCGGCTGCCGACGGGAAGGATGTCGCCGCTTGGGCGATTGATGACCGCGAACTCCGTGGTCGGCGTTTCGTTGCCCCACGGGAAGGTGCGGTTCTCCATGCCGCGGGCAGCGGCTTCCCACTCCACTTCGGCCGGCAGGCGTGCGCCGCGCCACCTGCAATACGCATGCGCACCGGCCCACGTGGTTTCGGTGACAGGATGGTTCTCAAAGCCGGGGTTTGGCGCGAAGCGTCCGTCGCGCACGCCGATGAGCGCTTCGGCATCGTCGAGATCAATCATGGTGTAAGGGGCCGGGCGGCTGCTGAACTCGAGAAGTAAAGCGTGGTACTCGCGCGGAATGTTCGCTGCCTCGACCTTACCGCCCAGTGCCGTTCCCGAGGGCTTCACCGGCAGCCCGTTCATGAACTCGGCGTATTGCGCGTTTGTGACCTCGGTGCGGTCGATTCTGAAGGCCTTGATGGCGACGCGATGCTCGGGCACCGCCGCGGCGTCAGAGAGCGGATGCTGCGCGGGAGATCCAATCAGGTAGGTGCCTGCGGGTATGCGAACCATGGCTGCGTGCTGCCGGGTCGATTCCGGCGCGATCTCGGGCCGAAACGCTGCCGCCTGAGGGATTGCGGGCAGCGGTGAATTTGGCGGAGCCGTTTGAGCAGTTGCTAGGGAAGTCCACAGCGATACTGCTGCAGTGATCGATGCGCGTACAATACCTGTTCGACTATTGACTCTCATGTCCAGCCCGTTTCGCTAGTCCTTCAAGATGTTGCAGCGTATCAGGCGCAAAACGGTCATCCGATCACGTTCTTGTGCAGGCGGGTTTGCCGTCATGTCCTAATCCTCCAGCTGCCGCAGGATCATGCTCTCAACCGCCGCGCGGTCTCGCGTGTGGCGGGCGCGGGTGTGGGCGATGACGGCCGCGGCGCGTCCGAACGCGGGCGGCTCTGGCACCTGCGTTTCGAGAAAGAATGCGTCAGTGGGATTGCCATTCTGCAGAAGCTTTACCCAAGCACTGAAGTTGCTGGTGTCGGATAGGGTGCGAGCGTTCTCGATGCCAAGTTCGGCGGCCATGATGTTCGCATCCTGCGCGCCGATGCGGAAGACCAGGTAGTTGCCGCAGTTGGCGATGATAGCGTCCTGCAGCCGGCGGGGAAGTTGCGAGAGGTACTGGTGCGCGAGGACGCACATCAATCGCCAGTTTCTCGATTCCGAGAGTGTTTGCGCGAAGCTGTCCGTCGCGAAGTTCTGTAGTTCGTCCGCGAAGAGCGTGAAGTCGCGACGGTCCTCGTATGCGATTGATGCACGCTCCTCTGCGACCTGCGCGATGGTCGTGGCGAGGAACGCGCCGAGCAGGTGGCTTGCAGTTGACCCGATTTTGCCTTTGGCGAGGTTCGCGACCAGAACGCCACCCTCGTTCATGAGACGTGCGATGTTGATGGTGGAGCGTGGTTGCCCGATGATTAGTCTAAGCCCTAGCGGGCTCAGCAGCATACCGATTTTATTTTGCACCGGTGAGATGACTTGCGTGCGGAAGCGGTCGTCGTAGGCCGCGAACTCGTTCTCCCAGTAGCCGCGCACGACGGGATCGGCGCAGTTCTTGAGGAGGCGCGCTCGATAGCGATCATCTACGAGGAGACGGGGCAGTCCGAGGAGGGTCGAACTGGCAGTGTCTAGCAGCAGTCGCATACTGTTGTAGAGCACGTAGACGAGGCGCGGCGTTTCTTCGAGACTTCCACCCCAGACATGGAGGAAGGCGCTTACGACGTGATCGGCCACGAGGTGCCGCATGTCGGGCGCGACACGGTCGAGCGGGTTGAAGCCGATCGGGTGCTCAAGGTCGGCCGGGTTGAAGTAGATTGTCTGATCGTTGCGTGAGGCGGGCACGGCATCAATCACCGCCTCGGCGAGGCCGCCAAGTGGATCAAGAACGGCGAAGTTCTTGCCGGCGGCAAGATCGTCGTAGATAAGCGTGCGCAGCAGTGTCGTCTTGCCGGTACCGGTCTTGCCGATGAGATGGAGGTGGCGCCGTCGGTCGTCGAGGGAGAGCGTGACGGGTGCCGCGAGTTCGTAGCCTCGCGTCGTCGTGCCGAGCACCGTATCGTCATGCAAGCCCCCGTGCATGGGTCGGCACCCGGCCGGAGTGTGACCCGCAGTGGGACACACAAGGTCACGCACGTCTCTGGGAGGACGCAGCGAACCGGGGGCGGATGCCGGCCGCTGCGCGCGGCCACTCATATTCTAGCAACTCGAACATACGTCAGTGCGAAGTCGCTTGCGCAAACGGTTGCGCAATCGGTGGACTAGCGTCAGCGCAATTTTCCACACGAGAGAGCGATTGCGTTCTCGCGCTCGGGTTGCCGGTAAGGAACTATCGTCATTGCACGACTGATTCGGTTTGACCCGGGAAGCTCTTGCATGCCGTGGGACGCCTCTTTTGATGCAGACAGCTTTGTCCGAGCGGCGATCGAGGAGTTGAGACGCAATCTCCTCGACTTTAGTACTCGCAATCGACTTTTCAGCTTTAAGCACCAAAGGTCGGGGGCAGGGATATTGCATCGATATCGGCGTGCGTCATCCCGACTATCGCTACGGTTTTCTAGCCGGCATCGGGTGCGACGGAAAAGCCTACCACTCTGGGCTAACAGTGCGGGACCATGATCGCCTGCGTCAGGAGGTGTTGGAGGGGCTCGGATCGCGCATTTACCGCATTTGGTCGACAGATTGGTTTGCACACCCGGAGAGAGAGATGCGCAAGCTGATCGAGTGGCTCGAGCGGTTGAGGTCCGAAGAGCCTTCTTTTTCGAAGCGATAGGCGCATCGAGCACTGAGGCTGGCTCCGCAGACGCGGGACGACACAAAGATCGAAAAATACCAAGCGTTTCGCGCGGCGCCGTGTGGCGGAGGATGGCCTAACACTTTAACATCCCGGAGGGTTGACTCTTTCGTTGGTCGAATAGTGAATGAGCGTTTTGCTTTACTATTCAGTGTTGATCGCGATCCTGCTTGGCATGGCCGCCGTCTTAATGCTTCGCCGGCGTCGCTTCACCCGCACTATTCAAAAGCTACCCCTGGGAGTCGCTCTTGTAGTCTGCACAGCGTGGCTCGCTGCGCTCGTCGTTTACGATCGCTTGCCTCGCAGCGCCTCTCTTGCGTTTGATGGAATCCGGCGCCCACCTGGAGCAATCAAAGCCATAGTTCTCATTCATGGATGGACCGGTCAGCGAGCGACCTGGAGCGCACTGACGTCGCAATTACTTAAGGACGAAAGATTTACCGAGTATAGCATCGTATCGCTGGCTTATGAATCCCGGCGACTGTTTGAAAATGAAACCACGATCCAAACAGTGACGCAAAAACTTGCGCTGACTCTCGTGAGTAATCTTCGTGAGCACGAGATATCTATTGTGGGACACAGTACGGGCGGCATTATCGGGCGCATGCTGGTTCTGGATCTGGCTGGACGAGGAGGTGGTGTGCAGGTGGATCGGCTTGTCACAATCGCTACACCGCACGGAGGTACTGAGCTAGCGCGCACCGCGGGCTACCTCGGGGTAACACAAGTCGTGCTGTCCCAGTTGCGCGATGATTCTGTCTTCCTCCACGAACTGCGAGCACGGTGGCGCACGCATGTTATGAGCGGAAACGTGGGGCCGCGCGAAGTGTGCATCGCCAGCCGCACGGATCGAGTCATTCCTTTTCCGAGCGCAACAGCGGACTGTGGGGAAGTGGCTGAGCTATCCGCGTGGGGGCATGAGGAGATACATCGTCCCGCGGATCGCTCGGACGAGCGCTACGCGCTCATTGCTGGCGCACTGCTCGATCGCAAGCCGTAACTCATGCAGGCTCTAGTTCCAGCAATTCAGTCTGACGCTTCTTGATTTTGTCGTAACTTGCTTGGGCGTTGACCGAGAGTTTGTAGGTGTTTTTTCCTCCGACCTTGCCAGCACTCTCGACGATGCCGCGAGCAACAAGCGCAGAGGCACGATGCCCAACCTCAGACGCTGTCATGTCGAGCTCAGGACCCATCTGGCGTGCGCTCAACGCCTTCTTGCTGTCGCCGAGCAGCGCAACAAGTTCGAACTCCTTCTCAGACAGAACGAGCTCTGGTTTCGGCAAGGCTGGCGCGGGTCCGTAGTTGAGGCGCGTTGGCCGTTCGGCCATGGTGCCTTCGCGGCAATGCGGACACCACATTTGGATGCGTTTGAGCACCTCGATGAATGATCCGGGTTCAACTCTCTTGCACGAGCTGCACACAAATTCGATCGCTTCGTTGTAGTAGCCGACTACAGCCTGGCTGAAATCCAACTCCTCGGTCATGAAAAAGCGCCCGTGCTTCTCTGCGGCTTTCGTACCGTACCAAGGCAATTTGTACACCTGACACATCCCATAATTGAACGTGTAGACCGTAAACTTGGTTCCGACGGCATCGGTGACGTCGGCGTACTTTGAGACAAAGGCGTTGAGCTCCAGGCTGGCGAGGAAGTCTTCTAGCTGCGACGCTGTGCGGAAATGGCTGACCGGAATCTTGCCACCCGAAACGACACGAATGCTGGAAAGATTGGCGGGCTCACCGGCGCCGCGTTCTCTATTGGCTAGGCTCTGCGCGCGAGTGATCAACCGCTCCAGTAAATCCTGGTGCGTGTGGAGCGTTCCGCGTGGCGCCAATGTTTGATCGGCAGATCGGCCGCCGCTGAAAACCGTATCAATGCGTTCGTGATAGTGCGCTTCAGCGCCTTTGCCAACGGCGTTGATAGTTATGCGCTTGCCGCGTTCAAGGTAGTGCTCAAGCATAAAGTAGAGTATGTGACCGAGCGTACGCGGGTTGGCCGCAGAAGCGAAATAGAGGCTTTCCCAAATTCTGTCCTCGGGCTCTTCGAAAAACTCCGTCGGATCGCAGCGGCAAAAATGCGTGATGCGATTGCTGACCAAGCGCTTGACGAATTCGATCGCGCGCGCGTCGCGCGTTGCCACGTCAGTTGCTTTAAAAAGTTCATGCGAGTCGAGGTGAATGACCTCAAAACGGCCGCGGTCTACATTGCCCAACACAACGCGCCCGGGATAGGCGGCAATCTTGAATTTGACGATGTCGGAAGCAAGATTGTCGAACGGCTCAAGGATGCAGGCAGCAAACAACTGCATGGCTTCTTCGGGTAGTTCGGAGAAATCGTCGACCACAAGATGCAAGTACTGGAGCCCTGAGGCCGCCAGCGCTCCCCGCAAATCATCGATAAATTTGTCAATGCGCAGCTGTTGCAGCGCCACGCCCTTGTTTTTCAGAAGAGACTGGAGGGCAGTGGTCTGCGAGGCCACTCGTTGGACGCCGCCGCTAACGCCCGGCTCTTGCGAGACGTTGACCGCAAATTGTATCCCCCCCTCCTCAAACTCAACTTCGCCCTTGCGGGTTTCGCCCTCAGTTCGCAAAAAGCGGTCGATCTGGATTCTATCCACATAGCGTTGGATATCGCGCAGGCCAGTAAAGTGGCCACGCATGTCGTTCCTAGTGCGCACCAAGCCGAGTTGGGCTGCGAGACGTTGCCAGAACCCGAGACGCACCTCTTGTTTGGGAAGCTCCGCAATAATGTCGGTTATGAGGAGTGCCATGAACGAGCGCCACAGGCACAGCTCGAGGGCGAATTGCGCGTTAGCCTGATTTTGGCCGCTGCCGACGGCCTCCTGCACGCTCTTGAGCTGCGCGTGCTGAAATAGCGCCTTGATGTCAAGATAGGCGCTAACACTCGTTCCAGTTTCGCGAACGCTGACTTGAAATCTCTGAAAAAGCGTTGACTTGCCGGTGCCTTTGCGGCCCAGCACCAGAGCATGGCTGGGCCGCTTCAGTTGCAGCAAGGTTGCATCGTTGGGACGGGGATCAACGTAAAGCGCCTTAGTGAGATCAACGGCCGTCGCACCGTCCTTAAGGTTTGATCGCTTGTACTGCTTGAGTGTTTCTATCGCGCTGCGCAAACCATCCAAATCATTCGCCGACATACGCCCCTCACCGCACTCGAACCCTATACGACGTGCGATGATATTTGATTGCGCAAATGATGGCTACCCGGATCAACACGCGAAGACGGCCAGTGTTACCACTTCAAATACACACCATCGGCGTGGAAGTGATGGCTCAGGTCCTTTGCTAGTAGCCAGTCGTTGAACATATCTTCGTTGAAGTCTTTGCCGTTCTCGGCATGGAAAATGTTCTGCAGTCGATCGGAAAGTTGCGGCACATCGGCAACTCGAACGGCGCGGGTTTTGCCTTCGGCAGCGCGCTCTACCAGTGCAAACAGCTCTCCCGCCGCGGCGTCGAGATGATGGAAGAGCGCTTGTCGCTGCGCCTGCGCGTCAGCCGGCAGCAATGCCTTCAAGCCTTGTTTTTGACGCTCCACGGCACGCAACGCTTTGCCGATCGTCTCGTAGGGCTCTACAGGCCTTTCTTTGTTCATAAACATGATGTTAGACCGCTAATGCCTCAGTCTAGCACGACGCAAAGATGAGCCGTGAAGGGCGCGCCCGAGGTGCGAGAAGGGCTTATCTGAGTCGTGCCAACCGTACATTGGTCGCGAAGCCCTTTCCCACCACGAACGATGGTGCCAACAGGCGTTGAGCAATTGCGTCACGCGGCCGTCTGGGAACATGTGGGCCCGAAGCAGGTTTTCAACAGAGGTTGGCAGCCAAACCCGGTAGGGCGGCAAGAATCGGTCATGGTGCGCATCGTTGCTGGTGGGGATAAGTGCATCAGCCGCTCCGGAGAACGATACACTGGAGGTCTGCCATGCTTATGCGCTCAACTGAAGGAACGGACGGCCCACAGCATAGTATCGCCCGAGCAATTCGGGCGGTGGAACACCAACGCGCGCTAGAACGCTCCAACGAAAGCCCGGAGACGGCGTCACAACGGGCCGTTTTTTTTCAGTTCTTGGATGCCAGCACGCCAGCAATTTTTCAGGGCATCGAGCGTGCTGCTCGCAATCATGAGCGCTGCTTTATGGTGGGCACAATCGCCGGCTTCGATGCGAAGGTTGCAACTATTTTTCCTGACCTTGGCGCCGGCTTTTTCGATACCGAGGTCCTCGCCGCATGGCTGGACGCACGCGATCTCGGCCACATCTTTCATGCGACCGAGCTCGGCATTGAGTGGTAAGCGAATGTGAGCATGCGGGGCTAGAGTGTCCGTGCCCAAGTCATGACACCAAGTGACACTGCCGCGACTGATGCCACTACCGTCATCATGATCAAGACCACGATCGCAAGATGGCGCGTGTTGCGTACCCTTTTCTCTATACGCACATTGCTCGCTTGCAAGGCAGTAAGCTTCTGATTGATCGCTTCGTGTGCTAACTGCGACTCGTCGCGGAACTCCCGGACGGCTTCAACAAGGCCAGGCGCAAGCGGAGTATCCAGAGCCATGCCGAGAATGGCTGGCGAAGGCCCTCCGCCAATAGTCTGGCGGAGTTGGCCTAGCCATCCCTGAATACGCGGCATGTATTGATCCAGAGCCCATCTGATGTCTCGAACCGCAATGCGTGTCTGCTCTGATGTAGGCACGGCTGGTTGGCCGCCATAGTTGTCATGCACCTTCTCGCTGAGCGGGCCAGAGACGATCGCTTCGATCAGATCCTTGACATGAATCATTCGGCTCGAAGGGTCATAGAGCGGACGTACCAGTTCTTGCACGTGGTCGTGGATATCACGCACGTCCTTAGACACGCCAACTCGCTTTGGCGTCTCACTCAGAACACCGATCGCAGCAAGCTCACGCCAGGTCGCCTCGCGCACCTTAATGTGGTCCAGCGGCGGCTGACACAATTTGAACCGATCGCGAGCTGCGGGGAACAGTGTTATGGCGTGCATCACATGCGCCAAATGACATTCTTTGTGATTGAGGTCGCGGGCGAGGCTGGCCGCCTTCGCGAGGATTAGCTTGACTTCAGCACTCGCCCCAGCCTGTCCGGAGGCACTCTCTGCTTCCCAGACAAAGCCCTCTGTATCGATCGTGAGCTCCTGTGCCGGCCCCGCCTGCCGCATCAAGGTTGAATGTTCCTCACCATTAGCCATAAACAAACTCCCATACCAAATGGATAGAACATGCGCCGTCAGATCATTTCTTACAACGCGCGCTGGATAATGGGCAAGCGGATCAACAGCAGCTCATCGAGTGCCAGCCGAGAAGGCGAGTGCGCCTCGGGCGGATGGAGGGGGATGGTGGGCTGACGGCTTCACGACGCGCTTCAGCGTGGGCGTCGTGAAGGGTTGGTCGAGCTATTGCTGCTGCTCGTGCGGTGGCGCGTCGGACCTGCTCCTGAAGAGCGGAAGGCCGCAGAACGCGCAGATACACGATACGGCCATGCGGACAGAGCGACGATCTCTGTGATGATCTTGAGCTGCTCCTTCCACTATGGATACGCGGCGGTGATGAAAAGGGGAGGTTCGAGCCGGATGCTCGGCCAAGCGCTGGTCAGTCACGCTTTTCTAGTTGCTCTACAATGGCTTTCAAGGAGGCGATGAATGCCTTTCGACGTGCGATGGAGATCGATGCGAGCAGGTTCTGTTCGGTGCATGCAATCTTCGGCTCAACGAGAAGAATCAGCGCTGTTTCGGCTGCCGCGCCGCGCCGCACGGCCTGGCGCCCGCTTCGCGCCCGAGCTGACTGTCCAAGGAAACCGGGCACGCGCCAGATCGATGAAGGCGCGAACCTTGGGCGTCAGGTAACGATTGCTCGGATACACAGCGTAGACCCTCACGGATGGCGGTCGCCACTTGGGCAAGACCGGCACGAGCTTGCCCTCGGCAACGAGGTCAGCGGTCATTTCGATCGGAAGTTGGCCGATGCCGAGGCCTTTGAGCAGGCCGCTCAGCAATCCGGTTCCGGCATTCACGCGCAGGCGCGGCGGCACGCTGACCTTAACCTGTTCGCGCTGGTTTGGATGGCTCAAGGTCAATCCGGCTCTTGCCTGGCCGCCGGTGAAGATCACCGAGCGATGCCCCGCAAGCTCCGACGGCACGCGCGGCGCGCCGTGTGCCGCGACATACGAAGGACTGGCGAATAGCCCGTACTCGAATTCGCCGAGCAACCTCGCGATCAGCCTTGATTCTGCCAACGGCCCGGCGCGAATGGCCAGATCGAAGCCTTCATGGACCAAGTCCAGCTCCCGCGAAGTGTACTCAACATCTACGTCGACGCGGGGATAGCGATCAAGGTATTCCTCGATCAGGCGTCCCATCGCCACCATGCCGAACTCCACGCCGCAGGTGAACCGCAGCGTGCCGCGCGGCTCGTCATGTATGCGCTGGGTCACGCGCTTGGTGTCGTCGAGCGCGGCGACAATACCGACGGCACGCTCGTAGACCTCCCGGCCGACCTCGGTGATCGACTGGGTGCGCGTTGTGCGTTCGAGAAGCTTTACGCCGAGCTCTGCTTCCAGCTGCGCGATGCCACGGCTGATATTGCTGCGCTGCATGTTCAGGACTTCGGCAGCTCGGGTAAAGCTGCCCGCATCCACGACTTTTACGAACGTTATGAGCTGCTCGAGCGTCATTTGCATTGGTATTGACTTTGATACATCTGAAGTCAAGCGCGCCAGATTTATGCGTCGACGAAGATGGGCAATATTGCGGCTGGCCCTGTCTGACGGGCGCGCTCTGGGCTTTGGTTGGCATTCGAAAGGAAGAGGCCATGGCTCTCTCAGTGGATCTTTTCTGGTCGTTCCGCAGCCCCTATAGCTATCTCGTGCTGCCGCGCGTGGCGAACTTGGTCGAGACACACGACGTCGAGATCAGAGCACGGCCCGTCTATCCGTTGGCTGTGCGCGATGCCACGTTCTTCCAGCGGATCGACCCGAAGTTCGCCCGCTATGTGGTTCTCGACAGCACGCGCGTCGCCGCGCACGAAGGCATTTCATTCCGCTTTCCGCGCCCCGACCCGATCATCCAGGACATGAGCACGCTCTTGGTAGCCGGGGACCAGCCACTGATCAGGCGTCTGATGCAACTCTCAGCCGCGGCACAACTGCGCGGGCGGGCGTTCCCCTTTATTCGTCACGTCGGCGCTCTGCTCTGGGACGGCAGCGTCGACCAGTGGCATCGAGGCGAGCATCTCGCGCACGCATGCGCGCGCGCCGGCCTCGCGCTCGATGAGCTCGAGGCCGAGACGACTGCAGATCCTGCACGCTTCGAGGCGGTCATCGCGCGCAACCAGCAGGATCACGAGAGCTCGGGCCACTGGGGGGTCCCGACCTTCGTCTTCGAAGGCGAGCCATTCTTCGGACAGGACCGCTTCAATCTGTTGCTGTGGCGGCTTGGCCAGCACGGTCTGAAGGCGCGCGGTGGGTCTGGTTGAAAGCGGAAACAATGCGGAGAACCTCACAATGTCCAAATTCGGCAAAATCGCGCTCGCAGCCTTGGCGCTGATCGTGGGTAGTGGGGTGGCAGCGGCATGGCTCGGTTCGCGGCCCTCCATCGGGGGCTGCAGCGCGCAAGTTCCTGCTGCCAGCGAAGGCGGCGGCAGCCGCTTCACGCCCTACCGCGTGACAGCTGCGGACGGCAATTGCCTGCAGGCCTATGAGTGGAAGCCGATCAGCCGCCCGGTGCGGGGCGCCATAGTTATCGTGCACGGCATTCACGACCATGCCCGGCGTTATGAGGACCTCGCGCGCGCCTTGAGCGAGCGGGGCGTGGCCGTCTATGCCCAGGACCACCGCGGACATGGGCCATCTGGCGGCGCGCGCCAAAGGGTCGATTCGGTCAAGCAACTGACCGGCGACATCGATCTCGCTTTGCGCGAGGCAGCCAAACGCCATCCGGGCGTGCCGTTGTTCTTGCACGGGCACAGTATGGGCGGCCTGGTGGCGGCAACCTATGTCGTCAGGCACGCGCACCGCAAAGAACCACGGCTCAGCGGTGTCATTCTGAGCAGCGCCGCGCTCAAACTACCGGCGTCAGTCAGCGCGACCGCGCGTCGCATCGTCGGCACGATATCCACGCTGGCACCGGAGCTTGCCATTCAGGTCGTCGACGAAGCGGAAATCGTTCGCGATGCCACCGCGAGGCAAGCGCTCGCGAACGATCCGGTGATCAGTCGAGAGAAACTGCCTGCGCGGACGGTTGCGACGATTCTCCGCGGGATCACCGGCATCGAGAAGCGCATGGAGGAAATCGCCATTCCCGTCCTGATCCTGCACGGCACGGCCGACAAGGTCACCGAACCCGACGGCAGCCGCGAGATGGCACGGCGAGCGCGTAGCCCCGACAAAACCTTGAAGCTCTATGAGGGCGCCTATCACGACCTGTTGCACGAACCCGAGCGGACCGCAGTCGTCGTCGACATCGTGGCCTTCATCGAGAACAAGCTAAAGCCGGCAGAGTGAAGATTCACAGGAGGCTAGGACAAGCATCCCAAAACAATTCGTGGTCGTCCCTTAGCGTCCCATGGGGCCTTTGGAGTTCCAATGCGGCACGCCGGATAATACCTTATCTATCTAAATGCGATTGTTCACCCAGCCCGCTCACCACTAGCCCGCATCGTTAATGCACCTCGGTTATTTGAGGGGCCGCACAAACAGCGGGTAGGGTTGTTGCACATGATACGGGCAGGCACTTTCAGCACCCGGTTTGGCGTGCGTGCTCGTATTGCACTGCTGGTGCTGGCAGCGATCGTGCCGTTTGCGGCATTCATCGCCTATCAGGTCAGTGAGCTCCAACAGCGACGCACTAACGAAGCTCTAAACAGGGTTCTGGAATACGCTCAACTCGGAGCAGATACCTACCAGCAAACAATCGCCGAGGCGAAATCCTTGCTTGAGGTGATCGCCAGCGTCGAGGAGGTAACGGCTGGCAGAACCGAAGCCTGCCAGGATTTTCTTGCTTCAGTGTCGCGGTCGCGGCGTTGGGCGAACGGCCTATGGGTCGTTGGCGAGGATGGCCGTGTTCGTTGCTCGACCGTTCCAAATGGCGTCGGCCTCGATGTATCTAGTCGAAAAGAATACCGCGACGCCGTTTCGGAACGTGCGTTCTCGGTCAGCGATTTCTTCGTCGGCAAGCTCCGTGCCATTCCGGTAGCAATGGCCTTTTTGCCCGCGCGCAGCAAGACCGGTGAGCATATCCTGGTTGGGGTCAGCTTGGATTTGTCGTGGTTTGACCGACTGTCAGCCATTGTCGGCGAACGCGCCGGTGCAACCATTATGCTGTTGGATAGCAAGGGCACTGTTGTGTCCAGATTTCCTCACAATCCGGCTTTGATCGGCCGCAACCTCAGTCATATCCCGGCGGTCGCGACCATGCTGCAAGCGTCTCACGGTCGCTTCGAAGCCACCCGGTTGGACGGTCGGCAGGCGTTCTGGGGCTACGTAAAGCTGGCTGATACGAGTATGAGGCTCGCTGTCAACTTTGACCGTAGCGTGGTGCTTGCACCCCTCCATCGCGGGATTGTGCAAGCCACTGTCATATTTGGTCTCGTTGCATCGGGCATGGCGGTTTTGATCTGGCTGGGCGGAAACACCTTGTTGGCCGGTCCCATGCGAGAGCTAGATGAGCTGCTGCAGGCGACGCTCGACAATATGGACCAGGGCCTGATTGTGGTCGACAAGAATGGCAGACTGCCTATCTGCAACACGCGAGCGATGCAACTCTTGGATCTGCCGCCGCACCTTATGTCGAGATGTCCCACCTCCGAAACGGTCATCGCTTATCAAAAGGAGCGCGGCGAGTTTGACAATTGCAGCGATGAGGTAAGGTCGCGCGTGCTTCCGCGCACGTTTGGTGAGGCCCGCAGCATTTACGAACGCGAACGCCCCAACGGCATCATTCTGGAAGTTCGCACCGTACCCTTTACTGGCGGTGGCGTAGTGCGAACCTACACTGACATAACGGCACGTCGGAATGCCGAACGTCTTCTTGAGGGACTCGTCAACAAGGATGGCCTGACCGGGTTGGGCAACCGCCGCTTCCTAGACGCGACCTTGCACAAGGAATTTGCGCGCGCAAAACGGATCGGCGGCAAGCTTGCGCTTATTATGGTTGATGTCGATTTCTTTAAAGCTCTCAACGACCGGTATGGTCATTTGGCCGGCGACACCTGTTTGCAGGACGTCGCCAAGACCATCGCGGCGCATATTCGACGGCCCGGCGATAGCGCCGCCCGCTACGGTGGCGAGGAGTTCGCTGTCGTACTCCCCGATACCGACCTAGCCGGCGCTCGTGTGGTTGCTGAGCAAATTCGCCAGGCGGTCGCCGCCTTGAAGCGCGAGCATTTGGGGTCGCAGTTCGGCGTTCTCACCATCAGCGCTGGCGTAGCAGCGCTAATCCACGACCAACACCGCAATGTACATGCGCTTGTCAAGGATGCGGACGAAGCCCTTTACAACGCCAAGCGCTGCGGACGGGATCGCGTCGAGGAGGCGCAAATGATGGACACTTGCGGGCCCAGCGCGGCCGCATAGAGCAACTTCAGGCTAAACCAGATACAAGTGATGATCGCGACCTCAGTTGGAGGGTAGGGGATCGCGGGCTGACGGCTTCCAGACGCGGTAGCTGCGCGTTCCCTTGGTCCGGGTAAAGGCTCAAGCTCGCTTCTCAACGACACGCTACAACGTCTGCTTTCAAAGTGTTCCTGACGGAGGAGAAGCCGCCGACGGACAAAAAGTGCCAGGAGCAGACATCGGATGGTATAGTAGGGCACATTGAAGCGAACATCCGGTACAGCGCTCCCCCTTAGTCTCTCGGCACGCGCCAAGGGCAGGCAGAACATGGGCCCTCATCAAGGAGATTGAGATTTCCCGGAGAGAGGAAGCGTGATTGTGACGCGCAGACCACCGGCCTGGCGATTGCTCAGCACCAGGTTGCCGCCATGCGACTGCACAATTGAATGCACAATGGCCAAACCGAGGCCCGCCCCGCCGGTCTCGCGGCTACGGGAGTCGTCCAGGCGATAAAACGGCTCAAGCACGCGGCTGAGTTCCTGTTGTGGAACGCCCGGCCCATCGTCATCAATATTAACCTCGATCGCTTGCGATAGTCCGCGGATCTCGACGGTTCCGGATTTTCCGTACTTCACCGCATTGTCCAGCAGATTGCGGACGGCGCGTTTGAGAGCGGTGGGCCGGCACTCGTAGACGAGGGGTTCTGTGGACTGCATGCGGACGTCGCGACCAGCCTCGCGCATATCCTCGACAACACCAAGGAAGAGAGCGGCAAGGTCGGTAGGGCAGCGAGGCTCGTTCGCGTTGTCGTCGCGAGCGAACTGCAGCGTGGCACCAATCATGGAATCCATCTCGGCAATGGTGGACAGCATCTTGTCCCGTTCTTGTGCGTTCTCGACCGTTTCGGCACGTAGCCGCAGTAGCGTCAGCGGAGTGCGCAGATCGTGCGATATGGCCGCCAGCAGGCCTGTGCGATTCTCGATGAGCCTGCGTAAACGAGTCTGCATATCGTTGAAGGCGCGAGCCGCCTGGCGAGTCTCCGTGGTTCCGGTCTCCAATAGTGGTGGCGCATTCATATCCTGCCCAAGGCGCTCTGCTGCCTTTGCCAGTGAGGCAAGCGGAGTTGTCACGCGCCGCACGGCCCACACCGACACTACAAGGATAATCGCAGCCATCGCGCCCATGGAAAGCAGGAATTGCAGGGAGAATGCCGGGCCCGCGGTCGGTAGGGCAGTAGCGAATGTAAGCCAGTGGCCGTCGGTCAGCAGAATTGCAACTTGAAGGTCTCGGAATGGGCCGAAACCGCCAAAGCCGTGCATCGGGCCGTGCCCCATCATGTGCCAGGGTCCAAAGCGCGGACCTGCCGAAGGCGATGCGGATACGCGCGGCACGCGTGATCCGAGCGATAGGTGATCCACTAGATAGTCCTTGATAGCCTCCGAGATGGCTCCGCCGTCCTCCTTGTCCGGAATCGATGGGGCCTCTGCCGAAAGTGAAACGCGGAAGCTCTGGTCACTCAACGCGGCAACGATGCGAGCCCTTGACTCGCGTGGCGACTCTTGGACGAGGCGCGTCAGATTGGCGATGCGCTGGGCGGTCGCAAACCCGCCGACAGCGCGAACCGTCTGCTCGCGATCGGCTGTGTAGATCCAGGAACCGGCCACGTGCGACAAGATCAGACCGACGAGGAGGATGAGGAAGGTCTGTCCGAACAAGCTCTTCGGAAAGAATCCACTCATTGCTGCCTTACCACCGGTGTGAACACGTAGCCACCACCCCACACCGTCTTGATGATCTTGGGATCACTGGGATCCTGCTCGAGTTTCTTGCGCAGGCGGCTCACTTGGGTATCGATACTTCGGTCGAGGGCGTTCGCTGCCCGACCGCGCGCCAGATCGAGAAGCTGGTCACGGCTCAGGACACGCTGCGGCCGCTGCACAAGGGCAACCAGCAGTTCGTACTCACCCGTACTGAGCGGCAACGTGGTTCCGTCATCGCGGATCAGCTCGCGCGTATCAACATCCAGGCGCCAATGATCGAAGCAATACTGCTTCGTGTGCTCGTTGGATCCTGCTAGCGGAGTAGGCTCTTGCGCACGTCGCAGGACTGCCCGTATGCGTGCAATGAGTTCGCGACTGCCGAAGGGCTTGGGCAGATAGTCGTCGGCCCCCATTTCGAGACCGATCACGCAATCGACCTCGTCGCCTTTGGCGGTGAGCATGATGATCGGGATTTTCGACTTGTTGCGGAGGTTCCTGCAGAGCGATAGGCCGTCTTCGCCTGGCAGCATCAAGTCGAGGAGGATCAGATCGACGCGGCTGTCGGCCAGCATCTTGTGCATGGCCAGGCCGTCCGCGGCGACGCTGACCCGGAAGCCCTCCTTGCTCAGGGCACGCGAGACCAGCTCGCGAATCTCGCGATGGTCGTCGACGATCAGGATATGCGGGGTGCCCTGCATGAGGAGGAATATACACCATACGAGTGTATGAGATTCGCGGAATGTGTGTCGAGGTGTGACAAACGCGGCGTCTGACAAACTTTGTCACAACAAACCCCGTCCCTGAAAAACTTGAGAGAAACATTAGCTCTCCAATGGCTCAGCAACGGACCCCTCCGTTGGGGTTGGATTTGGAGACAACCATGAAGATGAGGACTCTAGTCATCGGCGCGATCACGGTTACCGCTTCGCTTGCGGGCGGATGGGCTCTCGCGCAGTCCGTCGGACAAGGACCGGGTGGTTTTGGCCCGCCCTTCATGCGTGGGCAGGAGCTAGATGAGATGGGTCCCGGCATGATGAAGGGCACAAGGCACGGGATGGAACACGGTATGGGCCCAGGCATGAAGAAACGGATGGGTCCCGGAAGCATGAAAGATACGAGGCCTGGACAACGCGGCAGGGACGATGAAGACGACACGGGAAGGCGTTGAAATGCTCGAGAAGGGGCGGAAGCAGGCCGGCACCGTGAAGACGGCTGCCGACGAACTGATCACCTCGCTCGACGCCACACAACGGATCAAGGCGACAGACAGACCGCGCCGATGAATGCCGACGCACGGCATCCAAAACTACCCCCCTCTGGAGGGTCGCGCCTCCAGAGGTGATCGCAGCAGCACACTCTTTGACAATATCACCGCGAGGCTATCGAATGTCGATGACTAGACCACTCACGCGGCGCCAAGCTCTTATGCTCTCCGCGTCAGCCACAGCGGGTCTTGTTGGCGCGGGCCTACCGCGGTGGGCAAACGGCGCACCTTCCGCTGGGCAAACGCTGCCGATCCCGCAACTGATCGAGCCGATAGGCAGAGAGCCGGTCACACTCACCTTGCAGAGGACGCGGCATAAATTTGGCTCTGGGCCAGCCGTGCCTTCACGCGGCATATCTGCGAGCTATCTCGGTCCGGTCGTGCGCGTCCGTAGCGGCGACACGATCCCGTTCCGCGTGGAAAACCGCCTCGATGAAGAGACGACGCTCCATTGGCACGGGCTGATGGTGCCATCGCACGTCGACGGGGGTCCACACAATACGATCAAGCCGGGCGCGGAGTGGTTGCCGGAGATCACAATCAAGCAGTCTGCATGCACGGCCTGGTACCATCCGCACCCCCACGGCAACACGGCGCGGCAGATTTATTCCGGCCTCGCTGGCTTGATGATTGTCACCGACGGCGCCGACCGCGATCGCGGGTTGCCCGCGGACTATGGCGTGGATGACCTGCCAATTGTACTCCAGGACAAGCGGTTCGGTCGTAATGGAGAGCTTGTGTACGAGCCGGGCATGATGGACATCATGTCCGGCTTCCGGGGCGACACGCTGCTTGTGAACGGGGCTATTGCTCCAGAGGCGGGCGTTCCTACAGGCATCGTGCGTCTGCGCTTGTTGAATGCGGCGAACGCTCGCGTCTTCGATCTGCGATTCTCCGATCGGCGGCCGTTCTTCGTCGTGGCGGGCGACGGCGGGCTGCTCGCTAGGCCGGTGGAGGTGAGGCGCCTACGGATTGCGCCGGCCGAGCGCTACGAGGTGCTGGTGGACTTTGCTGATCAGCGCTCCGTGGACCTGGTCACCTCGCCCGACACTGGCCACGGGCCGGGCATGATGATGGGTCCCCCTCGCCGCTCAGCGGGCGCGACAGAAGTCTTCATGCGCTTCAAACCCGCCCCAGCATTGAAGGCTGTAGTCGCGAACCTCCCTGGGCAGTTCGCAACGCTTGCAGAGCCAGATGTCAAATCTGCCGTTGCCCGGCGCACCTTCCAGCTCCACTCAATGATGGGTATGGGAATGATGAGCAGGCCAGGCGGCGGTCACGATGCTCGCCACATGATGGGAATCAATGGCCGGCCATTCGCCATGGGCCGCGTCGACGTGACAGCCAAGCTCGGCACCGCTGAAATCTGGGAGATACGGGCAGGAGGCATGCCGATGGCGCACCCCTTCCACGTGCATGGCGCGAGCTTCAGAATCCTGAGCAAGAATGACACTAGGCCTGCCGCGCACGAGTCCGGTTGGAAAGATGTCGTGTTGGTGGACGACCACGCCGAGATCCTCGTTCGTTTCGATAATCGGGCACAGCCCAAGATGCCGTTCATGTACCACTGCCACATCCTCGAGCACGAAGACCACGGCATGATGGGCCAATTCGCGGTTGTCTGAGCGCGGTCACATCCAGTCCACTAGTCCAGCGCTCCAATTGGAGGTCTTAAATGCCTGTGCGTGGTTCTTACCTGGGTCTGCGCTGCTGTTGATGGCCGGGACGGGCGCTGCCTTAGCCGCAAGCGGCCTGGCCCATGGTCAGGGCAGACCTCATTTGGGCAACGCTCAGCACATTCACGGGAGCGAACCGACGGTCCCGCTATGCCGGGGCAACAGGCCTTCGGCACAATCCAGGAGATTGTAGGTATGCTGGAGGCGGACCCCGCTACCGACTCGTCGAAAGTCGACATCTCCGCTTTTTGCGCGAGCACGTAATCGATATGGACGAAGTGACCATGCGGGCAAAGGCCAGCGAACGAACACTCAGCGATCGCACCGAGATAATTATCACGGGCCGCGGTCGAACGCTAGACGCAATCAAGCGCCTTGTTCCGGCGCATGCGCACGAACTGGCCGCGCTTGGATGGAGCGTCAAGATCGAGGAGCTGCCGAACGGCGTTAATCTTGTGGTTACCGCGCGCGACCCACGCGAAGCGATCAAGCTGAAAGCACTTGGCTTCATAGGCATCATGGTGCAGGGCGCGCATCACCAAAGGCACCACCTCATGATGGCGAAAGGGGAATTTATCCACTGAGCTGAACGCCAGCTTGGTGGCTGCAATGCGGCAGTCAGTCTTTACGTGTGACGAATTGGCAGGCGTACCTCGCGACGGGGTCCCAAGGGCGACGTCTGCTCTTGGCCGTTTGGTCGAGGTCCAGCAGCGACCGTTCTGGGTCAGATTTCCGCGTCCGGCCCCGCGTTGCACGGTAGAAGTGCTTCAGCTATCGGACGAAGTCCTTGCACCGCCGCGAACGGGCAATCGGTGCCAGAAGCTGACTTGTTGCGAGCACCCCACCTTCCTTAGCTCCGTTCCCACTAACGGAAATACACGCTCCGTCTACTTTGCGCCGGTGCTCATGTAGTCAAACGTCACGTGTACGAGGGCCCTCAACCCGGTTAGCAAGCCGGCTTCGTCGATGCGAAATCGGGGAGAGTGGTTTGGTGCAGCCTTGAGGAGCGGGACCTCAGGTGGTGTAATGCCGACGTGGAAGAATAGTCCCGGGACCTTTTGCGCGTAGAAGGAAAAATCCTCTGCCGTCGTAAGTCGCTGCGTCTCGAGAAGTTTGCCGGCGCCAACCACGCGTTGCAACGTCGGGGCCATCAGCTTGGTGAGCTCCACGTTGTTGATCAGTGGAATGTAGCCATCGGCCGTCCATGCGACCTCTGCCTCGGCCCCTCCGCTCTTGGCCACCGCCTCGGCAGTTTCCTTCAAACGGCGCATGATGAATTCGCGCATCTCGAGATCGTAGGTGCGCAGCGTGCCGATCAGCACGGCCGTTTCAGGTATGATGTTTGTGCGGTTGCCGGCGTTGAAGGCCCCAACGGTCAAGACCGACGGCTCTTTGGTTACGTCAACCTGCCGGCTGGGGATCGTCTGCAGGGCGAGGACGATTTGCGAGCCAATCACAATGGGGTCAACGCCCTGCCAAGGCCGCCCACCGTGCGTCTGCTTGCCCCTCACCACTATGCGAAAAGTGTCGGAGCCGGCCATGACGGCGCCGGCACGGTAGGCAATTGTCCCGGTATGCCGCATGGACGTTACATGCAGGCCGAAGATCGCGTCCGGCCTCGGGTCGTCGAGAACGCCCTGCTTGATCATCAGCTGCGCGCCGCCCTCTTCCCCGATGGGCGGACCCTCCTCCGCCGGCTGGAAGATGAGCTTGACGGTGTCGGGGAGTTCGCTCTTGAGCTTGGCGAACACCTCAGCCGCCGCCATGAGAATGGCCGTGTGGGCGTCGTGACCGCAAGCATGCATCACACCGGCCACCTTGGAGGCGAACGGGACATCGACCTCCTCATTGACGGGGAGCGCGTCCATGTCGGCCCGGAGGGCTACAACCGGACCTGGCTTGGCCCCCTTGAGGATGGCGACGACTCCAGTGACGGCCACCTTCTCCCGCACCTCGTAGCCGAGCTTCCTAAGATGCTCAGCGACGAGGCTGGATGTCCGCACCTCGCGGTTGCCTAGTTCAGGATGCTGGTGGATGTCGCGTCGCCAGGCGATCATTCTTGCTTCGACCGCCTTCGCTTCGCGTTCTATTGCGTCCCTTGAGGTCTGCGGTATGGCGGGCAGCGCCGCCATGCAAAGACCGAGCACGAAGGAGACGCCGAAAGTGCCGAAGGCACGAACAACAAGCATCGCACTCCTCCCCAACTCGAAGTTCGGTGTACTCCCTACCTCTTGTAACACACGGCGGTCCAGTAGGCAGGCACCAACAAGCCATCGACTGCCCGTCCGCGGTAGGGTCCCGCGTCCGGCCTGCCGCGCTGGTACGGTAGAAGCACCTCAGCTATCGGACGAAATCGCCGCACCGCCAGAAGCGAATGAAGCAATCTTGCGGCACGTCGTTGCTCGAAAGCCCTAGTGCAAGTAGGCAAGTAGCATGGACCGCGCCTTCGCTTTTCCAGCATCAAGCCGAGGATGTGTCCGACCTCGGTCTGCCCGCCCCTTCGATAGCGCTTAGCATCACGGCTCACGATGTTTGCCGGCCGCAGCGAAGCAGACGGCGAGACTTGCACCGTCATTCGTGACCCTGAGCTGATTGTCAACGTGCTCCCGCCGCCTCTAATGATCAGAGTTCTCGGCGAAAAAATGAGGTCATGTCGGACATGAAGTCATTCATTTGGCCAGGCTTGGCACCCGCAGACACACCCTTACCGAGCCACTGCTGGAAGAATTGCGCAACGGCAGAGTCGGTCATGGCATTCGCCAGTATCGTTGTCGCGGAATGCGCCCTGTTCGTCGAGGTAGAGGATCGGCGCACGCAAGGCGTGGGAGGCCTCGGGATATCCCGCATCGGCTGCCCATAGCCGAAGCCGTGGCCAGCGTCCTTGACGAGCCGGATCGATATGCGCTCGTTCGTCGCCCGTAACGCAGCGGCTTGCGGAACTGCGATGGTCCCTAGCGGTTGTCCCCGGCAGTGTACTCGCTCAGGAGCCTCCGGTGAATACTCAGATAGTCGTGGATCAGCATGGCGACACTCGGCATGATTTTGATCCAAGCAGTGCCGCTTCGGTCGCCAGCGCCGAGGCACGCTTTCGCGAACAAACTGGCAAAAGGCTTCACAGCGGTCGCGCTGGCTCGGGACGGTTCACCGGTAACACTTCTGCGGCGCTTTGATCGCGAAGCGGAGCAAAGGCTCTTCATTCCGCAACTCCGCGGCGGGTGACCGCGGGCCACACAGATGCTTGCGTTCTATCGGCTCTTTGCCGCCTTCACATGGCAAGGCGACTTGCTCAACTAGCGCGCCGGTCTCGTCCTCCAGTAAACCTAACCCAAGCGCAGCGCTCCCAATGTAAGAGCCTAATCTCCCGGCACCAATTGCGTTGGATCGGCGAGCATCAATTGAACCGCCGTATCGGTAATCGCCTTGGAATTCGGCTTGCCCTTACGCGCCAAGCCTATAACGAACTCCGCCAGCTTGATGCGGGCGGCTTCTATCGCCTCGGGGCGCGTGCTGACCTCAGGCCGTACGATGTCCCAAGCGTCGTCAAACGCCTTCTGAACCACCCGCATCGCGTGCGGTTCGAAGATCGCGCTTCCGAGCATTGCGCGCGCTTTCACGGCAACCCCCTTCCCGGCCAGCCAAGACTAGGCTATCGACGCAGGATGAACAATCGGTGGCGCGTCAGTGCGTCCGCCGCAGGATGGCCTCTCGGAAGGTCATCGTGGCCATCACTCGCCCACCCAGATTGGCGATCTCAATCCTATCGCTTAGGTCGATAGGCTGCCCGGATCGCATATCATCGGCCACTAGATCGCGCACCGAGGCAACGACCTCTTGGCGGGCCGCCGCCATGTCCGGCAGCTCCTCCCCCTCCTCATCTTCGATCCGCGCGGTGCCCCGCAGGATATGGAAAAAATATACTGGCATGGGTGTGCTGTGGTTGGCCTGAGATTGTACCATGGCTGAGCCCCACTCCAATACCATCAGCGGCCTGCTAAAGCGGCGGTCAGAGCTAATGGCGCGAACAGTTAGCTATGTAGGTAATGACATTGAAGCCCTAGATCGCAGGCTTTAGTCACCTGGCTACAACGGTCAAGCCCCAAGGCACTGTTCTTTCACCGCAATGAACTCCGCCGCTTCTGCATCGACGATTGCGCAAGGCTGATGGGCCGATCACTGCCCGCGATCTGGCAGATAAGATCATAGGAGTGGAGGGCAAGGACCCTCGCGACCGACGTTTATCGAGTCGCGCATCCAGAAGCTCCTGGCCGAGGCAGCAGAGCGCAACAAGGGCTGAGCGTACTGAAGTTGCGTGTTCAGCCTTGGTATGCTCCAGCGTTCCCGGAGAGCACGTCCGCGCGCTGAGCCCTTCGTCTGCACACCTCAAGGCGATCCAGCCGCTGCAGCGCGTCCATGACATCGTCGAACGTCGCGGGCGCCCGCGCGAAGGACGCTTGCCGCAGTGGAGGATTGGAATCGACTGCGCAGGCGTCCGACGCCCACAACGAGAGGATTGCTCGGCGTTCCTCGAACGTGAGAAGGTCATCCGCAACCACTTCTGCCGGGTGGGCATAGAACCGGCTGGGATGCAGCAGCTGGTCAACTTCTTGCTCTGAATGTACGCGACCAAAGTCGGCAGCTTTGCTCATCGTTTTGCTTTCCTTGTTGAATGCATCGCATCAGCCAACGCTGATCCGACGCGGCTTTGCCTCTTCGGCTTTGGGTAGCGTGATCGTCAAGACTCCATCTTTCATCTCAGCGCCGATCTTGCCTTGATCGATCTTGTTGGACAGCGAGAAGCTGCGCCGGTAATGACCGATGTTGTATTCGGTGTAGACTGGTTGCATGCCCTCGTACTTGGAGAAATCCAAGCGGCCTTCGATGCTAAGCACACCTGCTTCGACGTTTATGTCGACATTGGCCTTGTCCACGCCAGGCATCTCCAAGACAACGGTCAGGGCGCTTTCAGCTTCGTAGATGTCAGCGGTGGGCACAAAGCTGCGGGTCGGTATGGTGGACTCTTGCTTCTTCTCGACTTCGCGCTTTTGCTGCACTTGCAATTCTTGTGGTGGCATGGATCGCCTCCATTCACGTCATCAATTGATGGCTACGGTGCGGGGTTTGTCGACCTCAGCTCTCGGAATGAATAGCGCAAGCACGCCGTCGCGGTACTCGGCCTTTATGCCATCCGCATCAATCTGCATCGGCACCGTCAAGGTCCGATCGAAACTGCCGGTAAGGCGTTCGCGACGATGCACGCTGACGCCGTCCGGGTAGGCAATGGCCTTCTTACCCGATACCCGAACGTCGTTGTCCTTGACTTGGATTTCCAAGGCAGACTTGTCGACACCCGGGACTTCCAAAATCGCCACGAGGTTATCGCCCTGCTGGAAGACGTTGATCGGCGGGAACGCCCCTGTTCCGGCGGTGGCGTTGCGCAGCCAATCGCTATCGAGACGAGACTCGAGTGCGCGTTGCAAATCAAACAGCGCGTCGAGAGGGTGATACATATTCTCCTCCTGCTGAATGAGGCGCGAGGAACGCCTTTCCCGCGCCTCTACTGCCAATTGATCAGTAATCCATCGGCGGCATGGCTGGTGCCGATGCCTTCTTCGGTTTCTCAGCCACCATGGCTTCCGTCGTGAGTTGGCCGTCGCCAGTCCTTCGAGAGCCTCAAGGCTCCGGAGATAGGCCACGCCGCCGCCCGGCAGGATGCCCTCCTCTACGGCAGCGCGCGTCGCGTGGAGCGCATCATCGACGCGGTCCTTACGCTCCTTCACCTCGATCTCGGTTGCGCCACCTACTTTGATCACCGCAACGCCGCCCGCAAGCTTGGCGAGACGCTCCTGCAGCTTCTCGCGGTCGTAGTCGGTGGTGGTCTCTTCGATCTGCGCCTTGATCTGCTTGACCCTGGCTTCGATGTCGGACTTCTTGCCGGCGCCGTTGACAATGGTGGTATTGTCCTTGTCGATCGCCACTTTCTTGGCTCGGCCGAGCATGTTGAGGGTCACGTTCTCGAGCTTGATGCCGAGGTCCTCGCTGATGACGTCGCCGCCGGTGAGCGTGGCAATGTCCCCCAGCATGGCCTTGCGGCGATCGCCGAAGCCGGGCGCCTTGACCGCCGCGATCTTCAAGCCGCCGCGCAGCTTGTTGACGACCAGCGTCGCCAAGGCCTCGTTCTCGACCTCCTCGGCGATAACGAGCAGCGGCTTGCCGGTCTGTACGACGGCCTCGAGCAGAGGTAGGAACGGCTGCAGACCCGATAGCTTCTTCTCGTGGATCAGGAGATATGGGTCTTCGAGCTCGACCGTCATTTTCTCCGCGTTGGTCACGAAGTAAGGTGAAACATAGCCGCGGTCGAACTGCATGCCTTCGACAACGTCGAGCTCGGTCTCGAGGCTCTTGGCCTCCTCGACGGTGATCACGCCCTCGTTGCCGACCTTCTTCATGGCTTCGGCGATCATGCGGCCGACCTCCGAATCGCCGTTGGCGGAGATGGTGCCAACCTGGGCGATCTCCTCGTTGGACGTGACCTTCTTGGAGTTGTGCTTGAGGCTGGCGACCACGGCATTGACGGCGAGATCGACACCACGCTTCAGGTCCATGGGATTGGCGCCGGCGGCCACGGCCTTGGCGCCCTCTCTGACGATGGCCTGCGCCAGGACACTGGCGGTGGTCGTGCCGTCGCCGGCCAGGTCGGCGGTCTTGGACGCGACCTCCTTCAGCATCTGCGCGCCCATGTTCTCGAACTTGTCCTCGAGCTCGATCTCCTTGGCGACGGTGACGCCGTCCTTGGTGATGCGTGGCGCGCCGAACGATTTCTCGATCACGACGTTGCGGCCCTTAGGCCCCAGCGTCACCTTCACCGCGTCGGCGAGGATGTCGACGCCGCGCAGCATCTTCTCGCGCGCGTCGCCGTTAAATTTGACTTCCTTGGCAGACATGTCCGTAGTCCCTCGAAGCTGATCGGTTGGTTTGTCAGATGAGTCCCAGCGCGTACGCCGCAACGCCGCTGGTCAGGGCGAACGCGGCTAGCCCCGCTGCGATGGCGCGATGCTGAGACGGTCCTGTGCGCCCGGCGGATTTGACGGGGCTGGCACCCTCGACCACACCCATGATGTCGTCTTCCTTCATGATCAGCAGGTCGTCGCCGTCGACCTTGACCTCGGTGCCGGACCATTTGCCGAACAGAATTCGGTCTCCGGTCTTGATGTCGAGCGGGACGAGCTTGCCGGTCTCATCACGCTTGCCTGGGCCTACAGCAAGGACCTCGCCCTGCTGTGGCTTCTCCTTGGCCGTGTCGGGAATGATGATGCCGCCGGCCGTCTTCTCCTCGGCCTCGATACGGCGGACCACAACACGGTCATGCAGGGGGCGAAACTTCACGTTTGACCTCCATCGATTGCCCTAACCATGAGTGACGTTCGGAAAGTGAACCTCCTACGGAGCATTCGCTTTCGGCCGGCGATGTAGGCGAGGCTTTGGCAGCGTCGAGAGGCGAGTGCCAAAAATTTTGGGGACCCCCTTGAAGGACAAAATCGGCTGAACTAACTAAGTTACCGGGCAGCCCATTTGGGTGCCCTGTAATACAAATTCCCTGGTTGTCGCTTCGAGAGGAGGATGGCTATGGCGACACTCGATTTCACACCTCTGTTCCGGTCGAGCATCGGCTTCGACCAGCTCCCCGGCCTGCTTTCCCACGCGCTGGAGCGCCCGGAAGCGGGCTACCCCCCGTACAACATCGAGAAGGCCGGCGAAGACCAGTATCGCATCGTCATGGCGGTGGCAGGCTTCGACCAGGACGATGTCGAAATCGTCCAGGAGCATAACCGGCTGACGGTCTACGGCAGGCTGAAGGAAACCGCGGGCAAGGCCTACCTGCATCGCGGCATCGCCACGCGTAGCTTCGAGCGCAACTTCGATCTTGCCGATTACGTCGAAGTGACGGACGCCACAATGGGCGAGGGCTTGCTCGTCATCTCGCTGAAGCGCGAGCTGCCGGAGGCCCTGAAGCCGCGCACGATCCCGATCAATGACGGAACCTTTGTGCCCCTCGGGGGCAAGCAGCCGGAAGCGATCGGGCATCAGGCTGGACCCAAGCTCGTGGCCTGACACACCTAACTCACCAACACTTTCGTTAAGGGGCCTCGCTGGCGGCACGCGCCGGCGAGACCCAAGGAGGTTGACAATGCAACATCAAACCGCGGGGGCTCTCGCGTCACCGAGCCAGTGTTATGCGTTGAGTATTGCCGAGCCTCTCGCAGCCGGAATGCGGCCGCCACGGATGCCGAGAGCTGCAGGTGGCGTTTCCGGCCGGCCCAGATGCCGCATCTACGCGCGCGGCTCGATTTGGGTTCTTGAGTTCGACTCACCGTTTGGCGGATCCCGCCGGCGGTATGTCCGGAGGTCAACGCCTCACGTTCGCCAGCCTAGCTGCGGCGATCGGTTATGCCGACCGGCATGGTCTGCATTACCGCATCGAGAGGCCACTTCCGTCGCGTAGCGCCAGAGGAAACTCGCGCGGGCTGCCGCGAACGTGGCTAGCGCGGCTCGCCCGCAATCGACGCAAGCGAGAGATGTACCATGGATGACTTCCAGAGGGCTGGTTTTGCAGAGAAGCAGCGCCGCGCTGAAAGCCCGCCTGTCTCAAGAGGCGAGATATCATCACCACCACCGACTTCTGCCCTTGAGTTCGCTTCTCATGCGAGAGTCGACGCTGGAAAGCTGCTAGGGACGGCTTGCTTTACGGGCAGCATGCTCTTCCTAGGGGCAATCGTGGTTGGACTCGTAAACTAGGAGTCGTGCATGGCCCCTCTGGATCCGAGAAAGGCAGTCCGGTCCTTTCGTTGCCCTCCGCGCGCCCGACTGCTTGGCCAACTCATTTCGGTTGCGCTCATCGTCGCCAGCTTGCCGGCTGGCGCGCGGGCGCCGCTCCTCGATGAAGGGCGCGGTGTTCTTACCATCGCTCCGATGCTGGAGAAGGTAACTCCCGCTGTCGTGAATATCTCGACAGCGACCACGGCTTCTGCGGCCGACAACCCTCTTTGGCGCGACCCATTTTTTCGGCGTCACTTCGGCGTGCCAGACATGGCGCCCCGTCACGAGCTGTCGGCAGCCGGCTCGGGCGTCATCATTGATGCCAGCAAAGGGCATGTGGTCACTAACCATCACGTGGTGCGGGGCGCGGACCGACTTACGGTCACGCTGAAAGATGGGCGGCAATTCAAAGCAACACTTGTTGGTAGCGATTCCGCAACCGATCTCGCCCTCCTCCAGATTGAAGCGAGAAATCTGAGCGCGGTTGGTCTCGGCGATTCCGATCGGCTGGCGGTAGGCGACGTCGTTCTTGCCATTGGTAACCCGTTCGGATTGGGTCAGACCGTAACTTCCGGAATCGTGAGTGCACTTGGCCGCAGTGGCCTTACGGCCGACAACTATGAGGACTTCATCCAAACCGATGCCCCGATCAACCCGGGCAACTCAGGAGGGGCTCTCGTCAACAGTAAAGGCGAATTGATCGGAATTAACACCGCCATCATCGCACCGGGGGGTGGCAATGTCGGCATCGGCTTTGCCGTGCCGATCCACATCGTGAAGGCAGTAGTCGGTCAGCTTGAGCAGTTCGGTCACGTAAGGCGTGGTCGGATCGGGGTCGCCGTTCAGTCGATAACGCCTGACATCGCGGAGGCCCTCAAATTGCCGACGGTGGGTGGAGCGTTAGTAGGCTCGGTAGAGATAGGATCGAGCGCCGATCGCGGAGGTCTCAAGGCAGGGGATGCTATCCTGTCGATTGATGGCCGACCGGTGCTGAATGCTTCTGATTTGCGCACTCGTATTGGGCTACGCCAGCCTGGAACTCAATTGGAGATCGCATACCAACGCGATGGGAAGCAGGCCAAGGTCGCGCTCCTTATTGAAAGTGCGACGACGGTAGGGGAAGATATTCCACAGTTCGCAGGTGCGCAGTTTTCCGATGTGGTATCTGGCGAGCGAGGTCTACAGGGCGTTCGCGTTGTCAGCGTTGCGGACGCCAGCCCGGCGGCACGCCTGGGCCTCAAGGCTGGCGACGTCCTGATTGCTGTGAACCGGCAGTTGGTCCGTTCTCTGGCGGAGCTTAGGGAGGCTGTTCGAGTGGCGGGATCGAGCCTGGTGCTGCGTATTCAGCGAGGCGATGCGCAGGTTTTCATCGCTTCACATAGGTAGTCTTACGCCCCGCGGCCGCGGACTGCCGCGCCTAAGCAAATTTGATGGAAGGGACTAGAAGTTTGCAGGTCGTCAGTCGCATGGGGGCTAGGCGATGAATGCGCTACTCTCCGGCTTAGCTGCTTTAGCCCGCCCAATAGTCACGGAAAATTCGGGTCAGAGTTCACCGGTCGCTCTTCGTCAGCTTTCAGGTCAAACCAGACATAAGGCGTCGACCACAGGTCGGATTCTCCCCCCTCGGGTGGTGGTGGGGGCTGGTGGGCTGACGGCTTCACGACGCGTCAGCAGCGCGTCGTGAAGGGCTGGTCGAGCTAGTCTTGTTCTCCTATCTCGCCGCGCAGATCACCAACCCGCAGGCGGGTGCAGCTCCTTGTCGTATCCGTCGGCAAGCGGTTGGGCGCAGTAGGGACAGTGGCCGTTTGCCTGTTCGTTCTTGCCGATATCAATCCGGGTCATATGTTGTGATAGGCTGGTGAGGTTGGTAAGGCGGCGAGCCTAGCGGGCTCGCCGTTCGCGTTTGTCGCTGCGGCGCTCGGAAAACCGCCGCTCGGCTGCGGCCATGCGGGTCGCTTCGAGGGTGACGAATTCCGTGATGATCTTGAGCTGCTCGGCTGCATCGTGCATCTGCGCGACGCGCTCCTTGAAGCTCGGCTCTGTTTTGGTTGGCATAGGGTAGGGAAGTGAGGGTTGCTAAAGCTCGACCAACCGGCCGCTGCCGCCGGCTCCAGATGCGCCAGCGCCTCGGCCGCGCGTCGGGGTCAGAGGCGGGGAACCCAATGCGAAATCACGCCCGTGCAGGGCGCTATGGGTGCCTTGACGCCGGCGTGCGTGCCGGGGCACCAGCATGAAAAGAGCCGGCGGCAGCGGGCCCGTCTTCGGGGACTCGATCGCGACCGCCTTCGGCGGTTTCCTTCATGAAGTTTGAGTGAACTGCACAGAGGTGCGTGCCTGGTCACGCACACCTAGTCCGCTGCGCGCAGCAGGGAAGTCGTGTGGACCCGAGCACCCACCCGCTCGGGTCTCGCTCATCTGGTGCGGCCTCTGCCGCAGAGCGCGGCCGCGCGGCCGCCTTCAAGGTTGCGCGCGGGCGACTTCGGACACGTTCGATAGCCCGGAGAGAAGCGAGGACTATCGTGACGTGTTCGAAAAGCCGCGCCCCTAGCAATCTAGCCCCCCGCCGTCGGCGCCCAAAAACAAGGAGGCCGTACTCGGCCGACTATGTTTTTGGAGCAGCCCGACCCAAGTGCCGCCAGCCGAGGCCCCGGAAAACAACGAGGGAGGTACTCCGACCGACTATGTTTTCCACGTGGCCGAGGGCCGCCAGCCCCGCCCAATTGCACGAGCTTTGCTCGTATTGCGGGGTGGCGGCACTTGGGTCGGGCTGCACAGCAGAGCCGAAGGCGTCCCGACGGCGGGGGGCGTTTGTGTTGGATTTCAGCGACGCTCGTCGCTCGTGAACTGAGGGTCACTCCTACAATCGCACTCCGCACAACCCTACAAGGCGAATGTAGGATCGACTGTAGGGGTTGGGAGCGAGCGTGCGGAAAGCAGCTGAGCCATATCGGACATGTTCGAGTAGCTGCGCTATCGGACGTGTGTCGATATCGGCGCGCGCTGGATGATGAGATAGTTCGATAGCTTTCTGTGCTTGCTAGGCGTGCTCCCATAACACGGGCTAGAGATCTATCGCGTGAGAACTTGGAAGAGGGGAGCTTGACAGGACAGTGACTTCGTTGTCGCAGAATATCTGTTTTGCGACACACATTCCTGTGTCTGTCAAGGTAATGCCAGCGTGCTGACTTCCCTGCCGGGTGAATTGAGCCCTGAAGTGCAACATTCCTAGCGCAAGGTTGATCCCTAATTTGGCGTCACCCTTTTGCTTGGGCTCAATCTGCCTCCGTTCTTCCGATTTCAAAAAGTGAATGACGCTCTTCCGAGCGCCGTTCTGAAAAAACCTTTGAATTTTTTCCGTCGAGTGTCTTTAGCCTGACGAGCTTCGTGTTCGCTTCCCTGCTGTTCGTTTTTCGTAGATATGCATCCATTCAGACGTAATTTTCTCCAACGTGGCGTCCTCGAGCGCGATGACCTCGAACGGCAGCTTCTCGTCCACGATCACCAAGAAGAGCTCCATCGCCTCGCTCATACTGATGCCGATGCGTGAAAGTACGAGCTCGCTGGCGAATTTGATCTGCGGATACACTCGCATGGATTTCACCCGCAGCGCGATGCTCCAGGCGCTCAATCGACGCCCCCGGAAGCGGTTCGGGTACGAGAGCCCGCGCGCGGTCTTCACCGCCATGATCGGCAGGTCGGCGTATCTAGTGCGATAAGTTGCTATATTTCGTATACGGATGTATAATGCGAGTACTGGACGAGTGCCCTTTTTGGCCTCTGACAGTTGCGCAACTTGCCCTGCTTCACCGCAGGGCCTTTTTTGTACCTGCTCCCTTGTCGAACTGTACCGCCGTCACCATATCGCCAGGGCCCGCAAGGGCCGCTCTTTGACAGGTTGGTCCCTGGCGAGTGCATGGCGGTGACGCAGAACGTCCTTCGCGTACAAGAAGGACATTCAAATGCGCAACTGTCATTCAAGCTGCAAAGCTTGTTGTCTGGGCAAAGAGCCCGAAGATAGCATCTCGCAAAGGTTCAGCACGAAGCGAAGTCTGTTAGCCGTACGACGGCTCGTCTACTACGTTGCGGCATTCGTTGCCGGAATGATGACGTGTAAGTTGAAGCATACCGTGACGCTATACTTCTACGAACTCGCGAATGAGTATCTAGAGGAAATGTACGACCTACTGACGTGGGTACAAACGTGACGATCAGCTAACTATGCAGGCGAAGTAGAGCTGAAGGATACGTTCTGGCTTAACCGCCAGGGCTAGTGGCCACCCTGTCCGAGGGTGCTTCGAAAATGCCGTAGAATGCATAGGGGGCGCACATCCCCTTCCCTTTTCCGCCCTCTATGTGCATTTCAGATTACAATTTACACCGGCGACAGCAACGCGGGCCTCGTGCAGTGGCGAACGACGAGGTCTCCTACAGCGCTGATGCTGGAGTTTGGTCCGCGCTGGGTCCGTCTGAACTTCGCATCAATGAGTCATCGTCGAAAACGTCAGCAGGGCGCGCCCTCCCTGGCTGGAGTTGCAAAACAAGGTTCTGAAGGCCGCGTATCAAGATATTGGTCTCGCGTTCACGTTCGTTACGTCGCACGATTTCTTCGTTGCGCTGCACGAGTTCGTCGCGCAGCAGCCCGATCACCATGTCCTTCTCATCAATGCGCTTCTCGAGCTGCGCGAGATATCGCGTCGACTCCCATACGCCTGTCGCCGCCTGTCGCGACACGTCGGGCTCTGTCTCACCTACGCTACCGCCGTTTCGCGGCTCAACAGCGTCGTCGCGACCGGTCGCGACCGGTCGCGGCGCGTCGCGACCTGTCGCGACAGCGTCTATTGCCCCCAACTCGTTGATCTGGGCTATGTGGCGTTCGACCGACTGCGGCGTCACCAGGTACTTGTCGCCGGTCGCCGTCGCGATTTTTTGGCTGTCCAGATGCCCCGATGCGCAATAGCGCTGAAGCGTCCGCAGGGTGCGGGGGTGGCCGGCGGTGGCATAGCAAGCCGCGACATCGTCGAGCGACAGGGTATAGTCCGTGTCGCTGCCTGTCGCGACCGGTCGCGGCATGTCGCGGCTTGTCGGGGTGTCCATGTCGCAAGCATAGCAGGCGAAGCAAGCAGCATGAGGCCGTTATCCCCACGCTGCGTCCGAAGCCGGACTTGGTGCAGTTGGTGCGGCATACAAAGCCTATTGGTCCTTCTTATCAACCGCAGCAATCGCCCAACTTGAGCACGGCACGCGCAGCGGGGAGATCGTTCGCTCGGTCTCCTCGCCGCCTCTATTGTCTGAATACACTGTAAAAGCGAGTGATGACTGTGTCCCACGGGAGCCATCCGGTGCCGTCGCCCAGGGTCTTGCTGCTTGTGTATATGGCGGTCGCGGCATGGCAGGCTGCAGGCCGGGCACAAGAACTGGACTGCGCCGAGCGGATCCAAGCCTTTATTGAGCGTATGGACGCAACGCTTGATCGCCAGCGGCCATCAGTAGCAACGGTTGAAGCTCTGCTCGCTCAATACTTTCCCATGTCGCGTTGCGATGTCGAACAGTTCACTGCCGCTGTGAAAAGGTCAAAGTACTTTTTCTCTGCCTACGATGATCCAAACATCAAGGATGTCGCTGCGCAGAGCGTAGAATTTCATCTACGGAGCCCAGATTTTAATGTTTACTTCAATCTGGCAAAGCTCACTGGCACAACAGAGCTGCACGCTGCGGCAGCCTTTCGCAAATACTAGCCAACACTCATCGTGTAGCTCGGTGTCCACTGGAAAGCGTTCGGAAGAAGAGATGGTCCGCGAGGATAAACTCGCCATTCTTCACGCTGCCCATTACGAGCTCTCCGTCCTGCGGCAAAGCACTCGGCACCGCCGCGTTCTGGTCCGCTTGCCTCTCGACTCCGGACATTATTGATCTCGCGTGCAATGTCTCGCATGTGCCAGTAGCAGACGTTGCCGGAATGGACACCAATACTAGCGCCTCGGCTTGCTGATGGGCCATTGAGCGGGGGTCCTCTGTACTGTTGCGCCAATCGGCGGCGGATTTGGCGACCCTGGGCATCGCGCCGACGTGTTCGTCCCAGCGCCGAGGCTGCGCGCAAAGTTCTACATCTTAGTTGCTGCGGGCCCTATTGAGTCCCGCAGAACCACATGCCGGCGGCGGATACGGCAGCGTCGCAACCGCAGGGGAAGCTAGAACCCGCTGCGGTAGAGGAGGCAATAGCGCTCCACGTTGCCGGGGAACCAGCCGTTGTAGTTCGTCCACGACTCGTACTTGGGCAGCTTCACCTCTTTCATCGCGGTGTCGTAGCACTTGCCTTCGTCGGCGGCCGTCTTCACCACGGCGGACAGGTCGCTCATGTATGTCAGCAGATTTTCGACGTCCTGCTTGTTGCCGAGCCGCCCGCCGGGCCCGGGATGGCCAGGAATCAGCCTGTCCCAGTCCATGGCCAGCACGCGCTTCAGCGATGTTTCCCACTCGTCGAGCCAGCTGTCGGGCATGCTGCGCCAGAACACGGACTGGATCGGGATGAAGTCGACGGCGAAGATCAGCTTGTCTTTCGGCAGCCGCATGACGAGCGAGTTGTCGGAATGGTTGCGGCCGACGTAGTGCAGCTCCAGCGTGGTGCCGCCTAGCGTGATGGTGTGCTTGTCGTCGACCACCTCGTCGGGAAGCACGATGTTTGGCGGTTGCAGCCGTTCCAGTTGTGCCTTGGCGTTCTTGTGCGCGACGAAACGCGCGCCCAGGTCCTTGAAGGGCTTGCCGCCGGTGATGTGGTCGTAGTGGCTGTGGCTGTAGATGACGTACTTGACGGGTTGCAGGGTGACCTTCTTGATCTCGTCGATGTAAGTCGTGACCGCCTGCGGGCGCCCAAGCCCGATGGGATCGGTGGCAATGACTCCCTCGGATGTCACGACGAACATCGCCTGGTGGCCTTGGTAGCGGAAGACGTAGACGTTGTCGGTTCCATCGACCTTCGTGGTCGCGAACAGCGGCGGTGCGGGCGGCGTCGCTGCAGGCGGTTGTGTCTGCGCCCATGTGACCGAGACGCCGACCAGCGTGCTTGAAGCAAGGCTGGCCGCGAGCAAGTAGGAAAAGCGCATAATCGATCCTCCCATTGACCCTTCAAACGTAGGCGCGCGACGGACCGAAGCCGACACCACCGCGCGCATGCTGAGCCGATCGATGCGTCAGGCCAAATCACGAAAAGCTGAGTAGGCATGCGCCTTGAACATAGGCCGTTGCACCGCGACTAAGTCTGGCATCAAACCGCGGCTTGCCTATGAGCCTGGAGGGTTGGTCTACGAGTTCGATGCACCGCTCAGTAGCGTTCACGGCAGCTGAGCGCGTGATCGCCGTCGGCACTGTGCTCAAGGAAGTGAGCGAGCTGCGCCGCCTCGAGAAAGACCAGCGGCGGTTGATGGACGAGCGGCAGCACTGCGTGAAGAATACGGTCGCCACTGCCGGGTCGATCGTCAATCAGACGGCGGGCAGCAGGTAGACCGCGCGGCGATGGTGGAGACGCTAAAAGAAGCGCATCGGTGCTCTCGCCGTTCACACCGACGAGTGGCGCGGCTATGCCAAGTTGAAAGCCTACGGCTACATGCACGAAAAGGTGAACCACACCGTTGGTGAGTACGTGCGCGGCAAGAGCTATACGAACTCAATCGAAGCGCTCGATCCGCTCGGCACATATCAACGTATACGTCCCCCGGCCTATTGACGCACGCACACTGGAGTCTCAAAACTGCAGGTGTTCGTTGATTCGATCCCGCCCCAGGTGGGACCAACCTGCAATCAGGGCCACCGACGTTCCCGCGCCGGTGGCCCACTGATCTCAAAAATCGAGTCGATGCTCATTTCTTGCGCGGCTTCTCTGGCTTCCCCTTGGTCATTGCATCCATCAGCGCATCGAATCGCTCTTTGCCCTGCGGATGCTTCTCCGCTGCTTATCTCATGCTCTTTGGCGAACTCTTTGAGCTTGCCGCGCTCTAGGGCTTTTTTGAGGTTCACTGGTCTTCCTCCAATCACTGTCTCTCGTAGTGGCCCTGCCTCAGTCGCTTAAACCATCGCATCACCCGCGAGAGGGCCTCTGCAATTTCGCCGAAGGTAGAGAGCGTCGTTGTCTTTTGAGGCGCTCCGGTATTGGCTCGCCATTCGCGACCGACGCTGCTTGCGTCTGACAATGTGCCGGTCGCCTAACGCGGCCACCAACCAAGCCCGAAGTTGTAGTTTAGGCCAACACGTACCGTGTGAAACTCGGTGTCGAAGTGAGTCCGAACTGTCTCTCCGCTCGGACGGCCGGGAGCGAAAAATAGACCACCTTCGGCCGTTTCGCTTCCAAGATTCACAAACTGATACTCAAACTTCATTGTCCAGTTCGAACCAAGAGCACGCTCGAACCCGGCGCCAACGACATACCCGCTTTGCGTCTCGCTGTTGCGCAAGTTAGCGAACGCGTTGTTCTGCGTAATGAGATAGGTCGCGCTGTAGTCGACCGCGCCGATCGCCCATCCGCCTGTCACGTAGAGGATTGCATCATCAGCTGCAAAGCCGAAGCGAGCGCGAAGGGTCGCAAACCAATCAACCGAGGTGGATGCCTGGTAGGTGAAAGGAAAGACCGCGGGTGGGGAAAACGCAGTCTTGGACGACCCCGAGATGTCAGCACCGTGAAAGTCGGCTTCAAGCCCGGCGAAGAACTGCCCACTTCTGCGGTTGATGCCTATCTGAAGACCAGCGAACGCCCCGCCTGAGTTGATACTGTAGTTCAGCGGACCCGTGGCGTAAGGGATGGAAGCTGGATCTAGGACAACAAGACCCCCGTCGTGATCCGCGAATGCGTAACCAACATTTACCCCGATGTATGACGTATTCCATCGAACAGGTTCACTGGCTGAAACGCCACCCCCGCAAAAAGCAAGAAAGGCTGCCGCCACCCAGCACACACGCATAACTGAACTCCACGCACGCAACTCCGTTCAGGTTACTAACAGCCGTCCTCAAGAGCCACGGGGCAATTTCCGTTCAATTGATCGCGTTGCGACCAAAGCACAGCCGCGTGACGCGCTCTTTTGCACGCGAATCCTAACAGCGTGAGGCTGTCGGCGGCGGCGGGTCCGGCATTCGGGGTATCCATGCGAAGTCCGCTCGCCGCTGGAGGGGTCGATGTGAAAACGCCCGCTGTCGCGGGCGCTTGGTTTAGGTTTTCGTTGGTTCTAGGCGGCTTTGGGTGGATGTCGCTCGGCTAACCACTGCAGCACCGTTGATCGCCGCCAACCAACGCGCTTCGGTTCACAACGACTTCAACGGGCCGAGCCACCCGATAGCGCGCGTTAGCCACACCTCTTGAAGCTAGGTCGAACCCAAGCATGAACTCGACATGAGTCGGACGGCTTGGTTCAAGCTTACGCAGCGTGCGGACCCCGATACAGTCACCCACGCGCAAAACAGCGTTCATATGGGGCCAACTGGGCCTTAGCCAACGAAAAAGAGCCGCCTTGCGGCGGCTCTTTCACAATCGCTATGCGATGTCTGATCAGAACCGGACGCGAGCGCCGCCCATGAACACGTTCAGATCATCCATGTCGCCACCGACACCGAACGGCGAGCCGGCCAAGCTGTCGAACGAAGCCTGATACTGACGGTAGGAGAGGAAGATCTCCATTGCAGCGGCGTCAACGTGCTGGACAACACCCAGGCCCCAGAAGGCAACGCGGGAGTTGAAGATTGAGTCGCCACCAGCCGTGACCAGGCCGTCCGCGCCGCCGTCAAAGCGACCGTACTCGCCGTAGAGCACCGTCCTGCCCATTCCGGTCCAGTTCTGCGAGATACCACCCTGCAAATACCAGAATGTCGTATCGTCGCGGTTCTGACCTGCAACCAAACCACCGCCCGTGAACTGGTTAATCTCGCCAGCAGACGTTCCGTGGTAGGACTGAACGGCGTAAGCACCTGTCAGGTACAGACCCGAAGCGACGTGCAGTACGCTGGCTGAACCCTGCCACTTGCGCACGTCAGCCCCATTGCCGAACACAGGCAGCGTAGCGGCAGCCGCCGGATCCTCAGAGTCAGAGGTGTTGCCAGCGTTCACGCCATACGATATTGCCGCCGCGACGCGGAAGCCGGAAAACTCACCAGCATAGCGCAGAGCGACATCCCACATGCCGTCGTCGACCGCATCCTGCTCACCCCACGCAGCCTGCAGGCTGAACCCTGCTACGGTCGGAGTGGTGTAGCTGATAGCATTCTGACGGCTCAGGCCGTTGATGCCCATGGTGGCGCCGCCCATCAGCGATGACCAGCGCAGGTTCGCGTCGGAAACCGCACCGTTCGTGATGAAGAAGTTGCCAGCCCACAACTGAGCATTCGCGTTGGCAATTACGCCAGCGCCGCCCAGATCAACGAGCGTTGTGCCGGAAGAAGCCGAGTTGATACGGCCAAGCCGGATCTCGCCAAACGTGTCGTGACGCAGGAACCAGTTCGCAAGCTCAACACCCAACGTACCGTCGCCAGACGCACCGCCGTCATCATCCACCTGAGTGGTCTGATGGCTGCGAGCACCAGTGGCG
>VFQN01000675.1_pt1 | contig 61932 bp, 51 predicted proteins | sample 3512371 | NCBI WGS metagenome assembly VFQN01 (sample SAMN10412370, study PRJNA504923) | tailings metagenome | isolation source: Replicate 2 from Balatoc abandoned mine | place: Philippines: Itogon, Benguet | collected 2017-08-28 | reverse complement strand
GTTTGACACCGCGACGGGCCAGGAGCGGGTCCCGGCGGCCCACCGCCGGCCGGCCGTACCCCGCTTCTCCGCCGACGGGCGGTCGCTGTTCACCACCTGCGACGAGTGGCGCTGCCGCTGGGACGTGACCGGCGCCGCGCCGGCCCTGAAGGACCACACGCCGCGACACGCCTGGGAATTCGTCCGCACCCAGATCTTTGTGCAGCCTCCGGTCCTGAGCGCGGACGAGCGATTGTTTCTCGACTACTTCGGCGACACGGTCCGCGTGCGCGAGGTAGCAACCGGCCGCGTCGTGCGTGACCTCGGCGCCCGTCGCGATGCGTCCTTCGGCCTGTTCTCGCCGGACGGCACGCGGGTGCTGATCCACCAGTCCGACGGCCTCGAAGACCCGAACGTCGTCCGCCTGTTCGACGTGGCGACGGGGAAGGTGACGGCCGAGTTCCCCACCGACGACATGGTGTGGGATGCACTCGTGTTCTCGCCCGACGGGCGGATGGTGGCGTGGGCGGACCACGCCCACGCCGTCCACCTCCACGACGCTACGACCGGCCGCGCCGTCCGCACCATCGCCCCGGAGCGGCGACCGCCCGAGGAACGCACCGGCGACGCCCGCCTACTCTTCTCCCCGGACGGCACCCGCCTACTCGTCGAGACGTACTATCACGACTTGCTCCGCCGCCCCGGGGACGAGGCCGTGTGGGCGAACCTCCCGATCCGCATCCTCCGGGTCGCCGACGGCCGCGAGGTGGTCCGGTTCGACGCCGCCCCGGCCGACTCGAACCGCGCCGGGAAACTGTCGTGCGCGGCGTGGTCGCCGGACGGGCGGCTGCTCGCCCTTGCCGAGGCGGAGACCGGCGTGGTCCGGTTGGTCGAGGCCGAGACCGGCCGCCCCCGCGCCGAGCTGAACGGCCACCGCCACGGCGTCCGCGGGCTGGCGTTCGCCCCGGACGGCCGCACGCTGGCGTCCGGCGGCGAGGACAACGTCGTCTACGTGTGGACCGTGCCCGTGGACCGATAAGTCCGGCGGGCGTCAGCGGTTCATGTGGCCGGTAAACGTCGCCCCTTCGACGAGCGGCCCGTACATCTCCGGCCGCCGCCAGTTCACCCGGTCGATCTCGTAGACGCCGTGGCAGTGGACCTGCCGCTTCTGCCGCGCCGCGGCCGGGTCGATCTCCACCGTGAACAGATCTTCGACCCCCTCCGGCGAGCGGTGGAGGACGTTGCCGAGGTAGTCCGCCGCCGAGCTGCGGCCGAGGTACGTGAACCCGGACTCGTCGCCCACGCGGTTCACCGCCAGGTAGTAGACGTGGTTCTCCCACCCCCGCGCCGGCGACACGAGCTCCGCCATCATCCGCGCGTTCGTCGCCCAGTTCGTCGGCAGCACGATCAGGTCGGCGCCGAGCAGCGTGAGGACGCGCGCCGACTCCGGGAAGCTGCCGTCGAAGCAGATGTTCATGCCGACCTTCAGGCCGCCGATGTCGTGGACCGCGAACGGCCGGTCGCCGGGGTCGGTGAACCGGTCGGCGCCGAGGCACGGCAGGTGGAGCTTGCGGTAACTCGCGGCGAGCCCGTCCGGGCCGACCAGCGCGCAGGCGTTGAACAGCTTCCCGGTCGCCGGGTCGTGCTCGAACAGGCCGAACACGGCCCACACGTTCCGCCGCGCGCACGCCTTCGCCACCGCGTCCGTCGCCGGACCGGGGATGGTCTCGGCGGCGGCACGCACGGCTTCGCGCGACTCGAACCCGTACCCCGCGGCGACGCACTCGGGGAAGACGACGAGCCGGGCCCCGCGGTCCGCGGCCGCGTCGAGGCGGGCGGTGATGGCGGCGAGGTTGGCGGCCGGGTCGGCGAGCCGGCAGTCCATCTGAACCCCGGCGACAATCCAGGTCTCTCCCATCTCGATGCCCCGCGTGGGTGGTGTCACGCTAACCTACCGCCTGAATGACCAATTACCAATGACCCACCAATGACCAACGAAGGCCGCCGTGTTCTGTCCTTGGTCATTGGTGGGTCATTGGGCATTGGTCATTGGCGGCCCGTATCATGCCTGGTATGGGAGACCCGCCGAGCATCCCGGCACGGACCGCCGGCCCGATCGTGCCGCAGGTGCTGGCGCTCGCCCTCCCCGCCCTCGCCCAGCAGTATCTCCACCTCGTCGTCCGCCTGTCGGACCAGTACCTCGCCGACCGGTTCGAGCTTCCCGACCCGGCCACCCGCGGGGCCTACCTCGCGGCCCTCACCACCGCCGGCTACCTGTACTGGTTCGTCTCCAGCTACACGGTGCTGGTGAGCGTCGGCAGCACGGCGCTGGTGGCGCGGTTCGTCGGCGCCGGCGACTGGGACGGGGCGAAGCGGGCGACGGCGCAGGCGGTGCTGCTCGCGGTCGCGTTCGGCGCCGCGGGGGCCGTCGCCGGCGTGGTCGGGCTGCCGGCCCTGATCGCGGCCCTCGGGCTCACCGGCGACGCGGCGGCGTTCTGCCTCGCGTACCTCCTGCCGCTCGCCGTACTACTCCCGTTCCAGATCACCGAGTCGGCGTGCGTGGCGTGCCTGGCCGGCGCCGGCGACACCCGGACCGGGCTGAAGGTGCTCGGCGGCGTCGCCGTGCTGAACGTCCCGCTCGCGTGGGGGCTGTGCTTCGGCGTCGGCCCGGTCGAGGGGCTCGGGTTCCGCGGCATCGCGCTCGGGACGGGGCTCAGCCACCTCGTCGGCTGTGTCATCGTGCTGTCACTGCTCGCGCGCGGGCGGTCGGGGTTGAAGGTCACGCCCCCCGCGCTGCGGCCGGACCGCGGGCTGATCTACCGCGTGCTGCGGGTGAGCGTGCCGGCGGGCGTGGACAGCCTGAGCGTGGCGGCGTGCCAGCTGTGGTTCCTGAGTATTGTCAACGGCCTCGGCGACGTGGCCGCGGCGGCGCACGGGATCACGCTCCAGTGGGAGGCGCTCGGGTTCCTCGCCGGCGCCGCGTTCGGCACCGCGGCGATGACGCTGGTCGGCCAGAACCTCGGCGCCAACGACCCCGCCCGCGCCGCGAAGGCCGGCTGGACCGCGTTCGCCATCGGCTGCGGCGTGATGACGGTGATGGGCGTGCTGTTCGCGCTGCTGGCGCGGCCGATGTTCCGGCTGTTCTGCCACGAGCCGCACCTGGAGCCGGTCGTGGAGGCCGGCGTGCCGACACTACGGCTGATCGCGCTGGCGATGCCGGCGCTGGCGAGCCAGATCATCTTCACGTCGGCCCTGCGCGGCGCCGGTGACGCCCGGGTGCCGGTGCTGTTCAGCTGGATCGGCTTCCTCGGCGTGCGCATCCCGCTGGCCTACCTGCTGACCGGCCCGGCGGTGGGCCTCGGCCTGTACGGCGCGTGGCTCGCGATGGTCGTGGACATCTGGGTGAGGGGGGCGTTCTTCGCACTCCGCTTCGCCGGCGGGCAGTGGAAGCGCAGCGTGGTGTGAGGTGAACGGCCGGCGTGAGCCGGCTGGTCGTTGCGTCGGGTGCCCGAGCAGACCACCGGCTGGCCGGTCGCCGTGTCAGGCACTTGTACCAACGAGCAGCCGGCTCACGCCGGCCGTTCGCCCGCCGCGCGGTTTCCGGTACAATCACCGCGACCCGTCTCCACCCGAGGGCGCCCCCATGACCCCGCTGCAATCGCTCGTCGCCGCCGGCACCAAGCTGTACCTCGACTCCGTCGACCCCGTCGAGATCGCCACCAACCGGGCGAACGGGGCGACCGGGGCCACGTCCAACCCGATCATCATCTCGGACCTCATCAAGACCGGGAAGTTCGACGGCGACATGAAGGGGTTCTTCGCCCAGGGGCTCGACGACGAGGCCGTGGCGTGGGCCATGACCGACAAGCTGGTGAAGGACGCGCAGGCGGTGTTCCTGCCGGTGTGGGAGGGCACGACAGGCGACGACGGGTGGGTGAGCTTCGAGCTCGACCCGCTGCTCGAGGACACCGCCAACACGATGTCGGCGGCGGAACGGTCGCAGAAGTACATCGAGCTCGGCAAGAAGTGGTCGGCCGGGCACAAGAACCGGATGATCAAGGTGCCGGCGACGCCGGGCGGGCTCGGCGCGCTGGAGGAGCTCATGGCCGCCGGGGTGGCGCTGAACGTCACCCTGATCTTCAGCGAGCGACAGTACAAGGCGGCGCGCGACGCCTGCTGGCGCGGCGCCCAGCGGCGGAGCGATAAGCAGAACGTGAAGTCGGTGTACAGCATCTTCGTGAGCCGGGTGGACGTGTACACCGAGAAGGCCGTCCCGGACCTCTCGCCCGCCGCCCAGGGCCAGGTCGGGATCGTGAACGCCAAGAAGATCTGGAAGATGAACAAGGACTTCTGGGCCGACAAGGGGCTGGCCCGGAAGCAGGAGATGATCTTCGCCAGCACCGGGACGAAGAAGATGATGGACGGCCACACACCACCGGCGTGGATGTACGTCGAGGCGTTCGCCGGGAGCGACATCGAGACGAACCCGCCGGCCACCAACAAGGCGGTCCAGGAGAGCGGGCGGACGATCACCGCCCACATCAACGAGCTGCCGCCGGCCGCCGTGCTGGCCGAGATCGAGCAGAAGGTGGACGTGCAGAAGCTGGAAGAGACGCTGATGCGGGAGGGGCTGGAGAAGTTCGCCGACCCGCAGAAGGCGCTGCTCGCGCTGATCGCCAAGAAGCGGGCGGAGTTGAAGTAGCAGCCAGAGGACAGAAAAGAAGAAGGCCCGGGGGGCACCCCCGGGCCTTCCGTATTTAGCTTCCTGTCGTCTGCTCGCTGTCTTCTGTCCTCTTCTGCCGAAAGACGCCGGCGGGAGTTGAACCCACGACAGCCGGGTTGCAGCCGGCTGTCCGACCCGTCGGTCGGCGTCGAGGCTGGTCAGTCCTTCGCCCGCGTGGCGGCGTCGCCGGTCGCGCGACGATGCGCCTTCAAGAGGTCGTGGAAGTCCGGCACCTGGTCCTGGCGGAGTCGGTTGGCGCCGGCGCCGACCACGACCCAGCCGTCGTCCCACGCACCGTCGGCGTCGCGGAGCTTGAGGGCGCGGCCGGCGGTGGCGTAGGGCTCCGGGAGCCACGACACCTGCGCCAACTCGCCGCCGTCGATCCGCTTCACGATGCGACACTGCCGGTAGAACACGTCGCGGGCCATTGCCGCCTCCGGGCCGAATCCGAGTATCCCCGCCTGGAGTCGAACCAGGCCTACGACTTTCGTAGAGTCGCGTGCCTCCGCCACACCCCGGGGACGTGGGAAGGGACACCGGCGGCGGACGTGGGTTCGCGCGGGAGTATTGAGATGGGGTGATGCGGCCGATGCTCCGCCGCAGGTCACCCGGGGTTGCCACCCCGAGCTACACACGAACGCCCCCCTCCGGGGGCTCCAACCCACACTCCCTCTTAAGCCCCCGGAGGGGGCGGCCGTTCGTAGCCCAGGGCGGAAGCCCCGGGCCACCCCGCGGGCGGCGCTCGCTCCGGCTACTTCGCCGGCTCGGCCTTCGTGGCGAACTTCGACAGGTCGCTCCCCTTCAGCGCCGCCTCGACGAGTTCCGGCAGCCGCGCCGGGGTACACGCGAAGCACGGGATGCCTAGTGCCGCCAGCTTCCGCGCCAGCCGTTCGTCGTAGCACGGGGCGCCGCCGTCCGCGAGCGCCAGCAGGCAGATCGCCTTCACCCCTGCGGCCTTCATGTCGCCCAGCCGGCGCACCAACTGCGCCTCGTTGCCGCCCTCGTACAGGTCGGTCAGCAGGATGAACAGCGTCTTCTTCGGGTCCTTGATGAACTGCTCGCAGTACGCCACCGACTTGTTGATGTCGGTGCCGCCGCCGAGCTGGACGCCGAAGATCATCCCGACCGGGTCGTTCCCGCACTTCTCGGTCAGGTCCACGACCTCGGTGTCGAACGCGACGACGCGCGTGTCCAGCGCCGGGATGCTGGCGAAGATCGAGCCGCACACGGCGCCGTACACGACCGAGTCGGCCATGCTGCCGCTCTGGTCCATGTCCACGATCACGGTCCACGCCCCGGACCGCTGCGCCCGGCTGTAGAAGTACACCCGTTCCGGCACGATGGTGCCGAGGTCGGCGTTGTAGTGCTTGAGGTTCCGGCCGATCGTCCACTTGTAGTCGATGGCCGACGCGCTCGGCAGCGGCGAGTGCTCCTTGCGGTTGAGTGCCCCGAGTACCGCCTGCCGGATCTGCTGCTCCAGCTTCTTCTTGGTCTCCTCGACGACCGCGGCGACGACCATCCGCGCCGTCTCCTTCGTCCGCTCCGGGATGCGCCCGGAGAGCGACATGAGCGTGCCGACGAGCTGGATGTTCGGCTGGACCGACTTGAGCGTTTCCGGCTCGAACAGGAGTTGCTTGAGCCCCTTCCGCTCGATGGCGTCGGTCTGGATGACCGAGACCACGTCCTCCTTGAAGTAGGTGCGAATGTCGCCGAGCCACTTGGCGAGCCGCGGCGCCGACCCGCCGAGCCCGGCCTGGCGCTTCTTCGGTCGGCCGTCGTCCTCGTCCTCGGGGATGTCGTCGTAGATCGCGCCGAGGGCGGCGTCGATCTCCGACTCGGCGGCGGAGAGCGCGCACCCGCCCATGCCGCCGAGCGCCGGCTGGGCGTCCTGGCCGAGGATGAGTCGCCAGCGGCGGAGCTGCGCGGCGTCGGGCGGGGTGGGGGGCATCGGGGTGATCCGTGGTGTTACCGTTATCGGCGGGCCGCCGTATGCCGCCCGGGGTTTCCACCCCGGGCTAGGAACGGCCGCCCCCTCCGGGGGCTTAAGAGGGAGTGTGGGTTGGAGCCCCCGGACGGGGGCGTTCGTGCGTAGCCCGAGGTGGCAACCCCGGGCGGTGTTGGCGGTGTCGCGGGAGTGTCACTCCCACAGGTCGCGTTCGTCATACTCGACCTGGTGCTTCCGAAGCAGGGCGACATACTCGTCGCGGAACGACATCTTCCGGTGGTGTTCGGGCTGGTACGCGATGTACCGCGACACCGCCTCGATGCCCGACTCGCTCACCGTGAACGCACCGTATCCGGTCTGCCACCAGAACGCCGAGTCGCCGTGCTCGTGCCGCCAGCCGGACGACACGGCTTTGATGTCGCGTACCACGTCCGACAGCGCCCGGTCCGCGGCGAGGCGAACCAGGAGGTGAATGTGGTCCGCCACCCCACCGGCCGCGATAAGGTCGCCGCGTCGGTCGCGGACGATGCCCCCGAGGTACGAGTACAGGTCGGCGGCCCACGACTCGGTGATGAGCGGCTCCCGGTGCTTGGTGCTGAACACCACATGGTACAGAAGGCGGGTGTAGGATTTGGGCACGGGTGTTACCTCGGGTTGCGCTCCCGCGACACCGTGGACGCCGCCCGGGGTCCCCACCCCGGGCTACGCACGAACGCCCCCGTCCGTGGGCTCCAACCCACACTCCCTCTTAAGCCCCCGGAGGGGGCGGCCGTTCCTAGCCCGGGGTGGAAACCCCGGGCGGCGTTAGCCCGGCGGTCAGCGCACACGGACCACGATCATCGTTCACGCCTCTCAAATGTCGTCGAAGTTGAACTCGCTCAGCTCGCCGAGCTTCTTCTGCTCCTTCTCCGTCAGCTCGCCGGTCAGCGCCTCGGACGCCGCGTCCGCGTGGACGCCCCAGTGCTCGGCGAGGTTCTCGCAGATCTGCCGCTTCTGGTGCGGCGTGAAGCTCCCGAACGCCCGCCGCAGGAACACGATCGCCCGGCGGAACTGGTCGTCGTCGAGCGCCCCGACGTAACCGGCGAGTTCCACCCATAGCGGCTGCCGCGCCAGGAGCGCGCCGCGGTTGCGCTTCGACAGCCCCTCGAACCACCCGGCGCCGAGGTCCGCCGGGATGCCGGGCGACAGACGGCGCGACACCTCGCGCGCCAGGTCTTCGGTCGCCATCGCGCCGCGCTCCAGCAGCACGGCACAGGTGTAGCCGGAGAGGAGCGGGTTGCGGTCGTCGGCGTCGGAGAGCTTGCGGAGCTGCGTCACCCACATCTCCACTTCCACCCGGTCGTGGTGGTCGTCACTGACACGGTTCAGCTGGTCGATGCTCTCCACGTAGGTCGCCGCCGCCTGGGAGTCGCAGTTCGCCGCCGGCAGGAGCGCGAGCGCCCCCTGCACGAACAGCTCCTCGATGAGCGGCAGGAGCGGCAACGGATCGAACTTGCGAACGTCGCCGTAACGCACCACCTGGCTGAGCCGCGCCGCGGCGTGGGCGATGGCGGCGAGGTCGGAGCTGACCGCCGCGAGTTCCTGGAGGCGCTTGCGGGCGAGGTCCATCGACTTCGCCAGCCCGCACACGCAGGCGTCCATCACCACGTCGGCCGCCTCGGCGATCCCGGTCGCGGCTTCGAGCCGCTGCTTGAACTTGTACCCGGTCGCCAGTTCCACTGTCTCGCCGAGCAGCACGGCCTCGACCAGCGCGATCTCGCTCTCGGGCGTCCACTGGAGCTTCCATCGCTCGTACCACGTCGCCTGGTCCGACCCGGCCTTGAGCTGCTTGGCGAAGCTGATGTCCAGCACTCGCAGCCGGTGGAAGAACGACGACCGGCGCAGGTCGGTGAACGCTGCGTCCGGTGTCTTCGCGCGGCGGTCTTCGCGGATGTCCAGTTCCAGCTCGGCGGCCACGGTCGTCTTGTACTTCTCCAGCCGGAGGCGGCTCATCTGCCGGTCGAAGTCCTCCTGGATCGACGTCCGGCTGACCCCCTGCGGCAGCGCGCCGATGGCCGTCCCCACGTCCACGCTCGCCAGCGCTTCCGAGATCGCGGCCGTCTCGCCGTGGCCGATCAGCGTGACCGCCGCGTCGTGCAGGTCGGCGAGCGTCGGCGCCGCGCCGTCGTGCAGCGCGGCAAGGGTGCGGGCGAGGCGGACGCCCTCGATGACCTCGGCGGTCGAGCGATACGTCCCCGCGGCCCGCTGGTGGCGGACGACTTCGGCCAGGTAGCGGTGCGGCAGCTCGGCGAGGCCGCCGGTCTGCATCAGCTCCCAGCACAGGTCGAAGTACGCCGGCGCCTTGTTCCCCGCCCCGTACCCGGACTGGCTCGACAGCTTGAAGTACGAGTACGGCATCAGCGTCAGCTTGCCGGGGCGGCGGCGGAGCGACGCGAACTCCTCGTCCGTCATCGCCGGCAGGTCCGGGCCGAGCACCGGCGCGTGGAACGCGCCGACGACCGCGACCACCTGCTCGGGCTTCACCCCGCCGTCGAGCACCTCGCGGATGCGGCGGCGCATGTACGCCTCGCGGACGAGGTTCTCGGCCCGCCACACCGGCTCGTCGTCCTCGTCGCGCAGCGCCCGGCCGAGCTCGAACGACGCCCGTCGGTAGGCGTCGTCGCTCAGGTTGTGCTCGAACCGGCGCTCCCAGTACGTGTCGTAGTCGGGCTCGCCCTCGCGCTCGGCGATCCGCTCGTAGATCGATTGGCCGCGCTCCGGCCGCCACGCCAGTTCGGCCTCCTTCTCGCCCGCCGTCCCGTCCGGCTGTGGCGGCTCGTCCGGCCCCTGCGCCTTCTTCTCCAGCCGTTCGATCTCCACGTCCTGAAGGCCGAGGAATACGTCCGACGGCAGGTCGATGAACTCGACCTTCGCGCCGTTCTCCTTCGCCCACAGGAGCGCCTGGAACTCCGGGCTGTACGCGGCGAGCGGGTAGACGAGCGTGCGCACCGGCACGCTGTCCGTGTACGCCAGGATGGCGACCGGCGGCCTCGTCCCCTTCTTCGTCAGGTGGTGGACCATCGGGCCGGCGTCGGCCAGCCCTTCCACGAGGACGTACTTCGGCTTGACGCGGTCGAGCATGGCGCGGAGGTGCCACGCCCCGCCGGGCGAGAGGTGGCGGACGCCGAAGACGTGGACCGGGCCGGCGGCGGTCACGAGTTCGCCTCCGAGCAGGCGGTGAACAGCGGCCGCCAGTCGGCGCCGCGCTTCTTCAGCACGTTCGCCAGGTACTCGCCCCACACCACCTTGTCCTTCTCCTCGTCCTTCACCACCGCGCCCTGGAGGCCCGCCGCGAGGTCGAGCGCGCTGACTTCACCGGTGCCGAAGTGGCCGGCGAGCGCCATGCCGTTCGTGAGCACCGAGATCGCCTCGGCGGTCGAAAGGACGCCGGTCGGCGTCTTGAGCTTCGCCTTGCCGTCGAGCGTCTGCCCGCCGCGGAGCTCGCGGAAGATGGTGACGACCTGCGTGGCGGCGTCTTCCGACGGTGGCGCCGCCTTCAGCTCCAGGTGCGAGCCGAGCTCGGCGACGCGCTTGCGGACGATCTCGACTTCCGTTTCGAGTGTCGCCGGGCTGGGCAGTACGACGGTGTTGAACCGCCGCTTGAGCGCCGCCGACATGTCGTTGACGCCGCGGTCGCGGGTGTTGGCAGTGGCGATGATGGAGAACCCCTTCGACGCCGGCACCTCGGTCGCCAGTTCCGGCACGGCGAGGCGTTTCTCGGAGAGGAGCGAGATGAGCGCGTCCTGCACCTCGGCGGCGCAGCGGGTGATCTCCTCGAACCGCGCGAGCGTGCCGCTCTCCATCGCGCGGAACACGGGCGACTTGATGAGCGCCTCCGGGCTCGGCCCGCGGGCGATCAGCATCGCGTAGTTCCAGGTGTAGCGGATCTGCTCCTCCGTGGTGCCCGCCGTCCCCTGGACCACCTTCGTGCTGTCGCCGTTGACCGCCGCCGCGAGGTGCTCGCTGAGCCACGACTTCGCCGTCCCCGGCTCGCCGATGAGGAGCAGCGCGCGGTCGGTGACGAGCGTGGAGACGGCGATCTCGACGAGGCGGCGGTGGCCGATGTACTTCGGCGTGATGGCGAGCGAGCCCGCCTTGCCGCCGCAGATGTACGTGGCGACTGCCCGGGGCGACATGCGCCACCCGGGCGGCTTGGGGTGCGTGTCGGTCTTGACGAGCTGTTCCAGCTCCTCGGAGTAGAGCGTCTCGGCAGGGGCGCGGAGCACCTGCGCCGCAGCGCCGGTGAGGCCGGGCGCGGCGGCCGCGGTGGGGGCGTCGTCGCCTTTCTTCTTCGCCATGAAGGAGTCTCGTTGGGGTGGGTTTCGTAGGTCGGGTCGAGTCATCGAGACCCGACGCCGCGGCGCGGGTGCGTTGCGAGGGTTGGCCGGATGCCAAACCCACGTAGGGTTTTGTGTTCCGCATTCGTGTCGAGCACCCGCGCCGTAGGTCGGGTCTCGATGACTCGACCCGACCTACGGAAGCCCCGCGTCGACCGCCGGCGCGTGCTTCGCCTTCAGCTTCGTGATCCGCTCCTGCCACTCCTCGGCGACGTGCTCGACGACCTCCTTCGGGAAGCCGGCCAGCGCCTCCTCCAGCCGCGGGATCGCCGACGCCGGCAGTCGCGGGATCATGTTCGAGTACCAGTAGTACTGGTAGTACTGCGGCTTCTTCGCCTTCTTCGCCAGGGCGGCGAAGAAGGCATCGGCCGCGCCGGGGTGCTCGACCCGCAGCATGGTGACGAGTTGGTCTTGCATCTCGCCCGGCTGCTTCGCCTTCTTCAGCGCCGCGTCGAACTCGGCCTGTGCGAACGCCAGCGCCCCCGCGTGGCCCGGCACCGCCAGCGCCTGTACCGCGTCGGTGTGCTTCAGTGCCACCGCCAGGTCGAGCCAGCGCGGGTCGTAGGGGTTCGGCTTCGGCCGCTCGCGGACCGGCCTGTCGTCGAGATCGGAGTCGTCCTCGTCGTCGTCCAAGTCCGGGTCGTCCGGGTCGAGCCACTGGTACAGGTAAAAGTCGCTGTCGATCCCGTCGAGGATCGACTCGCGCTTGTCCCACTCGGGGTCCTTCCCCTTCTTCCGCTTCCGGTCGGCGGTGGCGGTGAGGTACGGCTCGAACGTGTCGTACAGCTTCTCGGAACTGAGGCACACGCGGCCCGCCTCGAACGCCTGCTGGAGTTGGCTCGGCTCCAGTTCGGCGTGCGCGGCGACGAGCGCGTTCCGGGCGGCCATCGACCCGTCGGCCATCTGCATCACCACCGACTCGACCACGTCGGTCCCGGAGAACGTCGTCCCCTTCACCTTCGCCAGTTCGGCCCGGCGGGCGAACAGGTCGAGGAGCACGGCGTCGAGCTCGGGCGCGCTCACGTCCGGCAGCGAATTCAGGATGTCGGTGATGCGATCGGCGATGTCCGACGCCTTCTTCTTGTCCTTCGTTTTGAGCAGCGTGTCGGCCGACGTGCGGACCTCGGTGGCGAGCAGGACGGCGAGCTTCGGGTTCTTGCTCTCCTCGATGGCGCGGAGCGCGAGGAACAGATCCTTCCCCTGGAGCGCCTTCGCCAGCACCGCGACCGCGTCCGCGTGGTCGAGTTTGGCGAGCGCCTCGTAGGCGGCCCCGCGCACGTCCTGCACCTTCCCGGCCGCCTGCTCGATCAGGTAGTCGCGGTCCTCGGGCTCGGCGCCGAGGCACGAAATGGCGGCGACCTTCACCTCCTTCGAGCCCTTGTCGAGCGCCTCCTTGACCAGCTCGCGGGCGCCGGCGGCGTCGAGGCGGTGCATCAGCTTGAGGCGGCGCGGGTGGCCCTTCGTCCCCTTCGCGTCGTACTTCGCCCGCAGCTCCTCGAGCACCGCGCTGCCGTACATCGGCAGCACCTTGTCGGCGATGAGGTCGGCCACGTCGGCGTAGCCGTCGTCGATGGCGGCGAGCGCCGGGCGGATGAGGCGGAGGTCGCGGAAGTGCCCCTTCTCGACCGCCTCCTTGATCGGCGCGAACCGCCCGCCGCCCTTCCCCTTGAGCGACTCGAGGAGTGGCTTGAGTTCGCGGGCGGGGATCTGGAGCGTACTGCCGCCGAGGCTGCTCGACTCGACCGGCTCCAACTTGCCGGCGATGCCGGTCTCGCCCTGCGTGTACAGGACGGCGCTGGCGAGCGCCGTCAGTTCCAACAGCGCCTCGGCGGAGCCGGTCTCGGGGCCGTCCACGACCGCGGTCGCGGCCTCGGCGACCTTGGCGAACACGGGCGCCTGCGCCCCGGCCTGTTGGAGCGGCGGGATGAGCTTCTTGAGGCGGAAGTCGCCCTTGGCGACGACGCTCCCGGCGACCGCCAGCCGGCGCGCCTCGGCGTAGACTTGCGTCAGAACAGCAATACTCACGGCCGTGCTCGCGGTTGGGGAGGTTTTCTGCTTCGGTCTCGTAGGTCGGGTCGAGTCTTCGAGACCTGACACGGGGTATCCGGTGCGTCCGACATCCGCCCGAAACGAAATCCCCGCGGTGCTATCGATCTTCTGGTATGGTGTTCGCCGTTCGTGCCGCAGTGTCAGGTCTCGAAGACTCGACCCGACCTACGAAATCCGGTCACAAAGTTAAACGAATCACCTCGCGCTCGGTCACGAGGCTGAGCGGCTTCACGCGCAGCTGGCGCGAGTCGAGGTCGTGGCGGAAGCGGGCGATCATCACCTGGTTGGCGAACACGGTCCGCGGCAGAAGCGGCAGCATCCCGAGGCTCGTCGGTTCCTCCGACATGCCCACGTCGGTCAGCACGAGGCGGTTGCCGGCCGCGTCCTCGATCACGTACTCGCCGCCGACCTTGCCGAGGGTCTTGTAGTTCAGCGCCAGGATCGGGGTGCGGTCGGCGAGCGGCGCCTTGAGGACGTTCTTCACGTCCTTCACCGCCGCGGCGAAATCGGCCCGACCGTGGCTCCGCACCTTCTTCAAGTCCTCGAGTTCGAGCGGGCGTGTGGTGCTCGCGTCCCAGCGGACGCGCGGGTTCACGCTGCCGGGGTACACGCACAGCTCCTTGACGTGGACCACGCCGTACACGCTGTCCTCGGCCTTGATGAACTTCAGCGCCTTGTACGGCCGCAACGTCTGCGTCACGCGGATCTTGCCCGAGCCGAGCGTCATCCAGATGCCGGTGTCGACGAGTTCCTGCCGCGCCGGGTCGTCGTGCGAGTTGAACGCGAGCTGGACGAGCTCGGCGTCCGGCTCGGTGAGCCCGCGCGCCTTCAGCTCGGCGAGCTGCCAGGCGTGGCCGAGCCAGGCGGCGATGGCGGTGTCGGTGGGGACTTCGAGGTTCGGGTCGTCGAGCCGCTTCTTGAGGTACGCCCGCCCCTGCTTGATGACGGCGTGGAGCCGGGCGAGCTGGTCGAGTGCCTCGGTGTTCGTGCGCTCGGTCTGGGCGGCGCTCGGTTTCTTGGTGGTGAACTTGCCGCCCTCGTCGGCGAACAGCTGTGTGTAGCCGTTGAGCGCCATGCGGGCGCCGGGCAGGTACGCATCCCCGAGCTTCTTCGCCTGCTCCTCCATCTGCTTGGCGAGCTTCGCCGTCATGTTGCCGACGCCGAGGCGCACCGCGTCGTGGACGAGCTTTTCGAGCACGTCCATGCCGTCGAGTTGGGCCTTCACCTTCTTGGCGAGGGCGGCGACGTTCACCTGCTTCGGCTTGGGCGGCGCCGCGGCGACGGCCGCCTGCTTCTCCTTCTTCGCGCCCAGCTTCGCGCGCTTCTCCTGGAGGTCGGCGGGGACGGCGGCCTTGGTGAACGGCTTCTTCTGGGCGTAGGCGTACAGCAGCCCGAGGTTGTGCTTGCACGGGAACTGCCGGCTCGGGCAGGAGCAGCGGAACGTCGGCTGGTCGGCGCGGACGTAGTCGACCGAGCACTTGTAGGGGTCTTTGCCGCTCCCCTGGCACTCGCCGAAGAGCAGGTCGCCGTCGTCCGAGACGTGGAACTTGGTGAACTTCTTCTTGGCGACGAGCGCCTTGCCGTTCTTCGCGGCGTCGGCGTTGGTGGCGAGGCCGTCCACGGTGGCTTCGTCGAGCGCGATCATGGGTCGCAGCGCCGCGGGGGAGGGGTGGGTGTGGGGAGGAATATAACGGCGCCCGCGCGCGCACGCAAACGGCGTAGTCGAGAAAACGGAGAGGCCTCACGCCGAGGCGCAAAGCCGCGATGGACGGTCGAGAAATGAAGACGGTCTGAAGGCGTCTTGAATTGTCTGCGCTTTGGCGCCTGGGCGTGAGATTCTTTTTGTTCTCGGTGACGCGCCCGGCGCCACCGGGCACTACACGGGCGGAGGGGGAGGCGATGTCCGCGACCCGGCCGGGGGCGATCCTCCGGCACCTGCACCCGACCAACCCAGACGACGGGCCGCTGCTCGCCCGGTTCGTCGGGCGCCGCGACCCGGCCGCGTTCGCCGCCCTCGTCCGCCGCCACGGGCCGATGGTCCTCGCCGTGTGCCGGCGCGTCACCGGCCACCCCCAAGATGCCGAGGACGCCTTCCAGGCCGCGTTCCTGGTGTTGGCGCAGAAGGCGGCGGGGGTGTGGACGCCGGAGCGGCTCGGCGGCTGGCTCTACGGCGTTGCGGTGAAGGTCGCCGGCCGGGCGCGGCGCACGGCGGCCCGGCGCCGGCGGCGGGAGGTGACGGTGGCCGCGTTCCCGGACGTCCCCGCGCCGGACCCCGCGCCGCCGCCCGACATCGGCCCGGCGCTCCACGAGGAACTCGCCGCTCTGCCGGCGCTCCACCGCGAGCCGATCGTCCTGTGCGACCTGCAAGGACTGTCGCGCGCCGACGCGGCGCGGGCGCTCGGCATCGCGGAGGGCACGCTGTCGAGCCGGCTGGCGAACGGGCGGAAGCGGCTCGCCGACCGGCTGACGCGGCGCGGGGTGGCACTGTCGCTGGCGGCGCTGCCGGCGGCGGTCACTGGCGGGCGGGCGGCGGTGCCGGACGAACTGGTCTCGAACACCTGCGGGCTGGCGGCGGCGTGGGCGGCGGGGGCACCGCTGCCCTCCGCGGTCGTCCGGCTCGCCCGCGGAGGGTTTCCGATGAGGGGCGTGCTACTCGGCGGTGTATTGTCGCTCACGCTGGCGGCCGGCGCGGTCCTCGCCGCCGGGCTTCCCGGCGCCCCGCGCCCGCCCGAGCCCCCGCGCCCGCCCGAGCCGCCGGTCGCGGTCGCGCGGGACGCGGAGGAGCAGCAGCCGAAGAAGGCCGACGCGCCGGCAAAGGCCCGCGCGCCGCGGCTCCAGCAAATGCAAGACCTGTCGGTGCGGCTGGCGCGGATCGCGGCGTGGAGCCCGGACGGGAGTTTACTCGTCGTCAGCGGCCTCGTCGGCGAGCCGCAGTTCGCGGCCGGCGGACCGGCGGGAATCGCCCCCGGCGGCGGGAAGGGGTCGGGCGGCGGGTCGCCGTTCGGCGGGAAGGGCGGCCTCACGTCACTCGGGAAGACCTCCCTCGCACTGGCGTCGATGGGCGACCGGGTCGCGCCGACGTACGTCCCGCTCGCGGCATCCAGCAAACTGATCGGGTTCACACCGGACGGCAAACACCTCCTCACCGAGACGCACGAGTCGGGACTCATCAGCGGCGCGCACACGGTCCAGTTGTTGGATGTGGAGCGGCGCCCGCTCAACCCGAATAGTGCCCCCGGCGTCACGCCGTCCCGGGTGTTCGAGGTCGCGTCCGACGGGGCGCTGTTCACGCCGGTCGGTGAGGCGCTCCGCTATCTCGTCCGCCAGACGGACAAGGACGGCGTCCGCAAGGTCGAGGTCCGCGAGGTGAGCCTGAACACTTCCGACGACACGGCACTCGGGGCGTTCGAGGGCGCGTTCAAGACGACCCAGTTCACCCCGGACGCGAAGCGGGTCGTCGTGGTGACGAATGCCGGCGTGGTGGAGGCGTACGGGGCCGACGGCAAGCGGGCGTGGGCGAGTGACCCGCCCGGGAAGGCGCCGAACGTCACCTTCCGCAGCCCGGCCGACCGCGAGTCCGCGACCTACGTGGCCGTGGCGCGCGACGGGTCGCGGATGCTCGCCGTCCGCGGCCGGTCGGCGCCGGTGGTGCTCGACGGGGCGACGGGGAGGGCACTAGCGCCGCTGGCGGGGATCGACCTGTTCGAGATGTTCGGCACGTCACCGTCGCACACGGCGGTGTCGGCCGACGGGCGGCTGGCGGCGCTCGTGTACGCCCCGCTGGAGAAAGCCAACCCGTCCGACTTCAAGGGGGTCCTCAACGACGGCGTCCCGCTCGAGAAGGCGATCCTCGGCGGCGGCCCCCTCACCAGGAGCGGGTTCCCCCTCTTCGAGCGCGGCACGTCGCGGCTGACGGTGTGGGACACGGCGACCGGGCGGGTGGTGCGGACGTGGACCGGCGGGTCGCCGCTGGCCATCACCTTCCACCCGACGCGCCCGGTGCTAGCGATCCTGGAGGCGAACGGGAGCGAGACGCGCCTCGGGCTGTGGGAGTTCCCGGCGGAGTGAGGGCGACCCGCGGGTGATCGCACCCGTGCGACCGCGGATGCCACCCGGGGCGTTGCCGAAGCCCCGGGCCGGCTCGCCGGGCCTCACGCCTTCCCCCTCGTGACGGCGCGCGCCCAACCGGCGGCGCCGATGAACCCGGCGTCGGAGCCGAGCGAGGCGAAGGCGATCTTCAGCGACTTCGTGGGGAACGGCAGGCCGAACCGCTTCACCTGGGCGTCGATCTTCGCCCGGAACCACTCGCCCGCCGCCACCACCCCGCCGCCGAACACCACCATCTCCGGGTCCACCACCGCCGTGAGGGCCGTAGCCCCCAACGCCAGGTAGTAGGCGGTGTCGTCGATCACCTTTGCCGCCAGCTCGTCGCCGGCGCGGGCGAGGTCGAACACGACCTTCGCCGTCAGCACGTCGTCGTTCGCGGTGTAGTAGTCGCTCAGCTTCGTCGCCCCGCGGTAGGCGGCCATCTCCTCGCGGGCGCGGCGGACGACGTTCGTCGCGCTGGCGTAGGCCTCGAGGCAGCCGCGGGCGCCGCACCCGCAGATGCGGCCGCGGTCCGGCAGCTCGATCCGCATGTGCCCGAGCTCACCCCCGTGGCTGTGCTCGCCCGACAGGATCACGTCGTCGATGATGATCCCGCCGCCGACCCCGGTGCCGAGGGTGAACAGCACCATGCTCTTGGCCTGCTGCCCGGACCCGACCCAGTACTCGCCGTAGGCCGCGGCGTTGGCGTCGTTCTGGTAGACGGTCGGCTTGTGGAACACGCCGTAGATGTGGTCGCGGACGGGGACGTTCTTCCACGGCTTGAGGTTCGGCGGGTCGAGGATGAGCCCGGCCTTGATGTCCATGAGGCCGGGCGTGGCGACGCCGACGGCGGCGACCTGCTCCATCGTCAGCCCGGCGGCGTTGACCGCCCGGCGGATGGTCTCGCACATCGTCTCCAGCCCGGCCTCCTGGCCGCGCTCCGGGTTGGTGTCCATCACCACCGGCTTCGAGCGCGGGGCGCCGTGGTCGTCCACCACGGCCGCCTTCATGGTAGTGCCGCCCACGTCCAGCCCGACGTACATCTGGCCCTCGGCCATGTTCGCTCCCCGGAAATGGTTTGCCCGCTGTTGTACCGTGGCACGGTCCGCGGGGCAGGATTCGAGCCGTCGGATTCCGGAAGAACCACCGCCCCTGGTCGGGCGATACCGCGTGCCCGTTCGTCCCTGAAGCCCGAGTCCTATTACTCAGGCCGTGGCGGAATTCCGGAGGCCGGTTATTCGGCTCAGGCAAAATCGCGCGGCCGGGGCCGACCCGGGGCTCTGGGGTGAGCTAGGTTAGCGCACCCGCGGCGCCCCGACTGGCCGCCGCCCCGCCCCCACCCGCGACCGACCGACATGGAACCGCTCACGCCGCAGGTGATGCACAAGCTCGTGTTCACCATCCTGGTACACGGGCTCCCCGACGCCCAGACCGGGATCGCACTGGACGTGCTGACCGACGCCCAGAAGAACCCGAACGGGCAGGTGCGCGAACTCGCGGTGGTGGCGCTGGCCGAATTGCAGGTGTCGCCGTCGAAGCGCGTGGCAGCCCTGGCGGCCGCGTTGAAGGATCCTTACGCCCGGGTCCGCCGCCGGGCCGCACGGGCACTCGGCGACTTCGGCGGCCACGCCGTCCCGGCCGTGCCGGCCCTCGTCGCCTGCCTGAAGGACCCCGACCCGAGCGTCCGCCGCGACGCGGCCGGCGCCGCCGGGAGGATCGGGATTCCGGCCCAGGCCGCGGCGGCCGGGCTGGTGACAATGCTCGCCGAGCCGGAGACGCGCACCCGGGTGGTCGCGGCCACGTCGCTACGGCGGATCGGCCGGCCGGCGATCGGGGCGGTGGTACAGGGGCTCGGGCACGTCGACCCCGAGCTCCGCGGCCGCTGCGCCACCCTACTCGGCCAGATCGCCCCGGACGACGCCCAGGTGGCCGCCGCCCTCCGCCTCGTCACCGAGGACGACGACGCCGAGGTCCGCCGCCGCGCCGGCGAGGCGCTGACCCAAACCCCTGCCCCGGTCGAAACCCCCGCTCCGGGCACGGCCGTGGTGCCGATCCTGGCAATGGCCTGAACCGCAGAAACTCGAAGCACGAAATCCGGAATTCGAATCCGCACAGTGAGCGGTGTTCGAATTTCGTGCTTCGGATTTCGAGTTTGATCAGGTTCTCTTCTGCTGCATCCACCGCACCACGCGGATGACCGTGCTCCGCGGGGCGATGCGCTGCAGCGCGATCAGCAGCTTGTTCCGCCAGCCCGGGACCACCAGCACCGTCCCCCGCTTCATCCCCGCCACGCCAGCCTCCGCGACCGCCCGCGCCGTCATCCGGTGGCCGACGCTGAACACCTTCGTGTGCTGCATCCCCGCCACTGCCGCGAACTCGGTGTCGGTCGGCCCCGGGCACAGGCACGTCACCGTCACGCCCGTCCCCGCGAGCTCGTTGGCAAGCGCCTGCGACAGCGAGACGACGTAGGCCTTCGTGCCGTAGTACGTCGCCATCAGCGGCCCGGGCTGGAACCCCGCCACCGACCCGACGTTCAGGATCATCCCGCGCCGCCGCGCCACCATCCCCGCCAGGAACCGGTGCGTGAGCTCGGTGAGGGCCGTGACGTTCACCTGGACCATGCCGACGAGCTTGCCGAGGTCTGACTTGGCGAAGTACCCGAGGTCGCCGAACCCGGCGTTGTTGACGAGTACGTCGACCGGCCGCCCGCCCGCCTCCACGGCGTCGAACAGCGCCTTCGCGCCGCCCGGCTCGCCGAGGTCGCCGAGGACCACGCGGCAGTCCGCGCCGAGCGGCCGGAGTTCGGCGGCGAGCGCGTCGAGCTCCGCCGCGCGGCGGGCGGAGAGGATCAGGTCGTGGTCGCGGGCGAGCGCGCGGGCGATCTCCTTGCCGATCCCGGCGCTCGCGCCGGTCACCAGGGCCAGGGGGCGGGTCATGCGGGGAACCAGAAGAGGGAACGCGAAAGCCCCGGGACTGCGGTCCCGGGGCCGAGGGTCAGCATACGCGCTCAGCGCGTGAACAGCACCGTCCCCGGGCCGAGGAGCATCTCCAATTCCTCGGCCCGGAGCGTCGTCGGGTTCACGGCGAACTCGGCGCTCACCTTGAGCTGCACCTGCCGCCCGTTCCCGTCGCGGACGCTCAGGAATACCGGCGTCTGCCCGCGGTTCCGCTTCAGCACCAGGCTCACCGCGTCGAGCTTCCGCAGCACCTCCTCGTCCTCGCTGTACGGCAGCTTCAGGAGCAGGCTCTTGGTCATCTCCTTGCGGGCGTCGTCCACGGTCAGCACCTTGCGGACGATCAGGTCGCCGGTGCTCCCCCCCTCGCGCCACTCGACGGCGCCCTCGAACAGCAGCACCGCGTCCGGCGTCACCACGTCCTTGAGCCGGGCGTACTCGTCGCTCCACAGGATGCACTTGCACTGGCCGGTGAAGTCCTCGAGGTAGAACATCGCCCACCGCTTGCCGTTCTTCTGCACCGTCCGCACCTGGAGCTGCGTGACCATGCCGGCGGCGAGCACCGGCGTGTTCGCGGGCAGCTTGACGATCTGCGCCGCGTCGTGGGTGCGGAACCGCTTGAGCTGCTCGTCGTGCTGGGCGAGCGGGTGGCTGCTGACGTAGAAGTCGAGCGCCTCCTTCTCGAACTTCAGCTTCTCCGCGTCCGGCCACTCGGGCACGTCGAGGAGCCCGTGGTCGCCGCCGGCGGCCGCCGGCGCGCCGCCGTCCTCCTCGCCGTCGCCGAACACGTCGAAGAAGCTCTTCTGCCCGCGGCGGCGGTCGGCGGCACGCTCGTCGGCCGACTGGTACGCCTTCGGGATGGCCTGGAACAGCGCCGCCCGCTTGCCGAAGGCGTCGAATGCCCCGGCCATCACCATCTTCTCCACCGCCGCCTTCTGGACCGCGCGCCGGTCCACGCGCTCGGCGAAGTCGAACAAGTCCTTGAACTTCCCGTCGGCCTCGCGGGCGCGGACGATCTCCTCGGCGGCGCCGCGGCCGAGCCCCTTGATGGCGGTGAGCCCGAACACGATGCGGTTGTTGTGGACGTTGAAGTCCGCCATGCCGCGGTTGACGTCCGGCGGCAGCACCTCGACCCCGAGCCGGCGGGCGTCGGCGATGTGGTCGACCATCACGTCGCGCTTGTTCCCGTCGTCGATCTCGCTCGACAGGAGCGCCGCCATGTACTCGGCCGTGAAGTGTTTCTTCAGGTACGCGGTCTGGTAGCCGATCTGCGCGTACGCGGCGGTGTGCGACTTGTTGAACCCGTACCCCCCGAACTTCACGATGAGGTCGAAGATTTCCGCGCCCTTCTCCTCCGACAACCCCTGGGCCACGCACCCCTTCACGAAGTCGGCCTTGCGCGCGTCGATGATGTCGTACTTCTTCTTCGAGATCGCCTTGATGCAGGCGTAGGCCTGCGCCAGCTCGATGCCCCCGAGCTTGTTCAGGATGCGCATCACCTGCTCCTGGTAGACCATGACCCCGTGGGTCTCGACCAGGATCGGCTCGGTGACCGGGTGCGGGTAGGCGGGCTTGCGGCGGCCGTGCTTGCACTCGATGTACTCGTCCACCATCCCGCCCTCGAGCGGGCCGGGGCGGTACAGGGCCAGCACCGCGATCAGGTCGCGGATGTTGTCCGGCTTCATCCGCTTCAGCAGTTCGCGGATGCCCTCCGACTCCAGCTGGAACACCCCCTTCGCGTCGCCCTTCTGGAGCAGGTCGTAGGTCGGCTTGTCGTCGAGCGGGAACGCCATCGGGTCCACGTCGACGCCGCGCGTCCGCTTGATGAGCTTCACGCAGTTGTCGAGGACCGTCAGGTTGCGCAGCCCGAGGAAGTCCATCTTGAGCATCCCGACCTTCTCGAGGATGCCCATCTCCCACTGCGTCGTCATCGTCGCGTCGGAGTTCTCGGTGCCGTCGGCGCCCTTCTTCGGCGGCCGCTGGACCGGCACGTAGTCCGTAATCGGCCCGTTGGCGATCACCACCCCGGCCGCGTGCGTGCCGACGTTGCGGTTCGTCCCCTCCAGCTTCATGGCGATGTCCACCATCGCCCGCACCTGCGGGTCCTGGTCGTACTCACGTTTGAAGTCGGGCGACGCCATCGCCTCGTCGAGGTCGGCGGCGATGGCGCCCTTCATCGGGACGAGCTTGCACAGGAAGTTGACGCGCTCGAGCGGCACGTCGAGGACGCGGCCCACGTCCTTGAGGGCGGCCTTCGCGGCGAGCGTGCCGAACGTGCCGATCTGCGCGACGCTCTCCGCCCCGTACTTCCGCTTCACGTACTCGATGACGAGCCCGCGGCGGTCCTGGCAGAAGTCGATGTCGATGTCCGGCGCCTCGCTCCGGTTCGGGTCGAGGAACCGCTCGAACAGCAGGTCGTACTCGAGCGGGCAGACGTGGCTGAGGTAGAGGACGTAGGCCACGACCGCGCCGCAGCCGGAGCCGCGGGCCGTGCTCGGAATGCCCTCCGACCGCGCGAAGCGGACGAAGTCCCAGACGATGAGGAAGTAGCTGGCGAAGCCCATCTTGCAGATGGTGTTGAGCTCGTGCTCGAGCCGGGCCATCACGGCGGCCGACGGGTCGTCGCCGTACCGCTCCTTCACGCCCTGCGCGCACAGCTCGCGCAGGTACTCTTCCGGCGTCAGGTTCGGCGGCGGCTGGAAGACCGGGAAGTGGCGCTTCTTGAAGTCGAGCTTGATGTCGATGTCGTCGGCGATCTCCTGGCTGCGGGCGACCGCGTCCTCGAACCCGGGGAACAGCTTGTACATGTCGTCCGGGGAGCGGACGTAGTACGGGTTCGGCATCCGCTCTTCGGGGTACTTCTTCTTGCGCGGGTCGCGCTTCTGGCCGGTGTTGATGCAGAACAGCACGTCGTGCGCCTCGGCGTCGGTCGCGCAGAGGTAGTGCGCGTCGGCCGTCGCCACGAGCGGCACGCCGAGCTTCTTGGCGATGTCCGCCGCGACCGGCGTGCACTGGTCCTGGAGGCCGATGCCGTTGTTCTGGATCTCGACGTAAAAGTCCTTACCGAACAGTTTGGCGAACCACTCGGCGAGTCCCTTCGCCTCCTTCGGCTTGTCGGCGAGGATGTACTGGTTGAACTCGCCGGCGAGGCAGCCGCTGAGGCAGACGAGCCCCTCCTTGTGCGCCTCCAGCACCTCGCGGTCGATGCGCGGGTGGTAGTAAAATCCTTCGAGGAACGCGATGCTGGACAGCTTGATGAGGTTGCGGAACCCCTGCTCGTTCTTGGCCAGCAGCGTGAGGTGGCTGTACGCGTCGCCCTGCCGCGCCGCCTTCTTGTCGGTGCGGGCGCCGGGCGCCAGGTACGCCTCGTAGCCGATGACGGGGTTGACCCCCTTCTCGCGGCACTTGGTGTAGAACTCGATCGCGCCGTACAGGTTGCCGTGGTCGGTGATGGCGACCGCGTTCATGCCGAGCTTGGCCGTCTGCTCGACGAGGGTGGGGATGCGGTTGAACCCGTCGAGGAGGGAGTAGTGGGTGTGGAGGTGGAGGTGGGCGAACTTGCGGTCGGCCATCGGGTCGTCATCCGGCGGTGGACGGGCGTGCGCGAGGTGGAATCATAGCCGCGCCACGCCCGGCGCGAAAGGCGAAGTGGTGCCAGGAGCCGGCGACCTGCCGCTCCGGGCCTGAATGGGCAGTACTGTCGGCACCCGCCCTCGAGCTCCGGCGGTTCGGTCTCAGGTCGGCCAGTGGGTCCGGCCGCCTGTGGGTGGGGAGGGCAGAAGACGCTCGATGCCGGCTAAGAGTTTCTCAACGCATCGGACGGCGATGTAGAGACCGATAAACCCCGTCGAGAAAATTGCACCGAGCGCCGCCTCTTGAATCGCCGTGTCGGCCTTTTGAAGTGCCTTGAAGAACGCGAACCCACCGATGCCAGTGAGGAACAGTAGGGCTCCCCATGAGGCGATCCCAATTACCTGGAGGACTGTCAGAAACCCAGAATTGGGAGGTCGCCGCCCTCGTGACACTGCCGTGTCTTCTGCGTCAGCAGCAGCCCGCCGCTTGCTACCCCGCGGCGGGCGCGGTGAGGGGGCTTCGTCATCGAGCGGCAACGCCCCCGGCGCGGACCGGGAGGGTGGCCCGCCGGCCGGGACGGGAAGCGGGACGACCATATTCGACGAACACCCGGGACACCTCACGGTCTTCCCGGCCGCGTCATCTGGAACCCGTAGCTGCCGGGCACAGGTCTGGCAAGTCACGGTGAGTGGCATGCCCCTCCCCAGGTGGGTTCTCGCCCGGTGTTGGCGTTTGTTGATGATCCCGGGGGTATGACCCCGACGACTTTGGCAGGTGGGGTGAGATTAACGGGCATCCAGTGTTGTGTCAAACTCCGATCCACTGACACGCTCTCGCCACCTACCCCCCGTAGCGTTTGCGGATGGTGGGGATCAGGTACGACCCGAACGCCGCGTCCAGGTCGCACTTCGGGGCGTGGCCCCAGTCGCGGCGCGCCGCCGCGTCGTCCACGTCCGCCGGCCAGCTGTCCACGATCCCCTGACGCTTCTCGTCCACCGCGGTCGTGATCTTCGCCGCCGGGAACGCCGCCCGCGCGATCGCCTCCACCTCGCCCGCCGTCGGGGCGAACGCGCCGATGTTGTACACCGTGCGGCCCAGCGCCGCCCGCGGGGCTGCCACGAGCCGCGTGATCGCGTCCACCGCGTCCGGCATGGCCATGAACGGGATGCGCGTGTCCGGCCGCACGAAGCAGGCGTACGGCTTCCCCCCCGCGGCCGCGTGGATCAGCTCGGGGGCGTAGTCGCTCGTCCCGCCGCTCGGCACTGTCACCGCCGAGATCAGCCCCGGGAAACGGATGCACCGGAAGTCCACCCTCGCGGCCGACGGGCCGGCGGCGAGCTGCTTGTAGTGGCGGGCGTAGTAGCGGCCGAGGTGCTCGCAGTACAGTTTGTTGGCCCCGTACATGGTCGTCGGCACGTTGAACAGGTCTTCGGCCACCTTCCCCGCCGCCGCCTTCGTCGGCAGGTCGGGCAGGCCGTAGGCGGCGATGCTCGACGGGTAGAAGAACACCACCGGCCGGCCGTGGCTCTCGCCCTCCTTCTGCGCGAACTCGAGCAGGTTCAGCGTCCCCTCGACGTTGACCTTGTGCGCGAGCGCCGGGCTGAACTCGCTGCGCGTGCTCAGCAGCGCCGCCAGGTGGTAGACGTGATCGACCTCGTACTCGGCGTTGATCCGGTCGAGCACCTCGCGGTCGAGGATCGAGCCGATGATCTGCGCCCGCACCTTCGGCGCGACCTCCGGCGGGAGCGGGTTCACGTCGAGGGTGACGACCGGGCGGTCCGGGTCGGCGGCGGACAGCCGGTCGATGAGCCCGTGCCCCATCTCCCCCGACGCACCCGTGATGAGGACCGACGACTTACGTGACATGAACAATCCTATTTGAGATCATAAGAGTAAAAATCTGGGAACTCTGATGTTGGCGCGGGGGGAGAGGTCGTGTAAACTTCCACTCCTCTCCTGCCGGATCGGCTTCGATCCGACTCGCACCCGATCACTCATCTGAGGTACAACATGCGGGCTCAGTGGTTGCGCGCCGTGCTGGTGTTCTCGGCCCTCACCCTGATCGCGGCCAGTGGGCGGGCGGGTGACGACGACGGAGGCAATGACGGGGGCGAGGAGCAACCGGTGGGGAACAAGATCGTATTCGACAAGAACTCGCCCGAGTCGAACGGAATCGGGAAGCTGAAGGGGTCCGGGGTCGCGATCAAAGGAGCCACGGGGTGGAAGTGCGAGAAGGTCACAATCGAAATCCTCGACGTGAACAATAAGGACAAAGTTGTCAAAATGTTTGACAAAAATGCGTCCCCGGCATGGTCCTTCGCGCTTGAGGGAATGGACGCCGGCATCTACAAGGTGCGGGTGAAGGGAACCTTCGTGAACGGGACGAAGAGTGATCCGCAGCAAGTCACCAGTGGCAACCTCGTCGTCCAGTGAGGGATGCGGCTCGCGTCGGTAGCCGGTGTGGCTCGGGTAGGCGGGGGCTTCGGCCGAAGCCCCCGCCTACACCCGATAACGGGAGTAGCAGATGCGCCGTACCTGGGATGCGTTCACGCTCCTCGAGTTGCTCGTCGCGCTGGCCATCGTTGCCGTCTTAATCGGTCTGCTTCTCCCGGCCGTCCAGAAGGTTCGGGAGGCCGCCATCCGGTCGCAGAGCGCCAACAACCTGCGCCAGATCGGCCTCGGGATCCACCACTACGCGGACACCCGGAACGGTCGGTTGCCCGGTTTCATGACCGGCAACGCAATGACCCGGGGTGACGCCCCCCCACTCGACGCCGCGCTCCCGTTCGTTGAGGCCCGGGAATGGAACGGGCGGTTCCTCCCGTTGTACCGGAGTCCGGCGGACCCGACACTGCCGCCGTCCGGGCCGGCGGACAGCGACCACGGGAATAGCAGCTACGCCGCGAACATGGTCGCCTTCACCGGGTTGCCGACGCTCGCCGCCGGCTTCCCGGACGGGACGGCCTCGACCCTTTGTGTCGCCGAGCACTACGCCCGGTGCGGGCCGGGCGGGGCATACAACTTCTTGTTCACCCTCCGGATCAGTGAAGTCCTCGATGACCCGCCGGCGACGTTCTACGCCCGCCTCAACCGCGCCCGCCGCGCCACGTTCGCGGACCGGTACTACGGCGACGTGGTCCCGGTGACCGCGAACGGCGTCACGCAGCCGTCGCGCGCCGGGGCGACGTTCCAGGTCACCCCCCGGGTCGAGGACTGCGACCCGTTCCTCCCCCAGACCCCGCACCCCGGCGGGATGCTGACGCTACTGTTCGACGGGTCCGTGCGGACCGCCCGCGGCGGGATCGACCCGTCGGCGTTCTGGGCCGCCGTCACCCGCGACGGAGGCGAGACCACGCCGCTCGACTGACCAACCCGCACTCAGGGAGGGGAGCTCGATGCGGTCTTGTCGTGCCGGCCTGAGTGTGGTCGAGTTGCTCGTCGTCGTCGCGATCATCGCGGTTCTCGTCGGACTTCTCCTCCCGGCCGTTCAGCGGGTCCGCGAAGCCGCCATCCGAACGCAGAGCGCCAACCGACTCCGTCAGATCGGGGTCGCGCTCCACCAGTGGGCCGAGTCGAGCGAGGTCGGGTTCCCGGGTTACAACATACCGGGAGAACTACGGTATCGGACGCACGCGCCCCTCGCGGCGATCGTCCCGTACGTGGCGCCGAACGCCCGTCTCGTGGATAACGCCCCGCACGTCGGCTACTTCATGAGCCCGGCCGACCCGAGTCGGTTCGAGATCGACCCCGACACCGCCACGTCGACGAGTAGCAAGGGGAACGCGAGTTACGCCGCCAACCTCATAGGCTTTCGCTCCCCGAACCGCCCCGACGTGGATTACCCGGACGGGCTGTCGGCCACGATCGCGTTCGGCGAACATTACGCCCGGTGCGGGCCGGACTACCGCTACAACTTCTCGTTTAGTGTCCTCCGAACCGGCGTCTCGAACGCCCGCCCCGAGGATCACGTGACCCTGCTGAACGGGTTCCGTCGGGGCACATTTGCCGACGCCTACTACACCGATGTCGTGCCCGTCACCGCCAAAGGGGCGACGCAACCGTCGCGGCCCGGAGCAACATTCCAGGTCGCCCCCCGGGTCGAGGACTGCGACCCACTCCTCCCCCAGACTCCACACCCCGGCGGGATGCTGACGCTACTGTTCGACGGGTCCGTGCGGACCGCCCGCGGCGGGATCGACCCGTCGGCGTTCTGGGCCGCCGTCACCCGCGACGGAGGCGAGACCACGCCGCTCGACTGATGGAGAAAAAGCGGTGTTGTCGCCGCGGGGTGTGCCGACGGGCGCACCCCGTTTGCGTTTCGCCACGCTCCCGGCCGGTCAACCGGTTCGGTGCGGAAAGTCTGGTGCTGCGCCGGGTTGGTGGTATAGAATCGGCATCAACCGGTGGGGGGCGGGCCATGAGCGTCGACGCGATCTTGCAACAGATCGAGAACCTCTCCCTCGCCGAGCGCGCCGATCTCTTCGCCAAGCTCCGCGAGCGGTACGGCAGGTCCGAGTCCGGCGCGAACACCGGCCCACGCCCCGACCAGACCGGCGTTTACAGCGTGGATCAGCTCATCGACCGGGCCCGCCGCTCCTCCTGAGCTGCACAGGTTTTCGCCACAACCGCTGGCCACTACGGACGAAAACTGATCCGGCGTTGCGAACGTGTTCTAGGCTTGGAACACCCGAGCCCCCGTTCCGGCGTTCGCCCATGGCGTCTCCCACTCCCGACAGCGGGACTTTCCTCGCTGCTAATCCACCTGAACCGTCGTACGCGCACTCACGCGGCGATGTGCCACTCCCCGGATATACGCTCACCGAGCCCCTCGGCCGCGGCGGGTTCGGCGAGGTGTGGGCGTGTATTGCCCCCGGTGGGCTCAAGAAGGCGGTCAAGTTCGTCTCCGCCGGCGAGGACGGCGACGGGATTCAGTTCCGGCAGGAACTGGAGGCGTTCGAGCAGATCAAGGAGATCCGCCACCCGTTCCTCCTGACGCTGGAGCGAGTGGAGGTTGTCGGGAACGAACTCGTGATGGTAATGGAGCTGGCCGACGAGCAGCTCCTCGACCGGTACAACACCTGCCGCGCCGCCGGCCTCCGCGGCGTGCCGCGCGACGAACTCCTCGGGTACATGGCCGAGGCCGCCGAGGCGCTCGACGTGATCTCGGAGCGGTTCGGGCTCCAGCACCTCGACGTGAAGCCGGCGAACCTGTTCGTCACCGCCGGGCACGTCAAGGTCGGCGACTACGGCCTCGTCAGCAAGCTCGACGCGGGCGGGAGCGGCAACCGCGGGCTGACGCCGAAGTACGTCGCCCCCGAGGTGCTGCGCGGGACCGTCCACCTGCGGTCGGACCAGTACAGCCTGGCGCTCGTGTACGCCGAGCTGCTCACCGGCGCGTTCCCGTACCCGGCACGCACCCCCCAGCAGATGATGCTGGCCCACGTCTCCAGCACGCCGGACGTGAGCGCGCTGCCGAAGTGCGACCAGGGGCCGGTGTTCGCGGCGCTCCAGAAGCGGCCCGAGGACCGGTTCCCGACGTGCCGCGACTTCGTCCGCGCGATGGAGGACGCGATCTACATCCCGGCGAAGGAGCCGGCCCCGGCCCCGGCCCCGCCGCACGCCGGCCGCAGCACCGTGCTGCCGCGGATGACCCGCGTCGAGACCACCCCGGCCCCGGGCGGCGAGCAGACCAGCCCGCTTCCGCCGCCGGAGCGCCGGTCGGGCGCGGCGGCGTTCGTCACCCCGCGGCCGCGCGAGTCGGGCGACGGCCCGCGCCCCGGCGAGGTCACCAAGACCGGTGACTGGAAGACGGTGCCGCGGCTCATCACCCCCGGCTCCATGCTCCTCACCCCCGGCCCGCGGACCCCGCCCCCGCCGGAGCCACCGGCCTCGCCCCCGCCGGCCCGGTCGGCGTTCTCGACGCTCGACGACGACCTGCCAGTGGCCGAGCCCGCGGCGGCGCCGCGGGTGCGGGTGAACCCGATCCGCTCGGTCATCCCCGCCGGCCTGCTGCGCGGCGAGAGCCTGCCGCGGGCGGCGTTCACCGGCGAGGACTTCGCCCTCGCCGTGGTCCGCAGCGCGGCCGGGGCGGGGCACGTCCCGCAGATGCCCGGCGACCTCGGCCGCACGGCCGACGGGGCGTGGGTGTGTCAGTTCCCGTCCACCGTGCCGCCGTCGGTGGCGGCGCTGAAGTTGGGCGTGCTCAAGGAGTCGTGGCACGTCGCGGTGGACATCCCCGAGCCCGGGCGGATCGTGCTGCGGCGGACGGCGGGCGGCGGCGGGTGGTTCTCGTCGAAGAAGGCCGGGTTCGAGGTGACGGTGGCGCTGCCGAAGCCGGGCAGGTCGTCGGTCTGCGAGGTGACGGTCACCGGCGGCGTGTTCGGCACCCCGGACCGCCAGTTCGTCCAGGTCGCGCAGGACGCGATCCCGCGGCTGCTGGCCGACGTGCGGCGCGAGCTCGGCAACGTCCAGGACCGCCGCCGCTCCCCGCGCCTCGCGGCGGCGGTCCCGCTCACCGTCCACCCGCTCCACTCGGACGGCACGGCCGACGAGCCGGTCCGGGCGACCTGCCTCGACGTGTCGGCGGGCGGGGCGGCGTTCACGACCCGCGGGCGGTTCGACACGAAGTACGCCTACCTGGAGTTCGACGGCGTGCCGGCGCTGGCCGGGCTCGCGGTACTGGTGCGCGTCGTCCGCGCCGTCACGCCGCTCGCCAGCCAGGACGCGGTCTACGGCGTCCAGTACCGGATCGACCTTTGACCCGCGGTGCGCGGGAATGACCAAGGGCCAATGACCCACCAATGACCAAGTAAGATACCGGCGGCGGTTCTTTCCTTGGTCATTGGTGGGTCATTGGCCCTTGGTCATTCCGAACCCCCGGTCGGTCGATTGGCCCCGTCGCCGACGGGGGCACAGCACCTCGGGAACGCCCGCACCTACCTCGCCGCGTGGCTCTCCGCCCGGTCCGCGGGCGGGCGCGTCGTCCTCCGCATCGAAGACATCGACTCGCCGCGCGTCAAGCCCGGCGCCGCCGCGCAGGCGCTGGACGACCTGCGCTGGCTCGGCCTCGACTGGGACGGCGAGCCGGTCGTGCAGACGCCGCGCCTGCCGCTCTACGAGGCGGCATTGGACCGGCTGAAGCACCTCGAACAGGTCTACCCCTGCACCTGCACGCGCTCCGACGTGGCGGCCGCCGCCAGCGCACCGCACGCCGAGCACGAAGGGCCGACATACGCCGGCACGTGCGCGCACCGGTCGGCGCGCGACATTCCGGCCGGGGTGCCGTTCGCGTGGCGGTTCCGCGTCGCCGACTCGCCGGCGTTCGTCGACCGCTTCCGCGGCCCGACGGCGATTGACCTGCGAGCCGCTGGCGGTGACTTCGTGGTGTGGAAGGCGGCGGGGACGCCGGCCTACCAACTCGCGGTCGTAGTGGACGACGCAGCGCAGGGCGTGACGGAGGTGATCCGCGGCGACGATCTGGTCCCGTCCACGCCGCGGCAGTTGTTGCTGTACCGGGCACTGGGGTGGGCTGCGCCGGCGTTCGCGCACCTGCCACTCGTCGTGGGCGAGGACGGCCGTCGGCTGGCGAAGCGGCACGGCGACACGCGACTGTCGGCGCTGCACGCGGCCGGGGTGAAGCCCGAGGCGGTGGTCGGGCTGCTGGCGTGGTCGTGCGGGTGGCAGGCGGAGGTGAAACCACTCACGCCGCAGGAGTTGCTGACGAGCTTTCGTCTGGAAGCGATCCCGCCGCGGCCGTTCGTGCTGACGGCGGAGTTGCTGCGCGGGATCGGCTACGCCCCATAGGTCGGCCCGAGTCCGCGAGGTCCGGCCTTCAAAGCCCCGAGCCGGGGAGCCAGCCGGCTCACGCCGGCCGTTCGCCGGGTTGATACGCGGTCGGGTCGGCGACCCCCGCCTCGGCGAAGCCCTTCCGCCGCAGTTGGCACGAGTCACAGCGGCCGCAGGCGCGGCCGGCGGCGTCGGGGTCGTAGCAGCTCAGTGTCGCGGCGTAATCCACGCCGAGACGCACCCCTTCGCGGATGATCTCGGCCTTCGTCAACTTCAACAGCGGGGCGTGGACGCGGAACCGCCCCGTTCCCTCCGTGCCGGCCTTCGTCGCCCGGTTCGCCAGTCCCTCGAACGCCGCTAGAAACTCCGGGCGGCAATCGGGATACCCGCTGTAGTCGAGGACATTGGCCCCGATGAAGATGTCGAACGCGCCGACCGTCTCGGCGTAGCCGAGGGCGAGGCCGAGTAGGATCGTGTTCCGCGCCGGGACGTAGGTGACCGGGACGCCGTGCCCCATGTCGTCGGCCGAGCGGCCCTTCGGCACCGCCACGTCGGCGGTCAGCGCCGACCCGCCGATCGCGCGCAGGTCGAGCGCCACCGTGCGGTGGTCGGCGACGCCGAGCGCCTTCGCCACCGCCGCGGCACGCTCCAACTCGACCCGGTGGCGCTGGCCGTAGTCCACGCTCAGCGCGTACACGTCGAACCCGTCGGCCTTCGCCACGGCGGCCGTGGTCGTGCTGTCGAGCCCGCCGCTGAGGAGCACCACCGCCCGCGGCCGCGCCATCGCCCGCCCCCCCCCGCACTGGAACTCGGCCCGCGGCGTGCCTATCCCTGAAGGGGACGCCCCGCACCCCGGACCGCACATGGAACACACGGAAACACCGTCCGCCGACCAGCTCGAGACCTTTCCGAACCCGCGGCCGGGCCGCGAGTTCACCATCGAGATCGTCTGTCCCGAGTTCACCAGCGTTTGCCCGAAGACCGGCCAGCCCGACTTCGGCACGATCACCTTCCGGTACGTCCCCGGCGACAGCTGCGTCGAGCTGAAGTCGCTGAAACTGTACCTCCAGCGGTTCCGCAACCAGGGGATTTTCTACGAGGCGGTCACGAACCGGCTGCTCGACGATTTCGTGGCCGCCTGTTCGCCGGTGCGGTGCGAGGTGGTGAGCCGGTGGACCCCGCGCGGCGGGATTACGACGAACGTGACATGCGTGTACGAGCGGGTTGCGCCCGCAGTGTGAGTGCGGGTGTGAGTGTGAGGGAAGAGCAAATTCCGACTTCCCTCACACTCACACCCGCACTCACACTACCCCACCACAATGGCGTTTTCGAGCCGCAGGGTGGGGACGATCTCGCGGACGCCGTGCTGGGCGAGTTGCTTGACGTGGAAACTGTCCGCCCGCCCGCGGAGGGTGACCCGATCCGGGGCGACTTCAACGGCCAAATCCCGCACACGCCGCCCCGTGCGGGTGGCAACGCGCTCCAGGACGAGATCGCTCAGGCTGGGCGGGGTCGTACTCATACGTGTGGTCGGCTCCTCGGCAAACTCTGCCCGCGGGGCGGGCAACTTTGATCGGAAGGTCGGCAGAATCCGTGGTGCGAAGCAAGTCGCCAATTAGTGAGCAAACCGCGCACCAACCGTCGGCCCGACGCCGGGTCCGGTTCGAGCTTTGCGCGTCCTTCATCCTCGCCACGCTCCGCTGGCACTCGGCGTCACGCGACACCGACTCGCCGTGGCACCGGGTCTGGGTCGGCCTCCCGTACACGCTCGCCTGCCTCGCGCTCGGCCCATGGGGTCTGCCGTGGGGGCCGGTATGGACGGCTGTCGCGGTATGGACAAACCTCACCGGCGGCGTGGCGGATGATGAACCATAGATTGCGATTCGTCCCGACCGTGTGTCGGAACTTCTCCCGACCGTGAACATTTGACGGACCACTGGCGCCGGCGGCCCGCTCGCGCACGCTTGCGCAGCCGGCTTCCTTCCCCACCCTCGCTAGAATGCCACGGGTCTGGAGGGTGCTGCCGTGCGTCGGGTCGTACTCGTGGTCGCGGTCGGACTGGTCGCGGGGGTCGTGCCGGGGCGGGCGGCGCTGTTCGCCCCTGACGACCCGATGGTCGTCCCGGTCCGCCCGGACGGCACCGCCGAGGCGCTGCCGTTCGATGAGTTCCGCCGCCGCTACGCGCAGCTGGCGAACATCGCCGACCCGCGGCCGGGGCCGAACGGTCAGCCGAACCCGGACCGGGCGAAGGTACTCGCCCGCGTGAAGGCCCGCGGGCCGGCGAAGACCGCCGACGAGGACGCCGCCCACTGCGCCGACCTGATCCGCCTCGGCAACTCGGACGGCGGGTTCTTCGTGAACGACGCGCTGAACCGCCTCTCTCCCCGCACCCGCGACCGCAACCCGAGCTACTTCGCGCACACCGCACTGGCCGCCGCCCACGCCGCCCGCGGCGAGTGGACCGACGCCATCAACTACCACGAGGCGGCGCTCCTCGACTGCCGGATGCCGGAGCAGGTGAAGGGCTGGACCGACGACCAGCGGAAGTGGCTCCGGAAGTTCGACGAAACCTACCTGCCGCACTACTACCGCCTCCGCCGGGCCGAGGCCGAGGCGAAGCCCCGGCCGGCGCCGGAGGCCGAGGAGCCGACGCCGTTATTCCCGCTCGGCAAGGCGGCGCCGGTGAAGTTCGTGAACGACGCCGGCGTGTACGAACCCGGCACGCTGGCCGCCGCCGAGCGCGCCAAGCTCCCGCCGGACGCGGTGGCGGTGACGCAGCAAATGCTCCTGCTCTTCCCCGGCGACACGCGGCTGTACTGGCTGCTGGCCGAGTTGCACGCGGCGGACGGCAAGCTGGAGGACGCGCAGACGATCCTGGACGAGTGTGCGTGGTCGCGGCAGTACGGCAACCGGCAGGCACTGATGGCGCACCGGGCCGCACTCGCGCCGGCGATCGAGGCGAGGAAAGCCGCCGCCGACGCGCAGGCGGCGGCCCAGTACCCGGTGAGCCTGCGGACGATCTTCATCTACTTCGGCGTGGTGGTCCTGGTCGGGATCGTGGCCGTGGTGCGGGCGCTGCGCAAGGGCGGCCCGCGCGGTGGGTGCGGGCCGCTCGGGTGCGGGTGAGCACGTGTCACCGGGGGGGGTAGCGCCCGGCCGCCCGACTTCGCAACGGATGTGACGCCTGTGGCAGAGCGCGGTGGTCGTCCGCGTCCCGGGGAGGCGCCGCCGTGCCCTCGCTCCTGCTTCTCGCGCCCGTGGCACTCGCCGCCGCTCGTCACCGGCCGCACGGACGGCGTGCTGAACCTGTGGGACGTGCGGCGGTAGCCGCCGAGGTGACCCGTGGCGACGCCGTGGCACGACGAGGACTTCGTGTACTTCGAGGCGCAGACGGCCGAGGTCGTCGCGCTCGAGCCGCACGACGACGGCGTCACCTACACGCTCCCGGATTTCGCGCCGGGCGTCTACCGGCTGCCGCACGACGCGATCCGCCCGGCCACGGCCGCCGAGCGGCGCCGGCGGGTGCCGCTCGTCCGCGTCGATGCGTGTCAGGTCTATCTCGTGGACCGGTCCCGCGTCACCCGCTTCCGCGAACGGTTCGACATCGGGCAGGCGGTCCCGGGCAGCGCCTACCTGACCGCGCTGCGCCAGGAGGTCGGCGTCGATTTCGGCCTGGCTATGGTCGTCGAAGACGGCCTCTACGTGGTGGACGTGGCTGCCGCCGAGCGCGTCACCGGCGGGCGCAAGGCGAAAGCGCGGAAAGCGGACGACCCGTACCTGAAGGTCGCGCGGCGGATGCGGACGTTCGTGTGCGAGGTCTGCTACGCGGAGGAGTTGATGCAACCCGACGACGCGGACGCCAAGGAGTTGGCCCGCCTCGCCCGGGCGGCGGGTTGGCTCTTGGCCCCGCCGCCCCCCGGGCGGGATAGTTGGTTCTTCGAGGCGTTCCAGGTCGTCGGTCCGGGGTGCGGGGCGAAGGCGCGATGACCGAAGCCGAGTGGGCGGCGTGCGGCGACCCCGCGCAGCTGCTCGACTACCACCGGATGAAGCACGACCCGCGGCGGCTCCGCCTGCTCGCCGTCGCGTGCGTCCGGGCCGTCGTCCCGGCGGACGCGCCCGCGCTCGTCGCCGAGGTGCTCGACGTGGTTGATCGCTACGCCGACGGGGCCGCTACGCGGGCCGAGTTCCTCGCGGCCCGGAAGGCCGTCCGCCGGTCGGTGGGCGATGGTCACCTCGCCGTATCCCTCCTGAGCAACCTGACCGGCGACGCGATGGAGGGGATGACGGTCACGATCTGGAAAGCCCGCCAACTGGCCGGGCCGGAGGGTGGGGCGGTCGAGTGTGGGCTGAACCGGTGCGTGTTCGGCAACCCGCACCGCCCCACGGTGTTCGACCCGGCGTGGCGCACCGAGACGGTCGTGGCGCTCGCCCGCGGGGTATCCGACGACCGGGCATTCGATCGCCTGCCGGTTCTGGCCGACGCGCTGGAGGACGCCGGGTGTGCCGACACCGACGTCCTCACCCACTGCCGCGACCGCGGTCCGCACGCCCGTGGGTGTTGGGTGATCGACGGGCTACTCGGGCGGTGATGGTGGCACGTCGCCGTCGGGGATCATCCCGGGACGCCAGTGGTCGGGCTCCAGTCGGCGCACGACATCGCCCTCGACCACGACGCGAACGAAGAAGTCGCGCCCGCACGCCGGGCACACGGCGTACCCGTCGCCGACCGCGTTCCCCTCGGCCGGGCGGTTCGACGGCATGGCCGGGTGGTTCCACGGGTACCGGTCGCCGACGCGCAGGGTCAGCACGTCGTGCATGTCGCCGAGGCGGGTTTCGACCTCCGCCTCGACCGCTGCGTGACAGCGTGGACAGGTCAGCGGCCCGACGACGCGGTTGTAGAGGCCCATCGCACCCTCGTGCCGGCGCGGGTCAGTTCAACACCTGCAACTGCCGGCCGGTGCTCCACCGCTGCTCGGCGGGCTGACTCCGCACCACCTCGTGGTACAGCGTGTCGCGCTCGACCGGCACCCGGCCCGCCTCCTCGATCAGCCGGCGCAGGTCGGCTACGCTGAGCGCCTGCGGCGAGTCGCTCCCGGCGGCGTGGTAGATCGTCTCGTGCACCACCGTGCCGTCGATGTCGTCGGCGCCGTAGCTCTGGGCCACCTGCGCGATCTTGATCCCGAGCATCTGCCAGTACGCCTTGATGTGCGGGAAGTTGTCGAGCATCAGCCGGGCGATCGCCATCATCTTCAGGTCGGTCATGCCGCTCGGCTTCGGGATGTCCTTGCCGAGCGGGTTGTTCGTCGGGTGGAAGGCGAGCGGGATGAACGTCTGAAACCCACCCGTCTCGTCCTGGAGGCCGCGGAGGCGGAGAAGGTGGTCGATGCGGTGCTCCGGCTTCTCGATGTGGCCGTACAGCATCGTCGCGTTCGACCGGCCGCCGAGCTCGTGCCACTCGCGGTGGACGCGGAGCCACTGGTCGGCGTCGGCCTTGTAGTCGCAGATGATGCCGCGCACGTCGGGGTGGAAGATCTCGGCGCCGCCGCCGGGCAGGCTGCCGAGGCCGACCGCCTTCATCTCGGCGAGCAGTTCCTTCGTCGGCCGCTTGGTGAGACGCTCGAACCAGTCCCACTCGACCGCCGTCCACGCCTTCAGGTGCAGCGCCGGGAACTCGCGGTGGATGGCCCGGACGATGCCGAGATACCACTCGTACGGGAGCTGGTGGTGGAGCCCGCCGACGATGTGGAGTTCGGTCGCGCCCTGCTCCGTCGCCTCGCGCGCCCGGGCCAGAATCTGGTCGTCGGTCATCACGAACGCGGTCGGCCCCTTCAGGTCGGAGCGGAACGAGCAGAACGTGCAGCGGTAGACGCAGACGTTGGTCGGGTTGAGGTGCTGGTTGACGTTGTAGTAGGTGGTGTTCCCGTTCTTCGCCTCGCGGACGTGGTTCGCCAGTTCGCCGAGCGTGAACAGGTCGCGCGACGCCTCCAGCACGAGCCCGTCGGCGAACGTCAGCCGCTCGCCGGCGAGAACCTTGTCGCGGATCGGCGCGAGGGCGGGGTCGGTGGGGGTCATGGCGGTCCCGGTGCGTGGTGCGGGTGTTTTAGCCCCGCACCGCGGTAACCGCAATTCCGCCAGATCGGCAACGCCGCCCATCCCACCCGAGTTTTCCTTCACCCCGGCCCCGGCGCGGGTCGATAACCGATCGTGGTGCGTGGCCAGGAGGGCCGGCGGATGCCGCGGTGGGTGTGGGTGGCCGGGCCGGTACTGGCGGCGCTCGGGGCGGCGTCCCCGGCGCACGCGCAGCCGCTTCCGCCCGCCGACCCGGCGCCGGCCGCCCGCCGGCCCGCCGTCGACCCACAGCCGTCCATTCTCGGCGCGCCGGTCGCCGTGACCGGCTATCCGGTCCGATCCGCGCCCGAACCCGCTGTCACCACGCGCCCGGTCGACCCGCCGCCGGAGCCGCGCCCGGCCCGCGCGTCGCTCGGCGCGCCGTCGGTGGCGGGGCAGGAGTCGGTCGGGCTGGTGGTGCCGGCGGGCGCCGCGGAGGCGGTGCGCACGGCGCGGACCGACCGCCCGGCGGCGGACGCGGTGAACGACTTCCTGACGCGCCGCACCAGCACCAGCGCATCCGGCGAGAAGGTGGAGAAGACCGCCCGCGACCCAATCCTCGACCCCGCCCCGCGGAAGTCAAACTCGTTCGGCGAGCGCATCCTCGGCATCTTCGGCGACCGGAGCGAGTGGTTCTGTAGCGACCACGCCTTCGACGGGTTCATCTCGCCGGTCACGAACCCGTTCCTGTTCGAGGACCCGCGCTCGCTCACCGAGGTGCGTGCGATCTACCTGTACCAGCGCATCCCCGGCCGCCAGCCGGACACGCAGGGCGGCAACGTCCAGTACTTCGGGGTGCAGGGGCGGGTGGCGATCACGAACCGGCTGTCGTTCACGATCAACAAGCTCGGCGGGACGTGGTTCAACCCGAACTCGGAGACGGCGCTGCCGGGCAGCTCCGGGTTCTCCGAGATCTGGTTCGGGCCGAAGTTCACGTTCATCCGCGGCGAGGAGACGGGCACGCTGCTCGCCGGCGGGTTGCAGTTCCAGGTGCCGGTCGGCAGTTCGAGCGTGTTCCAGGACACCGGCTCGCTGTCGCTCGTCCCCTACGTCAGTTACGCGCAGAGCTTCCTGCGCGACGCGAGCTGGGGCGGGCTGAACCTGATGGCGAACGCCTCCTACGCCTTCAGCACCACCCGCGCCCGCAGCGACTACCTCGCGCTCAGCGGGCACGTCGACTGGGACGTGCTGAACTGGCACCGGTTCTACCCGCTCTTTGAAATGAACTACTACCTGATGACCACGGACGGGACGACGCGCCCGAACGTCGGGGCCGAGGGGCGCGACCTGTTCAACCTCGGGAGCTCGGCCAAGGGGAACGGGCTACTGACGGGGGCGTTCGGCGCCCGGTTCAAGATCACCGAGGGCGCGCAGGTGGGCACGGCGTTCGAGTTCCCGTTCGCCGGCCCGCGCGACTTCTTCGACTACCGGTGGACGCTGGACTTCATCCTCCGCTACTGACCGGGGCGGCGCGGCGGGCGGTCGCTACACTGTCCGCACCATGCCCGAAGCCCCCGAGCCGCTGGTCAATGTCCCGAATATCCTGTCGTTCTCGCGCATCCCCCTCGCGGTCACCCTGTTCGCCTGTGTCGTCCACGAGTGGTGGCTGGCGGGGCTGCTCGTGTTCATCGTGGCGGCGATCACCGACTGGGTAGACGGCTGGTGGGCGCGGCGGTTCGGCCCGCTGACGCTCGTCGGCCGCAACCTGGACACGATCACCGACAAGGTGCTGGTGTGCGGGGCGTTCGTGTACCTGGCGCCGGTGCCGGCGGCGGGCATCCCGACGTGGGCGGCGGTGCTGGTGCTGAGCCGGGAGCTGATGGTGACGGCGATCCGCGGGGTGGTGGAGGCGACGGGGCAGAAGTTCGGCGCCGACCGCTTCGGCAAGCTGAAGATGGGCCTCCAGTGCGCCGTTCTGATCGGCGTGTTCCTGCTCCAGTGGTGGCGGGCGGAGGGGTTCCCGGCGGACGTGCTGGCGGTGCTGGATCCGGTGCAGGTGGTGCTGTTCTGGCTGATGATCGCGGCGACGGTCGGCAGCGGGGCGCAGTACCTCGTAAAGGCGCACCGACTTCTCAAGGCGGTCGGCGCCCCGCCGGGGTGAAGCAGAGGGACAAGGATTCGAACCTAGTAAGGCGGTTTTGGAGGCCGCGTGCTCTCCCAGGAGCATCCCTCTGTATGCAGTGGGGGTGAGGGGAGAAAATCCCGGCGACCTCTCCCCTCCCCCCCCACTTTCTGACAGGCGGCAGTGAGGGGAGTCGAACCCCCTCCTCGGCGTTCACAGCGCCGCGTGCGAGCCGTTACACCACACGCCGCATTCCGCCCCGATCGGGGCAGTGATCCCGAGTGGACTCGAACCACCGTTCTCCTCCGTGTCAGGGAGGCGTCATCGCCGCTAGACCACGGGACCATTCCGGGAAGGATGAATTCTGAACGCTGAAGGATGAATTGAAAGCAACGAACCTACTCGCTCGGGTGCTTTCAATTCATCCTTCAGCGTTCAGAATTCATCCTTCCCGAAGTACCCCGGCCAGGAGTCGAACCTGGATCCCCACCTTCGGAGGGTGGTGTCGTGAGTCCGTTGGACCACCAGGGCATGAACCGTCAGCGGAAGGGGAGGGAGTCGAACCCTCATGTCCTTGCGGACCCCGACTTAGCAGGCCGGCGCGTTACCAGTTCCGCGCACCCCTCCGTTGCTCGTCCTTCGTCATTCGTCCCTCGTCATTCGGGGTGCCGACTGCGCGGGTCAGCCCCCGAATGACGAGGGACGAATGACGAAGGACGACGAGTGGAGTCGCGGGGAGTTGAACCCCGTGACCGTGTTTGCAAGACACAGCGCCCGTCCGCGGGCGACCCCAATACGCGGCAGTTGCCGCAGTGACCTCGGTGGGAGTCGAACCCACACGCCTTGCGGCGCCCGGCTCTCAACCGGACCCGTATACCAGTTCCAGCACGAGGTCAGTCAGTTGCGGACCCGGGAGTCGAACCCGGCTTCCAGGCTTATGAGACCCGGCCGGGCGCCAGCCCGTCCGCAATACGTTGCCAGTGGTGACGGTGGGATTCGAACCCACACTGTCCACGTTCTGAGCGTGGCGACTCCTGCCAGTTGGTCTACATCACCGTGTCGGGACGCACCGTCTCGAGTGACCCGTGGGGGAATCGAACCCCCGCTTTCTGGTTGAGAACCAGGCGTCCTGTCCGTTAGACGAACGGGCCATACCGACAGCGGCTCGTCGGGGAATTGAACCCCGGTCGCATGGTTGACAACCATGCATCTTTTCCACTAGAAGAACGAGCCGGTTCCTCGACAGTGCCCCGGGTGGGAATCGAACCCACAGTGCCTCAAGGGCGGCCGGGTTACAGCCGGCCTGGCGGACCACCGCACACCGAAGGCGTTCGCCGGACGGCTCCGGCATTGACACGGGTGGGAGTCGAACCCACAGGCCCCAGGGTTTAAGCCCGGTCGCTATACCAGTTCGCGTACCGTGTCTTCGTGTTCATCCTTCATCATTCAGCATTCATCCTTCCCGAAGAGCCCCCGGTGGGAATCGAACCCACGCTTCCGCCATACCAAGACGGCTGGCTCCCGTTACAACACGGGGGCGTTTCTCCCAGAGCCTCCGGTGGGAATCGAACCCACGCTTCCGCGTTACGAGGGCGGCAGGCTCCCACTACAACACAGAGGCAGTCGTCCTGGACTCATTCCCCAACCTTCCGACCGAGAGCGCCTGGCGGGGGTCGAACCCGCACCGCCGACTTGGCACGCCGACGTGCTCCCATTAACACCACAGGCGCGATGGTCTCAGTTCATTTCATCCTTCATCCCTCGTCCTTCGTCCTTTCCCCAAGAGCATCCGGCGGGGCTCGAACCCGCGTCACCGGCGTGGGAGGTCGGTATGTTCCCGCTACACCACGGATGCACGCAAACCAGTGGGACCAGGAGGGCTCGAACCTCCACCCGTGGGATTAAGAGTCCCCGATGCTGCCGCTAGCACCTTGATCCCGTGTCGATCCACACCCCACAAACGCCGGCCGGCCGGGGGATTGCATCCCCCGGCCGGCGCGATAATCGCGTTCCGACGTAGGGGGTTATCCGCTATCGCCCGCAAGCCATAGCCCGAGCGCCCGGCTGCCGTTGCCGGCGACCGTCAGGCGTTCCAGGTGGTAGGCGTACAAGCGGGTCATGGTAGTATTGTGACGTTGCAGTCCGGTCGTTGGTTCACCAGTTTTCCGCGGCGGTTGTCGCCGCGGTGGTGATGTGAGATGGACGCACCACCCGACAGATGGTTCGCGCTGTGCGGCGGAATCTTTCAGGATTCCGATTCTGCCTCGGGCTCCGGCTCCGGCGTGTACTCGGTCGCGTACGCCGCTAGCGCGAACAGGACATGGGGGTTCGGGACGTCGGCGGCCGGCTTCACCGCGGCCCACGGGAGCCACTTCCGCTTCTGCCCGACGGCGAGCTGACCCTGGGCGATCGACAGCTTCTCGACCTCCGGCCACGGGAGTACCTGCCCGGCGTGGTGGACCCCGAACAAGCTCACCTCCAACTTCCCGAACGCCAGCATCCGGCCGTCGCGGAATCGTTGTGCGGCGTCGACCCAGAGCGCCGGGAACGACCGCCGCTGCACCTCCTCGGCGAGCGCGGCGTAGTCGGCCAGCACCGGACTGAAGTGCGCCGTCGCCCCGTCGGCCCGCACCACCGTCAGGCCGGCGTTCCACACCTGAAGTTCCGGTACCTCGGCGGGGAGCCAGCACCCGACCGGCTCGCCGTCCGGCCCCCGGACCAGCACCGCCGTTTCGACCCGCTGCGTCTTCAGCCGGACCTCGGCGACCTCGTCCCACGGGAACGACTCGACCTCGCCGCGCTGGAGGCGGAGCAGGCCGGACGGGTAGATCAGCACGTACAGCCCGCGCTGGCGGTACAGGTTGACGATGAGCCCGCCGCCCACCAGCAGCGGCCAGAGGATGAAGTGGAACAAGGCGTGGAACAGTTTGAGCCCGAACACGACGAGCAGGCCGACGCCGGCGACCCCGACCACGACCAGCAGGAGCCCGAGCGCCAGCTTCGCGCGGAACCACGCCGGGCTGACCTGGTACAGCGCCTCCGGGTCGCCGAGTTCTTCCCGGGCGCGGGCCAGGTCGTCCGGTTCGCTCATGCGGCCCTCGGTGGGGGTGCGGTCACCCTCGTATAGTACCAGTTACCGCCGCCCGCCGGCACGTACCGCAACCCTCCCCGGAGCCGACTCCGATGCTCGTCGTCATGCAGTCCCGCGCCACCGACCCGCAGGTCGACCGGGTGGTCGAGGTGGTCCGCGCCCAGGGGCTCACCCCGCACGTCCTCCCGGGGGCCACGCGCACCGCCGTCGGCATGACCGGGAACACCGCGGCGGTCGATCCCGCGCTGTTCGAGGGGCTCGACGGGGTCGAACAGGCCATCCGCGTCACCAAGCCGTTCAAGCTCGCCAGCCGGGAGATGAAGCCCGAGGACACGCGCATCCAACTCCCGGGCGTCGAGGTCGGGCCGACGACGTTCGCGGTCGTCGCCGGGCCGTGCTCGTGCGAGAGCGAGGCGCTCGTCATGCACACCGCCGAGTTCCTCGTGTCGCGGGGGGTGAAGCTACTCCGCGCCGGGGCGTTCAAGCCGCGGACGAGCCCCTACGCCTTCCAGGGGATGGGCCTGGAGGGGCTCAAGCTCCTGGCGAAGGTGCGCGAGAAGACGGGCGTCGGCATCGTCACCGAGCTGATGGACACGGAGTACGCCTCGGCCGTGGAGGAGTCGGCCGACGTGATCCAGATCGGCGCCCGCAACATGCAGAATTTCTCGCTGCTGAAGCGGGTTGGGAAGTGCCGCAAGCCGGTGCTCCTGAAGCGCGGCATGAGCGCCACGCTGGAGGAGTGGCTGATGGCCGCCGAGTACGTGCTGGCCGGCGGGAACTACCAGGTAATCCTGTGCGAGCGCGGGGTGCGGACGTTCGCCGACCACAGCCGGAACACGCTCGACCTGTCGGTGGTGCCGCCGGCGAAGGCGCTGTCGCACCTGCCGGTGTTCGTGGACCCGAGCCACGGCACCGGGAAGCGCGCCTACGTGCCGGCGATGAGCCTCGCCGCGCTGGCGAGCGGCGCCGATGGGCTCCTCGTCGAGTCGCACCCGGAGCCGGACAAGGCGCTGTCCGACGGCCCGCAGACGATCGACTTCCCGACGCTCGACAGGCTCCTCACCCAGCTCCGCCAGCTCGCCCCGATGCTCGGGCGGACGGTGTGATACGATGTGAATGGGGTCGCCAGGAGTTCGCCCGTGCCGCCCGACGACGCGATCAAGCCGGCGGTGGTGGCGGCGCTCGTCAAGGACGGGTGGACCATCACCCACGACCCGTTCACTCTGGAGTACGAGGACATCACCGTCCTCGTGGACCTGGCGGGGGAGCGCCTCATCACGGCGGAGCGCGGCGTGGAGCGGATCGCCGTCGAGGTCAAGACCTTCCGGGCGTCGTCCCCGGTCCGCGACTTCCGCGACGCCCTCGGCCAGTACGACATCTACCAGATGATCCTCGAAGACCTGCAGCCCGAGCGGAAGCTGTACCTGGCGGTGAGCGAGGCCGGGTACGAGCGGGTGTTCTCACTCCAGGCGATCACCCGGTTCCTGACCAAGCGCCCGATGCCGGTGCTGGTCGTCCGGCCCGATGCCGAAGAGGTTGTGCGATGGATCGGGTAGCCGAACTGCGGGCGGCGCTGGGCGCGATCGTCCGCCGGGTCGCCGGGCACCTCGACCGGGGCTCCGCCGCCGGGGTCGAGACGGCCGTCATCACCGACCCGGAGCACGACCAGTACGGCCTGTACCGGGTCGGGTGGGACGCGAAGACCGGGAAGCGGGTGAGCCGGCCGGTGTTCCTCGCCCGGATCAAGGGCGGGAAGGTGTGGGTCGAGGAGGACTACACCGACCTGACGCTGGCCGACGAGCTGGTCCGCGCCGGGGTGCCGCGGTCGGAGATCGTGCTCGCGTTCCACCCGCCCGAACTCCGCCACCTCACCGACTTCGCCGTCGCCTGACCCGCCATGATCTTCTCCTGGCTCCGCGACCGCCGGCGGCGTAAGCTCCTCGCCGAGCCGTTCCCGATCCGCTGGGAACGGTTCCTCGTCGAGAACGTCGGCCACTTCCCGCTGTTGTCGCCCGCCGAGCAGGCGCGGGTCCGCGACACCACCCGCATCCTCGTCGCCGAGAAGACGTGGGAGGGCGGGCGCGGGCTGTTCGTCACCGAGGAGATGAAGGTCACCGTCGCCGCCCAGGCGGCGCTGCTCCTGCTCGGCGACGCCCACGACTACTTCGCCCGCGTCGACTCCGTCGTCGTCTACCCGACGCCATTCCAGACGCCGGTCCGCGACGACTCCTGGGAGGACGACGAGCTCAGCGAGAGCGAGTTGGACGGCCAGGCGCACTACCGCGGGCCGGTGCTGCTGTCGTGGGACGTGGTGCTCGAGGAGGCCCGCGCCCCGGCGTGCGGGCACAACCTCGTCCTCCACGAGTTCGCCCACCAGCTCGACTTCCTCGACGGCGGCAGCAACGGCACGCCCGACCTCGGCGACCGCGAACTGGAGACGCGCTGGAAGTACGCGATGACCGTCGCGTTCCGCGACCACCGCAAGGAGATCGACGACTTCGAGAAGGGCAGCGGGCCGGAGCCGTTCTTCTCCGAACAGGCGGCCGAGACCGAGGACGAGTTCTTCGCCGACGCCACCGAGGCGTTCTTCTGCATGCCGCACGACATGAAGTTCGCGTTCCCGCAGGTCTACGAGCTGTTCGCGCTGTACTACAAGGTCGATCCCGCCCGCTGGTTCCCCGCGCCGCCCCCGGAGCCGTCATGAAGTACGCTGCCGTCATCGAGTACGTCACCGACGCCGAGAAGGTCAACGCCCACCGCCCGGCACACCGGGCGTACCTGAAGAGTCTCCTCGAGGGCGACCGGCTGTTCGCCACCGGACCGTTCGAGGACGGGTACGGGGCGCTCATCGTCTACGAGGCCGACTCCCCGGAGGCGGCCGAGGCGCTCGTGACGGCCGACCCGTTCCACGCCGCCGGCGTGTTCGTCCGCTGGACCATCCGCCCGTGGAAGGTCGTCTTCGGCAACCCGAAGCTGATGCCGGCCACCTGAGCCGGCGTTCGGGTCATCCGGCAGGCGCTACCCGAGCGGTCCACGGACGAGACCGACAGCCAGGAGTACGGGAAGGGCGAGGGGCAGGCCGAAGGCGACGAGCGGTGCCCAGCCCCAGCGCCGGTACGCCTGCGGGAACCACCCCGTCGGCCACACCTCGAGCAGCACCACGGCGCTGGCGTGGAACGCGAGCCACATCCACCCCACCGTCGCGAGGCGGACGTGCCCGTCGAGCATCATGGCGTAGAGAAGGATCGTGACGACCTGTGTCAGTGCCACGGCCGCGGCGCGGAGCAGGGCGATGGGGTTGGGCCTCGCCCCGGGCCAGTTCGGCGGGTGGGCTCGGACGATTTCGCCCCACAATTCGTCGGCGCTCCGGTAGCCGATCTCCAGTAGCACGACGCACGCCACGACCCCGACCGCCCCGACCCAGACGGCGGGGTCGCCGGGGTGGTCGCGCCAGTCGTCGGCGGCGTGGACCGCGAGCGGCAGGAGGAACGGGCACGGCGCGGCGAGCGCGAGGAGGATGAAACGCCGGCCCACGACCACCCTCCGCGGGGACTGGTACAGCGAGGATACCCGCCGCCGCGTGAAGCGGCGGTGAGGGGCAGACTTCTGGGAACTACCCTTCGCGCCGCCGGGCCGGGCGGGCATACGGCAGGCGCCCTGGCGCGAACCGACGGCCCGGCCGGCGTGTCGTGGTTCGAGGTCCGTGTGGAGGAGGCTACCGTGACGTGGATGACCGCTCCCGACACCGCGTTCTTCGCCCTGTCGCCGAGGGGACTCCACCTTGCCTGCTTCCATCACTCTGTCCGACGTTTCGTGGGCCGCGCCTGACCGCCCGCCGCTCTTTTCCGGCCTGAACCTGAGCTTCGGTCCCGTCCGGACCGGGCTGGTCGGCCGCAACGGCGTGGGCAAGACTACGCTCCTCCGGCTCGTCACCGGCGAGCTGCCGCCGCGCACCGGCTCGGTGTCCGTGGGCGGCAGTCTCGGCGTCCTGTGCCAGACCGTCCGGACCGACCCCGACGAGACGGTCGCCGACCTGTTCGGTGTGACCGCGGCCCTCGACTTGCTCTGCCGTGCCGACCGCGGGGAGGCGACGGCCGACGACCTCGCCGACGCCGACTGGACGCTGGAAACGCGCCTCGCCGCCGCGCTCGACCGGGTCGGGCTCGATGCCGCCCCCGAGACGCGCATCGCATCGCTGTCCGGCGGGCAGCGCACCCGGGCCGCCCTCGCCGCCCTCGTCTTCGCCGAGCCCGACGTCCTCCTCCTCGACGAGCCGACCAACAACCTCGACCGCGACGGCCGCGCGGCGGTGATCGAGCTGCTCGCTGGCTGGCGCGCCGGGGCGGTGGTGGTCAGTCACGACCGCGAGCTGCTCGAAGCCGTGGACGAAGTGGTCGAACTCACCACGCTCGGCGCCGCGCGGTACGGGGGGAATTGGAGCGCGTATCGCACACTCAAGGCGCAGGAATTGGTGGCGGCACAGCGCACCCTGGCCGACGCCGACAAGCGCGTCGCCGACGTCGCCCGCGCGACGCAGGAACGGGCCGAGCGGCACGCGCGGCACGTCCGCGACGGCGAGCGGAAGGGGGCGAAGGGCGGCATCCCGCGGATCGTGCTGGGCGGGATGAAAGACCGCGGCGAGGACACGGGCGGCGCGAACGCCCGGCTCGCCGACCGCCGCCGCGACGACGCGCTCGCCGCCGCCGCGGCCGCCCGCGAGCGGGTCGAGGTGCTCAAGCCGCTCGCGGTCAAGCTCGCGCCGACGCACCTCCCGGCCGGGAAGACGGTGCTGGCGGTCGAGGCGGTCACCGCGGGGTACGCGCCGGGGCGGCCGGTCCTCTGCGGGGTGTCGCTGGAAATTATCGGGCCGGAGCGGGTCGCCGTCGCCGGGCCGAACGGGTCCGGGAAGACGACACTGCTCGCACTCGTCGCCGGCCGGCTCGCCCCGTGGGCCGGGACGGTCCGGGTGGCGACCGCGTTCGCCGAACTCGACCAGCGGGTGAGCGTGCTCGACCCGGCGGCATCGGTCCGGGATAACTTCGCCCGTCTGAACCCGCGGGCGGACGAGCCGGCGTGCCGGGCGGCGCTGGCGAAGTTCCAGTTCCGGGCCGAGGCCGCGCTGCAACCGGTGGCCACGCTCAGCGGCGGGCAGGTGCTCCGCGCCGGCCTCGCCTGCGTGCTCGGCGGGGCGGCCCCGCCGCCACTCCTAATCCTCGACGAGCCGACCAACCACCTGGACGTCGCCGCGGTCGAGGCGGTCGAGGCCGGGCTGCGCGCCTACGACGGCGCCCTGCTCGTCGTGAGTCACGACGAGGCGTTCCTGGCAGCCATCGGGATCACCCGCCGGCTCGAACTGCCACCGCCGGGCGCGTGAGCGGGGCGTCACATCAGCGCCGGCTCGGCCGGGTCGATCGGGACGACGCCGGCGAACGACCGCAGCACGTCGAGCACCGCGTGGAAGTCGGCGAGGTGCTCGACGAACGGGTCCGGCGTGTCGCTCCACACCTCCACCCGGCGGGCACAGCCGGCCAGGTCCAGCTCGTCGTCGGTGCCGGAGATCCGCTCCGCGACGTCCGCCGAGTCGGCGAGCACCGCCGGGTCGGCGTTCAACAGCAGTTCGATCTCCCAGTCGTCCTTCGACACCGTGATCTGGTTCCCGGCACGGGTGACCGTGTGGCCGGGGAAGCGGTCGCCGAGGCGGGCTTCGGCGTCGTCCAGCGTGAAGTCGCTGGCGGGGTGGAGCAAGCCGTGGGCGTGGTACATGGGCGGTCCGGGAACGGGGAAGAAGCCCGGGTGGGGTGAGACGGCCGCGGACGCGACCGCACCCCAGGTATAACCGATCGGTGGGCGGGCCGGAACGCGCGGGCGGGCACTGTTACGGGGGCGTGACAGTGGCGCGGTTCACGCCCCGCGTGAAGCCCTCGGGCGGGGTCACAACCCGGGCAGGAATCCGCGCGAACCGTGCCCGCCCGGCGGCGGTTGGCCGGAATGTGTACTAAGTTGCGCGCGCCCCCTTCGCCCAAGAAGCTGCGGGCCACCCATGTCTTTCGACTCGCTACCCGTCCCGACCGGGGCGTACTGGGCACTCGGACTGGCCGCGTCGGTCACGCTCCTCGCCGCCGGCCGCTCGCTGTTCAGCCGCCGCGCGCGTTCCCTGCGCGAGCGCGTGACCCGGCCGGACGGCGCGCCGCCGCCCGACGCCCTCGACCGGGCTCTGGAGCGGGTGGCGGACGGCGGAGACCGCCGCCGCGCCGCGCGCCGCGGCGGCCCGCCGACCCCGGTGCTGGTGACCCGGAACCGGGACGTACCCGCCGGCGACGGCGTGGTGGTGGACCGGTCGTCGGGCGGGCTGTGCCTGGCCGCCGACCGCCCGTACCTGGAGGGCGCCGCGCTGTTCGTCCGCCCGGAGCGGACGACCGACGGGTTCCCGTGGATCGAGGTGGTCGTCCGCCACTGCCGCGGGTGCCGCGACTACTACCTGATCGGGGTCGAGTTCTTCATCCGCCCCGACCACGACGTCCTGGCCGAGTTCGGCTGACGCCGGTTCGCCGGAGCCCGGAGCGCGACAGGAGTTTCAGGCGAACGTTGCGACGGATCAGGGATTTCAGCCCGAAGGGCTGAGAGCCCTCAGCCCAGGGCAAGGGAGCGCAGCGACCGCCGCCCTGGGTCCGGTGAGGCCAGACGGTTGCAGCCTGAAGGGCTGCGAGCCGGCTCGCAGCCCTTCAGGCTGCCGGGTGATTCGATGCGCGATACCCAGGGCGGCGGTGCCGGGCACCTTGCCCTGGGCTGAGGGCTCCCAGCCCTTCGGGCTGAAAACCGCCCACCCGTCCCATGCGAATCTTGAAACTCCTGGTGAGCGACGGGGGGCGGGCCAGCCTTCGTCGAACGGAGGAGTCGGGTTCGCCCACCCCGTCGTTCACGCCCCGGGCTCCGACGAACCACCCGTCACCGCCGCGGGTTGCGCTGGAGCTCGCGGGCCTGCGCCACGACGCGGCGGAACTCGGGGTCGGCGCGGAGCGGGTCGAGGTCCGTGTCGGTGTCCACGATGTCCAGGCCGTACCCCGTCTTCAGCGCCGACCACAGCAGCGCCAGCGCCTCGCGGCGGTCGTCCGGCTGGCCCGGCGACGTGAGCGCGTAGACGCAGCCGACCTGGTAGAGGTTCGGGGCGCGCGTGTCGAGCAGCAGCGCGTCCTTCGCGTCGCGGAGGGCGGCGTCGCGCTGCCCCCGGCGGGCGAGGAGCACCCCGCGCCCGGCCCGCGCCGGGGCCGAGTCGGGGTACAGATGGACCGCCCGGTCGAGCACCGTCGTCGCCTCGTCCGCCCGCTTCAGCTCGGTCAGCAGGTGGGCCTTCATCTGGAAGCCGTCGAGCAGCAGCGGGTCGAGCTTCAGTGCCCCCTCCACGTCGGCCAGCGCGGCGGCCGGGTCGGCCGCCGCGTGCTGCTCGGCGCGGCCGACCCAGCTGAGCGGGTCGGTCGGCGTGAGCGCCAGCCCGGCGGCGCGGTCGGCGGCGGCGCCGGCCGCGTCGCGCCGCCAATGGCGGACGTTCGCCCGCAGGAAGTATGCCCGCACCGGGGCGCGGCCGGTCGCCAGCGCCCGCGTCAGATCGTCCTCGGCCCCGGCGAGGTCGTCGCGGGTGAACCGCGCGTCGGACCGCGCCAGGTACGTCTCGGGGTCGTTCGGATCGAGCTCGGCCGCCCGGCCGTAGTCCCGGGCCGCCTTGTCGAACTGCCGCATCCGGGCGTGCGCGAACCCGCGGTTCCGCCACACCGCCGCCACGTCGTCGCGGATCGCCACGCACGCCCCGTAGCACGCCAGGGCGAATTCCGGCTGCTCCAGGTGGAGGTGGACGTTCCCCTGGGTGAACCACGCGGAGAAGTTGGACGAGTCGAGGCGGGTGGCCGTGTCGAGGTGGCCGGCGGCGCGGCGGTACTCGTTGCGGTGCGCGAGCTGGACGCCGAGCAGATACTCGTCGCGCGCCGTCGGCGCGGCCCCCGCCGCTGCCTCGCGGAACCGCGTCGCCGCGGCCGCGTCGCCGCGCAGGTCGGCGATGGCGGCGCGCTGCTCGGCGACGGCGCGCGGCAGCCGGTCGCCGGCGTACCGCGCGGCGGCGGCGGCGCGGCGGTCGGCGAGCACGAGGCGGGCGGCGCGGTCCGCCGGGAGCGCCGCCCCGACCGCCCGGCCGTACTCGAGCTGCGCCATCAGGTAGAACGCCTCGCCCACGTCGGCCCGCACCCGCTCGCGCTCCCCGGCCGGAAGGTGGCGGTACGCCTCGGCCTCCATCCAGGCCGCGTCGGTCCCGTCGTCGTCGGGCACGCCGTAGCGCTCGAGTACGCCGCGGAGGCGGTCGAGCCCGAACTCGACCCGCGCCGCCGAGCGGTCGCGGGAGGCGAGCAGGTGCCGGGCGTCGGCGAACCCGATCCGGTGGTCGCCGAGGACGCCGAGCGCCCGCAGGTCGGCGGCCTTCTCGCGGCCGGCGGCGGCTTCCGCTTCGACGAGCTGAGCCCGCTCGCGCTGCCGGTCCCAGGCGGCGAACGCCCCTGCTCCGAGCGCCGCCAGCAGCACCGCCGCCACGCCGCCGACCGTCGCCGACGACGACAGCCGCGGGTGCCGCCGCGCCCACTTCCGCACCCGCTCCGCGACCGACGGGTTCGGCCCGTGCCGGAGCGGCCGGTGGGCCAGGTGGCGGTCGATGTCCTCGCGCAGCTGCTCGGCGGTCTGGTAGCGGTCGGCGGGGGTCGGGGCGAGGAGCTTCCGCACCACCGCCTCGGCCGCCGGCGACACCGCCGGGTTCCACTTGCGGACCGACGGCGCCGCCTGCTCGCGGTCGGCGAGCATGGCCCCGACCGTCTCCTTCGCCGGCCCGCGGCGGACCGGGTACGGGTGGCGGCCGGTGAGGAGCTCGAACAGGATGATGCCGAGGGAGAACAGGTCGCACCGCTCGTCGAGCCCGCCGGCCCGGTCGCGGAACGCCCGGAGGTGCTCGGGCGCCATGTAGGGGAGCGTGCCGCCGACCCCGGCGCGGGTGGCCTGCCCCTTCGTGTCCGCGGCGAGGTTGAAGTCGAGGAGCATCGGGCGGCCGTCGTCGGTGAGCAGGACGTTGGCCGGCTTGAGGTCGCTGTGGAGGATGCCGCGGGCGTGGGCGTGGGCCAGCCCGTCGGCCAGCTGCGCCCCGATCCACAGCACCGCCTCGACGTAGGACAGTCCCTCGAACCGCGCCCACCCGTCGGGCGCGACGCCGGCCGGTGCGGGGGCCGGCACGGCGGCGGGGGCGGCGGCGGGGACGGGGTTCGACCGCCACCCGGACGGCGGACTGGTCTCGGACGAGCGGCGGTTCAGTGTGCTGACGAGCTCGCGGCCGGAGTGCGGGAGCGTGCCGCGGCCGCTCACCGCCGCCAGCACCTGGGATAGGGTGGTGCGGCCGAAGAACGGCATGCACACCGCCTGGTACGGCCCGGTCTGGTGGAGCGAGTAGATGGGGACGATGTTCGTGTGCTGGAGTTGCGCGAGCGTCTGCGACTCGCCGAAGATGTCCGGCGCCACCTTCAGCGCCACCGGGCGGCCGGCGAGGTCGCCCTGGTACGCCAGGTACACCCGCCCGAACGCCCCGCGGCCGAGTTCTTCCACGAGGCGGAAGCCGAGGAACCGCGTCCCGACCTCGGGGAACGGCGGCGGGGAGTCGGTGTCTCGCGCCGCGGTGGGGTTGACGCGGCCGCCGCGGTTGGTCGGCTGGTCGGATGGGGGCGGCGGGGTGGAGGTCGGGTGGACGAGTATCCGGTTGGTCGCGTCCGCCTCGGGCGGCGGTTCGACGACGCGGGCGGTCGGGGCGTCGGACGGGATCATGGGCGACTCGCGGGGCGCGCGGACCGTAGTACGTACACCGTAGCACGCGGACGCGGGGTGGGCAGAGTGCCCTGGGGACGAGATTTGAGACCGGTGCGAAGAGTGTAAGGAGTTGGTATCTCCCGGTGCCCCGGCGACGCACGTCGCCGGGGCACCGGGTCCGCAGGGGCCGTCGCGGGTTACGGTGTGCCGCCCACCCCGCCCACCGGCCGCGTCGGCGCCGCGCCCGCCGGCTGCGGCGGCGCCGCGATCGCCGGTCGCGGTGGCGCCGGCTGGAAGGTGCGGGCGTTGATGGGCGTGGTGATGTAGTAGATGTTCCCGGCGTACACCAGCTTCAGCTCGGCCATGTCGGCGATGACGCGGAGGGCGTCGTACAGCCGCACGTCGCTCAGCGAGATGGTCAATGGTGCCTTCTCGCCCGTCGCGGCGGTGCAACGCGGGTCGAGGACGATGTTCGCCCCGGTCTGGCGGCGGAGGTCGGCGAGGATGTCGGCGAGCGGCTTGCGGTCGGCCGTCACCGCCACCACCCCGCCGTAGATCTGCTCGTAGACCACACTCATCGGCAGGTTCGGAACCCCACCCTCCTCGTCCGCCGGCGGGTCGAGCGGGTTCACGCCAGGACGGAGCGGCGGCAGGTAGGCCGGCACGATCACGAGTTGGTTCCCGCGGACCTGGTACGTGCATGGGAATGGCATCCGGACCCGGGCGAGGTAGTCGGCGAGAACATCCCGGACGGGTAGTCGGCCCGCCCCTTGGACGCCCTCCGCGCGGGCCATGAAGATCGCATCGATCAGGTTCTTCGAGTCGAACTCGCCGTCGCCTCGCTCGAACCCGTCGAGCCGCCGGAACGCCGCCACGTCCACCCGGACGATCAGGTCGGTCTGTTTCTCGGCTTCGCTCAGAACCTCTTGAAAGGGCGTGGTTGCGAGGTCGCGCTCCCCGAGGCTCACGAACAGCTGGTCGAGCGCGGCGGCGGTCCCCTTCGTGCCCTTCAGACCGGATTCGAGCTTCGCCGTCTTCGCGGGCTGCGCCGCGGCGGGCGGGTCGGTCTTGTGGGCCACGGGCGGGTCGGCCTTCTGGGCTGCCGCCGCGAGGGGCAGGGCGGGATCAGGCGGCGCGGCGTCGGGCGCGGCGGCGAGGAAGACCCCGGCGCCGGCGGTCCCCAACAGCCCCACCGCCAGCCCCAGTACGGTCAGGGCGCGGGCGTTCGTCGTCATCGTCGTCACTCCTCGGGCCAGGTCGGTGATGGCGGTCGGTACGGCCCCGGCGCCGGGCCGGGCGGCCTCGGCGAGCACCGCCGGGATGGTGTCGGACATGAGCGTGAGTAGCCGCGGGCCGGCGGCGCCGACCGGCCCGCCGAGCAGCTGGTCCAGCGTAAGCCCCAGCCCGACCGCGACCCCGCGGCGCGTCAGCCGGGCCTGGAGCGTCTTCCGGGCGGCGTGGAGGCGCGAGTGGATCGTGCCCTCCGGGGTGCCGAGCACCGCCGCCGCCTCCGCGTTGGTCCGGCCTTCGAGCAAGCAGAGCACCACGACCGCCCGGAGCCGGTCGGGGAGCCCGGCGACCTCGGCGTCCACGGCCGCCCGCACCTCGTCGGCCTCGACGGCGGGCGGGGGCGGCGCGGCCATCGGCACCTCGTCCGGGAGGGGGGCGTCGGCCCGCCGGGCGCGGCGGCCGGCGGCCTTCAGGGCGATCAGGTACGCCACCCGGTACAGCCAGCCGGCGAGCGCCTCGCCCCGGACGGCGGCGGCCGACGTGGCGAGGGCGAGGAACACGGCCTGGAAGGCGTCCTCGGCGTCGGCGTCGCGGCCGAGCCGGCGGCGGCAGACGGCGAACACCATCGGCCCGTGCCGGCGGACGAGCCCGGCGAAGGCGTCGCCGTCGGCGGTGCGGACGTACCGGTCGAGCAGGTCGGCGTCGGAGTCGGCCGGCGGCGACCCGAGCCGGCCGAGGACGCCGAAGAGCCCGCGGGTCGTTGCGCCCATCCCCACCTCCGCCCGGGTGCCGACGCCGGGAGAGTTCCCGCCGGCCGGCGGGGGCTTCGGAAATTGTTCGAGAAAGTTCCGCCGCGCGGCGGACACCCCGATTCTCGCCGCCGCGGGCCGCGGAGGCAAAGGGGTGGTTCGGCCGCCCCGTTGCACCCGCCCCCGCACCGGGTACACTGGGCACCATCCCGCACCCCCCCCCGGAGCGCTCCGGTGTCACTCACCCGTACCACCTGCCCCAACTGCGGGGCCGGGCTCAAGTCGGCCGCCGGGTTCAACCCCGGCCAGCAGGTCCGCTGTCCCAAGTGCTCGAGCGCGTTCGCCGTCCCCGAGCCGGAGGACGAGGACGAGGCCGAACCGTCGCCGAAGCGCAAACGACCGCCGGCCCGCGCCGCCCGCGCGGACGATGACGACGACCGCCCCCGCCAGCGCCGCCCGCGCGACGACGACGACGATGACGACGATGACGACCGCCCGCGGAAGAAGGGGAAGAAGAAGGGCGGGTACAAGAACTCGCCGGTCCGCTACGCCATCCTCGGGGTGCTGCTGGTCGTCATGGGCGTGCTGGCGTTCCTGCTGTACCAGAAGAAGATGCGCGAGAAGGAGGACGCGAACGCCCCGCCGGTCGCCACCGACGGGGAGCCGGTCGACGGCGGGGCTCGCCCGCGCCCGGTACCCCAGCCCGGCCCCGGCCCGATCGACATCGGGCCGAAGGCGGACGACTTCCGCCCGACTGGGGACGGGCCGACGACCGCCGTGATGACGCGGGGGAACAACGACCTGAAGGCGATCATGATCGCCATGCACCTCCACAGCGACGCGACCGGGGCACTGCCGAAGGCCGCCATCACCGCGCCGGACGGGCGCCCGTTGCTGTCGTGGCGGGTGGCGATCCTCCCGTACGTCGAACAGGACGCGCTGTTCAAGCAGTTCAAGCTCAACGAGCCGTGGGACAGCCCGGCCAACAAGCCGCTGCTCGCGCAGATGCCCAAGCTCTACCAGGGCACGCTCCCGACCAACGACGGGAAGACCGCGTTCAAGGTGTTCGTCGGCGGTGGGTCGGCGTTCGACCTGAAGCAGGGGCGGCAACTGCGGGCCGTCCCCGACGGCACCTCGAACACGTTCGGGGTGGTCGAATCCGGGCGGCCGGTCGATTGGACGAAGCCGGAGGAGATCCCGTTCGACGGGAAGACGCCGCCGCGGCTGGTGGCACCGACCGGCGGGGACATCATACTCGTTGGCATGTTAGACGGGTCCACGCGCCGGCTGAGCGTGCCCCAGAACGACCCCGACGAGATCCGCAAGGCCGTAACCGCGGCCGGTGGTGAGGTCGTCAATCTGGAGTTGAGGTAGCCGGAGGCGCGCCGTGAGCGAGTCCGCCGTCTCCTGTCCGGCGTGCGGCGCCGCGGCGACCGTCGCCCCCGGCGGTGCCGCGCCGTGCCCGAAGTGCGGGTTCCTCGTGTCGGTTCGGCCGCGCGTCCGCGCCGAGGCCGCGGCCGACGACGCCTCGCGCCACAGCCTCCGGCTGTGGGTGCTCGTCGCCGTGCTCGTCCTGATCCCGGCGGGGGGCGCGGCGCTGCTCGCGTACCAGCGGCGCGTCGAGGCGGAACAGGCGGAGCGACGCGCCCTCCTGGAGGCCGAGCTCGCACAGGAACAGCAACTGTGGGAGCGTGAACAGGCTGCCCGCCGCCGCGCGGAGATCGCCGCGCTGCCGGCGGCGCTCCCCGGGCTAATGCCCGGTGTCATCGACCAGCCGGCGGATGCCGAGAAACTCGGCGACGAGCTCGGGAAGAAGGCGGTCGGCGTGTGGCACGGCACCGGACACGCCGGCGGTGTCCGCGCGGTCGAGTACCGCGTCAACGGCACGTTCCGCGATGTCGTGACCGGCGCCGGGGCACGGGAGTGGGCGGGGACGTGGACGGTCGCCGGCGCCACCGGCACGCGGCTACTTCGCCTCACGCGGCAGGGCGGTGGGCCGGTGACGGTCCGGCTCTCGTTCGAGGGCGACGAACTCATCCACGACGACGAGCCCGGCCGCGCGACAGTTCTGCGGCGGCAATAGCCGCCCTAGTTCTTCGGCTGCCGCTTCGTGAAGACGACGACGTGCTGCCACGGCAGCGTGCCGACGGTGCGGGTGTGCTCCATCTCGGCGAACGGCTCCATCTCGCGCAGCACCTGCCGCTCGCTCATCTTGTGCACCAGCTTGATGAACACCTTCGGGTCTTCCAGGCGGAACTCCACGAACACCAGCCGCCCGCCCGGCTTCAGCGCCGCCACCATCTTCTCGACCATCTCGAACGGGTGGCTGAATTCGTGGTACACGTCCACCATCAGGATGAGGTCGACGCTGTTCGCCGGGAGCTTCGGGTCGGCCTCGGTGCCGCGGACCGTTTCGACGGTCTTCACGCCCAGCTTCTTCGCCTTCTCGGTGATCATCTCCAGCATCTCGGGCTGGATGTCGGACGCGATCACCTTTCCCGTGTCGCCGACGAGCGGGGCGAGCAGGAAGGCGTGGTAGCCGCTGCCGGCGCCGACGTCGGCGACGACCATCCCCGGGCGGACGGCCAGCGCCTCGATGAGCTTGGCGGGCTCCTCCTCCTTCACGCGCTCGGGTCGTTCGAGCCAGCTCGCGCCTTGGTAGCCCATGACGCGGGCGATCTCGCGGCCCATGTAGAACTTGCCGATCCCGTCCGGGTCGTGGTCGCGCTTCGTCTCGTACTTCGGGGCGGCGCGCTTCGGCGCCGGCTCGTCGGGGCGGGCGGTGGGCGCCGCGGCGGACAGGACGGCGAGCCCGCAGGCGAGGACGGGGGAGAAGCGCATGGAATGGTTCTCGTGGCCGTGGCACCGCGGGCGCGATCGCCCGGGGCGCCCCGCCCGGGGCAACGCCCCGGCTATCGTATCCCACCCCTTCGGGGTGAAGAAGGGGCGGCCGTCTTCAGGCCAACGGCCTGAGATTCGATAGCCCGGGGCAACGCCCCGGGCGGGGCGCCCCGGGCCGCGATCCGCGGCGCCGGTCACCCCTCCAGCGGGTACATCGGCCGGCGGATGCGCGAGTACGTGAACCGCGCCGGGTTGATCGCCGTCAGGCCCGGCGTATCGACCTCAATGATCTCACCGGCGATCGGCGCGTACGCCGCCTTGTACGCCACCGCCGCCTTCACCACGACCGCCGACGCCGCCCGCGGGTCGATACCGAGGCTCGTGAGCTGTCCGAGGCTGAACGGCGGGGTGCGGAGCGTGTTCAGGACGATGACGTTGCCGTCGCCGAGGTCGAGGACGGCGGTGTGCCCCTGGTCGTTCTGCCGCCGGCCGCCGTGGCGGGCTTCCCGCTCGACCCACTTCCCCTCGTGCAGCGACCGCACCACGCCGCGCACCGTCACCGGGGCGCCGTGCATCCCGTCGGTGCCGCCAAGCGGGCCGTCCATCACCCCGCCGACGCCGACCGCCTTCGCCACCCGCACCGCTTCCGGCGCGTACAGGACGACGACGAACCCCTTCGCCCGCTGCTTCAATAACTCGGCGAGGAGCACCGTGCCGTCGCCCGCCGACCCGCCGCCGATGTTGTCGCCGAGATCGACGAGGAGCACCGGTGGCGTCTTCGAGTCGGCGGCGCGACTCACGGCCTCGGCCGGCGTCGGGCACGGCACGTACAGTCGCTCGCGGACGTTCCACATGGCGGCGGCGAGTTCGTCGGCGGTGGCCGTCGCCGTCGCGCGGTCGCCGTCGGCGACGACGATCACGCTCGGCCCCATCTCGGGCACGTCGGCATAAGGGAACCCGGCCATCAGGCTGACCGACAGGACCTTCGGCAGCTCTTCGGCGCGGCGGGCGAGGCGCATCAGCGTGTCCATCGGCTCGCGGGCCGTGTCCTGGCCGAGCAGGTTGAGGATCATCGGCGGCTTGGCGACGTGGACGACCGGCTTGATCTCACCCTTCACGGCGCGGACCAGCAGCTGCGCCGCGAGCCGGCCGCGCTCGCGCTGGTCGACGTGTGGGTACGTCTGGTAGCCGACGAGGACGTTCGCCGTCTCGGCCATCTGCGGCGAGACGTTACCGTGGAAGTCGAGCGACGCGGCGATCGGCACGTCCGGCCCGACGGCGGCGCGCAGCCGGCGGAGGACTTCGGCGTCGGCGTCGGGGTACGTCGGCGTCACCATCGCCCCGTGCAGTGCGACGAGCACGCCGTCCGGCCGCGCCATCCGCACGCCGGTGACGAGCGCGTCGCAGACGTGCTCGAACACCGCGTCCGCCACCGGCCCGGACGGGGTCGCCCAGGCCATCGCCAGCGGCACCACGTCGTAGCCGTACGTCTCCGCCCCTTCGAGAAACCCGCCGACCTCGTGGTGCGCCTCGCGCCACACCGGGACGAGCGCCGCGCCGTAGGTGAGGCTCCCCTCGCGGAACCGGTCGAGGTCGGCCGGGGACCGGGAGAAGGTGTTCGACTCGTGCATGAACCCGCCGACCGCGATCCGCATGACCCGCACCGGGAGATAGGGGACGGAGACCAGGAGACAGGGAACAGGAGACAGGAGATGCGGGGCCAACGCAACCGTCTTTTTCCGCACCCGGCCCGCGGCCCGAACCTTTCCCGGCGGGTTGTGTCTCCTGTCTCCTGGTTCCCGTTTCCCGTATCCTCTCAGTTGCGGCGGTGCCGCCGCGATTCCTCTCACCGATGGTGCGAAAGTGGCCGTGAACGTGGCGGTGGTCGGGGCGACCGGGGCGGTGGGCGACCTCATGCGGGCGGTGCTCGCCGAGCGCAACTTCCCGGTCCGGTCGATCAAATTCCTCGCTTCCGAGAAGAGCGCCGGGAAACCCGTCACGTTCGCCGGCAAAACGTACACGGTCGAACTGATCCGCCCCGAGGCGTTCGCCGGCGTGCAGATCGTCCTCAGCAGCACGCCGAGCTCGGTCAGCAAGGAGTACTCGCCGGTCGCCGCGAAGGCGGGCGCGATCGTCGTCGACAACTCGTCCGCGTGGCGGATGGACCCGGACTGCCCGCTCGTCGTCCCCGAGGTGAACGCCGACCAGCTCCACCACATCAAGAAGGGGATCGTCGCCAACCCGAACTGCGTTGCCATCCCGCTGGCGGTCGCGCTCAAGCCGCTGCACGACCTCGGCGGGGTGAAGCGGGTCGTCGTCGCCACCTACCAGTCGTCGTCCGGGAAGGGCGCGAAGGGGCTGGCCGACTTCGAGAACCAGCTGCCGGCGTACGCGGCCGGCAAGCCGGTGCCGGCCCCGACCGCGCACCGGGCGCAGCTCGCCGGGAACGTCATCACCCTCGACTGGACGCTCGACCCGAACGGGTACACCGAGGAAGAGAACAAGGTCGTCAACGAGACGCGGAAGATCCTGGGCGACGCGACCATCGGCATCAACCCGACGTGCGTGCGGGTGCCGGTGCGGGTGTCGCACAGCGCGGCGGTGACGGTCGAGTTCCACCGGCCCGTGGCCGTGGCCGAGGCGAAGGCGGCCCTCGGGAAGGCGCCCGGCGTGGTGCTGATGGACGAGGCGAAGGGCGAGTTCCCGCAGCCGATCCACGCGACGGGCTCCGACCACACCTTCGTCGGCCGGGTGCGGCAGGACCCGAGCTGCGCGAGCGCGCTGAGCCTGTGGGTGGTCGCCGACAACCTCCGCAAGGGGGCCGCCAGTAACGCGGTGCAGTGCGCCGAGGAACTGGTGAAGCGCGGGATCGTGAAGTGACGCCTGACCTGCCCGAGCACCCGACGGACCTGACGCGGGAGCAGCGGCAGTACCTGGGGCAGTTGTGCGACTTCATCGCCGCCCCGCCGACCCTGGCGGGCGTGTACCGGCACCGGACGCCGCGGATTCTAGCGTCCGCGCTGATTTTTGGGGCCGGCGCCGCGGCGGCCGGTGCCGCGGAGGCGTGGTGGGCGGCGTGCCTCGTCGGCGGGACGTTCGCCGGCGTCCGCCTCCGCGAGTACGGGGCCGTCACCTGGGCCGTCCTGGTGTGGCCGGCGACGACCCAGGCGATCGACCGCCGCCGGCTCGCGCTGCTTCTGGGGGCGGAGGAGCCGAGGCCGGCGCCGCCCGCCGGGCGGGACCAACTGACCCCGGTCCAGCGCGGCTACCTCGCCGACCTCCGCCGGTTCCGGGCGGCCCCGCCGCGGGTGGCGGGGGTGCTGGCGCGGCGGCTCAGTGGGCTCGTCGTCCCGACCGCCGTGATAGTCGTGGTGATGGCCGTGTCGGGGGTCGTGGGGCGTGGCGGGTTCGAGCCGGCCGCGCCGGTCGGGTGGATCGGGTGGTGCGGGCTCGGGCTGGCCGCGGGGATCGCGCTGCGCGACGCCGCCGACCTCACCCGGGCGGCGCGAGTCTGGCCGGCGACGGTCACGGTGGCCGACTGGGGGCGGATCGACGACCTCGTGGGCGAGCCCGGCGAGCGGCCATGACCGTCCGCAACCTCAAGCTCACGATCCGCTACGACGGCACCGACTTCTCCGGCTGGCAGACGCAGCCCGGGCGGCGAACGGTGCAGGAGACACTCGAAGGCGCCATCGCGGCGATCACGCAGGAGCCGCGGGTGCGGGTGAACGCCAGCGGGCGCACCGACGCCGGCGTCCACGCGCTGGGGCAGGTGGCGAACGTGTACACGACAACGAAGCTGTCGTGCGACACGCTTCGCAAGGCGATCAACGCCAAACTGCCGGCGGATATGGCGGTGACGGCGGTGGCGGAGGCCGCGCAGAGCTTCTGCGCGAACAAGGACGCGGTCCGCAAGCGCTACCGCTACGTCATCCAGGACGGCCGAGTCGCGGACCCGTTCCTCCGCAAGTACGCCTGGCACGTCCGCACTGTGCTGGACGCCGACACGATGCGGCGGGCGAGCGCCTGCCTGGTCGGCCGGCACGACTTCCGCTGCTTCGAGACGGAGTGGCCGAACCGCCTCACCAGCGTCCGCACCATCACCGACCTGACGGTCGAGCGCGACGGCGAGACGGTCCGGGTCGAGGTGGAGGCGGACGGGTTCCTGTACAACATGGTCCGGGCGATCACCGGGACGCTGGTGCAGGTCGGCCGCGGCTACTGGCCCGAGATGGAGGTGGCGGCGGTGCTGGAGGCGATGGACCGCCGCCGCGCCGGCCCGACGGCGCCGCCCGAAGGGCTGTTCCTGCTGCGAGTCACGTATCAGGATAGCTCAGCGGGATGATGTGGAAAGCGCTCCGAGACACCGTGTAGGTGGTGCCCCCCACCCCGCGGCGAAGCGCCGCGACCCTCCCCCTCAGAGGGGGGAGGGTGGGCGTGATTCGATCGCCCGGCGGACCTTACGCTCGCGGCGCGGAAACGAGCCGAGCCGCCTGACCACCCTCACCCTCCCCCCCTTGAGGGGGAGGGTCGCGGCGCTTCGCCGCGGGGTGGGGGGC
>VFQN01000674.1_pt1 | contig 61937 bp, 49 predicted proteins | sample 3512371 | NCBI WGS metagenome assembly VFQN01 (sample SAMN10412370, study PRJNA504923) | tailings metagenome | isolation source: Replicate 2 from Balatoc abandoned mine | place: Philippines: Itogon, Benguet | collected 2017-08-28 | reverse complement strand
ATCGTCACGCCCGACAGCATCAGCTTTGGCAGGGTGACGCACTGAATGGACTGGGTGACCTCTGCCAGCTGAGCCCGGGTATTTACGCCCAGCGCCTCCGTGATTTCAAAGGCCGGTTGAGCCAGCACGGTCTCTCCGGCATCCAGCAGCACCCGCGGGCAATCGGTGAGATAATATTCCGCCTGGGCATTATTCGGCCGGATCTGATCCAGCGACAACAGCAGTTTGCGGGAGTCGAATGCATAGCAACCGGTGTTGATTTCCTGAATCTGCTTCTCGGCGTCGGTCGCGTCCTTCTCCTCGACGATACGCTGGAACCGGCCTGCGCTGTCCCGCACGATGCGTCCCAGGCCCTGATTGGCCGGGGTAATCGCGGAGCCGATAATCGCCGCCGCGCTCGCGCTTTCACGAGCCTGCAGCAACTGGCTCAACGACTCTGCTCGCAACAGCGGCGTATCTCCCGCCAGCACCAGCACGGAACCGTCATGAGCGGCCAGTTGCTCCCGGCACATCATGATGGCATGGCCGGTTCCCTTCTGCTCCGACTGCAGGGCAAACTGTACATCGGCATGACGCGCGAGCGATGCCTGCACGAGATCAGCGCGGTGACCGACCACAGCCACGATCCGACTCACGCCGGCGGCCCGGGCAGCGTCCAGTACGTAATCGATCATCGGCCGACCGCAAACTTCGTGCAGCACCTTGGGAAGGGCAGATTTCATGCGGGTGCTTTTTCCCGCGGCAAGAATGATCGCAAGGGACATGGCAGCAGTCTTTTCTGGATACAACACGGGAAGCCCGGGGATCGCCATCCCCGGGCTTCGATCGATTGATGATGTGAATTTGCCGGGATTGTCTCTGTTTTCAGAAGCGAATACCGCCCCGGATCAGCACTTGGTCGCTGATATCCAGATTCGGGCCTTCGCGGAACTCGAACTTGCGGCCGGTGTCCCAGGCAACTTCGATGAACTTCTCAAAGTCGACGTGATCGCTTCGCAGACCCAGGGCCAGTCGCCAGTCCTCATACTGCACACGGTTACGCGGACTGCCCCCCAGCGGTGTCGTATCGATCTGATAGGCTTCGACGTTGTATTCGCTGGAGACATACAGCCAGTGATGTCCGCCCCAGAAGTGGCCCAGAAAGCGGCTGATGCGGGCTTTCGGGAACAGCAGGCGGAATTCCCAGAGGTCATTCGGCGTAATCACCACCCCGGCATGCGGGATGATGATGTCGTCCACACGGTCCCAGTACTGCACGCCGAGCACGAGCATCCAGACCTGATCGATCTGGTAGGTCGCGGCGATGCGGGCATCGAAGTTCCAGGCGTCGGACGTGAGATTGTGTTCGGTATCCGTATTGATGGACGGATTGAACGCGAAGTTCCAGGTCCAGCCGCTGGATTGCAGCTTGAATAGCTCCATATCCCAGCCGAAGCGGTACAGATTCACCCGGTTCATGGGCGACAGCGCACCGCCAACGGTCCAGGCGCGATAGTCGAACTGGGGAGCTGACGAATAGACCCAGCCGGTCGAGAACGGCGCGTTGTAACGCAGTTCGCTGTCGTACTCGAACATGTGTACGTTGCCAGCGTCATCGTGAACCCGGGCATCGGGGATGTAGCCCATCTCCATTTTGGGGATATAGCCAAACCGGAACATCTGGGGCCCGTTGACTCCGGCATACACCGGCCCTCCCGGACCGCCGTAACCGTACGGAGACGCATAAGGGTTGGCATCGAACGGCGTATAGTCCGGCGACACCCCGAACCCTTGCTGATAGGGATCGGGCTGCATCGGCGGCACGCCGAATGAGCTGTAGGGATCTGCTCCGGCAGGCACGGGCGCCTGCAGGACCGGTCCGGCATTAAACGGATCGTACGTCGGCGTCGGGCTCTGGCCGCGGATAGCAGCCTCAAGCTTCGGCGAAAAACGGTAGATCTGACTGTTGTCATCAACAGTCGGGTCGGCTGCCAGGCACAGCAGCAGACAGGCACTGATTGCGTTCACGATTCGCCCCGGAGATGGGAGAAGAGACGGGGGTATCTTCCCGGAAGACTTGAAGGAATTCCGGAAGCGGCGGGATTTTTCCCGAAGATCCCGGATTGGTCAACAGCAACTCCGGCGACTTCTGCTGTCAGCCGACTCCTCGCCGGGACTTGCACCACCAACAAGCCCGGAACCGGCAGATTCTGCCGCACGAAATTGCGGTCTATTCGCCCTCGCCTGAATCCCGCAATCTCATCAGCTTCACCGCCAGCAAGGGATGATCGGAGGCCTCATTCGGCAGGGATACACTTTCAATGGCGACGAGACCACGAACGAACATCCAGTCCACGTGATTCGGCGGCAATTCGTGACCGGGTTCTGACTGCGGCAAGCGAATTACGTCACTCGCTCCGGTCAGAACCTCCAGATCGGGGTCAGCAGAGAAGGTATTGAAGTCCCCCATCAACAGGCAAGGAGGTTCCAGCGAGAGAAACAGCGAGCGAACCAGTTTCAGTTGAGCCACCCGATCCTGTTCCCGGTCGATATGCACCGCCAGAACACTCAGCACTTCGTCCCCCCAGGGAATGGCGGCGAGAATGGCATTACGAAACGCCTTGCCGCGGGTTCCCGGCAGCGGAATTTTCTGGATCGACTGAAACGGCGTTCCCGTGAGCAGCGCATTTCCGAAATGATCGTGCCACCAGTGTCGCTCCGTCGGCGCAAACGCGGTCGTCAACCCGAGTTGCCTGCCGATCGTCGACGCCTGACTGACCTGGGCATCGAACATCGAGCTGCGCACCTCGTAGAGACCGGCGAGGTCGCAGTGTCCGATCAGCTTTGCCGTTCTGCACAAGTCGATATAGTCATCGCGTCCTTCTCCGCTGTGGATGTTAAAGCTCACAACCCGAATGGTTTCCGGCAACGACGCGGCTGGTTTGCCATACGTTTCGACTTGCACTGCTGCGGCAGAATCAGAGGGGGTGCGATCCGCACCGCTGACGATCAGCAGCCCGATCAGCCCGGCGAACGACAGCAGGGCCGCGGTTTTCCAGAACCGGATTGTGGTGGTCGAAGATGTTCCATCCATGCCCGGACCACCCTTGAGGATCAATCGCGTAATCACAGCATCAGCAAGGTTCTGTCGTCGATTTCCGTCGTTGATTTCCGTCGCGGACTCCCGCCGTCTTGCCATCTGGATATGGTGGAAATAGTCCTTTACTGACGGTGCGGGCTGGTATTCTCTCCAGAAATTCACAGCCTGCCCGGGATACCGCTGGCCCGTTATACTCCCTCAATCAATGACAGCCGCAGCAGGTTCATGGCGACTTTCGCCGTCCGGCTCTTGGCAATCGCCGGGTCTCCGAAATGCTGCACCTGTTCGACCCTGTCAAAATTCGGCCCGGCCACCGCGACGTAGGACGCCGGGACCGGAGCCAGGGGATCATCGGGGTCAAAAGCAGGCCATTCGGTAACGGCGATTGCAAAGTCTGTTCCGAAACGCGTGCGGCATCCCTGAGCCATCGCCTGGGCGACTTCTGCACTGATCGGACCGGCGGACGTCAACAAGTCCGCGTCCACCAGCACCAGTTCCCGCTTGGCGACATTCGTCGAAACCACCACTCCGCCCATGTAGCAGGTCTCAAAGCCGGTCACGCCGGTGAGACGGTGGGCCAGCAGGCCGCCGGTGCCGGACTCAGCGGTCGACAGTGACGCCCGCCGCTGATGTAACAACCGGATGACGGCATGTTCCAGTTCCTCGTCTTCCTCGCCGAAGACCAGCGTGCCCATCCGGTTAACGATCATAGCCCGGGTCTTGTCGATCTTCGCGCGGCAGTCATCGATACTGGTGCCCTGAGCGGTTACCCGGAGCGTGATTGTGGCTTCGTGCACCGTGATGCCGACATCGGGATCGCGTCCCCGGGCCGTGAGATCCCCCAGGATCTGCTCTGCCTGCGACTCGCCGACACCGAAACAGTTGATGCGGGCCCGCCGGATGACGCGATCGCCGCCGTCGAGCCGGCTGAGCACCTGTTGCCGGAACATGACTTTCATTTCACTCGGCACACCAGGCAAGGCGGCGATCCGGCAAGGCGACAACCGGTTGGGACGCGGAACCACCACCCAGATCCCCGGAGCAGTGCCGCGAGGATTCGATAGCGGTTCACTGCCTTCCGGGAACATCGCCTGCACGACATTCCGGTCCGGCATGGGCCGGTTGCGGCGGGAAAACATCTGTTTGACGTGTTCCAGCGACGGTTCATGCAGGACCAGCGGCTTGCCCAGAAAACTGGCCAGTGCGTCGCGGGTCAGGTCGTCCAGCGTGGGGCCCAGCCCCCCGGTCAACAGCACGATGTCCGAGCGTTCTGCGGCGGTGCGGATCGCCCCGATCATGGCATCGAGGTCATCGGCCACGCTGGTATGGGCCACCGTCGGAATCCCGATTTCCGCGAGTTCCAGGCTGAGCCACTGACTATTGGTATCCAGTTTGGCGCCACTGGTGATTTCAGTGCCGAAGGAAATAATTTCAGCGTGCATGGGCGGGAGATCACTCGACGAGGAACGGTGCCGGGACGCACATTGTGAGGCATTCACAGTGAGCCTGTCAAAGCACGAATCCATCTGCTCTGCTGTGCAGGCGGAATCGCGATTTCTGATGCGCAAATTCTCATTTCCACAAATTTCCCGGCCGATCATTCGCCCCTTCCCGCTGCGACGGTACAATGCCCCGTTCGCCATTTTGATTGTCCGCAAGGTCAGGTATACCGGTTCCTCCGGGTCGGGTCTGACTGCTCTACTGCTCTTTGGAACCTGCTGTCGATGTCTCGCCTTGAACTGATTGCTACGGCCGCTTTCGGCCTGGAAGCCGTGGTATCGCGTGAACTGCACGAACTCGGATACACCGAGCAGATCGTGGAAGATGGACGTGTGTCCTTTATCGGAGATGAACTGGCGATCTGCCGGACGAATCTCTGGCTGCGTTCTGCGGACCGCGTCCTCGTCCGGGTCGCAACCTTTCCCGCCCGCGATTTCGACGAGTTGTTCAACCAGACCCGCGATGCTCCCTGGGCCAACTGGTTGCCGGTTGATGCGAAATTTCCCGTCGAGGGCAAGTCGGTCCGCTCGATCCTGCATCATCCGCCCAGCATTCAGAAAGCCTGCAAGAAGGCGATTGTTGAAGGGCTGAAGAAGACCTATCAGCGTCACTGGTTTCAGGAATCGGGCGTCGAATATCCGATCGAAGTCTCGATCCTGCGCGATCAGGCCGTCATCACTATTGATACCAGCGGAGCGGGACTGCACAAACGCGGCTACCGCCGGAATGTCGGCGTGGCTCCCCTGCGAGAGACCACGGCTGCCGGCCTGATCCTGCTGAGCTACTGGAACGAACACCGGCCGTTTATTGATCCGTTTTGCGGAACGGGCACGATTGCGATCGAAGCCGCCATGATCGGCCGCAATCGGGCTCCCGGCCTGGAGCGGACGTTTCTCAGTGAAGAATGGCCCCAGATTCCTCGCGACCTGTGGAAGCAGGCGCGGGAAGAAGCCCGCGACAAGCTGCGGGGCAGACCGGACTACCCGCTGATTGCCAGTGATATCGACGGTAGCGCCATCAAGGTGGCTGAACAGCATGCCCGGGCCGCTGCAGTCGAGGGAGACATCCAGTTCCGGACGATGGACGTGCTGGAGTTGAAAGCCAATCACGATTTCGGTGTGGTCATCTGCAATCCGCCGTATGGAGAGCGAATCGGCGATGCGGCCTCGGCAGAGGCGATCTATGACGACATGGCCGATGCCTTCGCCCCCATGTCGACATGGTCGATCTACGTGATGACGTCGCATCCCGGCTTCGAGCGATTCTTCCGCCGTCGGTGTGATCGCCGGCGCAAGCTTTACAACGGCCGGATTGAATGCACGTACTACCAGTTCCTGGGCCCGCGTCCGCCGTGGGATGCGGGCGACAGGGTTGAAACCGGAAACCGGGTTGAGGGTTGAGGGTTGAGAAAAACAGGAAGCCCCGGGATTGCCATCCCGGGGCTTCAATGGTTTCATCAGGTGACTGCTCTCTCGCTTACTTTCCAAACAGCCCGTGCTCAAACACGTCGAGATAGAGCACGAGCCCCATCAGGCTGAGCAGAAACAGCATTCCCAGATAGGTCGCCCCGATCATCACCTGTTCGCTCGGACGACGGCGGGTCACCAGTTCCCACAGCAGAAACACCATGTGGCCACCGTCCAGCACGGGGATCGGCAGGAAGTTCAGCACCGCCAGGTTCAGGCTGAGAAAACCGAGGAACAACAGCAGCGTCACTGCCCCGCCCTTCGCGGACACAAAAGCCGCCTGGGCGATGCCCAGCGGACCGTGTAGTTCCTTGTAGGACAGGTTCCGTGTCACCAGGCTCCGCAGCGTCTGGTAGATATTCAGAATCGTGTTGCGCGACTGGTTCCAGGCCATCGTGAAGGCCTGCGAAATGCTTTCCGCCTTCTCTTCCTGAGCCAGCGGCATCATGACCAGATTGGAGATCGGCAGCGGCCAGGATTCATCAATGGCCGGCTTCAGCTTCACCACCTTCAGCTGTGACTGATCCTTGACCTTGAGCGTCAGCTGTACTTCGCGCTCGGGAGCCCGCTGCATCATCCAGAAGGCATAGGCCCAGTTATTGCCCTGGGTCGGATCCTTGTCGTCGTAGAGGCTGATGCTGACCGTCTTGTCACCGGCCAGATCCGGAGCGGCTCCCGATGGCAGCAGCAATTCAATCTTTTGAATCGCTGAGTTCGGCTGGATTCCCGCAGCAGCTGCCGGGCCTTCCGGAGCCACCTGCAGCACGAACGGCACAATATGCATGGCGACGCCGATCGAAGGCACCGCCAGGGGTTCCCCTGCGGTTTCCGGCTGCTCCAGCCAGCCCGGACGATCTTCCGGCACTATCGTGACTGTTTTTTCTTCCCGGCCGCCGGTCGGATTCTGACGCAGATAGACCAGTTCCACGTCCTGCCCGTGCAGTTTGGCCATTTCGTCGGGAATCTGCAGCGGATCAATGTCGCTGCCGATGCTGCGTCCGTTGATTTTGGCCAGTTTGTCACCGACCTGCAGGCCGACGGCATGGGCCGGTGAATCTTTCTGAATCGAGGCGATCTGTCCGGCATCCAGCTTGAAGCCCAGGGTCCGGAACAGGCTGGGCGGAACGACAATGTCCACCTGGGACTTGCCGTCCTTGCGCAGGACCGTGTAGGTCGCAGATTCTGTCCCGCGCTTGACCAGTTGATCCTGGAACGCTGCATAGGACGGCGTTTCCACGCCGTTCACCTTCAGAATCCGGTCGCCAAACTCAAAGGCCGGTTTCGCAGCGGCTTCCGGAGTTCCGGACAGGACCGGGGAAGTAATCTCCTCAATCGGTTCCGCCACAACCCGGGTATCGGCCGAAGGCAGAATCCCGATCTGCGGCCGGGTCTTGCTGCGGTCCGGAACAACCAGCGTCTTGAACGGACTGCCATCCTTGTGTTCGCCACGCAGTTCAATATCGCCGCTGGACACGGCAATGTTCAGGGCCAGATCGCGGAAATTCATCACGTCGCGACCGTTGAAGTGCGAGATGCGGTCTCCGCGGCGCAAACCCGCTTCCCAGGCAGGCATTCCGGGCCGGACTTCGCCGATCACGGGGGCCAGTGATTCCGTGCCCACGCCGAAGGCCACGGCATAGAACAGGAAAGCAGTGATGACGTTCATCGTGACGCCGGCAGAGATGATCGCCATCCGCTGCCAGACATTCTTGGAGACGTACGACCGCGGATCGGCGGCGATTTCCTCGCTGGTCATCTGTGACGGATCGGCATCGTCCTGGCCGAGCATCTTGACGTAGCCGCCGAACGGGAATGCCGACAGTGCGTACTCGGTCTCGCCCCATTTCCAGCCGAGCAGGATCGGACCGAAGCCGATGCTGAACCGCTCGACGTAGACATTGCACCACTTGGCCACGGCGAAGTGGCCGAGTTCGTGCAGAAAGATGACCAGCCCCAGCCCCAGCATCGCTCCGATGATGCCGACGGCGTTGGACATCAGACTTTCCAGATTCATGACAGCGAGGACTTCCACCGCAGCATCTCCTGACGAGCCCAGCGGTCCTGCTCCAGCAGGTCGCTCAAGGTGGGACTCGCATCAAACGTATGAGAATTCAGAATATCGCGACAGGCGTCTGCAATCTCCAGGAATCGCAACCGGCCTGACAAAAATCGTTCGACGGCGACTTCATTCGCCGCGTTCAGGACGGCACCGGCAGTGCCTCCCCGCCGTGCCACTTCAAAGCCCAGTTCCAGCGCCGGAAACGCGTCCATGTCCGGCGGCTCGAATGTCAGGGTCTGGGCCTGTTTCCAGTCCATGCACGGGCTGACGCCCGGCCAGCGTTCGGGCCAGGTGAGCGCGTACTGGATCGGCAACTTCATGTCCGGCGGTGACAGCTGGGCGATCGTCGAGCCATCGCAGAATTCCACCATCGAATGCACGATGGATTGCGGATGCACGACGACGTCAATCTCGTCGGCGGCCAGATCAAACAGCCAGCGGGCCTCAATAATTTCCAGCGCCTTGTTCATCATCGTGGCTGAGTCGATGGTGATCTTGGGGCCCATCTTCCAGGTGGGATGCGCCAGCGCCTGTTCGACGGTCACATCCTGCAGCTGGGCGCGAGTCTTGCCGCGAAACGGACCGCCGCTGGCAGTCAGGGTGATCTTGCGGACATCCTGGCGCCGACCGGCTGCCAGACATTGAAAGACGGCACTGTGTTCACTGTCGACTGGCAGCACCTGGGCACCGGTGCGTTTCGCCAGCGCCGGAACCAGCGGACCGGCGACAACCAGCGTTTCCTTGTTGGCGAGTGCGACTCGCTTGCCGGATTCCAGGGCTGCAAACGCCCCCCGCAGTCCGGCAGCGCCCACCACTGCACAGACAACCGTCGCGATCTCCGGATGCGCCGCCAGTTGCTCAACGGCTGCTTCGCCGAACAGCAGTTCTACACCATGCGGCAGCGCATGAGCCCCGAACTGACCTGCGAGGGATTCATCACAGACGACAGCCCAGCGGGGACGAAAGCGGTCGACCTGCTGAGTGAGCCGTTCCCAGCTGCGATGGACACTTAGTCCCACAACCTGCAGCTGTTGAGGATGCGCGGCGACCACGTCGAGGCTGCTGACCCCGATGGAACCCGACGACCCCAATACCGCGATACGATTCATCGACCACCCAACCCTGGTGACGCGCCGCCACCTCCGGGCAGTCCCTGCACCGTCGGGCGTGTCGCAATCCCTTACCAAATAAGGATTCTAGCGCAACTTCGCTCTCTCAACAAGGCAGATTCACCAGGCTGCGCACGCCGCCGCATCTCACCCTGCCCGTGGTTTCCCTCTCGTTCAAGCCTTGCCAAATTCCCGGGACTGACGCACACTGTCACGATCTGAAACATAGACTTTATCCGGCACCGTTAATTCACAGTTCCGGAAATCCAGCTGGAATCCGGACACGCAGGCAAACCGTCGGTCTATTTACGACGATACCCCTGAACAGCCGACATCCGGAAAGTGATCGTTCCGGGTGCAGCGACTACACAGCTGGCCTTGCCCGTGTCTTGCCTTTGACCGTGTACGGGATAGAAAGCCGCGACTCGTGACCGTTCGTCGTAAAACCAAGCCGAAAATTCCCCTGTACTTCGACGAGGAACGCGATGCCTTGCGCGTCGCCGGCCGGTTCAACGGCCAGTTGATGGACTTCGTCCGCGCGCACGTCCAGCCGGGCATCACCACCCTTGAGATCGACCGTCTGGTTTACGAATACACCAGCGATCACGGGCATCATCCGGCAACCCTGGGTTACAAGGGCTACCCGCGTTCCAGTTGCATCAGCGTCAATGAAGTCGTCTGTCACGGCATTCCCGACGAGATGCCGCTGCGAGAAGGTGATATTGTCAACGTCGACCTGACGTCGTTCGTTCACGGCTGGTACGGCGATTCCTCGGAGACCTTTCTGGTCGGCAGTGTGAATTCCGATGCGCGCCGCGTGACGCAGGTGGCATTCGACGCCATGCACGTCGGCATTCAGGCTTGCCAGCCCTACGCCAAAGTGAGCGACATCGGCCGGGCGATTGAACGCTACGTAAAAGCCCAAGGCCTGGAAGTCGTCCGCGAATACCAGGGTCACGGCATCGGTCGTGAATTCCACCAGGATCCCGGCATCCCCCATTATGTGCCAAAAGTCGGTGCGTCACAGGAGATGATCGAGCCGGGCATGTGCTTCACCGTTGAACCGATGGTCAACGCCGGCACCTGGCGGACTTTCGTCGACAGCCGCGACAACTGGACAGTCCGGACGCTCGACCTCGCTCTCTCCGCCCAGTTTGAACACACCATTCTGGTGACTGAAACCGGCCCCGAGATCCTGACGACGACAGAAACGGGCCCCCAGCCCGGGCACCGGTTTTGAGAGTGGATTGTGGGTAGGAGATAGTGGGTAGCGAGATATCAGATATGGATTCACAGATACTCTGGCTACCCGCTAATAACTATTACTGACCCACCTTCTGATTTGCTCACGACTTCGACAATCCGCCGTTGTGCTTCTGCGCGGTCCACCAGAGGTGCCAGGTGCGTTCGTCGTAGCGAAAATCCTCGCCCGTCAGCTTCTGCAGGGCGACCAGTACTTCCGGATTCTGTTGATCCTGCTTCACCGTCACGATCCGGGTGCTGATATTGGCGGTTGACGGCATCAGCGGGGAATTCATGACAATCACCCCGTTCGGGTATTGTCCCGTGCGCAAGCCCGCTTCGATATTTGGGGGCAATCCCGGCCCGCCGCCCATCGTCCCATTGGTTCCGAAGGAATAACTCGACTCGCTTCCTGCACGGACCACGTACTTGTGCGACGTGATGAGGGCATTGATCAGTGGAATCACCGCCTGATCATCACCAACCCTGGCAAGGGCATTCGCGGCCCGGTTGACCTCGGAGTTGCTGTTACTCTTCAGCTTCGTGATGAAAATTGCCTGCACGTTGGTGTGCTGATCCGCAGGAATTCCTGCGAGCGCCGCCTGGGCAACGTCCTGGTCGGGGTCAGCCACAACGAACTGCGACAGGGCCGCAGCGGATTTCGGCCCCGGCAGTTGGCCCAGGGTCTGCACCGCCAGCAACCGGACATCGCGGGACGGATGTTTGCCCATCAAACGCACAATGGCAGGAGAGGCATCCGGGTCAGCGAGTTCCTGGAAAGCCTGCAGCCCTTTCTGCGCGCGATCATGATGATTCCCGGTGACCCAACCGGTCCACAGCCGGATTTTCGGGAAATACTCCTGCTCCCGCGTGAGTTCCGCGGTGGTCTTCTCCAGCAGATCGAATTCCTGGCGAGTGATCCAGCGGCCCTTGTGTTTCACGTAGCCGCGTTCCGTCATGTAGACGTCCATGTCGACCCAGGCATCCTCTTTCCAGACATGCCCCAGCGCACGGTGGGCCGGTTCATGATCCGGCTGGAGGGAGATTACCTGTTCGGCGTGGCGTTCGTGCTGCTCCGTCAGTCGCTGGGACTTGCACCAGAGGGCGAGTTCCCACTGGGCCTCCACCGCATCGGCAGTGCTTCTGGCCCGGACCTCGTACTCTTCATGCGCACGGGATCTGCGGGTGACGAAGGCAATCGAGTCGGCAGGCACTGCGATGCGAGCCCCGGCCAGCGTCTCGATGACCAGCGGAGCCGGAGCAGACGGTTTCTCGATGATTTCCCCGCGGATTTCCGCGCCGGTCTGCAATCGCACGACATCGGCCCGGACAAAATCCGTGGTCAGCACGCCGGGCAGGGCCAGCAGCAGTCCGCATCGTAGGTACAACTTGCAGGACATCGTCACAAACTTTTTTGACGACTCAGCGGCAAGGAACGGGCGTGCGTGGAATGCCGGTTGTCCGGGTTCGACCCGCCGGACAGGTCCAGGGAACTCCGCATTTTACTGCACAGGATTACTTTAGCCCTGCCCACTGCATGACAGCAAGAGGTGGTGTCGCCAACTTCGCCGTCATTTCCGGAATTTCCGCAGCAGACACGGGAACAGTTCCACGGATGCCCGGGGCGGGCAGCGATTGTGCGGAATGTTCGTCGCAACGCAGGTGCGGCCGGGAATACGGGGCAATTTTTCACCATCCACCGAATCGGGATCTGGCCAGCAGTTGAAACGTCTGGATAGACTGGGGAAACTTCGCAGAAGAGTCGTGGGCTAACGGTATCGCCACGGTGATCTGTTGGAACGCAGCGGAGTTTGAACCGGCAACGGCCTGCTCCGGTCGGGCAGCATGATAGAGTATGGCATCGAATGCAGGAACTGCGATGCGTTCAGGATATTTCGTCCCGGGAGCATCATCGGCGTTGCCTGACATCCGGATTGACCTGAATTTGTTCTGATCGACCTGCAACAGAGTGACTGGCCGTGCGGCTCGCCGCAGCCTGTCGCTCCCTGATAACCAGCGTTCCCAAGGCATCTGCAGCAAAGAGATTCAAGCATGCACTGTTCCTGGAAACTTGCAGCGACCCTGATGATGCTGGTTCCCGGATCTGCCTGGGCACAACTGGCACTCGAACGCGGTATCCCGACAGCAGCCGTTCTGAGCCGGTACGGTCTGGAAGTCGCCTGGACCGGCCAGGCCGTCCTGAATCCGCAGCGCGACAAGCTGGAACACATTGCCCTTGATGAAGAACTGGTCTATCTGCAGGGCACCAACGGCGTAATCACCGCCTTTGAGAGCGAGTCGGGGCATCAGATCTGGGCGGTTCGTCTGGGTGCCTTCGACGGCCCCACTTTTCCTGCCGTTTCCAACGAGGATCTGGTCACTGTCGTGGCTGGAACCTACATGTACGGGCTGCAAAAACGCACCGGCGAGATTCTCTGGAAGCTGCGGCTGTCCGGTGCACCGTCCACCGGCCCGACTGTTGACGACACGCAGGTGTATGTCGGCACCCTGGATGGCAGCGTGTATGCGTACAACCTCAAGAAAATCCGCGAGCTGTATCTGGAGCAGCGGCTCGGAGAATGGTCTTACCAGTCGGTGACGTGGCGTTTTCAGGCGGCGAGGGAAATCTCTTCGCCGCCGCTGGTGACGGACGAAAGTCTGAACTTCGGCAGCCTCGACGGATCGATGTACTCGATCACCAAAGACCGCCGTGTGCTGCGTTATCAGTTCGAGACCGACGCCCCCATCGTTGCCGGGATGGCCCTGCTGGGCGAGACCCAGTTTTTTGCGTCCGAGGATTTGACCTTCTACGCCATCAATCCGGCCAACGGTCAGGTGTACTGGGAATTTGTCACCGGACTGCCGATCCGCAAGGCCCCGATCGCCCTGGGCTCAACCGTTTACATCAACCCCGACCGCGGCGGCTTTTACGCGCTGGATGTCGCCGACGGTCGGCAACGCTGGTACAAGCCGCGGCAGCAGGATTTCGTCGGCCTGGTTAACAATCTGGTCGTTACCCGGGACTTTGACCATAACCTGGTGCTGGTGGATAACTCCACGGGCAATGTCGCCGGCCGGATTCCTGCCGCCTATTACGAAATGCATGCGATTAATGATCGCAGTGATCGCGTGATTCTCGCGACGACCCGCGGCCAGGCGATGGTGATTCGCGCCGCCAATCGCTCGTTTCCGATCTACCATCGCTATCCGGAACGGCGACCGATCTTGCCCGAATTTGCTCCTGAAGAACCGGAGCAACCCGCGACCGCAGAGGACAAGCCGGCTGAAGAACCTGGCCAGGAAGCCAACCAGTAACCTGGTGACGACCTGATCCCGCAGACGGGGCAGACGGCTGATCGCTGCCGGCCCTGCAGACCTTACTCAAAAACAAAACACCCTGCGGTGAATCTCACCGCGGGGTGTTTTCATGTTCGTCAGATGTTGACGTCAGCCGTTTCGCAGAGTTCTCACTGGACGGCGGTCGGTCCGGCACAGCGGATCAGGTGGTCGTGGTCGATGTAGACGACCTGAATCGTTTCGTCTTCGTGCATAAACGGCACCGGCCAGTTACTGCGAAGCACCTTGTCGTAGTAGACCGTGCACTTGTAGTGGCAGTGGTGCAGGCGAGCGGGGCCAACCATCGGGTAGAAGCGACATTCGTCAATCCGGTCAACAATCGGTTCCACCACGATCCGCACGTTGTTGCGGGTGGTTTCCGCGATGAAGGCCAGACCGCCACCGGTTTCGTCCGGCATGGCCCGCATCACTTCGTCCTGCGAAGGCGGGTCCATACAGAACAGCGGAGCGTGCTCGCCTTCCACCGGGTCCAGAATCGGCACCTTCTCGTACCGTTCCTCGCGGATGTAGCGATCTTCAATCAGCTCGCTGTAATACGGGCTGACAGGAATCAGCGGCGTCGTTCCGAAGAAGTCGCTGAAGATAAATGCCGTGCCGAGGAAATCGGCAAACAACACACACCCGCTATTGGTGAGGGTCATCAGCCCAATCCCGACGAGCAACGTGACGCGCTTCAGAAGCGAACCGGACTTGATCATCGTGCCTCTCCGGGATCCAGCTGCAAAAACAGGCTATGAAAAGGTCCATCAGTGACGAGCGGCGGGGGATCCGATGCAGCAGTTGGCTGACGTCATCGTTCGTCCCGACTCACAGACGCAGTTAGGTCGCCTGTATGATCTTTATCGATTGAAACAGCTGTTGAACTTGTGAGAATTTTCCGATTTTGCGGGGAACATCAGGCAGTCCGGACATGGATTTGTCTCGACTTCATGAACGGATTCCGCGCACTAAACGCGACATGCCTCCGACGCACAAAGTCGTCGGAGGCATGGTGCCATTCAGGATATGTCCGCGGCAGCGGGAGACCACCGACGGACGGTCGCGAGTCTCGCACCGGCGTCGGAATGCAGGCCGTTCCCGATGCTGCCCGTGATGGCAGCATCGCAATCGGCGCCGCCTCCCGCCATTACCAGTTCTTCGGGCTCAGGAACCACCACCATTTGTCAGTCCGCTGACGGAACTGCAGGTTCCACTGTCCGTCATCCCAACGCAGGGTGGCATCGCGCCAGCCAAGCGGTACCTGGGGATACGGATAGAACGGGCCGATGTACGGGAAGGCGCTGGCCGAATATTGCTGCGGATAGCTGACCGCGGCCGAGTTCGGATACTGGGCATACGACGGCCACGCGTGGTCCGGCATCGCCGGACCATTGTAAACCGCCGGCGATGCACCCGGCCCCATCGGACCATAACCCTGGCCCATCGGCATGCCCGGCCCCATCGGCCCCGGCCCCATCATCCCCTGGTAAGCGGCCGGGTGAATCGGACCCTGCGGTCCCATTCCCGGCTGCATGCCAGGTCCCATCCCAGGTCCCATCCCAGGTCCCATACCCGGACCCATTCCCGGTGCCATCCCCGGGCCCATGCCCATGCCAGGCTGCATCCCCGGGCCCATGCCCGGCTGCATGCCGGCATAGCTGCCTGGACCTTGCGGAGCCTGCTGCGGACGCAAATGGTTCTGAACCGACATCACGCCGGGAACCTGCGAAACCACCCGTTCGGCAGCTTCACGTTCCTGCATGGTGCCGACAGTACCACCGAGGATGGCAGTGCCGTCCTGATAGCGAATTTCAATGTCATAGCCGTCGAGACGAGCCGCCGTCAGAGCGCCGGCAATGTCTTCGGCCACTTCCTGGTTGCTCTTGACGCCTGCAGCCTGAGGGCTGGCCGGCGGCAGTTCGTGATTGATCTGCTGGACGCGGCGGGATTCCGGTCCGGCGTTGGCCATCGAGGCCTGGGTCACCGCCCCGCGCGGCTGCGGAGCAGCTGCCGTCGGCTTCGTCGACAGAATCAACTGGTTATCGACGCGGTCGATACCGGCGATCTGCGAGACGACTTTCGTCGCCTTGTCTTTCTGGGCCGGATCGGTGACCCGACCGGTCAGCGTCGCGACGCCGTTCTTGTATTCAATGCCGATGTCGTAACCTTGCATGCGGGCATCCCGCAGGGCCACGGCAATCCGGTCGGCCATCTGCTGGTTTGACGGACGAGCGGCAGCCGGCTGGGCGGCTTTCGCTTCTTCAGCCGCCGGCGCCGCGTCCTTGTTGCGGCTCCACGGAGGAGCGGCGTACGTCAGGCCGGGCGTGGCGGCCATCAAGCCGAGCGTCAACGCCCATTTCCCGTACTTGCGCATGAATCTGGTCTCCCTTCCCTGATACTCGCTGACCATGCAGGAACCGCTCGGCAACCCACAAGTCGAAGTCGGCAGACTGAAGAATGGCATTCACTCTGCGAACCTGGTGACTGCGGTATTCGGCAGGGACCGCCGGTCCCGACCGGCTCCACCGACTCCGAGCACACGAAGCAGACTCCCCTGCTCCGCCGGCGAAGCGCGCTAACACTCCGCTGTCTCTATTCATCGGTCAGATCGTGACGCCGGCACAGAATATTCCGGTTATGACGGAAAATTGTGCAGAGAGAATTCCAGAAGCCCCGGGCTGGCGATCCCGGGGCTTCGCGTCATGCGCGGATTCTGCAGGATTACTCCTCAATCCCCGGAGTCGCGATGCCATCCGCAGAAACCAGCCACGGAACCCAGACCAGAGCGAGTTTCGTCACGCTGATGTCGGCCTTTTTCGGGCGGACCAGCACTTCGTCGAACACCAGGGAATCGGACGAGCAGCCATCCTGAATTTTCAGCGTTTCCGCTTCAAATGAGTCATTCAACTCTGCCAGTTGCTGCTGCAACGACTCCAGATTTTCGTTCGCCTGGGCGACATCCTGACGCTGCTCTGCAGCGCGGCTGGCCGAACGAATCGTGCTGGAAGCCCGGGTGACGTTCGTTGTACTCGCGAGTTTCCTGCCGAACATCGCCCCCAGAATTGACGTACCGAACTGCATGGCCGCCTGCAAGGTTTGCGACGAGGCCTGGGACTTCTCCTTTTCAATCCGCTGTTCCGCCCGGCGGATACGTTCCTGTAACGCTGCGAATTTCGGAGCAAATTTTGCCTTGAGCTTTTCCACCTGCAGGTCGCGCTGCTCCTTCACAAGTTGCACCAGCCGGACGCGAAACTGACCTTCTTCCTCGTTCGGTTCCGAAGTCTGCTTGAGATCCTTGCACTTCAGCAGCCGCAGCCGCTGGGTGCGATACAAGTGGTCGCGCAACGCACTGCCGAGATCTGCATAGGTCTTCGGTCGTGACAGCGCTGTCGGCAGACCGGCGAAACCTGCCGGAGATTCCGGATTGCGGGCAAAGTCCGGTTCCGATTCAACGGACCTGGCGTGATCCCAGACGGTCGCAGAGACCTCCTCAACACAGGAAATCAGCAGCTGCAGATCATGTGATTCATCCACGCCTGCCGTGCGGTTTTCAAAATGAACCCGCGCGGTTCCGTACAATCCCGGTCGATAGACCAGCGTGCCATTCGCCGGCAGCGGCAGCTGTCGCTCCAGAAACAGCTCGGGAATGTCCGGCGGCAGAACCGGGTGAGTCCCTCCCTGCACCGCCTGCCCGGCGGCAGATTTCGCCGGTTCCGGTGCGGCGGACAGACCGCGCAATTCCGTCTTGCGATCGCTCATCAGCCGCTCGATATGCTCGCGCGTCAGGGGACCGCGGAGATAGGACAATGCCCAGCGGGTCTGGAAAACGGTCGGCGCATCATCGTGGACATTGTTCATCAGGAACACGCGGCTGCCCAGCGACGACAGGATGCGTTCGATCGCAGCGCGATCAAATTTCGCACCGCTGGTGGCAGAGGCTCCTTCCAGACCGTCCAGCAGGCGCAGCTTGTCCCGCTCTGTCTGCAGCCGGCCAATGAACCAGGTGCCGCAATTCGACAGCCCCTTATAATCCAGGTCGACCGGATTCTGGGTTGCCAGCACCACGCCGAGCCCGAAGGCCCGGGCCTGCTTGAGCAGCGTCAGCATGGGAGTCTTGCTGGGCGGATTGGCTGTCGGCGGGAAGAAACCAAAGACTTCGTCCATATATAACAGTGCCCGCAGGCTCGACGTCCCGGACTGCCGCCGCATCCAGGCGAGCATCTCATTAAGCAGGATCGTGACGAAGAACATCCGCTCGGCATCGGACAAATGCGAAATCGAGAGAATCGCGATCCGTGGTTTCCCCGCCGGGGTATACAGCAGCTTCTGAATATCCAGCGGCTCCCCTTCCCGCCAGACCGCGAAGCCCGGAGACGCCAGCAGGTTATTCAACTGCATCGCGAACTGGAATCGCTCGTTCGCGGGAAAGAAACTTTCCAGATCCAGCACGCCCAGCCGATCGAACGGGGGCGACTGCACGCCGCGGATGAGCGTCCCCAGTTCGAGATCGTTGCCGGACCGCCAGCTGGAATCGAACAGATTCGAGAGCAGGATGTGTTCGCGGCTCATCAGGGGATCGGCATTGATCCCGAGTAGCGCCAATAACCCCGACACCGCCGCAGAGATGCGTTCCCGCAGGGCAATCGCATCCTTGCGCAGTTCTTCATCGGGAGCGGTGAACGAACGCAGAACGGTTAGCGGAATCCCCGATTGTCCGCCGGGGGTGTAGATCGCGATATCGGCGGCGTCGCGAAACCGCTGGATGCGGTCCGGAGTCTGTCCCCATTCCGCCAGACCCGCTTTCCACTGGCTGGCAGTCTTTGCAGCAAATTCATCGGGCGTCATCCCCTTGCGGGTAGCATCCGCGGGATCGATCCAGGGCCGGAACGAGGCCGCGTCGAGATCGGGAAAGGTCAGCAACAGATTGCCAAGATCGCCTTTGGGATCGATACAGATTGCGGGAATTCCGTCGATCGCCGCCTCTTCCAGCAGCGTCAGGCAGAGACCCGTCTTACCGCTACCGGTCATCCCGACGCAGACGGCGTGCGTGCAGAGATCCTTGGCGTCGTATAGCAACAGATTGTCGAGCAGTTCCCGGCGTTCGAGATCGTAATCGCGCCCGAGATAGAACACTCCCAGCTTTTCAAAGTCCTGCATGATGCGCACATCAACCTGAGGGTGATTCGGAGAGAAGCAGACGTGTTTGCCGTAGGGTGCGATGGCGACGGCAGTCCGTCAAGGCTGAAGTGCGGTTGCAATCCGGTCCAGCAGTTCGACAGCGTCGATGTCTGCGATCAGAAACCGCTTGCGGGGATTCGTCTGCCCGCTGATCAATTGAAGCTGGGCAGGTCGTAGTCGCAGGGCCATCGCGAGGCAATCCACGATGGCTTCGTTGGCTTTTCCCTTTTCGGCGACCTGGGAAACGGCGACTTTCAGGCGGCCGTCATGCAGGCCCGTGATCCCGGTCCGGCGACTGCCGGGTTTGGCGAGTACCGGGAGGATCAGACCTGCGGGAGTGGTTTCGAGGGAGATGGGCACGGGGGGGCGGAATCGCGAAACTGCAAGCGTGGGTTGAGGACGGGCAGGAGCGAGCAAAATCTTCCGGTAGTTGCTGTCAGACGTGCTCCAGCGGTCGGCGGGAGGGGAGACCGAACAGCGGGAGATGCGGTGCAGGGATTTCGCGGGAATGATGCTGTTCGACCGGCTCGGACCTGGCTGCGGCAGCCGGAGCGGTGGACGCGGCGGTCTGAGCCTTGCGTGCCGGGCGGCAGCAAAGCATCGCTGGCAGCAGCACCAGCTCGCCGAGCATCGAGGCCAGCATTTGCGTGGCCATCAGCAGTCCAAAGCGCGCCGTCGGCTCAAAACTGCTGAAACAGAGTGCGAGCATCCCCAGACTGCAGATCAGGGTCGACTCGATCATCGGCGCACCGGAGTGAATCAGCGCATGCCGCACGGCGTCACTGGAGGAATGGCCTTCCTGATACAACTGCCGGTAATGCACCAGAAAGTGGAAGGTACAGTCCACCGAGATCCCGAGCGCGATGCTGCCAGTCATCATCATGCCAATGTCGACCGGCATCCCCAGGTAACCGACGCCGCCGAAGACCAGCCAGATCGGCACAATGTTCGGAACCATCGCAATCAACCCGGCCACGAGCGACCGCAGCGACAGAATCATCACCAGACTGATGGTCAGACAGGCTGCTGTGAAACTTTCCCAGAAGCCGGAGAAAATTTCGACCTGGGCACTCTTCAGCAACGGCGTCAGTCCGGTGAAACGGATCGGTTCGCCCGCCAGTTCCTGATCGAGATCGGCCAGAATGTCAATCGGCGACATTTCCGCAGAACGACGCACACGGGCAGAGATCCTCCACAGCCGTTGATCCTGCGCAACCCAGCCGGAATCTGACTGCAAGCTGTTGGCCTGCGACAGGATATTCGCGACTTCAAATGAGCTTTCCGGCATTTGTTCCGGGAAAAAGCTGGCCGCCGACATGACATGCCGTACGCCGGGATGCCGGGCGATTTTTTCTTGCAGCTTCTGCACGGTCCGCAGCCGGTCGAAGAACGGCAGGTCGTGATCGGTGAAGGTCACCACCGCTTCGAGCGAATCGACGTTCGTCAGGTCGCGCTCGATGCGCATCAGATCGGAATAGATCACGCTCTGTTTGGGCAGGAACTCGACCGGGTCGACATCTGACTTCAATCGCAGGATGCCACCGCTCATCAGGAGCAGAACTGCAGTTCCGGTCGCCAGGATTGCATGGCGATGCCGGTTCAGCCAGTCGGCCCAGCGTCCGAAGTTCCAGGTAAAGTCCACTGATTTGGCAGCACAATCCGGCCAGATGACGGTTAGCGCCGGCATGATTCCCAGCCCGACGACCATTGCGAGAATCGCCCCGAGAGCCGCAGCATAGCCGAACTGGGCCACCGGCAGGATACTGCTGCAATTGAGCGACAGTAACCCCAGCAAGGTCGTCAACGTCGACAGCCAGGTCGGGCCCCAGCACCCTTTCAACGCCATCGCCAGTGGATCAGCCACCTGCTCTTTTCGGGCATCGGCGTAGTAACTGACAAAGTGGACCGCGATCGACAGCGTGAAAATCATGGTCATCACGCTCAGCGAGCCCATGATGAAGTTCATTTCACCGCCACACCAGGCCAGCACGGTCTGCGTGACGTAAATGCCCCACAACGTGATGCCGAGTGTGGCCAGCGACATCCCCCAGTGACGGAATGTGAAATAGAGCAACCCCAGGGAGATCGCGCAGGTCAGGGCGAAATATTTCCGGCTGACTTTCTGGCTGCCAAGACGATCCAGTTCCGTGACGATCACCGGCGCGCCGGTCAGGGCGATTTCCGGACCGTCCAGACGACAGTATTCCAGTTGCTTGCGGATGCCGTCGACGACCTCAGCCCGCCGGGTCACGCCTGTCGGGGACAGTAGCGCGATGACGCCGCGCAGATCGCCTGACTCGCCGACCAGCAAACCCTCCAATCGCTGTCGGGCGGTGTCCGGTTCGACTCCCAGGGACTGCATCTGGGCCACGGCCCTGTCGGGAGTCCAGCAGGCGCGAATCCCGGGAACACGTTCGATCCGCGAGGCAACCGCTTCCACCAGAGCCGGACCGGCGGTCTGTTCCGGCAGACCGATGACGATAACTTCCTCGGCTCCGAAATCGCGTTTGAACCGTTCATAATCCTGACGAACGGTTGTATCCCGTGGCAGCCAGGTCTCAATGTCATTGTTGCTGCGGATCGCATCCGCCTGCAGATAGAAAAAGGGAAACGAGAGCGCAACCATCGCCAGCAGCAGTCGACCGTGACGGTGGTAGAAATGAGAGATCATGAAGGACCGCTCTCTGCAGAAGTCTGTGCGACGGGTCGAAGGGAGTTCGGAGGCGCCGGTTCGGCACAGGTGCGGCGGCGACGATCCACTCAATCGGGCAGGTGAGGTTGATTCATGATACCTGTCGCTCCGGCGCCCTGCTCATGAGAGCAGGAACCCGGACATCACCTGTCCTGCGGGTCAGTCATGCCGCCTGCAGGATCAACAGGCCTGCCTGACGATCCACGGCCGGGTCTGCGGGCAATCCCGTTGTCCGGGAGGTAGCGCGTCCAACTCCTGCCATCGATATGGATCAGCAATATCGATCAACCCCTGCTTCACAATTCGGCGAGGTCATTTAGCAGGATTCATGCAATCAAACCGCAATTGCCACAGGCGGGGAAAGACCTCTCACCACGACCGACTGTCCGTTACTTCCGGACTATTTCACCAGGCACGCTTATGAACACCTGACCGCTTGCACCCTGCACGCTCCCAACCTGCACGCTCCCAACCTGCACAGAGATCCCCCTGCAGGTGTTTACGGCTGTTGGCAGCCCATACGTGTCGACGGCAAATGCGATCAAAAGGTCGCGTTTCTGACAGCCGGTGACCGCCAGGCGGAGGGTTTCAGTCCTGACGGCATCGGCTGTGAGCCCGGAATGTGACTCAGACGGAACTGTCTACGTCTCTCAGAACGGCCAGATAAAGGGCGTAAGTGCCAGCGTGACGACCATCATCAACAGGTTCAGCGGAATACCCAGACGCAGATAGTCGTTAAACTTGTAGCCCCCGGGACCATACACCATCAGGTTGGTCTGATAACCGAATGGCGTGGAAAAGCCCATTGAAGCCGAGACCATGACCGCCATCGCGAACGGAACGTAACTCACATTCAGCGACTCCGCAGTTTGCATCGCCAGCGGGAAAATCAGGACTGCCGCGGCATTATTCGTCACGACTTCCGTAAGCACCATGCCCAGAAAATACACCACTGCCAGCTGGATAAACGGACTCGGACCGGCGATCGCCACCAGCTGGCTCGATAACGCTGCTGCGAGACCACTGGTCTGCAAGGCTCGCCCCAGTCCCAAAGCTGCACCGATCGTCACCAGCACTGGCCAGTCGATGTTGTCGCGGGCCTCGGCACCGGTCAGGCAGCCGGTCGCAATCATCAGCAGACCTGCGACCAACCCCGCAATGAACATGTCGATGCCGAAAAACGAGCTGCAGAAGATCATGACTGCCAGCAGGCCCAGGGCCAGCCAGGCCTTGCGATGACGCAACGGCGTTGAATTCTCGACATGGCTTACGAGGAAAAAATCGATCGAGTTCCGGTTGTTGCGGGCAAAATCCCGCTGGGCTTCCAGCAACAATGTGTCGCCGGTTTGCAGGACAATATCTCCGATCTTGCCGGGAATTCGTTCTCCGTCCCGTGCGACGGCGATCACGGCAGCGTTGTACCTTGTGCGGAACCGGCCATCGCGGATATTCATCCCGACCAGCGGACAACGGCTCGACACGACGGCTTCCATCAACGAACGCTGCTCGTCGGGAGCCCCCAGCTTGTGCAGCTGATTGGTCGCCGGACTGAGTCCCCGCATCTTGCGCAAGTCCACGACCGATTCAATAATTCCAACGAACACCAGGCGATCGCCGGCCATCAGTCGCTCGCGCGGTCCCGGTGCAGGAATGGTTTCGTCAGCCCGTTCAATCTCGACCAGGAATAACCCCGGCAAATGCCGCAAGCCGGCTTGCTCAATCGTTTTGTCAACCAGAGGACCGACGGCGTCCACTTCCATTTCCACCGTGTACTTCCGGGGATCATCGCTCACGCTCAACACGGGCTTGCGGTCCGGCAGAATCCAGCGACTGAACACAATCAGATAGAGACACCCTGCAATGGCACAGGGAATACCGATCTTGGAGATCTCCCAGAGCTGAAATGGCTGGAATTTCGTCTGCGATTCAATCAGGCCGTTAACCACCAGATTGGTGCTGGTGCCGATCATCGTGCAGCAACCGCCAAGTGTGGCAGCAAAGGCCATGGGCATAAAGAGTTTGGACGGACTGATTCGCGACTTTTTCGCGATGTCATTGCAGACCGGCATGAACATCGCCACCAGCGGCGTATTATTGAGAAACGCACTCAGGACAGTCACCGGCAGTAACATTCGTAACTGGGCCTGAAATGCCGTTTGCGGTCGGCCCAGCAGCGGCTCCGCGATCAGATTCATGGCTCCGGTCTGCACCAGGCCCGCCACAACGATAAACAGGACCGCTACCGTCAGCATGCCGGCATTTCCGAAACCGGCGACCGCCTCCACAATGGTGGGCAATTTCGACTTCACCGTTTCCGCATCCACCGCAGCCGCACCGGCAGCCCCGTGCAGTCGCCAGGTCTGAATCGAACGGTCGACCTCCCCGGCCAGCAGCAAAATGGCCAGCGCAGTGATGCACAGCAGATCCGCCCCGGCGACTTCACGTGCGAGCGAGACGACCAGCAGGACGACAACTGCCAGCACCAGCCAGGCTTCCCAACCCATGACGTTCCAACTCCATTGGTTCCCGCGAAAACTTTCTTCCTGCGGTCACTGAGCTCCCGGCGCACTGCGATTGGTTTCTCTCGCAGACAGACGGCCAAAATATCGGCGATATGGTGGCCGAATTTTTCCCTAACGTCAATAAACCTCGTAGATTAGCAGATTTTCCAACTCCCGGAATCATGGATGTCCTGATTCCGGCCCGCTTCTACGGTTGTTCCCGCACGGGCGAGCCCTAGAATGGCAGCACGTCGTCCTCCACATCGTCAGCCTCCCGGAATGGCTGCACGTGACCGTCGACAGCAGCGTTGATTCAATACCGGGGGATTCCCTGACTTCCAGCTGGCCCTCCCGGTTCTGCCTGCACCCGGATTCCCGAATCACAACTACAGGAGTGCCACTATGGCCTACACACTGCCGAGCCTGCCGTATCCGAACAACGCTCTGGAACCGCACATTGATGCCAAAACGATGGAAATCCATCACACGAAGCATCATCAGGCTTACATCAACAATGCCAACAATGCGCTCAAGGACCATCCCGCCCTGGAAGCCAAACCGGTTGAGGAACTGATTTCCGACCTGTCCCAGGTCCCGGAAGCCATCCGCGGGGTGATCCGCAACAATGCCGGCGGACATGCCAATCACTCGCTGTTCTGGACCGTGATGGCCCCGAACGCCGGCGGTGAACCCACCGGAGAACTGGCAGCTGCCATCGATAGCGCTTTCGGCAGCTTCTCCGCCTTCAAGGAAAAATTCGCTCAGGCAGCCGCCACCCGTTTCGGCAGCGGTTGGGCCTGGCTGGTGGTTTCCGGCGGCAAGCTCGAGGTCATGAGCACGCCGAACCAGGACAATCCGCTGATGGAAGGCAAGACGCCGATCCTCGGCCTCGACGTGTGGGAGCACGCTTATTACCTCAACTACCAGAATCGCCGCCCGGACTATATCGCCGCGTTCTGGAATGTTGTGAACTGGCCGGAAGTGGCCAAACGCTTCGCTGCGGCGAAATAAGCAGTGAGCCCAGAGTAGCAGACGCGGAAGCCCGGACATCGCCATGCCCGGGCTTCCGTTTTTTATCGGCGGCAGGTTTCGCCGGACGGGATTTCACCGGAGTCTGGCAGTTATGACGCCGATATCAATAGTGAGGATTTGCAGGAGGCCGATTTCAGCGGACCGCGTCATGTTGCAGCCAGCATCGTTCCGGGTTCACAGATGGTGGCACCGGAGCAGCCTGCTTGCGTCGGCCCTGCTCCTGACGGGTTGCACCCTGCCGGACTACCAGTTACCACGCGGTTTCAGCAGCACTTACTACCGCCATCTGCAGGGCGATTTGCCGCCGACCGTGATGGCACCGTCTGTGCCTGCGCCGGAACCTGCGAATCCGAGAAACTACGGCCCCATTTCCCCTCCGCCACAACCTGGCTTGTGATCCGGTCGGCAGTGTCGGAGTTCGATGGCATCAGGGTTCAGAGCCCGGCATGCGCTTTTTGAAGTTGCGCGTTACCGACATCTGATCGCGTTAAAAGCAGGAACTGGCAGAGTTTCTTTGTATAGCCCCGGAGGGGCGACATGTGGTAGCCCCCGGTGTCAACCCGGCGTAAAGCGTTTTCCACAAAGGATTTTAGCCCCGACAGGGGCGACAGAACCCTGGGGATGGCCGCGCGTTCTCCCGCCACTGTTGGGGCTTGACTGATCTGTTTGGGCCGTGACCGCGGGTTGCAACCCGCGGCTATGATCTGCCGCCCCTGCCGCGGCTAAAAACCCTGGGAATACAGCGATTTCACGTCAGGGTCTCTACCCGCTGATCGGCTCTGGCAATCCAACGCGCAACTTCAAAACCTGCGCCCTGCCCGTCAACTATTTCTCTTCCAGGACAAAATCCTGTGTCTGCCTCGACTCGCCGGTGGCAGCCAGCTTCAGGCCGCTGGTGGCGGCATCGAGATAGCGTTTCGGTAGCTGCGGAGGAGTACTGACCGGCAGACCTGCAGCATCAACGGCCGCCTCTCCTGCTGTCGTCTCGCGCGGTCCAAAGGCCACCTGGAATTCGTCCCCCGGGACGACATCAATGAGCTGCACCTGATACGAGCCATCGCTCGTCAGGTCCGAACGAAAGGCGGCAGCACTTTTGGCAGCAATCACCAGAATGCCCGCATCCGTAACCGGAACAGTCCCCTTCGTTACCTTGCCGGAGAGCGTCACCGTCTTGCCGGTATAGGCTTCTCCGCTGCCGCACCCTGTCAGAACCAGAGGCGTTGCAGTGATACCGAGGATCAACAACAGGATTCGCAGGTCAGACACCCGGGAAACTCCCTTACGAGCGGTCAGATTGAAGAACGGAACTAACAGGCCGGAAAGCACCAATCCCGGCCTGTCAGAGAAGCAGGACGATGGGTTACCACTCGCCGATCACCTGGGCATCGTCCTTGACGGCCAGTTGTCGGCACAGCAACGAATCCGTGTTGTTCCCCAGAAACTTCACGGAACCATCGGTCAGCAGGACATGCACGCCGCCGTCGTGGTAAGAACTCAGCGGGACGTAGTTATGAGCAGTGCTGGTCCCGTACTGCGGAGCAACCGGCGGATTCGGCGGCCCGGTGATCACGGTGACGCCCGTACGAAAGACCGTTGTCGTCGTCATTGTGGTCATGCGGGGTACGGACAGATGCGGATAGCAACCGCCGGCCCAACCGGACATATACTCGGTCTTGATGAGACTGTTGGTCGGACGAACCCGTCCGGTCTGTTCCCCCAGAATGATCGTATTGGATGTCCCGTCGGTACAGTCCCGCAGATTAAATGACTCGGCCCCCGGCAGCAGTCCGGTCTTGTAGACATTGCCGTAGGAGGTCGAGAACCAGAAGGTGGTAGCGCCTTCGGTCCGGCCGGCCGGGTCCGGATGCGCGCCTGCGATCCCGATGTAGTCGATCGACTGCGTGTTGTAACAATCCACGCCGCCGTTGGCACATTGCTCGCTTTTGACGGTGGGGCTAGCCGGATTGGACGGACAGCGATAGACCGGAACACGAAACGCTTCCCACTCGACGGCTTCCTTGCCGCCAGTGTCATTGCTGCGCCACGAACGGGGCATGGGCGTGTTGAACATCCCGGTCTGATCCAGTTGCGGGAGAATGCCGTACCGCCAGTTGGTCCCGCCGTAGGCCATTGATGGATTTGAGCCGCCGCCCTTGTACACACCCGGGGGCAGCTTGCTGTAGATATCGTGATAGTTGTGCAGCGCAAGCCCGAGTTGTTTCAGCTGGTTCCGGCATTGGGTGCGGCGGGCAGCTTCACGGGCCTGCTGAACTGCCGGCAGCAGCAACGCGATGAGGATCGCAATAATGGCAATCACCACCAGCAGTTCGATCAGGGTAAAGGCAGCGCGGCGGATGGCGTCCGGCTGCTGAATGTCACGCAGACGGCTGAATCTGGCGGACCGGGGTGCAAAATACCGCTGGGCAATCGGCGGCGGGCCGGAAAGAATTTTCACGAGCATCTGCTTTCATGGAAAGAAAAAACAGCGACAGAAAGACGTTACTGCCTGCCGCGCTCAAAAAATCCGGAGGAAGCGGGCGGCAGATCGTGATGACAAATCGGGCAGTCACTCAGGAAAGTTGCCAGTCGATCAGGCAAGTCGGGTACTGGCAGGCATGGCATGGCCTGGTGAAGCAGATTGCGTGCCGCTAACTGGGCAACCGTCAACTGGCGCGATGTCTGCCGCCTGCAATGACACGCCACCGGATGCAGAGAACGCTGGCATTCGCCGCGATCGTCACGACACCGCTCAGATTGACGTGGCCTCGCCCGAAAACGCGGGGCTTACACGCAGAGTTCAACTTCGATGAACCGCCACGGACGGCTGGCATACTCGCGGGCCATGAACTGGAGCGTCTGCCAGCGAGTTTCGTGATGGGAGCTTTCGACGGCGATTTTCTCCGGCAGCGCCAGCAAGGTGTCCTTGCGAATCACCATCGCCCGGATCTTTCGCATACGCAACTGGCCGACCGCTTCGCAGGTCAGGCAGACCAGAAATCTCGCCGGTTGAACCGGCTGGCCGAGCCCCATCCGCAGGGCACCGTCAGCGAATTGCTCCGAGAGTTCATTCAGCACGGGATTGAGAAAGTGCCAGTAGTCGTCCTGCGGGATCGGCAGGAGTGGATCTGTCGGAGTCGTCTTGCGGGCGTACTCCATCGCCTTGTCCGCGGCCGCCTGATTCAGGAACACTTCCTCGCATCGCTTCTCGCTGAAGGTGCGGATCTTCAGCGTTCCCTGATCGATAAGGTTCAGGGAGACATTCAGACGATCGAAGAACTCACGCTTCTGCCAGGCATGACGAGCCCGCCGACGACCGAAGAACCACCCGAGGGCCATCAGGAACAGTGCTGTCAGGATCTTCGACGAATGGTCGTGCAGTTGGTCGACCAGAGCCTCAATGATCTGACGCAGGTGGTCCATTGAGATCTCCGCGGGCGATGTGTTTCTGCCGGGAATCGCGAAACCGCAAGCGAGGGTTCAAAACGCTGTGAAGCTGCGGTTGTCAGGTGAGGATTGGCAGGAGGGTAGACGAGCCGTGCTGGAGTTCACGGGTGACGATGGAGCCCAGGAGAGTGGTGGCGGTACAGTCGTCGACTTCAATTTTGGCCACCGTTCCCGCGAGACGCGGATTGCCAGGGAAGACGACGATGCGGTCGCACATGGTGCGGCCGGTGAGCTGAACCGGACCGGACGTGGCATCGGTCTCGCCGCGTTTTTCAGCGTTCTTGCTGAGCCCCTCAACCAGCACTTCCACCTGACGCCCGATGAAAGCCGCGTTATCTTCCGCGCTGATCGCATTTTGCAGCGTCAGCATTTCGTTGTTGCGAGCCTTCTTCACCTCTTCCGGTACGTCGTCCTGCATCAGCGTGAAGGCCTTGGTGCCGGGACGCGGGCTGTATTTGAAGATGAAGCTGTTCTTGAACCGGAACTCGCGGATGATGTCGAGACTCTTCTGATGGGCTTCATCGGTCTCGCCGCAGAAGCCGACGATGAAGTCGCTGGAGACGGCGGCGTCCGGCAGGAACTCGCGAATGCGGTGATGCATCTCGCGGTAGTCGGCGATCGTATAGCCCCGCTTCATTCGCTTGAGCATCTCGTCGCAGCCGTGTTGAGCCGGGACGTGCAGATAGTGCGAGCACTTCGGAAAATCACGCAGCGCCTGCAACAGATCCGTCGTCATATCCTTGGGATAGTTGGTAACGAACTTCAGCCGCAGCAGACCGTTAATGTCGTGGATGGCAGTCAACAGGTCGGACAACCGCCACGTCTTCCCGTCTTCGACGAACTTGTAGCTGTTGACGGTCTGCCCCAGCAGGGTGACTTCCTTCACACCCTGATCCGCGAGAATCTGGCACTCGCGAATGATGTCCTGTGGGGCCCGGCTCTGTTCCGGACCGCGGGTCATCGGGACCACGCAGTAAGTGCAGAACTTGTCACAGCCGAACATGATCCGCACGAACGCCTGGTACGGACTGGGCCGCATCTCCGGTTCACGCAGCGGGTCGTAGCTCTGGAAACTCCGGGAGACTTCCAGCCGCGTGCCGTCGCGGCGGGCCAGACTCACGGCCACCGAACGCTGGCGGGTTTCGCGAGCCTCGTCAATCAGTCGCGGGATCTCTCCGAGTTGGCCGGTGCCGACGACGATGTCGACGTGCGGCGCCTTCTGGAAGATCAGTTCCTGATCCTTCTGGGCCATGCAGCCCATGACGCCAATCACCTGCTGCGGCCGCCGTTGCTTGCTGAATTTCAGCCGGCCGAGCGCACTGTAGATCTTGTGTTCTGCATGTTCCCGCACACTGCAGGTGTTGAACAGGACGGTGTCCGCGTCCGAGACCGTGCCCGTCAGTTCGTATCCCTGCTGACGCAGCGCCGCTACCACCAGCTCACTGTCCAGCATATTCATCTGGCAGCCGACGGTTTCAATGAACAGTTTCTTGTTGTGGTCGCTGGCGGTCATGGGCAAGAGGCCATGGAAGCTAGGGTTATGAAGTGAAACGGGATGGTCCTGGCCCGGGTCCAGATTGTGGGCGGTGTTGCAGTCTCTGCGACCGATCGATCGCTGGCGGTTTCGCGATCACTGAAAACGGTGAGTCCTGTTTTCAATCACCGCGAAACCATAGCCGAAGCTGTTCGCGAAAATTCCATGGCCGGATTCAACTCTTGACCGTGGCCGGTTTGGAGCGTGTCATGTCCTGAGGAACCGCCGCCATGAGTTCCCCCGCATCCGTTGCCCTCTCTCGCCGGGCGATTTCAGCCCTCTGCAACCGGATCAGGGTCCTCCGCCGATGCTGCTGCATCAGGTTCAGCAGCGACTGCACTGCCCAGAGAGCCGCCACACCGTAAATGATCAGGCTGACCTGGGACATGCCGACCTCCGTGTCGGAGAGGGTTGAGGGTTTAGAGTCCAGGGTTGAGAGTGAATGCGAATGCCATTCAACTCTTTCCGGACTCTCAACTCTCAACCATCAACTCTCAACTTCCGCCTACTCCCGTACCCGTTCCACGTACTCACCCGTCTGTGTATTTACTTTCACCACGTCGCCGGTTTCCACGAACGCGGGCACCTGGATTTCCACGCCGGATTCCAGCTTGGCCGCTTTCGTGATGTTGCCCGACGTATTACCACGCACGGCCGGCTCCGTATAGGTGACCTTCATAATCACCGACTGCGGCAGCGTGACGCCAATTGGCTGGTCGTTCCAGAACAGCAGTTCGCAGACCATGTTGTCCTGCAGGAACCCGGCCTGTTCGGCGATCAGTTCCGCGGCGATCGGGAACTGCTCGAACGACTGCTGATCCATGAAAATGTAGCCGGTGCTGTCCTTGTACAGGAACTGGCCATCGTTGCGGCGAATGTCGGCCGCTTCGAGTGAATCACCGCTCTTGTAGGTACGATCGAGCAGCGAGCCGCGCAACAGGTTCCGCAGTTTGCACTTGTAAAGTGCCTGCCCCTTGCCGGGCTTTACGAATTCCACCAGCAGCATTTCGTACGGCTCGTTATCCAGAATGACCTTGGAGCCCTTCTTGAAATCACTGGTATTCAGCGTCGCCATTGGTGTTTTCTTCGCCTGTGGATACTGTAGGAACGGCACAAGTGGTCAGGGAGCTGCGTGTCTCCCTGGTCAGGATGGTTTCTCTGCCGGAGCGCAAGCCTGAATAATGAACAGGCGTCACGCACCTTCGCCAGAACAAGACAGAAAAGCATAACAGAACGGTCATTCCGTGGGAATGCTACCGTTCAGGGAGCCCAACCGATGTCGAGCGTCCATGAGCCAGGCAGCGAGGGACCGGTCGTGAATGTCCGGACTCCGGCGGAATCCACAATCGCCGCACGTGCAGGAGCAGTGGATCACGGCGAGACTGCCCCCAGCACCCCGCCGCTGTATCTGACGACGGCGTTTGATCTTGAGGATCTGACGCAGCTGGATGCCGTCGTCAGCGGGCAGGCCCCCGGCTACCTCTATACACGCGATGGAAACCCCAACCACGATGCGTTCGCCTCGGCGGTCGCGGAACTGGAAGGAGCGGAAGCGGGCGTCGTCGCGGCGTCCGGCATGGGTGCGCTGACGGCCGTGTTAATGAGCATGCTGAAATCCGGGGATCACGTCATCGCTGGCAGCGTCTTGTATGGACGCACCGGACAGCTGTTGAATCACCTGGCCACTTCGTTCGGCATTCAGGTGAGTTTCGTGGAGATGTCACAGCCGTCCGCCGTCGCAGCGGCCCGCACGCCCGCCACGAAGCTGTGCATCGCCGAGAGCATTGTCAACCCGCTCACGGAAGTCGTAGATTTGCCGGCGATTGTCGCCGCGCTGGCAGACGTGCCCTTGCTGGTCGACAACACGTTCGCCACCCCTGCCCTGCTCAAGCCGATTTCACATGGGGCGACCTACGTCTGGCACAGTGCCTCGAAGTACCTCAACGGTCATGGCGACGTGATGCTCGGAGTGGTCGTCGGTCCGCAGGCGAACCTGCGCAAAGTCCGCGCCATGACCTCGTTGTACGGGCTGAACAGCAATCCGCTGGAAGCCTGGCTGGCCACTCGTGGGCTCAAGACGCTGACGCTCCGCATGCGTCAGGTGTCGCAGTCAGCCCTGGCGATTGCGGAATTTCTGCAACAGCAGCCGGCGGTTCAAAAAGTCTGGTATCCCGGTCTCCCAACCCACGCGTCTTATGATGTGGCCCGCAGGCTGTTGCACTCTGGCTGCGGCGGCATGCTGGCATTTGAACTTCACGGCGGACGCATGGCAGTCGATGCCTTCTTCCGCAAGCTGGCGGGCACCATTCCGTTCTCGCCCACGCTGGCAGACACGCGCACCACGCTGTCCTACCCGGCGGGAACGTCTCACAAGTTCATGACGCAGGCCGAGCGGGATGCGGCAGGCATCAGCGATGGCCTGGTGCGGTTGTCGGTCGGGCTGGAAGACCCTGAAGACCTGCAGCAGGAACTGGCTGCCGCACTCGCATAGCCGTTAGCACGACCTCTGATCTCCGGCCGGAACCAGGGGAACGGGAGTGAATTTTGCCTGGCCTGGCAGTGCCGCCGCTTGCCCGATGTTGACCACTCCGGCGTGTCGTCCAATACTGGAACGCCATCCAGCAGTTTGAAAACCTCGCGGAGGACGGCATGCCCCTTTCATTGCCGGGATCAGGGAAAAACTCTCGTTTCCGGAATCAACTCCTGCATGGTCTGGCGATTCTGCTGGCCGTGGTGTTTTTCGCCCCGGCCCTTGTTCGGACAGCAGCTTTTGCCGCAGAGGCTGTTCCAGTATCACGGCCACCCAATATCGTGTTGATCTTCGCCGACGATCTGGGTTACGCCGATCTGGGCTGTTTTGGCGGCAAGGAGTTGTCGACGCCGAATCTCGACCGTATGGCGAAAGAGGGCGTGCGGCTCACCGATTTCTACGTCTCCCAGGCCGTTTGCTCGGCCTCGCGTGCAGCGTTGCTCACCGGATGCTATTCCAATCGGGTGGGAATTCTGGGCGCCCTCGGACCGGCGTCCGATATTGGCGTCAGTTCCCGGGAAATGACGATCGCTGAAATGCTGAAGCCGTGCGGCTATGCAACGGCGATCTTCGGCAAGTGGCATCTCGGGCACCACCCGCAGTTCCTGCCCTTGCAGCATGGATTTGACGAGTATTTCGGGTTGCCTTACTCCAACGATATGTGGCCGCAGCATCCGACGGCGAAGTTTCCGGACCTGCCGCTGATCGAGGGCAACCGCATTCTGGAATACAATCCCGATCAGACGCAGCTCACCACCTGGTATGCGGACCGGGCGGTGCAATTTATCGAGAAACATCAGCAGGAGCCGTTCTTCCTGTATCTCGCCCATTCCATGCCGCATGTGCCGCTGTTCGTTAGCGACAAGTTTGCCGGTCAATCGCCGCGGGGTCTGTTCGGCGACGTCATTGCTGAAGTCGACTGGTCTGTCGGGCAGATTCTCGCAGCCCTGCAGCGCTGCGGAATCGATGACAACACGCTGGTGATTTTCACGTCCGACAATGGCCCCTGGCTGTCCTATGGCAATCACGCCGGGTCGGCCGAGCCGCTGCGGGAAGGTAAAGGCACTGCATGGGAGGGTGGCGTCCGTGTGCCGTTCGTCGCCCGCTGGCCCGGCAGGATTCCGGCCGGGCATGTCTCGCCGGAGCCGGTGGCAACGATCGACATCCTGCCCACCATCGCCGGACTGACCGCCGCCTCCCTGCCCGACCAGCCGATTGATGGTCTGGACATCTGGCCGATCCTGAGCGGTCAGCCCGAAGCCCGCTCACCGCACGAGACGCTCTGGTTTTACTGGGGCAAGGAGTTGCAGGCGGTCCGTCACGGTCACTGGAAGCTGCATTTCCCGCACTCGTACCGCAGTCTGAAGGCGGCGGGCAAAGACGGTCGCCCCGGCCCCTATGAGCAGAAGCAGACGCCCCTGGCCCTGTATGATCTGGCGACCGATCCCGGGGAACAGCGGAACCTCGCGGAAGAACGTCTGGAGATTGTGAAATCGCTGGAAGCGCTGGCGATCATTCAGCGTCAGGTGTTCGGCGACTCTCTCAGCGGTGTCTCCCCGACTCAGAATCGGCCCCCCGGCCGGCTGGAGTCGTCCCGATGAACCGGACGATTCCGTCACCGTTCCTTCGCCATGATTCCCTGGCGGGATTTGCAGTATTGCTGGCCTGGCTCCCGTGCTGGCTGATCTCTGGAGCATCTGCAGCAGACCGCTGGGAGGCCCGACTGGCCGACGGCCAGATCCTGACCGCGACAGAGATCGCCAACTGGAATGAGCCGGCAGCAACTCCTTCATTCGCCGGCCGGTCGCTGCTGGAAACCGGCAATCCGTTCGTCAGCCTGCTGGATCGGCAAGCGCGCTGGTTGCCGGCGGAAGCAGCGATCGAATTCTTCGGCGGCGATCGACTCAGCGGTGAGATCCTCAGCTTCCACCCGGATTCCGAGACTGCTTATGAGGCGGTGGCAGCACATTTCCTGATCAAGCCCCTGGCAGAACTCTCGCAACCGGATCACAGTCAGAACACGCTGGTCCGGGCTTCCACCCGCTGGGTACGACGCATCATTCGCGAACGGGTCACGGATCATTATCAACCGGGCACCGTCTGGTTACCCGGCGGTGGTCAGGTCGCGTTTCGCAGCCTTCGCTGGCGGGCGGACGGGATTACATTACTGACAACGGCCGGACTGCGGACATTCTCGTTCGCCGATGTCGCGGAAATTCACTGCCTCGCTCAGGACGACTGGCAGTGTTATGCAGAACAACTGGCGACGCTGACCCCGGATCTGCAATCCCGGCTCGTTCAGGTGGAAACCATCGATGGCAGCCGCCTGACGACGTCGCTGGAACGCTTTCAGGCCCGACACTGGGGTGACCGTAAACGCAACGAATCCTGGTTACAGCTGATTCAACCCGCCTGGGCGATTGATGCCCTGTGGGTCCGGTTCCCGGCCATCGCTGCCTGGCGATGGTTTGCGGCAGACGAGCCGCCCCTGTCGCTGGGTCTGCCGACTGCGGTGCACCGGGAGACCCTGTTTGGAGCCAGCTGGAACTGGAAGGCAGACCGCAATGTTCTGGGAGAACTGCTGATTGCCGGCGACCAGCCGTTCACCCGCGGTTTCGGAGTCCACGGCTCCACCGCGTTGACCTTCAACCTGCCTCCGTATGCGACTGGCTTTCGCAGTGCGTGCGGACTGGATCGCGCCGCCGGCTCGGGCGGCAGCGTCAGGATGTTCGTCCGCGGCCCGCAAGACCAGAAACTGTTTGAAACGCCACCGCTCATCGGCGCTACGCAGCGGATCGACACCGGCTGGCTGAGTTTTGACAGTCCGGAAAATCAGTCCGCCACGATCCAGCTTGGTTGCGACATGCTGCGGGACAATGCCCCTGCCGGTTCCGATCCCTTCGACATCCGCGATATCGCCGATTGGGCAGAGCCCGTGGTCCGATTCGATCGCGCCCGGTTGCTGGCGGCGGTCCGGGGACACACTGCCAGCAGCGTGCCTGGCATCACCGGCTGGAAATTGACTTCACCGGCGGTTGAACCACTGCAGACCCGCAACTGGCTTGATGAGACTGACCACCGTTCGGTGAAGTACCGCACTCTCTGGACCACATCCCGGCCCTGGCTCCTGCTGCAGCGCACGCTCAAGGTCACGGCCCGGGATCGCTGGCTGTCGGTCATCGTGAGTCGCTTCGACTCGATCTCCAGGCCCACGGCGTTTCAACTCCGGGTTGACGGCGTCTCGGCCGGGGAGTTTGAGATTCCGCTGCGGCAGGGTCCGATCGACCCGCAACCGGTCTCCGTCCCCCTGCCCCCGGGAAATGACCGGCAGGTTCAAGTGGAACTGATCCTCTATTCTCCCTCCGGAGCTCAGCCTGCCTCCTGGTGGGACTTGCGCGGGATCGTCTCCTCGGCAGAACTGCCTGGCATCAAGGTGCTGTTTGATGAAGGACAGCCCGCATGGCTGACGCCTCTGCCGGCTGGAACAGCCATCGACACCGAACAGGCCTTCAGCGGCAGCAGTTCGCTAAGGCTGGATGGCAGCCAGGTGCTGGTTCCCGAGGCGGCTGAGTTGACGACGCCGATCAGCGATCTGCCGCGACTCGGGGAATTCCGGCTCTTCACCTTCGCCTGGAAAGGCCGGCAAACCCCGGGAATGCAGGTTGCGCTCGCTCACGACGGACGCCTGGGCGCAGCGATTGCAGAAGGCCTGGGACTGGAAGTTGGTCCCAACGGAGCAGTCCGCAATCGCAGCCGGTTACAGCGACTGGAAGAACGCGGTCTCAAGTACGGCTTCCGCTATGACATGGGTAAGGAACCTGCGCAAGCCTCGCCTGCCCCGTTGCGAATTGCCCGTGCTGTCTCTGAGGAATGGAAGTTTGAAGTCCGCGATCTGATCAGCGACTTTGGCACGCTGCGTCTGACCGGATTCGGGCTGGAATGCCAGGCTCCCGGACAGGGCTGGTTCGATGCCATCGCCCTGGTGCGCACGCCGCAGGATGCTGAAGTCCTGCGGCAGCGGTATGGTCTGGTCGCTCAGAAAACGTCAGACAGCACCTATGCCCGCATCGTGACCCGCCGCGAGGATCTGGGGCCGGCGATTGCGACATTTGCTCCGGAATTTGCAGCGGCAGATGCCTCACAGGGTCTGTTCCAGAAACGCGAGCATCAGGGACAGACCGGCGGCTGGCAGACTCACCCGCTGGCTCAGGACCAACCGTTCATTCTGCGAACCCTGCACCAGTTTCCTGCCGATCAGCAGCAGGAACTGGATCTGCTGGTTTCCCATCAACCTGGCAGTGACTTCGTCCTGCAGGTGAAGGTGAACGGCGAGCAGATCCTGGAACGGACGGTTAATGACGATCTGACGCATGCGCAACGCGGGTGGGCCAGCCTGCAGGTCGACCTCTCAAAATGGCAGGGCCAAACGGCGCTGGTCGAAGTCTGCAACGCCGCGAATGGCTGGTCGAACGAGCATGCCATCTGGAAACGAGTGCAGATTCGCGACGTGCCGGGGAAATAGTGGCCCCCTGCCCGTCGAAGAAGCTCACTCCTGGCGAAGGGTGGACCTCCCTGGATTTCATCGGTCGTTACGACGCGACTGAGACCGACTCCATCAGTGCCGCCTCCGGAGCATCCCCGACGCCTTCCGCTGACGGCTTCTCTCCCCGGTGAATCACGTTCATGGACCGCCACTTGCCCTGCTGGAAACGGGCGAGATAGATAAACCCGAGGATCATCACGTAGGCCGCACAAATGCTCCAGCTCCAGAACAGATTCGGACCGTAGTACTTCCAGACGGAATACGTCGGCAAGACCAGCAGCAGACCGGCACTCAGCAGTGACACGCACATCGCGAACCTGGTATCTCCAGCGCCGCGAATCGCCGACCCAAACACGATCACCATCGCATCGAAGACCGAATACACCGCTACGAAACGCAACAGGATAATGACCGTCTCGTGAATGCTCTCGAACTCCACGGCGTCTGCCTTGGCAGAATAGGGTGCAATCAGCAAGTCCGGCAACAACGTATAGATGGCTCCGAACGCGAGCATGTACCCGCCGGCGAGAAAAAATCCCTTCCAGGTGGATGCGGTCGCCAGTTCCGGCCGGCCTTCGCCGATCCGCTGACCGACCAGTGTCGAAACCGCAATCCCCATCCCGATCACCGGAATGAACGCCAGCGTATTCAGATTGAAGGCGATATTCGTCGCCGCCAGTTCCCGTTCGCCGATCCAGCCGATGATCATCATGAACGCAGCGAAGCCCGCCACGTCAATAAACATCTGCAGGCCGTTGGGCCCGCCGAACTTGAACAGGTCGAACTGCAGGGTGCGATCGAATCGCCACGCCTTGTGGAATGGATACTTGCGACAATTGGCGGGCGACAGGATCAGGCACAGGAAAATCACCACGCCAAGCGTGGTCCCGATGACATCGGTCATGGCAGCTCCGGCGATTCCCCAGCCGGGAATCGGTCCCCAGCCAAAAATGAACGCGTAGTCCAGAACGGCACTGACCGCCACGATGGTGGAATTCACCGCCAGCACGACCCACGTCTGACCGCGACCGCTGTAGAACGCAGACAGCACAGCGCTCAGGACCGCGGGAATTCCGCCCAGACACAGCCAGCCGAAATAGACCGCTTCATGGTGCGCGATCTCGGTTCCGTGACCGATCGCATTAAAAATCTCATGCGAAAATGGAACCGCCAGCATCAGCAGGCCGCCCATCGCGAGCGCAAAGTAAATTCCCTGCCAGACCGAGGCTGCCACGCGATCCGGCTTGCCGGCGCCATCGTATTGGGCGACGAACGTATTGACGTACGACGCGATCCCGAACGGCAGGCTGAGACAGGTCCAGTAGAGAATGCCGGCCGGCAAGGCAGCTGCGAGAGCCGACTGCGAATGCCACGCGAGGAAGATGCGGTCGATGATGTGCATCAGCGACTGCGTCGCAGCACTGAGCATCAGCGGCACCGCAATCACCAGCAATTCGCGATAACTGCCGGGGCTGTAATACGGAACGACTCGCGATTCCGTTTCCGTACGTTCTGCCGACACAGGGCTGTTTCCTGAAGCTGGAGCGCTCGGGCAACGGAACTCCGCATCCTCTGGAGTTCTCACGACTCGTTATCCCGAAATGGTCATTCCCGGACAAGCGACCGCTGACCGGGGTTCGCGGGATTCCCGGAATACTCGCCAATCCCTGGCATCTTACACAATCCGGAATCCCGCAAAGGGAAATCTTCCATTTCAACCTGCCCGACGCTGGCTCAAAGCCGGCCTGTTAAGCTGTGATCAATCTCACTCACGGCGATTCAGATGCTGCGTCATTCTGTGGCAGCACACAATTCTGTACAGAATGCGACCGTGACCGGTCAGTGACCGCCGGAGGCAGTTGTGCCCTGAAAAATACCGGCCCGATCTTGCCAGCCTCTGTCCAAACTGCGATTTCGCACTTCCGGGTCTATTGGCACTGCCCGGCAGAAAGTGGACAATGCCTCTCAAACAACTGGCAAGCTGTTTGCGTTCAGTGACACACGTCCGTCGCTTTCGACAGCAGAACACGTCTACATGCAGGGAGGCCGGAAGGACTGCCATGATTTTATCACGCACGTTCAGCAATCCAGGACCGGCCGTCCTGCTGGCCACCGCACTGTTTGCGTTCTGCAGCGCTCCGGCCCTCGCCCAGGTCGATCCCCTGCCAGGCAATCCACAGTTTGATGCTCCTGCGGATTCCACAGAAAAGCTGCCCGAATGGGATGTGCCAGCGGATACTCCTGCGACTCTGGACGGCGGGGCAACCCTGAATCCGCTGCTGCTGGAGAAGGTTCAGGACAACACGATTGGCATCGAGTATCAGGAACGACCGGCCTACTTTTACGGTCTCTGGCTGGCAACCCAGGTGAAGCCGGCAGATCTGACTGAACTGGCCCAGCGCTATCGTGATCTGCGACAAAAGCAGAATCCCCGTTACGCCAGCAAGCCGCGGTCCGAGTTCCCCCAGTTCGTCGATGTCTTCCAGCATCCCGAGGCATATCGCGGCCATGCGGTCTCGATGTCCGGCTATCTGCGCAGCCTGAAGCGTTACGATCCCGGCCCCAACGACCTGGGCATCAATGAAGTCTATGAAGGCTGGATCTTTACCGAGGATTCCCAGAGCAATCCGGGGGTGATCGTCTTCACGCAGAAGCCGGAAGGACTGCCGCTGGGAGCCGACATCACCGAGGAGATCCGGTTTTCCGGCTATTTCCTCAAGATGTATGGTTACCAGGCGGCCGATACGACTCGCAAGGCCCCCCTGTTTCTGGCAGGCACGGTACAATGGTATCCCGCCCGGGCTGCCAACGCGCGAAAACCTGTTGGGACATGGGTTTACGCTGTGTGCACGGCGGTGACGATCATCGCAGTCTGGGGACTGTGGACCACCTTCCAGCGGCCTCAACGCGCGAATCCGCGTTTCAGCAGCGGCGGGCGCAGCTTCGATGAGTATCCGCCCCGGGAGTTCCTCGGGCCGGATGAGACGTCAACCGTCGAACCGCATCACTGATTCTCGTCCGCTACTCTCGCGCCCCAAACTCTTTCGCTTCGCGAACAAAGCCGTCCCATGCCGATCCCCGCTCCGCTCCATCGTCCCATTCGCCTTGTGGTGCTGATCTCCGGAGGCGGCACGACGCTGGTGAATCTCGCCGGGCAGATCCAGACCGGGCAGTTGACCGCCGAGATTCCGCTGGTGATTGCCAGCCGACCCACTTGCGGCGGGATCGAAAAATCCCGGGCGGCAGGGCTCACCTGTGAAGTGATCACTCGCAAGTCATTTCCGTCCGTCGAGGATTTCAGCGCGGCGATCTTCCAGCGCTGCCGTGATGTCGAGGCCGATCTGGTGATCTGCGGCGGTTTTCTGGCACTCCTCAGAATTCCTGCAGACTTTCAGCAACGGGTCATGAATATCCACCCCTCGCTGGTGCCGGCCTTCGCCGGTCAGGGTTATCACGGTTCTCACGTTCATGCCGGTGTTCTGGAGCGTGGCTGCCGAATCAGCGGTTGTACCGTCCACTTTGTCGACGATGAGTACGATCACGGGCCGATCATAGTTCAGCGAGCAGTCCCCGTGCTGGATGACGACACGCCGGACACACTTGCGGCCCGCGTTTTTGAACAGGAATGTCTCGCCTATCCGGAAGCGATTCGCCTGTTCGCCACTGGCAAGCTGGAGATTCAGGGACGGCGCGTGCTGCGTCGCGCGGAATAATCCGGGCAAATCAATACGCCGCCTGACGGCCAGCAAAGCTCGCGGTCGATAGAACTGTCATCGCACCTGTGTGGCAGAATCGGGCAGATTCTTTCAAATCTGTCACCCGAAAACTGCTCTCCCTGATGGAATCCAACCGGGAATTCTCGCTAAAAGCAGTTCCCGGCTGCCAAGCGATGACGGCAAATGAAGCATTCTGAAAGATTCCTTTCATTACCTGCTTGAAATCGCCCGAGAAAAACCTATGCTTGGGTAACATACGAAGTCTGGTACAACAAGCACGGTTACCCTACGAGGCTCGCGGAGTGATCATGCTCGTTGATCAACGACGGGAAGAAATCTTGCAGCTCATTGAGCAGCAAGGCTTTGTGTCGTTGCACGAGCTGGTGGACCGGCTGCAGGCGAGTGAATCGACTGTACGGCGGGATCTGGAATTTCTGGACGAATCCGGTCAGATTCGCCGAACACGTGGGGGGGCGGCTTACACAGGCGAGCACATCACGTCCTTCGAAGAACGGCGAACGACGGCACTCCCGCAAAAACAGCGGATTGCCCGCGCGGTCGCCGATGAAATCGAAACTGGAGAGACGGTTCTGCTGGATGGCGGAACCACGACTCTGGAAGTGGCGCGGTGTCTGGCCGGCAAGTCGCTGCAGGTCGTCACGAACTCACTGCCGATCGCGAATCTGCTGGTCAACCAGACAAATATCGAGCTGATTTTTATTGGAGGCTACCTGTATCCGCGCACCGGCGTGGCACTGGGATCACTGGCAGCTGCCGCTCTCGCAGGGCTGCAGGTGCAACGGCTGATCCTCAGCACCGGCGGGATCACGGAAAAGGGACTCTTCAACAGCAATACGCTGCTCGTGGATTGCGAGCGGTTGATGATCGATGCGGCCCAGGAAGTCTGGGTGGCAGCAGATTGCGAAAAATTCGGCAGAACGGCCCTGGCCCACCTCTGCCCGCTTTCGGCAGTGACACGGATGTTCGTCGACAGTGGTTTGAATGACCGATGGCGCGCCGCCATGACCGATGCCGGCGTCGCGCTGAACATTGTTGAATGAGCACAATGGTGGAAGGTTGAAGGGTCAGGGCTGAGGGACAGAAAAGACAGCATTTGAATTTTTCTGTCCCTAAGCCCTTAGCCTTCCACCCTTAGCCTTCCATCCTAACATCACGAGTCGCACCGATGACGCAACTGGCCAATGGGTTCTCCCGCGCCGATATTGAGCGCGTTGTTCGTTCCGTCCTGACGAAGCAACTGGGAACTGCCGCACCCGTTCCCGCCCCTGCTCCGGAACGGAACCCGCTGGTCGTCAATATCTCGGCCCGACATGTCCATTTGACCCAGGAACATGTCGAGATCCTGTTCGGCAAGGGTGCCGAACTCGAGCCGCAGAAATGGCTCTATCAGGACGGTTACTACGCTGCGAAACAGACGGTTGCCGTGATCGGCCCCCGCCGCCGGATGCTTCCGGAAGTCCGCGTTCTTGGCCCCTGCCGCAGTGCCTCTCAAGTCGAACTGGCCTTTACCGACGGCATCTCGCTCGGCATCGACCTGCCGGTCCGCATCAGCGGCGACGTCAAGGGCACTCCCGGCTGTATCCTGATGGGCCCCAAGGGTGTCGTGACCCTGGAAGAAGGCGTGATTCGCGCGATGCGTCACGTCCACATGGGTCCGTCCGATCTCGAACACTATGGCGTCAAGAACGGTGATGCCCTGCACCTGCGGGTCGAATCGCCCGCCTGCACTACAGTCCTGGAGGACGTCGTGATCCGTGCCGACCCAACTGTGAAACTCGAAGTTCACCTCGACACGGACGAAGGCAACGCGATCAATCTGGAACACGCCACGAAGGTGGAACTGATCAAGCCGCACGGCTGCGGCTGCAAGCACTGAGATTCTACTGGTCAAAGGTTAAGAGCCGAGGGCTAAGGGACAGCGAAATCCCAATGGCCTTCTCCGTCCCTTAGCCCTCAGCCTTCAACCTTTAGCCTCCCTCCAATCCGAAAGACTCCAAAGAAATGGCCGAACCGATGAAAGCTCTGGGAATGCTCGAAACCAAGGGACTGGTCTGCATGATCGAAGGCATCGACGCGATGCTGAAGGCAGCCAATGTCCAGATGGTGGGCTGGGACAAGGTCGGCAGCGGCCTCGTGACCGCCTTCGTTACCGGTGACGTCGCTGCCGTGAAAGCGGGCATCGACGCCGGAGCAGCCGCCGCCAGCAAGATCGGCGAAGTCGTGAGCGTGCAGGTCATTCCGCGCCCGCACGAAGAACTCGCCGCCGTCCTGCCGAAGCCGAAGGCCAGCAGCCAGAACGCTGGCTGAAAACGGCTGAGTGCTGAGTGCCCGGTGCCGGGTGTCTGATCAGCGAGTTTTCGCTGGATGCACTTGGCGACATCTTGCATTTTCCGGCTCTAGACTCTCGTCTCCTGACTCTGGACTTTCCCAATGAACGAAGCGATCGGATTGATCGAAACGAAGGGCCTCGTGGCCCAGATTGAAGCGGCCGACGCCATGTTGAAGTCGGCCAACGTGACGCTGGTCAAACAGATTCAGATCGGCGGCGCCTACGTCACCACCGTGATCCGTGGCGATGTCGGCAGTGTCCGCGCCGCCGTCGATGCCGGTTCCGCCGCAGCTGCCCAGGTCGGCGAACTGGTGTCTTCGCACATCATCGCCCGGCCGGAAAAGACGCTTATGGAGTATTTCATTTAGGTTGAGGGTTTATAGTTGAGAGTTGAGAGACCGGGCGGAGAGTTCATAATGTTCAATTTTGAACGACTCGAAGTCTGGAATGAAGCCGTTCACTTCTCAGATCTTATCTATAAACTTACGGGTCGATTTCCGGTTGAAGAACGATTTGGTCTCACGAATCAACTCCGTCGGGCGAGCGTATCGATTGCTGCAAATATTGCAGAGGGCAGCAGCCCCAGATCCTCAAAAGACTTTATGCGGTTCATCGAAATGGCGTATGGATCGCTAATGGAAGCAGTGTCGCATCTGGCGATTGCCCACCGGCAGAGTTTTCTGCCAGAAAGTGATCAGCGCCATCTTTATGAAATGGCAGAGAGGTTAGGGCGAATGCTGAGCGGGCTTCGACAGTCTCTGAAGTCTTGATTGTCTACCCCTCAGCCCTAAACCATAAACCCTCAACCATCCCGAAGGGATTCATCATGAAAGTGCTGGTCGCGAACCTGGGCTCAACGAGCTTCAAGTATCGACTGTTTGATCTCGCTGATGAGACGCAGCTCGCACGCGGCGGAATTGACCGGATTGGTCAGCCGCAGAGTGCCTGCTTTGTCGAAATCGGTGCACATCGCGAAGAGGACACGCGGAGCGTGCCCGATCATGCAGCCGCCGTGAAGCTCTGCCTCGAACACTTGATGCATCCTGAATGGGGTTGCCTCAAGTCGGCGGAGGAAGTCGAGGGTATCGGCTTCAAGGCGGTGTTCGCAGGCAAATTGAGCGGCATCCGGATCGTCAACGATGAACTCCTGGATGCGATGGAAGCCCTCGCCGACATCGCCCCGGCTCACAATCCGCCGTATGCCAAAGCCATGCGGCAACTCCGGCAGGCCTTCCCGCAGATCCCGCTGGTCGCTGCCCTGGAAACCGCGTTCCACGAAACCATTCCGCCGGAAATTCGCGGCTATGCGATTCCGTATGAATGGGAAGAGGAACACGGAGTCCGTCGCTGGGGTTTCCACGGGGCCAGCCATCGTTACATCGGCCAGCGCATCGGGCAGATTCTGGGCAGAGACGATCTGCGTGTGATCTCCTGCCACCTCGGCGGCAGCAACTCGTTGTGTGCGATGCGTGGTGGAATTTCTCAGGCGAATAGTCTGGGTATGAGCCCGCAATCCGGCCTGCCGCACAATAATCGAGTGGGTGACTTCGACCCGTTCGCCCTGCCGGTGCTGATGCGAGCCACCGGCAAATCGCTGGAGCAGTTGCTGGAGGATCTCGGCAACAAGAGCGGTCTGTTAGGCGTTAGCGGTCTGTCCGCTGACGTGCGGGATCTGGAAGACGCCGCGTCGAAAGGTCACGCCCGGGCAGATCATGCCCTGAAGTTGTTCACTCAGTCGATCCGACAGTACCTGGGAGCCTATCTCACGGTGTTAAACGGAGCAGACGCGATCGTGTTCACCGGCGGTATTGGCGAAAACAGTGTTCGCGTCCGTCGCGACGTTTGCTCAAACCTCGAATGGGCAGGCATTGAACTCGATGCCGACAAAAACACGAATGTGAAACGCAACGCAGAAACCTGTATCTCCACCGACACCAGCAAAGTTCAGATCTGGGTCGTGCCGACGAATGAAGAGATCGTGGTCGCAAAGCAAACTGCAGCGGCGATTCAAAAATAGTTCCCAAGTGTCAGAGAAAGAGTTTTTAACCACAAAAGGCACAAAACACGCAAAAATCTGGAGAAAATCGGCCTTCCTTTTGCAACTCTTGTGACTTTTGTGGCTAAGGCAACTCCTGAATTTCTTAATCGTTGATCTGGTCGTTTAACCTGGATTCCACCAATGTTCCTGGCCCGAGTCACCGGCAGCGTCGTCGCGACTCAAAAAGCGGAAGCCATGATCGGGCAGAAGTTGCTCATCGTGGAACCGCTACGGGTCAATGAACAGGATCAGAAAGGTCTGGTGGGAACCGGACGGACATTTGTAGCAGTGGACACAGTCGGAGCGGGTGAAGGCGAAGTGGTGATGATTGTGCAGGGATCGAGTGCCCGGTTCACGCCGCAAACCAAACCTTTGCCAGTGGACTGCGCGATCATCGGGATTGTGGACAGTGTGCGACTGGGAGCGACGCCGATTTTTGACGCAAAATCGGAGGGTCAGGCTGGATGATTCCTCCGGATCGCGTTGGACCACAGACAGTCGGTCGACAATGTCAGATCATTGTCACAGGTCTGATGATGGGAGTGCTGATGTTCGCGGGGATTGCGATCGTCAGTACACCGGATGCGAACTGGAACAAGCCAAAGCTGTTAACAAACCTGGGAATTGTTTTAGTCGGCACCGCTTTATTTGCAAGAGCATTCGTCTTAACCATCATAACGAGAAATCAGATTCACCAGGCGTTTTTAAGAGAAAGTCCTGAACTGGACGCTGCCCTGGCTCCGGTATATTTGAACAGAGTTGTACTTGGCGGAGCTTTCCTTGAAATGGCAGCTTTCGCGAATTTGATATTTTTTATCGTCTCGCATCATTGGTTGAATGTCATCGCGGCGGGATCGATACTGGTATTGCTGGCGATCACGTTTCCGTCGCAAGGAAAATTTGAAGAGTGGGTCGACCGGGTCCAGCGAGACCGGATGTAACGGAAATCATTGAGTTAAAGCCAACAGTTTCACTGGGGTCCAGCCGGATTCCAGCCGCAGGAAGTGAGAGTGATATGAGCGCTGCGACTGCAGATACGATTCGCCTGGTTGTTGAAGAGGTTTTGGCCCAACTCGGCAAGAACAACGGTAAGCCACAGGCGAAGGCGCAACCGAAAGATGGCGACTGGGGTGTATTTCAGTCGGTCGATCAGGCGGTCGCCGCGGCGACGGAAGGCTTCGAGCAACTGCGGGAAGCTCCGATTTCAGCGCGCATCACCGCCATTGAACTGGTGAAAAAAATCTGCGAGGACCAGGCCGAAGAACTCGGCCGGCTGGAATTTGAAGAAACAAAGATCGGCCGGCTGGATCACAAGATCCAGAAGCTGAAAATCATCAAGCTGGTGCCGGGTGTCGAATTCCTGCGCACCGACGCCTACAGCGGCGACCACGGCCTGACGATCACCGAATACGCTCCCTTCGGCGTCATCGGAGCTATTACGCCGGTGACTCACTCACTGCCGACACTGGCAGGCAATGTGGTCAACATGATCGCTGGCGGCAACACGATGGTCGTCAACCCGCACCCGAGCGGCGCCCGCATCGCCTGCGAAGGCGTCCGTCGGTTCAACAGGGCCATTCATAAGGCCACTGGTCTGGAAAACCTGATCACGATCATTGAAAAGCCGACTCTGGACACCGCGGCCGCGATTTTCGGACACCGCGGTGTCAAACTGCTGTGCGTCACTGGCGGTCCGGCTGTCGCCCGGGCTGCCCTGGAAAGCCGCAAGAAGGCGGTTGTCGCAGGTCCGGGGAACCCACCCGTTGTCGTTGACGAAACGGCCTGTCTGGAAAACGCCGCGAAGTCGATCATCACCGGCGGTGCATTCGATAACAACCTGCTGTGCATCGGCGAGAAGGAAGTCTTCGCCGTCGAATCGATCTTCGATGACCTGCTGGTCCAGATGAGCCACTTCGGCGGCTTCCAGCTGAATCCGTCACAGATCGACGAGTTGGCGAAAATTGCTTTCACGCCGCCGAAGGATGCCAAAGACCACTATCACTTGAACAAGGATCTGGTCGGTAAGGATGCATCGGCTCTGGCAGAGTTGATCGGTGTCCGCGTGCCCGCCGGGACCGAACTGCTCTTTGGCGAAACCGACGAATCGAATCCATTCGTTCCCGAAGAACAGATGATGCCGTTCGTGCCGTTCGTGCGGGCGAAGAACGTCAATCACGCGATTGAGCTGGCGAAGGAATACGAACACGGCTTCCGTCATACCAGCCTGATCCACACCCGCAACGTCAAAGCCATGACGAAGATGGGCCGCGAAATGGACACCACCCTGTTCATCAAGAACGGCCCCTCACCCGCAGGTCTGGGTCTTGGCGGCCAGGGCTTCCTGAGCTTCAGCATCGCGACCCCGACCGGAGAAGGCGTCACCAGCCCCTTGACATTCACGCGGCAACGCAGATGCGTGATGGTGGATGACCTGCGGGTCATTTGAGCGGAAAGCGGAAAGCCCAGAGCTGAAAGCCAGAAAAATGTCGGGAGATCGTTTTCGATTTGAACGGCTTGATGTCTGGAGAAAAGCGCTGAGTTTCGCTTCACAAATCTACAATTTGACAAAAAGCTTTCCACAGGAAGAACGATTTGGATTGATTTCACAAGTAAGGCGAGCAGCGGTTTCGGTCTCATCCAATATCGCAGAGGGCAGCAGCCGATCATCCGACATTGAGTTCGCACGTTATATCGAAATCGCTTACGGGTCATTAATGGAAGTCGTTTCACAGTTGTACATCGCTCATGAACAAAACATGGTCGTTACACATGACTTTGAAGCAGCTTATCAATCAGCAGATGAAGTTGGGCGGATGCTGAGCGCTTTTCGCTCAAGGCTCAAACCATAATGGAACTGGCTCTCAGCTTTTCGCTTTAGGCTTTCCGCTAGTCATGCAATTGGCAAAAATCATCGGCCGTGCCACCGCGACAGTAAAGCATCCTTCAATGCAGGGATGGCGATTGCTGTTGGCGCAGCCGTTTGGTGTGGCCGGGAAGCCGGATGGCGCACCACAACTGGTCCTCGATCAACAGGGGGCGAGAAAAGGTGACACGGTGATCGTGTCGGCGGACGGGAAAGCGGCCCGGGAGATGGTGGGGACTGATAAGACTTGTGTGCGGTGGACGGTTATGGGCATTGTGGACGAATGAGGAACAGAAGTTTTCTACGAGAATTTTATGGTTGCTCGCTAAGTGAACGCTCAGCGAGCGTGGTCTCGCGATAAATCAGTAAACATGACTTGTCCGTGTATCGCGAAACCGCAAGCGAGTCGGCGAGTACAACGACTCCAGTGATCACGATTCATCAAGACATTTAAATTTCTAATGTGCGAACTCCGGGCTGATGGCCCCGGTGCCAAATCAAAATAATGAGTCACGACACGGCATTTATCGATCGCATCGTCGCCGGTGTGCTGGATCAACTCCAGTCGCCTGCGAAGTCGATCGCTGCGCCGGCATCCGCGATTCTGCCGCCACCGCAGATGCCAGCCTCCCCTGCTCCGCAATCAGCTGCAGTGACGCAAACGCCTGCCTCCACAGCGATAACGGCCACCGTAACTCCGGTTAAAGCAGTCAGTGCGTCGCCCGTTAACTTGAATACTCCGGTAGTGACAGCAGCCGTACTCGACAAGGCGGCGATACCCCCGGGAAGCTTGCTGCTGGTCGGACCAAAGTCGGTGTTAACGCCGTCCGCCCACGACTGGCTGCGTCACCGCAAAATCAGCTGGAAACGCAGCAACGGCACTGCGTCCCCCTCAGCAGGCTCCGGGGATCTTGCTCGCTGGCAATTGCTGGTGTCCACAGTCACTCCCACGGTTCGCAGCCTGCTGGATCAGGTCACGCGGTCACATGCCGACTGGAAGCGCCAGCTGCTCGGCGGACCCGACGAAATCGTAGAAGTCAGCGTCCGGTTGCTGGCGACTGCCGAGGCCCAGCGGGTCTTTGTCATCGCAGGAGCGGCGGAAGCGATGGCCTGTCGAGCGAACCGCAATACGAGAGTGCGGGCAGCAGTGATCGCGACTGCCGATCAACTCAAGATCGTCGAGACAGAACTGGCACCGAATCTGATTGTCGTGAATCCGGCGGCGAAATCGCTGATGGAATTACGACACCTGGTTCGGGCCTGCTCGCTGTTACCGGCTCCGAAACCGCCCGAGTGGGCTCAGGGAAAGTAGCCGGCTACCATGCGTGTGGGCGAGGTGATTGGCAGTGCGACCATGTCACGGGTGCATCCTATGGTGGTGGGCGGCACCTGGCTGGTGGTCACACCGTTATCATTATCGGGGCTGAAAGGCGATCCCGGTGGCCGGGAAGAACCGATCATCGTCTATGACGAACTGGGAGCCTCGCCAGGCGCCCTGATCGGCATGAGTGAAGGCGCAGAAGCTGCCACTCCGTTCATGCCCGAACCAAAACCGCTGGACGCCTACAACGCCTGCATTATCGACACCCTGGAAGTGGACTAGAAAACCGAACACGAGATCTGCCACAGAAAGCACAAAAGCCACAAGACGAGATCACTCTCAACATCTTGAACCTTTTTGCGACTTTCGTGCCTTTTGTGGCCAAACTTAACTTTCACATTCAGCGCATCGAACGTGGATGAAGGACAGGAATCATGGATAACAAGTGGAACTCCGGCATTAACGACCGCAAACTCAAGGAACTGATCTGCGAGATCGGCCGTCGGGTCTACAACAAAGGCTTCGCAGCGGCGAATGACGGCAACATTTCGATCCGCGTCGGCGAGAACGAGGTGCTGTGTTCTCCTACGATGATCTGCAAGGGGTTCATGACGCCGGACGATATCTGTGCCGTTGACATGCAGGGGAACCAGATCGCCGGCAAGCGGAAGCGGACGAGTGAAATCCTGCTGCACCTGGAAATCATGCGGCAGCGTCCGGACGTGAAAGCCGTCGTTCACTGTCACCCTCCGCACGCCACCGCGTTTGCCGTGGCTCGTGAACCAATTCCGCAGTGCATTCTGCCGGAAATCGAAGTCTTCATGGGCGAAGTGCCGATCGCTCCCTACGAAACGCCAGGTGGCTCAAAGTTTGCCGAAACGGTGACGCCGTTCGTCAGGAATGGCACCAACACCATCATCCTGACCAACCACGGCACGGTGTCATTCGGGGCCCACCTGGAAGAAGCCTACTGGAAGACCGAGATCCTGGATGCTTATTGCCGCATCCTGCTGCTGGCCAAGCAGCTCGGCAAGGTGACCTACCTGAACGAGCGCGAATCGGTCGAACTGCTGGACCTGAAGAAGAAACTGGGCTTCGACGATCCGCGATTCCACGTCGAAGATTGCGACCTGTGCGGTAACAGTGCCTTCCGAGATGGCTACAAGGAAGGCTTCCTGCAACCGCAAGCCTTTGAAGCACCCCCGGTCTATCGGGGCTACCTGTCGCGGCAAAAAGAGCCTGCCAGCAGCGGCGCCGCTTGCTCGGCAGCTCCGGCCAACAACGGCAACCTTGACAGCGAATTGCTGGTGAAAGCGATTACCGATCAGGTACTGGCCGCACTGGGCAAATAAGACGGGCGAGTTTCCTGAGGCCGTCCTGTTGAATTCAGCAATTCGTAATCTGGAACATGAAATGAAAGTCAGCATCATCGGCGGTGGCGGTCTGGTGGGATCGTGTGCCGGATTCGCCCTGCAGGCCGGCAAGATCGTCCGCGAGATCGCACTCGTGGACGTCAATCAGGATCTGTGCGAAGGCCAGGCCCTGGACCTGTTGCACGGGGCGAGTATTCTGTCGGATCAGAAGATCACGGCCAATGGCACCGAAGCGGTCAAGGACAGCGACGTCGTCGTCATCACCGCGGGCCTGCGTCGCAAGCCGGATGAAAGTCGTCTCGACCTGATCAACCGCAATGTGGCATTGTTCCGCAACATTCTGACGGACATGAAGTCACACGGTTTCCGTAAAGATGCCATCGTATTCGTGGTCTCGAACCCGGTGGACGTGCTGACCTACCTGGCCATCAAGGAACTCGGCCTCCCGCCAGCCCAGGTCATCGGTCTGGGAACGGTTCTCGATACCACCCGCCTTCGCAGCATGCTGGCCCAGCGACTCAACGTGCCGCCGACGCAGGTGCAGGTCACAATCTTCGGTGAGCACGGCGACAGCATGGTGCCGATCTGGTCGAATGCCCAGATTGCCGGCCTGCCGCTGGAAAAATTCCCCGGTGTCACGCAAACCCTGATCGCGGAAGTCGAAAAGAAGACCCGCGGCAGCGGTGCGGAAGTGATCAAGAAGAAAGGCGGAGCGGGCTTCGCCGTCGGCGTGTCTATCGCCGACGTCGTGCATTGCATCGCCCTGGATCAGAAGCGGATTCTGCCGGTGTCGGCCTTGCAGTCCGGAGCCTACGGTCTGCGGGACGTCGCGATCTCGGTGCCGACGATTGTCGGTCGCAAAGGCGTGGAAGGCCTGATCGAAATCGACCTGTGGCCCAAGGAAAAAATCGCCTTGCAGAAGTCTGGGAATGTGCTGCGGGAGACGATTGACAAGGTGTTGTAGGCCCGGTCCGAAAAAAGTTGAATCGCATCATCAGGACATTCCTTCCAGCCCCTGGTCGAGCCTCCCGATTCCCGGCTGTCACAGGTCCGCAGAAAGTTGAACCCGAGAATGCCGGTGAAATCCCTCGATCAGAAACTCGCCTCGATTCATGCCGATCCTTCGGGATCGAAAGAGTTTATTATCGCCGATGCCAAGGACGCCGACATGGCGTTCGGCGTCAGTGCACCGGGGTTGTCGCCTGAGCGACATGAAGGGGAATTGCGTCACAAGACGCTGGCGGAATATCGGCAGCAGATTCGGGAGGTGATTCAGCAGGGCATCGTTGACATCATGTTGATGTCGACCAGCACCAGCGATCAACTGACGCTGCAGGAAGGTCTGTTCGAGAACTCGACGATCACGCCGGCGACGCGGGCCAATGATGCCACCGACGTGCACCTGCCGCGCGGCGGCAAGATTCACACCGCCCCTGCCCACCCGTTTCGCACTGCTGCCATCGATCATATGCAGTGCGGCCGGATGGACTGCGATCCGGCAGAACGGGCACGCGGGTCGAATCTGGGTCTTTACTCGGTCACATTCAATAACAATCTGGAACTCGATCTCCACACGCTGGAGAAGTACAAGGAGTTCCGCGAAGAAGCTGAGCGCAAGGGATTCCGGCACTTTCTGGAAGTGTTCGATCCCAATCTGCCCGGCGTGATTCCCCCGGAAACGCTGGGCGGTTTCATCAATGATCTGATCGCCCGCACGCTGGCGGGGGTCGCGCAGGCAGGACGGCCGGTCTTTCTGAAGATCGTCTATCACGGCCCGAAGGCGATGGAAGAACTGGTACGGTACGACCCGCATCTGATCGTCGGCGTACTGGGCGGTGCGGCGGGCACGACTTATGACGCATTCAAGCTGCTGGGTGAAGCTCGCAAGTACGGTGGACGGGCAGCGCTGTTCGGCCGGAAGATCAACAACGCCGAGAATCAGCTGGCATTTATTGAATTTCTGCGACTGATCGCGGACGACGTGCTGACGCCGGAAGAAGCCGTCCCGGCCTATCATGCCGTGCTGGCCAAACTGGGTGTGAAGCCTCACCGGTCTCTGGCAGACGATATGGTGCTGCTGACTCCGGTCATGAGTTATGGCGGCAGCGGTCAGGTCAGCGTGCCGGTGGCAATTCAGCCGGAAGCCAAGCCTGAACCGAAACCAGCTGAACCGAAAACGGCCGAAACGAAACCGGTTGTCAACGAAAAACCGGCGACAGGTCCGGTCGTAGCTGCCCAGACGGGGACACCAGATTTCAAGTCGATGTCGCCTGCTGAGCGCTTGGCCTATCACCAGGCGCGACTGAAGAAGATGTTCGGGAATTGAGTGAGATTGAACTTTGAAGAGATTCGCGAACCCGCAAGCATGGTCCGGTAGACCGCTTGCAGGTTCGCGATTTCTTTTCAGCGCGGTGAAACTCTCTCACCGGAACGGTCCTGCGAATTTTCCCCAGTGGCCGGTGAAGACGAAATCGGTCAGCGGCTTGCGACTGCGGGTTGCGTGCTGGCGCTGTTGAAGATCTTCGGGCAGGTGCGAAACATCGGCGGAAGGATAACCGATCGCAATCATGGCGACCGGATCGTGTGACGCAGGAACACCGAGCGTCTCCCGCGCCAGTTGCTGATCGTATCCGCCCATCGGATGACAATAGATCCCGTGCGACACGGCCTGCAACATCAGGCTCTGCGTCGCCATGCCGACGTCATGGAAGGCAAAGCGGTTGGGCTGCTGATTGCGGGCAATGTCTCGCTGGGCACACGACAGACACAGGGCCCAGGCATGCCTGGCCCAGATCTGGTTTTTCTCGTTCAGACACTTCAGCATCGCGGCGAATTCGGTCGGCTGATCCTGCGTCGCGACGCAGAAACACCAGGGTTGCTCACCGAACGAAGACGGCGCCCAGCGAGCGGCCTCAAACAGGCTTCCCAGGAGTTCCGGCGCGATTCGCTGCGCAGAGAACCCCATCGGGCTCCAGCGTTGCTGAATCGCTTCCAGCAGAGGCAATGACGTTTCCGCAGGCTTTTGCATACGTTTCTCCATTCGATTTCACGTGACCGGGAACTGAAATTCGCACAGGCATGGTCTCTTCAGACCAGTTGGACGCCCCACCGTGCTGATGCGCTTCCCGGAATAATGTCTGTTTTCCTGCCGTGTCCGCCCGGTCCCCTTACTGGAAATCCTGCAGACAGTCGTGCATTCTCTGGACACGCTCCCCTGAAATCCACCTGACGATCCGCAGGATTCGGAATGACAGACCCGGAATATCTGACTGCTCCCCGACCGATCCGGACCATGCCGCCCGGAATTCCCTATATCGTCGGCAACGAAGCTGCGGAACGGTTCAGTTACTACGGCATGAAGGCCATCCTGATGGTCTATATGCTGAAATATCTCACAGATTCCGCAGGTGAACCTGCGCCGTTATCGCAGGCACAGGCCAAGACGGTCTATCACACCTTCGGAGCCGCAGTCTACGCGTTCCCGCTCGTGGGCGCTGTGGTCTCCGACTGGCTGTGGGGAAAATATCGCACAATTCTGTGGCTCTCGATTGTTTACTGCCTGGGACATCTGGCGCTGGCCACGATCGATGCCGTGCCCGGTCTGATCATCGGCCTGACGCTGATCGCCATCGGCTCCGGCGGCATCAAGCCGTGTGTGTCTGCTCACGTTGGCGATCAGTTCGGCGAGCACAACCAGCATCTGATCACGCGCGTCTTCGGCTGGTTCTACTTCTCGATCAACTTCGGTTCTTTCTTCGCCTATCAGTTCAATCCCCTGTTGCTGGACCAGGGCGGACCGCACTGGGGACCGCATCTGGCCTTCGGCCTGCCGGGAATCCTGATGGCCGTTGCGACCTTCCTGTTCTGGCTGGGCCGCAACAGGTTCGTGCATATTCCGCCTGGCGGCGACGCATTCCTGAAGGAAACACTCAGCAGTGACGGATTGAAAGCGATCTGGAAACTCGTGCCGTTGTACTTGTTCGTCAGCGTGTTCTGGTCGCTCTACGAACAGACGGGTTCCGCATGGGTGATTCAGGCGGAACAGATGGACCGCTATTGGCTGGGCATGGAGTGGCTGGAAGCACAGATCGGTTCCGTCAATCCGATTCTCGTGATGGTGTTTATTCCCCTCTTTAACTACGTCGTCTTTCCCGCATTGTCCAAAGTGATGAAAGTCACCGCGCTGGGAAAAGTCGCCTGCGGCTTCTTTCTGACAGCGGCTTCGTTCGTGGTGAGCGCTCTGATCGAGCAGTGGCTGGCAGAGGGTGCCAAACCGAACATTGTCTGGCAGGTTGTGGCTTATGTCATCCTGACGGCTGCCGAAGTGCTGATTTACGGCACTTGCCTGGAATTCTCCTATACGCAGGCCCCGAACCGGATGAAATCGCTGATCATGGCGCTATTCCTGTCGACGGTCGCCATCGGGAATGGCTTTACAGCACTGGTGAACTGGCTCCTGGTCGATGCCGACAACCAGCCCCTGCTCACCGGCCCGAATTATTACTGGTTCTTTGTCATTTTGATGTTCGTCGCATCCATGGCCTTTCTGTTCGTGGCCAGAACCTACCGGGAGCAAACGTACCTGCAGACGGAATTACGTTCGTAACGTGTCGACTGAAAAACAGAAGCCCGCCCCAAAATCGGGCGGGCTTCCGGATAAAACATCACCTCACACGAACGCGATTTACTTGCTGATCGGTCCGCCGGTGCGACCGCCGCTTTCCGGAGCATCCTTGCCGGCTTTGGCGAAGTCGCCTGCCACAGCGATGAACAGCTTCCCGGGATCAAGATGCTTCCTCAGCGTCTCGACCACCGCTTCCGGAGTGAGCTGGCGAATCGCCGCATCCTGTGCGGCGTAGTATTCCATCGTGCGGTTGGCATACAGCGTGTCCTCCAGGATCGCTGCCAGATGCGGGTCTTCCGTCCGGCTGACTTCCTGGCTCTGCAGATAGCCTTGCTGGGCCGCAGCCAGTTCTTCCTGCGTGATCCCGTCTTTCAACAGACGGCTCAGCTCCTCGTTAATCGCCTTGATCACCTTGTCGATGTTCGTCGGATTGGTGATCGCATACAGCGAGAGCGAGGCACGATCATCGAGAGAATTTGCGCGGAAGATGGATGCGACACCGTAAGAAAGACCTTCCTGCTGGCGAACACGGTCACCCAGCCGGGATGACAGGGCTCCAGCTCCGAAGACATAGTTTCCGATCAGCATTGCCGGATAGTCCGGGTTACTGTCGCTCATGGGCACGACTTCGCCGCTGAAGTAGAACGCATTGGCCTTGTCCGGAGTTTCAATCCGTACCAGCCGATCCTTCGGCAACGGGAAATCGTTGCGGCGCGGAATGCGTTCATAGGTCTCCTTCGCCTTCCAGTCTGCCAGCATCTCTTCGAGCTGGCCGCGGATAGCGTCCGGATCAAAGTCGCCGACGACCACAATCTGCCCCGCTTGCGTTCCCAGGAAGTTCGTGTAGAGCTGTTTCAGAGCCGGGATATCCAGTTCGTCCAGGTCCTTCAGCTCTTCCTGGAGGGTCGGAATGTAACGCACATCATCTTGCGGATAAGGACTCAGGGTCCGCTGGACCAGCCGGACTGCCAGAGACTGGGGGTCCGTCAAACGCTGATCGAGTCCGGCACGGGATTGACGGCGCAGGATCTCCAGTTCAGCCTTGGGCAGAGTCGGTTCGCGCAACACGCTTTTCAACAGTCCCAGCACGGTGGCGAGTTTGTCGCGCTTGGTCTGGATAACGAACGAGGCCTCGCCGGTGGAACCGGACGCTTGCAAGGTGGCCAGGTTCTGGTCGAGCAGATCCTGCAGTTGCTGGCGGGTGTACTGCTTCGTTCCACGAACCATCAATCGCGGCAGGAATTCTGCGGCCGTCGTATAACCAGGCAACGAGGTCAGCGAACCATAACGCAGCGTCAGCCGGAAAATCACGGTCTCACCGCGAGTTTTCTTGGGCAGCAGCGCCATTTGCAAACCATCGATCTGGCCGCGAATGGTCCGGGCATCGATGTTGGCCGGCGAAACGTCAAATGCTTCTCCGGCAGAAGCCACCTCACGGCCTTTGTAGTCACCGATCATTTCCGCCAGTTGCGGAGCCGGTGGAATGAGGGTTCGCTGGGGCTGCTCCGTGGGAATATACATGCCGACGGTACGATTGCTCGGCTGGAGATAGGCACGAGCAACGCGGTTCACATCATCCACCGTCACGGATTCCAGACGATCCCGGTAGAGGAAATAAAGACGCCAGTCTCCCTGAGCGGCCCACTCGCTGAGTTCCACCGCCAGTTCCGCCGTGTCCGCGGCTGACAATTCCCGCTGTTTCAGCAGCCGGGTACGTGCCCGCTCGACTTCATCCGCCGTCACGCCGCGATCCACCACGACGTCCAGGGTATCCAGCATGGTTTCCAGGACTGCTTCCGGCGAATTGCCGGCAGCGACTTCAGCCATCACTCGCAGGACGCCAGGATCATGCCAGGCGAAGGCTGCTCCAGAGACGCTCGCAGCTTTCTTCTGTTCCACCAGGGCCTTGTACAGACGACCGGAGGGCTGCTGGGTCAAAATCGATTCGAGGACGTCGATGGCCGGGAAATCCGGACTGGCCCCGGACGGAATGTGATACACCGCGCCAACCACGGCCACGTCGCCCACGCGACGCAGCGTTACCATCCGTTCGCCATCCTGGGGCGGTTCTTCGGTGTAGGTCTGATCCAGCACGCGCTCGGGTTTGGGAATCGAACCGAAGTACTTTTCGGTGAATTCGAGCGCTTTGGCCTCATCAAACCGGCCGGCCACGACCAGCATCGCATTGTCAGGCTGATAGTATTTCTTGTAGAAGCGTTTGAGGTTCTCGACCGGCACCCGCTCGATGTCCGCCTGATTGCCGATCGTCGACTGGCCATAGTTGTGCCACTCATAGGCCGCAGCCATCATCCGCTGCGCAAGTACGTAAGACGGCGAGTTCTCGCCGCGCTCAAACTCGTTGCGAACCACGGTCATCTCCGACGTCAGGTCTTCCCCCTTGACGTAGCTGTTGACCATCCGGTCGGCTTCGAGCTTGATGGCAAATTCAAGATTGTCGTTGCTGGCGGGCAGGGTTTCGTAATAGTTCGTGCGGTCGACCCACGTCGTTCCGTTGAAATCAGCTCCGCGTCCCTGCAACGCCTTGGGGATCTGCGGGTGATCCGGAGTTCCCTTGAACAGCATATGTTCCAGCAGGTGGGCCATCCCCGCTTCGCCGTAGCCCTCATGTCGCGAACCGACGAATACCGTCAGATTCACTGTCACCGTGGGCTTGGATTCGTCAGGGAACAACAGCACCTTGAGGCCGTTGGAAAGCTGGTACTCACTGATCCCTTCGATCGATGTAACGCTCATCAGCTTAGCCGTCTCCGCTCCGTGCAGGGCCAACGCCGAGTTCAAGACCGAGGCGGCCATGATCGCGACGCCGATCCAGCCTGCCCTACCGACTTGCCAACGCATCTGCCTCACTCCTTGAGAACTGCAGCCCGTCCTGTCGCAATGACGCTGCGACAGACTCCTGCGCTGCAGCACCTGAAAATACTGTCCTGTCGAGAACACGCATTCATGTCCCCGTCCGAAATCCTAGCAGCGTCCGTGAATGAATGGAACGCGCCCGCAGTTCTCAGCCTCCGGGAACCGGCTTGTCCGCTTCGCCAGCGCGTTCACGGCCCTCGACGCCACACGCGTCCGCCAGGGATCTGCCCCAGACTCCACATTGACGGTTAAACTGCGACCCCGATCAGGACTTCGAGTTCGACTTGCTCTTAAAGAGACAACTCGAAAACGGGAACACGCTGTCCAAAGCCTGAAAAGTGCGCGACCGCAGACATCGAAATATGCTCATCTGTCAGGCAGGAATGCCCGGCAATCAGGCGGCCAATCCCTGTTCATAGCATCGCGAATCCTGGCAAGTCAGACCGGCAATTCTACAAGTTGGCACAGGAAGTCCTGCTGTCAGAAGCGTTCAGGAAACGGGTGTTTCCAGGTGGCATGAAATCTGCAACTTCGATGGAAAGGCTCACAATGGAATTGAGCTACCTCCCGCCGACATTGCCTCCCGCTATGTGACAAACTGCCTGCTGCCATCCTCCGAATTTTCCCTGCCAGACTTCCCTCCAGCCCTGGAATTCCGACGAAATGCCCGCTTCTTATACGCCCCGCAAGGGCTTTACGCTGATCGAGTTGCTGGTCGTCATCGCAATTATCGCCATCTTGATTGCCTTGCTGCTGCCAGCGGTCCAGCAGGCGCGTGAGGCCGCCCGCCGCACGCAGTGCCGCAACAACATGAAACAACTGGGCCTGGCCCTGCACAACTACCACGACACCCACAACGTCTTCCCCCCGGCTGTCCGTAACAATGCCGAGCCCAACTGGCGCGTCAGCCTCCTGCCGATGCTGGAGCAAGGCACCATTTTTAACCAGCTGAATTTCAACCAGAACGGGAGCTTCTGGGCCCACTCAGGCTTCCCCAACAATACGATTCTGTATTCCGTGCGTATCCCGGCCTATGTTTGTCCGTCGAGCCCGTATGGGGCAACGAATCCTGGCCATCTGGACCTGTCTGACTCAACTGCTGATTCCAGCCTCGTAAGTATGGTCCACGACTACGTTGCTATCAGCGGGGCATATCCCGATCCGCTTGCGCGGGCCGAGGCGTGTACTGGAGCTATGATGGCCAATTCCTCGATTAGCTGCAGCACCGGAATGATGGTCCCCTTCCTCGCGAAACGTATGCGAGACTGCACCGACGGAACCTCCAATACCATGGTCCTCGCTGAACAGTCCGGGCGAGTGAACAACGTCGAGCGCAGTGCCAATGCCCTGGGTGGCTGGCACGGCGTCGCCAATTCCGCCTCAACCGCGTGGAATGGCGGCATGCTTTTGTCTGCAGTGACGGGCGGTTACTGGTACCCGGCCGGCCTGACCACCGTGCGTTACTCCCCTAATGCTTACAAGATGTCCGGTGCGGCAACACCAGCCTCATCCCAGTATTCAATGAACACCGTGATCAATTCGTTTCATGATGGCGGCATCCACATCCTGATGACGGATGGCTCGGTGCGGTTCCTGTCGGACAATATCAGCTTCGACACGCTGACCTCACTGAGCGTGCGTGATGACGCCCGGATTGTCGGCGAATTCTGAACGCCGCTTCTCCGCAGTTCGCGGAGGAACGTGGATTCCATTCCTCCGCTGGTATTTTCGGTCCCAGGCCCGGCTTTCGGGCCTGGGGTACGACGTGCGAACAGATATCCACACTCTGTCAGACCTGCAGTGCGCATCATCGCTGCGTCAATAGATTGCCTGAATCCCGAGGAAGTCCTTGTATGTTGCCTTGTGCGCGCCAGTTCCCAGACACCCGAATCGCCACCTGGTTGCTGCTGGCTGCCGTCGTCTGTGGGTGCAGTAGTGCTCCGTCCGACGGTGTTCACCGGCGAAATGTGACTCTCAAACTGACATACGGCGGCGAACCGGTTCAGGCAGCCCGGGTCGATCTGGAACCTTCCCCGGCCGATGGGAAGCTCATGCCGATGGGCGGCGACCTGGAATCCGGGGGCTCCCTGACCATTCGCGGAGTCGCAGTGGGCCCTTATGTAGTCGTCGTGACCCCACCGGCGGCAAGCCCCCTGCCGGATGGCTCACCACCGCCGGTCGTGGAAGCAGCTGACATTCCGAAAAAGTTCCGACAGGGCCCCACGAGCCCTTTGAAGATCGATGTCACAGCGGACAAATCAGACTTTGAATTCGATCTGAAGGATCTGTAATGGTCCGTGAGTGGTAGCAGCAGTCACCTGCAGGCAAGCTGCTATCGAACGGGAGCGATGAGCGTTTTTTTCGCGGCCTCCGCCTGACTCAACACGTCCCGGTAAATTGTCGCGGTTTGCTGCACCATGCGATCGACCGGAAATTCCTGCTGGACTTCCAGCCGGGCAGCAGCACCGATTTCCCGGGCTCGCTGGGGATCGTCGAGCAGTTCCAGAATCCGGTCCGCAAGTTTCGCACTGTCCGACGGCGGCACCAGCAGGCCGGTCTCTCCATCGCGAATCACCCGGTAGACGCCGCCAACGCGGGTCGCGATCACCGGACGGCCCAGGGCCATCGCCTCCAGCATAATGGTGCCGATGCCCTGCTGCAGCGATGGCAGGCAGAACAGGTCCATCGCTTCCAGCGCTTCGCCGAAATCCAGCAGGTTGGGCACGAAGGTGACATGCTCGGCGATCGCCAGTTCTCGCACCAGTCGTCGCAGGTTTTCCTCCTCCGGCCCTGCCCCGGCGATCACGAACTCGACTTCCCGACCGGTCGCCAGGACACGGGCTGCGGCTCCCAGAAAGAAGGGAAATCCCTTCACGGCCTCAAGCGGACCAGCAGTCCCGACGACGGGAATTCTGCCTGGGGCGATCACCTCCCATTCCACCAGTCTGGGACCACAATCCACGCCGCTGTGAACAACCATGACGAACTGATCCGGCAATCCGCTTCGTCCCAGCAGATCGGCCTTGACGGAATCACTGACCGCAATCACCTGCCGGGTCAATTGCGGATCGTAGCGCAGTTTTTGCCGGGGCTGCAGATAGTCATGCACCGTCTGAACGACCGGAATCCTGAGCCGGCGGGCGAGCCATAATCCTTGTGGAATGGCATTACGCGACTGGATGTGAATGAGATCCGGAGGGTTTTTCGCCAGTTCCCGGGCCAGAAATTCCAGCACCACCTTGCCCCACACCGGAGCCTGCAAATAAGGAACCTCTGTGATTCCGAGCAATCGCCGCTGGACAGGGTCCACCGATTGCGCATTCGGGCAGACGACCATGGGACGAATGCCATATTCCGGCAGATGCTCTGCCAGCCGGAGCGTGTAGGCGCTGCTGCCGCGCAGGGAAAAACGTCCTGCGAACAGCAGCACCAGCGGCTCCTGCCTCATCGTTGCGGCGAGTGTACGAGTCTCAGGCATTTCAGACCGATCCCGGAAATTCAATGTCCGGTTCTGCGGGACGGCACAGACTGCA
>VFQN01000673.1_pt1 | contig 61993 bp, 59 predicted proteins | sample 3512371 | NCBI WGS metagenome assembly VFQN01 (sample SAMN10412370, study PRJNA504923) | tailings metagenome | isolation source: Replicate 2 from Balatoc abandoned mine | place: Philippines: Itogon, Benguet | collected 2017-08-28 | reverse complement strand
GCTTGAACAGCTCGAGCGCCATCTTCTTCGGCAGGCCGCACTGGTGCAGCTTGAGCTCGGGACCGACGACGATCACCGAGCGGCCCGAGTAGTCGACGCGCTTGCCGAGCAGGTTCTGGCGGAACCGGCCCTGCTTGCCCTTCAGCATGTCGGCGAGCGACTTCAGCGGACGCTTGTTGGCGCCGGTGATGACGCGACCGCGGCGGCCGTTGTCGAACAGCGCATCAACGGCCTCCTGCAACATCCGCTTCTCGTTGCGGATGATGATGTCCGGCGCGCGCAGCTCGATCAGCCGCTTCAGACGGTTGTTGCGGTTGATGACGCGGCGGTAGAGGTCGTTTAGATCGGACGTGGCAAAGCGGCCGCCGTCGAGCGGCACCAGCGGACGCAGCTCGGGCGGAATCACCGGCACCACGGTCAGGATCATCCACTCCGGCCGGTTGCCGCTCTCGATGAACGCCTCGATGACCTTGAGGCGCTTTGCGAGCTTCTTCGGCTTGAGCTCGGTGGTCGCCTCGGCGATCTCCTGGCGGATGTCCTCCTTGATCTTCTGGAGGTCCATCGACGAGAGGATCTCGCGGATCGCCTCGGCGCCGATGCCGGCGGTGAAGCTATCCGCGCCGTGCTCCTCGATCGCGGCGTTGTACTGGTCCTCGCTCAGGAGCTGCTTCTCCTTGAACGGCGACACGCCCGGCTCGATGACGATGTAGCTCTCGAAGTACAGGACGCGCTCGAGATCCTTGAGCGTCATGTCGAGCAGCAGGCCGATGCGCGACGGCAGCGACTTCAGGAACCAGATGTGCGCAACCGGCGCGGCCAGCTCGATGTGGCCCATGCGCTCGCGGCGCACCTTGGCGAGCGTCACCTCGACGCCGCACTTTTCGCAGATCAGGCCTTTGTACTTCATGCGCTTGTACTTGCCGCACAGGCACTCGTAGTCCTTGATTGGCCCGAAGATGCGCGCGCAGAACAGTCCGTCCCGCTCCGGCTTGAACGTGCGGTAGTTGATCGTCTCCGGCTTCTTGATCTCACCGAACGACCAGGAATGGATGTCCTTCGGGCTCGCAATCGAGATGCGGATCTGATCGAAGGCGGGCAGCTGAACCTGCGGTTTGAAGATGTTCGGAATCTCGTTCATCGCATCTCTCCTCGCTCGGGACGTCGGGGCGGGGCGTCCCAGAAGATCGGATCATGGTCGTCGAACGCGCACGGGATCCATTCATGTGCGCGCGTTATTCCTCGCTCAACGCTCAGCACGGTCGCGGCCCGACCGGCTGTGAGCACCGCCACCCGCTCGCGCGGATGGCGGCTCTGTCGCTATTCGGCAGCCGACGGCAACTGCGGCTGTGCGCCGGGTTCGGCAGCCGGCGTCTCGTCCTCGATGCGGTTCACCTCGCTGTTGACCAGCTCGACGTTGAGGCCCAGCGCGCGCATTTCCTTGACCAGCACGTTGAAGCTCTCGGGAATGCCGGCCTCGAAGGCGTCGTCGCCGCGCACGATCGATTCGTAGGCCTTGGTGCGGCCCGCGACGTCGTCCGACTTGACGGTCAGCATCTCCTGCAGCGTGTAGGCCGCGCCGTAGGCTTCGAGCGCCCACACCTCCATCTCGCCGAACCGCTGGCCGCCGAACTGCGCCTTGCCGCCGAGCGGCTGCTGCGTCACGAGGCTGTACGGTCCGATCGAACGGGCGTGGATCTTGTCGTCGACGAGGTGGTGGAGCTTCAGGACGTACTTGTAGCCGACCGTCACCTTGCGATCGAACGGCTCACCGGTACGGCCATCCCTCAGCGTCACCTGGCCCGACGTGTCGAAACCAGCCTTCTTCAGCATCTCGACGATGTCCGGCTCGCGCGCGCCGTCGAACACCGGCGTCGCGATCGGCACGCCGCGCTTCAGCTGATCGCCGACGCGCTCGAGCTCGTCGTCCTTCAGCTTCGCGAGACCGTTGCCATCGCCGTAGATCGAGGTGAGCGTCTTGCGCAGCGCCTCGGCCTGGCCGCTGGCGTGGTACTGCTCCAGCGCATCGTCGATCGCGCGACCGAGACCGCGGCAGGCCCAGCCGAGATGCGTCTCGAGGATCTGCCCGACGTTCATGCGCGACGGCACGCCCAGCGGATTCAGCACGAGATCCACGTGGCTGCCATCTTCGAGGAACGGCATGTCCTCGATCGGCACGACGCGGGAGACGACACCCTTGTTGCCATGGCGGCCGGCCATCTTGTCGCCCGGCTGCAGCTTGCGCTTCACCGCGACGAAGACCTTGACCATCTTCATCACGCCGGGCGGCAGCTCGTCACCGCGCTGCAGCTTCTCGACCTTGTCGACGAAGCGGCGCTCAAGGCTCTTCTTAGCCTCCTCGTACTGCTTGCCAATGGCCTCGACGGCGGCCATAGCCTTCTCGTCCTTGAGGCCGATCTCCCACCACTGGCTGCGCGGGATATCGTCCAGGATCTCGTCGTTGATCTCGGTGCCCTTGCGCGCACCCTTGGGACCCTTCGAGACCTCGCGGCCCATCAGCGACTCGCGCAGACGCCCGTAGACGTTGCGGTCGAGGATCTGGAGCTCGTCGTCGCGGTCCTTGGCGAGACGCTCGATCTCCTCGCGCTCGATCGCCATGGCGCGCTCGTCCTTCTCGACGCCGTGGCGGTTGAAGACGCGCACCTCGACGACCGTGCCCGACACGCCCGGCGACAGCCGCAGCGACGTATCGCGCACGTCCGATGCCTTCTCGCCGAAGATGGCGCGAAGCAGCTTCTCTTCCGGCGTCATCGGGCTTTCGCCCTTCGGCGTGATCTTGCCGACCAGGATGTCGCCCGGATTGACCTCGGCGCCGATGTAGACGATGCCGGCTTCGTCGAGGTTCTTCAGCGCCTCTTCCGACACGTTCGGAATGTCGCGCGTGATCTCCTCGGGGCCGAGCTTCGTATCGCGGGCGCTGAGCTCGAATTCCTCGATGTGGATCGAGGTGAACACGTCCTCAGAAACGACGCGCTCGGAGAGCAGGATCGAGTCCTCGAAATTGTAGCCCATCCACGGCATGAACGCGACGAGCACGTTCTTGCCGAGCGCCAGATCGCCGAGATCGGTCGAAGGCCCGTCGGCGACGATCTCGCCGGCCTGCACGTGGTCACCGACGGTCACGAGGGGCCGCTGGTTGATGCAGGTGTTCTGGTTCGAGCGCTGGAACTTGCGCAGGCGGTAGATGTCGACGCCCGGCTTCGAGGGATCGGTCTCCTCGGTCGCGCGGATGACGATACGCGTCGCGTCGACCTGATCGACGATGCCCGTGCGCCGTGCAGCGATCGCGGCGCCTGAGTCACGCGCGACGACCTCCTCCATGCCGGTGCCGACGAGCGGCGCCTCGGCGCGGATCAGCGGCACCGCCTGGCGCTGCATGTTCGAGCCCATGAGGGCTCGGTTCGCGTCGTCGTTCTCGAGGAACGGGATCAGCGCCGCCGCGACCGACACGAGCTGCTTCGGGCTCACGTCGATGTAGTCGACCTTGTCCGGGCTCACGAGCAGCACGTCGCCGTTGAACCGGCAGGTAATCAGGTCGCCCGACAGGCGGCCCTTGGCGTCGATCTCGGCGTTGGCCTGGGCGACGTGGTGGCGCATCTCCTCCATGGCGGAGAGATAGACGACCTCGTCCGTCACCTGGCTGTCGCGCACGCGCCGGTATGGGCTCTCGATGAAGCCATACTTGTTGACGCGCGCGAAGGTCGCGAGGGAGTTGATCAGACCGATGTTCGGGCCTTCCGGCGTCTCGATCGGGCAGATGCGGCCGTAGTGCGTCGGATGGACGTCGCGGACCTCGAAGCCCGCACGCTCGCGCGTCAGACCGCCCGGACCCAGCGCCGAGAGACGACGCTTGTGCGTGATCTCGGACAGCGGGTTCGTCTGGTCCATGAACTGCGAGAGCTGCGAGGAGCCGAAGAACTCGCGCACCGCGGCGGCCGCCGGCTTGGCGTTGATCAGGTCCTGCGGCATGACCGTGTCGATGTCGACAGAGCTCATGCGCTCCTTGATCGCGCGCTCCATGCGCAGGAGGCCGATACGGTACTGGTTCTCCATCAGCTCGCCGACCGAGCGCACGCGCCGGTTGCCGAGATGGTCGATGTCGTCGATCTCGCCCTTGCCGTCGCGCAGGTCGACGAGGGTGCGCACGACCGCGAGGATGTCCTGCGGACGCAGCACGCGCACGGTGTCCTCGGCCGGCTCGAAGCCGCGGATGTCGCCAAGGCGCATGTTCATCTTGACGCGGCCGACGGCCGAGAGATCGTAGCGCTCGGAGTCGAACATGAGGCCGTGGAACAACGTCTCCGCCGCATCGATCGTCGGTGGCTCGCCGGGACGCATGACGCGGTAGATGTCGAGCAGCGCCTCGTCACGGTTCGCGTTCTTGTCGACCTTCAGCGTCAGGCGGATGTGATCGCCGACGGTGACGTGGTCGATGTCGAGGACCGCGAATTCGCTGACGCCGGCCTCGGTGAGCTGGCTCAACAGCTTCGCGTCGAGCTCGGCCGCGGCCTCGGCGTAGATCCGGCCGGTGTTGAGGTCGACGATGTCCTCGGCCAGATAGCGGCCGACGAGATCCTCCGGCGACACCAGCACTTCGCGAACACCGCTAGCGCCGATCTCGCGCGCGCGGCGGACCGAGATCTTCTCGCCCATCTTGGCGACGACCTCGCCCGACTTCGCGTCGACGATGTCGGCCTGCGGCGTGATTCCGCGCATCTTCTCGGGGATGAACGGCATCGTCCATCCCTTCTTCGAATGGCGGATCAGGATCGAGCCGTAGAACGTGCCGAGGATCTGCTCGTCATCGAGGCCGAGCGCGTACAGCAGCGTCGTCACCGGCAGCTTGCGCCGGCGATCGATGCGCACGTAGACGACGTCCTTGGCGTCGAACTCGAAGTCGAGCCACGAACCGCGATAGGGGATGATGCGGGCGGCGAACAGCAGCTTGCCGGACGCGTGCGTGCGGCCGCGGTCGTGGTCGAAGAAGACGCCCGGAGAACGGTGCATCTGCGAGACGATCACGCGCTCGGTGCCGTTGATGACGAAGGTGCCGTTCTGGGTCATGAACGGCATGTCGCCCATATAGACGTCCTGCTCCTTGACGCCCTTGATCGAGCGCGAGCCGGTCTCCTCGTTGATATCGAACACGATGAGCTGCAGCTTCACGCGCAGCGGCGCCGCGTACGTCATGTCGCGCTGCTGGCACTCGTCAACGTCGAACTTCGGCGGGTCGAAATCGTAGCGGACGAACTGCAGCTCCGCCTTGCCGGAGAAATCGGAAATCGGGAATACGGATTTGAACACGGCCTGCAGGCCGGTCTCCGGACGGCCGCCTTCCGGGTCCTTGACCATCAGGAAGTCGTCGTAGGAACTCTTCTGGACCTCGATGAGGTTCGGCATCTCCGCCACCTCGGCGATCGACCCGAACTGCTTCCTAATACGCCGGCGGCCGTTGAACGTCTCAGCCATATGCGCTCCTCTCGCCTCGAGGATGCCGGACGGGCGCTCGCCACCCATCCATGCGTCCTGTGTGTATCCGTCGTCGCTAGCCCGGGACCGAACACTGGCTCGGTCCCTGGGCAACTCGCCGGAAGATCCTGCGTACCGCGGACCCTCTGGGGAGTTGCCTTCGCGAGTTCCTGGGCCGGCCTCACGAGGAGACCGGCCCAGTCAATCGAAAAGCGCCTTACTTCACTTCGACCTGGGCGCCCTGGTCCTCGAGCTGCTTCTTCAGCTTGGCAGCCTCGTCCTTCGACACGCCTTCCTTGACGGTCTTGCCGCCGGCCTCGACGAGGTCCTTGGCTTCCTTCAGACCGAGGCCAGTGATGGCGCGAACTTCCTTGATCACGTTGATCTTCTTGTCGCCCGCCGCCTTCAGGATGACGGTGAACTCGGTCTGCTCCTCGACAGCGGCAGCAGCGGCGGCGGGAGCCGCAGCGACGGCGACGGCCGCAGCCGCCGAGACGCCCCACTTCTCTTCGAGCATCTTCGCGAGATCAGCCGCCTCGAGGACGGTCAGCTTCGACAGGTCGTCGACGATTTTTGCGAGATCGGTCATTTCAATTGTTCCTCAGATCAGTTCGAACCGCTCAGCGGTCCAGGTTGTGTTCGTTCCAATCGCTCGCGGCGACAAGCGCCGCACCACGGATCACGCAGCTTCTTCCTTGCCGGCTTTCGCCTGAATGACGCGCGCGAGCTTGGCCCCCGGCTCCTTGATCGTGCGGGCGATCTTCGTCGCCGGCGCGTTGAGGAGACCGATGAGCTTCGCCCTCAGCTCGTCGAGCGAGGGAAGGTCTGCGAGTGCCTTGACGCTGTTGGAGTCGAGGATGCTCTTGCCCATCGCGCCGCCGAGAATGACGAGCTTCTCGTTCTCTCGGCTGTACTTGACGGCAATCCTCGCGGCGGCGACCGGGTCGGACGAGTAGGCAACGCACGTTTGCCCCTTGAACAGACCCGAGATGCCTTCCGAATCGGTCTCCTTCAGCGCCAGGACCGCCAGCGTGTTCTTCGCCACCTTGACCGTTCCGCCAGCTTCCTTCATGCGCTTGCGGAATTCGGTCATCTGGGCGACGGTCATGCCGGCGTAGTGGGCAACGACGATCACGCCCGTGTCCTTGAACACGTCGTGGAGGGTCGTCACGAGCTCCTGCTTGGCAGCTCTGTCCACCTGGCTACACTCCATCTTGCAACCACGCCCTCGCGGGCGGGATCGCGGGTTGCACCTTGCCGCCGGGAGAGCGGGACGTTTCCGTCCTGCCCTGCGGCGACGCTGCGGTTCCTGTCCGCCCGCGCGTCAAAACCGACGGCACGGCGCTTCCCAAGAGGTTCGAACCGGCCCTCTCCTCGCGGATCGGGAACACCCTTGCGGGCGCCTATTCCGGCCGTCTCCCGTCTCATGCTGGCCCATTCGGCTTAAGGTGACCGGGGCCACCACCAGCAATCTCGGACAGGTCGGAGAGAGGGCCTGGGCCTTCCCTCCTCATCCGGATCTCGCGATCCGGAATTCTGGAATTCAGCGATCAGGCCGACGGGGCCGCACCGCTGGTCACGGTCGTCGTGTCGATCTTGACGCCCGGGCCCTGGGACGAGGTGACCGCCACCTTCTTGAGGTAGGTCCCCTTCGCACCAGCCGGACGCGCCTTGACCACCGCGTCGACGAACGCCTTCACATTCTCGATCAGCGCAGCTTCAGTGAAGCTCGCCTTGCCGACGCCGGCATGGATGATGCCGGACTTCTCAACGCGGAACTCGACCGAGCCGCCCTTCGCACCGCGCACGGCGCCTGCGACATCCATCGTGACCGTGCCGACGCGCGGGTTCGGCATCAGGCCGCGCGGGCCCAGCACCTTGCCGAGACGGCCGACGAGACCCATCATGTCCGGCGTCGCGATGCAGCGGTCGAAGTTGATGACCCCCTTCTGCACCTGCTCGACCAGATCCTCGGCGCCGACGACGTCGGCACCGGCGGCCTTGGCCTCTTCCGCCTTCGGGCCGCGCGCAAACACGCCAACCCGCAGCGTGCGGCCGGAGCCGTTCGGCAGGTTGCACACGCCGCGCACCGTCTGATCCGCATGGCGCGGATCGACGCCGAGATTCATCGCAATCTCGACCGTCTCGTCGAACTTCGCCTTGGCATTCGACTTCACGAGCTTGATTGCCTCGTCGATCGAATAGGCCTTGTTGCGGTCGACGGTCTTGCGCAGGGCTGCGAGCCGCTTGCCGCCGGCTTCACGCGTCGCCTTCAGAACTTCCTTGCTGGGTGCTGCCATGACCGTTACTCCGTCACCCGAAGGCCCATCGACCGCGCCGAGCCGGCGATGATCTTCGCCGCGGCGTCCATGTCGTCGGTGTTGAGGTCCTTCATCTTGACCTTGGCGATCTCGCGCACCTGGGCCATCGTCACGCTGCCAGCCGAGGTCCGGCCCGGCTCCTTCGAGCCCGACTCGAGGCCCGCCGCCTTCTTGAGGAAGTGCGACGCCGGCGGCGTCTTCATCTCGAAGGTGAACGAGCGATCCGAGAAGACCGTGATCTTCACCGGGATCGGGGTGCCCTGCTCCATGTCCTTCGTCTTGGCGTTGAAGGATTTGCAGAACTCCATGATGTTCACGCCCCGCTGACCGAGCGCGGGCCCGATCGGCGGCGCAGGATTGGCCTGTCCGGCCTTCACCTGCAGGTTGATGTAACCGTCTATCTTCTTTGCCATCTACGTCCTCTTTCCCCTGTCCTCAGAACCAGGGAGCAAGCTCCCCAGGGTTAGCGGTCAATCGGGCCGGCTCCAGCCCTCCCGCACGATCACGGCGCGTCATTCCCTGGCGCTCTCGCCAATCGAATGCTGCCCCGTGCCGATTCTTCGTCTCTGCCTCTCAGGCTTCGCCGCGCATTTTTCGGAAAGCGGCCCGCCTTGTCTCACCGATCGTGCTCGTGCCGGTGTTGTTGCTACGCGCCTACCCAACCTTCTCGACCTGTGTGAACTCCAGCTCCACCGGCGTCGGACGACCGAAGATCGACACCGCCACCTTGAGGCGTGACCGCTCCTCGTCCACTTCCTCGACGAGACCGCTGAAGCTCGCGAACGGCCCGTCCGCCACCTTCACCTGCTCGCCGATCTCGAAGGTCACGGTCGGCTTCGGCCGCTCGACACCCTCCTTGACCTGGTTGAGGATGCGCATTGCCTCATCCTCGGAGATCGGCACCGCCTTGTTGTCGGCCCCCAGGAAACCCGTGACCTTCGGCGTGTTCTTGATCAGCAGGAACGCCGGATCGGTCATCTCCATCTTCACGAGCACGTAGCTCGGGAAGAGCTTGCGCTCAGCGTGCACCTTGCGGCCGCGGCGCATCTCGATGACGTCCTCGGACGGCACCAGCACCTCCTCGAACAGATGCTCGAGGCCTGCCGCCTTCGCCCGCTCCTTAATGGCCTCCGCGACCTTCTTCTCGAAGTTCGAGTAGGCGTGAACAATGTACCAGCGCTTCGCCATGCTGCCCTGCTGTCAACTACCCACACCGCCCTGGGGCGATTGACCGGATGACCGGCCTTCCCCTCAGCGGAACGCGCCCAGCACGAACTGCACGAGCCAGCCTAAACCCTGGTCGACCAACATGAAAAAGATCGACGCGAGGGTCACCATGACCAGCACCATGGCTGTCGTAATCCATACTTCCTTCCAGGTCGGCCAAGTGACCTTGGCGGTTTCCTGCCGTACCTGCTGGAGAAACTCGACGGGATTAGTCCGCGCCATCAGCACCAATTCCTTGCCTGTCCGTGGCGAGACCACCGCTCAGGACACTCACGCCTGCATTTCCTTCCGTCGCGACCGCTCGACCGACCATCCGAGGCATTGGCAGGGGCGGAGGGTCTCGAACCCCCAACCTTCGGTTTTGGAGACCGACGCTCTACCAATTGAGCTACACCCCTAGAGGTCCACCCCGACAACGGTCCGGCAATGTCACGAACGGAAGTTTCACGATCGGGTGGAGTGGCCTTCGCAAGATCCCGCTGTCCGCGCCGCAACGGTCACCACAAACGAAGTGCAGCCGACAGTGCAGTCCCCGGGTTTTCAACTCCCGTCTGCTGCCGTGTCGACTTCTCGCTTGGATGTGTTCCGGATGCTTCTTATAGGGGGTGGCAGGCGGCGATACAAGCACAAATCGTCACTTTCTTCCTGACTTGACGCCCCAGGCCTCAAACCCCCATCCCCGCAGGGGTGTGCCGACCAAAATTGATTTCGATATAACAGCGCGTTATTGACGATCCGTGCGCGCCGGAGTCCGTCACCTGGCACCCGAAATTCGGCCACGAAATGCTGCCATCGGACGCCTGGGAACGCAAGGAAAGTGCCATGTTGATCGACCGCAGCCGCTTCCAGCTCTTATTGATCGACATTCAATCGCGCATCGCGCTCACCTCGTGACCCATGAGATGGTCGCTTCGAATGGCTTGAGCGCGGCGACACGAAGGAGTTCAAGGAACTCATCGAAGTGATAAAGTGACCGCCTGAACCATCCCACAAGCGACGCCAGAGAGAATACCCAGATGCAGGACACAGCCCCCCAGAAGCCCACCTCCCGCGCGGCGTTCCAGTGGGAGGATCCGCTGCTGCTCGAAGACGAGCTGAGCGAGGACGAGCGGCTGATCCGAGACACGGCGCGCGCCTACTGCCAGGAGAAGCTCGCGCCTCGCGTGATCTCGTCGTACCTCGAGGAGCGCACCGACCGCGAAATCTTCACCGAGATGGGCGAGCTCGGCTTGCTCGGCGTGACCATCCCTGAGAAGTACGGCTGCGCCGGCGCCAACTACGTTTCCTATGGCCTCGTCGCGCGCGAGGTGGAGCGCGTCGATTCGGGCTACCGCTCGATGAATTCGGTGCAGTCGTCGCTGGTCATGTATCCGATCTACGCCTACGGCTCTGAAGAGCAGCGCATGAAGTACCTGCCGAAGCTCGCGTCGGGCGAGTACGTCGGCTGCTTCGGCCTGACCGAGCCGGACGCGGGCTCCGATCCCGGCGGCATGAAGACGCGCGCCGAGAAGGTCTCGGACGGCTATCGCCTGACCGGATCGAAGACGTGGATTTCGAACGCCCCGATCGCCGACGTGTTCGTCGTCTGGGCGAAGTCGGCCGCGCACAACGATGAGATCCGCGGCTTCATCCTCGAAAAGGGCATGAAGGGCCTTTCGGCACCGAAGATCGGCGGCAAGCTGAGCCTGCGCTGCTCGATCACGGGCGAAGTCGTGATGGACGGCGTCGTCGTGCCGGAAAGCGCGATGCTGCCGAATGTTTCCGGCCTCAAGGGTCCGTTCGGCTGCCTCAACCGCGCGCGCTATGGCATCGCGTGGGGTGCGATGGGCGCGGCTGAAGATTGCTGGCACCGCGCGCGCCAGTACACGCTGGACCGCAAGCAGTTCGGCCGTCCGCTCGCCGCGACGCAGCTCGTGCAGAAGAAACTCGCCGACATGCAGACCGAGATCACGCTCGGCCTCCACGCAGCGCTGCGTGCCGGACGTCTGTTCGACGAGGGCCGCCTTGCGCCGGAAGCGATCTCGATCATCAAGCGCAACAACTGCGGCAAGGCGCTCGACATCGCGCGCGTCGCCCGTGACATGCACGGCGGCAACGGCATCCAGATCGAGTACCACGTGATGCGCCACGCCGCGAACCTCGAGACGGTCAACACGTATGAGGGCGCGCACGACGTGCACGCGCTCATCCTCGGCCGCGCGCAGACCGGGTTGCAGGCGTTCTTTTGATCATCGACGGCGGGAGGTTGGCGATGCTTGCGCTCAGGCCGAACTGTGAATGCTGCGACAAGGATCTCCCGCCCAACGCGACGGACGCAGTGATCTGCTCGTTCGAATGCACATTCTGCACCGACTGCGCGGAGCATCGCCTGCCCGGCGGGCGCTGTCCGAACTGCGGCGGCGAGCTGGTCAAGCGGCCGGTGCGGCCAGCCGACCGCCTGACGAAATTCCCGCCCTCCGACAAGCGCGTCGTCAAGGCTCACGGTGTCTGCCCCTGACCGGCATCCGCTCGTTGCAGCGACTGCCCCCGCAAATGTCCACGTCGCCGCTATGCGCGCGGCGCATGAGCGCGTGTCCTCGCCAGGCGCTGTGATCCAGCGCAAATCCAGGCTTTGGAAACTAAGGCACGCTGTCGGCCTTGATCCGGCCCAGCGCTTTTCCCACGTTTCAAGTATGGCCAGCCGATCAACCGCGAAGGAAAGGTTGCCGTAGCATGACGACCCCTCTCGAAATCACCTTCCATGGAGTCGACAAGAGCGAAGCGCTGGAAACGCGCATTCAGGAGAAATTCAAGCGCCTGCTCAGCCATTTCGACCGCATGACGCACGCGCGCGTCGTGATCACCTCGCCCAACCGCACCGGCGCCCGCGCAAAGATGTTCACGGTGAAAGTCGACATCGGTATTCCCGGTCAGAAGCCGATCGTGGTCAACAGTGAAGGCGACTACACGGATGTATTCCTCGCACTGCGCGACACGTTCAATGCCGCGCAACGGAAGGTCGAAGCTACCGCCGGCAAAATGAGCAACACGGCGAAGCGCGAGCGTGCACGGCGCAAGCCGGCACCGAATGGCGCAGCGTAATCGCGTCCTCGCATTAGAATCCTCGCTCACGCTCGAGGCGCTCGTAGGCGCGCTGCACATCGACGGCATAGTCGCGCGTAATCGGTGCGGCGTCGCGCTTCTTGGCGAGCTGCATATGGAAGACCTCCTGCGATCCCGTGCGGAACATCATCTCCGCGCTGATCAGGTAGAACTCCCACATGCGGCAGAAGCGCTCGTCGTACATCTGCGCAACGCGCGCGCGGTTGGCATCGAAGCGCTGGTGCCAGTGCTTGAGCGTGTTCGCGTAGTGCACGCGCAGGAATTCGAGATCGGTCACCCACAGACTGTTGTTCTCGGTCGCCGGAAACACCTCCGACAGCGCCGGTGAATACGCGCCGGGAAAAATGTACTTCCGCAGCCATGGGCTCGCAGTGCCGGGCGGGCTCATCTTGCCGATCGAGTGCAGCAGCATGACGCCGTCGTCGGTCATCAGATCGTTGACCTTGGCGAAGAACTCGCCGTAGTGGCCGACGCCGACGTGCTCGAACATGCCGACCGAGACGATGCGGTCGAACTTCGTCGTCAGCTCACGATAGTCCTTCAGTGCGAACGTCACGCGGCCTTCTAGCCCTGCTGCCTTGGTGCGCTCGACAGCGAGCGCGTACTGCTCCTTCGACAGCGTGACACCCGTCACCTCGACATCAGCGATCTGCGCGAGATAGCGCGCTAGCCCGCCCCAGCCGGAGCCGATGTCGAGCACCTTCATGCCGGGCTCGAGGCACAGCTTCGCCGCGATCAGCCGGCACTTGTTGCGCTGCGCCTCTTCCAGCGTCTCGTCGTCGTTGCGGAAATAGGCGCACGAGTAGAAGAGCTCGCGGTCGAGGAACATTTCGTAGAACGGATTGCCGAGGTCGTAGTGGTGGGCGACGTTTTTCTGCGCCTTGCCGATCGGGTTCGCCTGCTGAAAGCGCTTGAGGCCGCGCGAGACGCTGCGCAGGGCACGCTGCAACGGCTGGTTGCCGAGCGACAGGCGATTGACCGAGAACAGCGTGAGGAAATTGCGCAGGCCCGTCTCCGGGAACGTCATGCGCCCATCCATGTACGCTTCGCCAGCGTGCAGCTCCGGATTGAAGAACAGCTTGCGATAGAGGCTGGGATCGGTCAGCCGCATGTTCGCGACCGGGCCGGGCTTCACGCCGCCGAAGACGTGCGTCTTGCCCTCGGCATCGGTGACGTTGAGGGTGCCGACCTTCACGAACGAGGCCAGCATCTTGGAAAGTGGAAACATGGTCCCTCCTCATCGGCGCGGGATCACCCGATGGACCGAGAACTGTTGCGTGTCAAATGTGTCGCGTCCATCCGGGAAGATGTCGCGATCGCCCCTTATCGACGGGCAAATACCGCGGCCAAGCCGGTCGCACCCGCGATGGCGTCGAGCCGGGGGCGCATGAAGTTGACCCGCTGCTCGATCTTGGCGCGCCCGAAGATGAGCGTGCGGTCGCGCGACCGCCTGTCGCGGTCCCACGTGGGGCCACCGCGTCCCATGGGCACACCCCGCTTCGCGAACGAGACGATGTAGCTGCTCACGGTTCGCGCCATCGCGCGATCCCGCAGCGTCAGCTTGCCGGCCGCGGCACTGTCGCGATGGGCCGTGTCGAGGTAGTACGCGATTTCGCCAGCGTGCGGCACGCCGAGGGACCAGGCGCTGCGATAGGCGCTCGGGACGAAGTCGAAGTAGGCGCGCCAGGTAGGCGCGTGGCGCGCGTGTCGATGCGCTGTCTGCCGTGCGCTCATCGTGAAGAAGACATCGCGGAGCACCTGGCTCGCGAATTCATCATCGCTGGAAACGCCGGGGTAGAGCGGTCGCAGTGCGCGTCCCCCCGCGCCGAACCGATCGAGGATAGCCTTGGGCTCGACGCCGAATGCCCAGGCCACGCTCGAGTCGGCGCTCGTGGTAGCGACGATGAGCGGCACGCGTGCCTCCTCTCGCGCGGCGAATGTGTCGCTGATCGACTTCGGCAGCATCTCGTCGCCCGCGACCGGCACCGGGCCCAGGCGCGCCTCCTTGTCATCGAGTCCTACGAAGCGCGCTGCGGAAATCGCGCGAAGCTCATCGATGTCCGACGGGATCTCAAGCCCAACAAGGTTGCCGATCCTGGCACCGACGGCCACCGCCTTCTCGCGATTGGCATCGGGCATGAGGTAGCTGCTCAGCGCGACGCCTTTGTGGAACAGCCCGCGCGACAAGGGCGACGCGAAGTGAGCCAGCACGCTCTGCCCGCCCGCCGACTGGCCCATGATGGTCACGTTTTCGGGGTCGCCGCCGAAGCGCCTGATGTTGGCCCGCACCCATTTGAGCGCGGCGACCTGGTCGAGCAGGCCGAAGTTGACAGGCCCGCGCGGGCGCTGCTTTTCGAGCGCTGGATGCGAGAAGAATCCGAGCGCGCCAAGCCGATAGTTGAAGCTGACGAACACGACGCCCTTCTTCGCCATCGGCGTGCCGTCGTAGACCGCCTGGGCCCCGGAGCCGAGGACGAATCCGCCTCCATGAATCCACACGATCACCGGCAGCCGCGCGTCGGCATCGAGCTTCGACGTCCACACATTGAGGTACAGGCAGTCCTCGCTGAACGACAGAGGCGCGACGCCTATCGCCTTCGCCAGTTCAGTGTTCTGGATGCACGCCTGGCCGAACTCGACCGCGCTTCGTGCGCCTTCCCAGGACTCGGCCGGTTGCGGCTCGAGCCAGCGCCGCGCGCCGGTGGGCGGGGCCGCGTAAGGGATGCCCTTGAAGGAGGAGACGCCGGCATCGGTCGCGCCCTGCACGGTGCCCTTGTCGGTGCGCACTGTCGCACCCTGAACGACCGCGCCCGCCGGAGGCACGCCAGCGATCAGCAGCAGCCCTGCCGAGATGAGCGCCATGAAATATCGCATTCTCGAACCCCCGATTGCTTACAAATGACTCAGGCAGTCGGCGATGAAGGCAATGGCTTCATCATATGCACGATGGTGCGGTCGCTCAGTTCTTCCCGACCCTCCAAGACGTAGCCGTTGCGCGCGTACCAATCGATGAGGTGCACGAGCGGCGCTCCCGTATAGAGTCGCATGACGCCAAGACCCAGCTCACGCGCGCGCGCTTCAGCGGCAGCGAGCATGGCGCGACCGAGCCCGGACTTCTGGCGCGTTGTGTCGGTTGCGATGCTCCAGATCAGCATGTCATCGGGGCGCGGCTCCAGAATGAGAACGCCGGCAATGGGCCCGTCCGCCGTCACCCACACCTCGTAGTCGCGGAAGATGTCGCTGTAGTCGGCCATCAGCGGCAGTGGCTCGACGCCGAGCAACTCGCGATTGCACGCATACGCCGCCCTCTGCAGGGCCTCGACGGTCTCCAGGTCGGCGCGCGTGGCCCGCCGCAAAACAAGATCGCCAGCCTTCAGCATCCTGCTTCCCGCTCGTTTGCTCATGCGGACGCGCACCTTGCGCGCCGTCCGACGGCGGCACAATATTGGGCCAAGAACGAAAATCATACCAGAGAGGCCCCCAGAGATGACCGCACTGCACACGCCAGAAGCGGCTGCCTTCAACTACGCCAAGCTCTCCGCCGATCTCGAGCGCCTGCTGCGCCTTCGTTCATTCCCGTTTGCGATGAAGCTCTACGAGCATCGCAGCGAGATGGAGGCGATCCCGCGCATTCGCCGGCCGAAAGCCGTGCACACGCTCGACCAGGTAGTCGCGCAAGCCTCGCGCCTCGGCTGGACCGTCGGCATCACCTCGGACGACCTCGTCGGCGCACAGTGCCGCGCGGTGGTCGGGCTCGGAAACGCGAAGGACCCGAAATGGCAGTCGGGCGCGCACATGGTCAACGTGTGGTTCTCGACGCCCGAGGATGCGCGAGAGCACCAGTCGTCCATGCACTGCGTACCCGACGGCAAGTACGATGCGCTGGCGGTCGGTCCGCTCGCGGCAGGCCGCCTCGATCCGCCGGACATCGTTCTGTTCTACGCGACGCCGGGCGCGATGATGTACTTCATCAATGGCCTGCAGTGGGCGGGCTACAAGAAGTTCGACTGGGGCGTCGTCGGCGAGAGCGCGTGCGCCGATAGCTGGGGCCGCGCGCTGACGAAGCGCGAACCGTCATTGTCGATCCCCTGCTTCGCCGAGCGGCGCTATGGCGGCGTGCTCGACGACGAAATGCTGATGGCTCTGCCCCCGGACCAGCTTGCAAAAGCGATCACCGGCATGGAAGCGCTTGCAAAGAACGGCTTCCGCTATCCGTTCCCGCAATACGGAATCCAGAACGACGTCCGCGACGGCATGGCACGCAGTTATCCGGACCGAAAGAAGTAGCGCGGAAGTTCGGCACACCAACATCTCGCCGCGTGGCTGTGGCCGTGCTGCACCGGCTGGCGGCGAATGGCCGCTATGCAGGCAAATTCCCAACTTCGCCATGATACGCAAGGCGGATCAGAGTAGTGTCGCGCCGCAAAGAAGGAACGCAAGGAGCCCGGCGGAATGCTCGCGCGGAAGACAGCCCCCGCACTCGGCACGATACTCAGCCTGATCCTCGGATGGTCGAGCCCGGCGCTTTCCGGTCCGGCGCTCCTGTTCGATGCCGCGAACGGCAGGGTGCTTTATGCCGAAGAGCAGGACCAGCCCTGGCATCCGGCCTCGCTCACGAAGATCATGACGGCGTACATGGTCTTCGAGGCGCTCAAGACGAACAAGATCACGCTGGAGCAAAAGATTCCGGTCAGCGCGAACGCACACGCGCAGCCACCGAGCAAGCTCGGCCTGCCGGTCGGCGCCGAGATCACGGTCAACCTGGCGCTGAAGGCGTTGATCATCAAGTCGGCCAACGATGCCGCGGTGATGCTGGCCGAGGCGATCGGCGGCACCGAGGAAGCGTTCATGCTGAGGATGAACGCGACCGCCCGACAGCTCGGCATGACGCAGTCGCGGTTCGTCAATCCCCATGGCCTGCCGGCACCAGAGCAAGTGACGACCGCGCGCGATCTGTCGAAGCTGACCCAGGCGGTCATCCGTGACTTTCCGGAGTACGGGCCGCTATGGGCGATGGCAGACATGCAGGTCGGACGACGGCGACTGCGCACCCACAACGGTCTGCTGCGCACATACGACGGTGCCGATGGTTTCAAGACCGGGTTCATCTGCGATGCCGGTTTCAACGTCGTCGCGACGGCGACGCGCGACAACCGACGTCTCGTTGCCGTGGTGCTTGGTGAATTCACATCGCGCGATCGCAGCCTGCGTGCGGCGAGCCTGCTCGAGCACGGCTTCAAGAACTATGGCTGGAAGGAACTCTTCTCGACCACGACGGTCGACTCGCTTCCTGTGAGCGCCGACGTCACGGCGGTGCACAGCATCCGCCAGCACGTCGCGTCGTGGGCCTGCAATCCGCGGCGCAACGCCAGTGCCTCGCGCGCCAAGCAGAAGCGGCTCAGGGCGCGCGCGACCGCGAAGACCAAGACGAAGCCGGCAGCCAATGCCAAGTCGAGCGCGGCGACAACCCCGGCCACGCCGTCACCGGCGCAGAGCGCAGCGGGCCGGCCGGCGAGCGTCGCAAAGACCGAGTAAAATCCCGGTGCACTTCTTTCAGACCAGTAGATCCAGCTTGTTGCCACGATACTGGCAGCCGGCCGGCGGCGGATCGAACTCGTCGTTGCGCCGCACGGGCGGCTCGGCTGCACGTTGACGCGGCGTGCGGCTCTGCTCGGTCGCCCCGGACGGTGGCGACGCCGGTTTCTGACTCTCGTTGCTCCACGACTCGCGCTCCGCAGGCGCCCTGGTCTGGGCGAACGCCGGCGACGCCGCCAAGACCAGAATAAGCAAGCCCGTCGCCGCGCGCAGGTAGCTGACCGATGGCGCGGCCGATCGTCTGGACATGGGCTCCTGCTCCCGTTCGATTCGTGATCACGATGGCGCAGCCGCTTCGCCGAGACGCGGCAGGGTATTTTGGCGGCGGAACACGTTAACTCACATACGATCACGTGTGCGACATCGAAGCGCGCAATTCCGACAGGCGCGTATCCTGTGCGACATCGGACTGCAACAGGCGCAAGCCTGCCATGCAAGCTCAACTTCAGCGCGCAACAACTGGAATTTTAATACCATTCGGCGAGATCCGCCCGCCGCATCCGAGGAAATGGCCAGACTTCCAGCCATCTCAGACGACGCTCACGGCTTGTCCATCACGTGAGTATCACTGGCTGAATGCAGCTCCGGAACCGGCGGCTTCCAGAGCGCCGCGACGACTACGATACCCGCCAGCAGCGTCAGGGCAGCCGCAACCAGCACGTCACGCGGCGTGCCGCGCAATCCTCGCCGGTAAACCTGCGAAATTCGGGAGATATATGTCATGTCCGTGTGCCCGCTTAACCTTCGCCAAAATACGTGCGGGAACGACTTCGACGCCAGGGCACCATTGGCCGCGCGACAGAACATCTCATTGCCCTTCACATATAGCCCGAGGCATTGAGGACCGCGCCGCAATGTCGTGTTTCTGTGACGCGCGAGTAATCGCGAAGTTGCCAGACGACATCACCGAGGCAGGATGGCCACAGGGCGAGAAAGCGCCGCGGCCAATTGTTCCAAACCCTTAAATTGGAACATTCACCCCCTACATCGGTTCAATAGCAAAACGATCGCTCGGCCAATTCGCCTCCGGCGCTGAAAAGCCCTCCCATTCCAACGAGATACGGGACGAAAATCCGGATGCCGACGATCATTGCTGCCGGAAACGACGGCCATTCCGGCCGGCTGGCGACGAGCCATTAACGAAACGGGCAACGGCGGCCCGTGAAGTCCCAAAAGAGTTGTAGAATGTCAAAAGTTGGGGTAGCAGACCCAAATCATCTGAGACAATCAAAGAGTTCCAGCAAAGTGTCGAGTACGCGTTTGAAGTGTCATGCGTTCGTGGATTTCGATGGGACAATCGTCCCGCGGGATGCCACGGACTTCCTGTTCGAACGCTTTGCCGATCCGTCCTGGCGGGACGTCGAAGCGGATTGGCAGACCGGAAAAATCGGCTCTCGCGAATGCCTAACGCGCCAGGTCGCGCTTATTCGCGCGGAACCTGATGCGTTGCTTTCTGCGATTGGTGAACTCAGTGCCGATCCCGGATTCCCGCGATTTGTCAGGGAATGCGCAAATGCCTGCATCGATGTCACGGTAGTTTCCGACGGCTTCGATTACGTAATTGAAAACGTGCTGAGAAATGCGGGCGTCGATATCCCGTTCAAGGCCAATCACCTCGAGTACATCGGCGACAAGCGGTGGCGGGTCACTTTCCCCCACGCGCGCGATTCGTGCGCGGCGTTGGCAGGCAACTGCAAATGCTCATTCACGGAGCACCTTCCGACAACAATGAAGATCGTCGTCGGCGACGGGCGTTCTGACTTCTGCGTCGCCCAGCGCGCCGACCTCGTGTTCGCGAAGGCATCACTCCTCGATCTCTGCCGCGACACTTCGATGGTCCATTTTCCGTTCGATAACTTCCACGAGGTCACGGAAAAGCTCGGCTCGTGGCTGAACAGTTCGGCGCCGAAACGCGGCGGCGAGCCTACTCATCTCTCCTCGATCCACGGCCGCTAGAGCCAGTCATCGTGTGGGCGGGGGCAATAACAAGAATGGTACGTGCTTATGAGCAATGATCGTGGTGTGTTTCATCATGGGGGGAGCACGGGTTTCCTCCTTATCCATGGCCTCAGTGGAACGCCGGTCGAACTGCGCTACATCGCCAACGGATTGGCGCGCGCCGGTCATACCGTGTCGTGCCCCCAGCTCGCGGGGCATTGCGGTAGCGTGGAAGACCTGCGCGACAGTCACTGGCAGGATTGGTATGGCAGCGTCGACAAGGCCCTGACCGAGCTCAAGCAGCACTGCGACAAGATCATCGTCGGCGGCCTGTCGATGGGTGCCGTGATGTCGCTGTACGTCGCATCCCAGCACCCGAAGGACGTGGACGGCATCGTCCTATACTCGCCGACGCTCTGGCTCGATGGCTGGGCGGTGCCGTGGTACGCGCGCTTCTTCGATACCGTCTTCCAGAAGTCGGTCGCCAATCGCATCCAGTTTTCCGAATGCGCACCGTACGGAATCAAGGACACCCGCCTGAGGGCGATCATCATTGATTCCTTGCACAGCGGCGATCCTTCCAAAGCGGGCTTCCTCAGCATTCCCGGCGGCCCGATGCTGGAGCTGCGCTGGCTGGTTAATGAGGTGAAACGCAAGGTCACGATGATCCGGCAGCCGGCGCTGATCGTTCATCCGCGTGACGATGACCGCGCGAGCCTGCGCAACGCCCTGTATCTGGAGAAGAAACTGGCCGGCCGGGTAGACACTCTCGTGCTCGATGACAGCTACCACGTCATCACTCTCGACCATCAACGCGATCTCGTTCTGGAACGGACCAAGTCGTTCGCGAATTCAGTTTTTGAAAGCCTCGATACACGGGAGACTCACCTGTCGCGCGCGGTGGCCTGATGACAAATCTAGCAAGATATTAACTATGCTCCGCCGCTGCGGCTTGTTTCGGGAAGCTCAAACAATCACTGTCCAAAGCTCAATATCCTCCCGTTCAACCCCCATCGGACAAAAGCACCGGATTTGATTATGCAAGATCTCTCCCCGGCCATTGCCAAAACTTCCGCCCGACCGAGGCTGAGTGAAGCTGAGCTCCTGAAGCTCGAGAACATCTATTGCTCTCACGGCGATACTGTTCATTACACCAATCCGCCGAAGATCTTCGACCGCTGCGACGGCTCATTCATGTTCGACGAGCAGGGCCGCGAGTTCCTCGATCTTCAGATGTGGTACTCAGCGGTTAATTTCGGCTACCGCAATCAGCGTCTGAACGACGCCGCTCACCGGCAGCTCGAGCGGCTGCCGCAGGTGGCCTCGCAGTATCTCCACCGCGAGAAGATCGAACTCGCGACGCTTCTTGCCCAGGATGCCGAGAAGAAATTCGGCTCCAAGGGCCGCGTCCATTTCAATGTGGGCGGTGCCCAGGCGATCGAGGACAGCCTCAAGCTCGTGCGCAACTTCAAGGGCGGCAAGAGCCTGATGTTCGCGTTCGAGGGCGGTTATCACGGCCGCACGCTCGCCGCCTCGGCAATCACGTCATCGTACCGCTATCGTCGTCGCTACGGCCACTTCGGTGACCGCGCGCAGTTCATTCCGTTCCCGTATCACTTCCGCGGCCCGAAGGGCATGACGAAGGAGGAGTACGGCGAGATCTGCGTGAAGAATTTCGCGCGCCTGTTCGAGAGCGAATATAATGGCGTCTGGGATCCGAAGGTGGGCGAGGCGGAATACGCCGCGTTCTACGTCGAGCCGATCCAGGGCACCGGCGGCTATGTCATTCCGCCGCCGAACTTCTTCAAGGGCCTGAAGAAGGTTCTCGACGACCACGGCATCCTGCTCGTCGCCGACGAGATCCAGATGGGCATCTATCGGACCGGTAAGCTCTGGTCGATCGAGCACTTCGGCGTGAAGCCCGACATCATCGTTTTCGGCAAGGCAATCACCAACGGCCTCAACCCGCTCGCAGGTCTGTGGGCGCGCGAGGAGATGATCAATCCGACCGTCTTCCCGCCGGGCTCGACCCATTCTACGTTCAATGCCAATCCGATGGGCACCGCGGTCGCGCTCGAAGCCATGCAGATGCTGGCCGAGGCCGATTACGAGACGATGGTCGCCGAGAAGGGCGCCTATTTCCTCGAAGGGCTCCGCGACCTCCAGAAACGCCACAAGATCATCGGCGACGTCGACGGCCTCGGCCTCGCGTTGCGCGCCGAGATCTGCGAGCCACACGACAGTTTCACGCCCTCGAAGCGCCTGGTCGACCTCATGGTCGACGAGGGCCTCAAGGGCGATCTCGAAGTCGACGGGCGCAAGTACGGCCTCGTTCTCGATATCGGCGGTTGGTACAAGAACGTCATCACGCTTGCGCCCAGCCTCCATATCTCCAAGAGCGAGATCGATCTTGCCATCCGGCTGCTCGATGCCGTCATGACGCGCGTTACACGACTGTAGCCTCGTTGGAGCCGGCGGCGCATCGCGTCTCCGGTTCGATCGGGGGGTGAACCGAGGTTGAGTTGAGTATGTCTCTGGCGTCGCCACTGATACCGCTGTTTGCCGCGACCATCGCTTGCGATGTCGCGGGGCAGCTGTGTTTCAAGATCGGCGCCGGGCGGCTTCCCGCGCACGACGGTCCGCAGCGGAGCGGCTTCCTGCGTGGACTGCTGCGCGACGGCTGGCTGCTGGCCGGCATCGCCGCGTACGTCGCTCAGCTCATCCTGTGGGTCCAGATCCTCTCCATGCTGCCGCTGTCGGCAGCATTCCCGATCGCCAGCCTCACCTTCCTCGTGGTGGCGCTGGCATGCCGCGTTTTCCTCTCCGAGCGTCTCGACGCCGGCCAGTTCGCAGGCGTCGCGATGGTGATGGCCGGGGTGGCCATCGTCGCCGGGGCGGCATAGCATTCAATAAGAAAGGACATGAGCCCCCTCATGCAGACTTCTGATAACAGCAACAAGATGGTCATCGCGGAGCGGTTCGTCTACGACCAGCCGGGCTTCGGCGAGAACGGCCGCATAGGGTTCCTGCTGATCCACGGCCTCGGCGGCACGCCGGTCGAGCTGCGCTTCGTCGCGCAGGGTCTGACGCGGGCTGGCTTCACCGTTTACTGCCCGCTGCTCGAGGGGCATGGCGGCACCGAGGCCGAACTCAACGCGACGAGCTGGCAGGACTGGTACGAGACCGTCTGCGCGGCTCACGACGAACTCAGCCAGCGTTGCGACATGGTCGTCGTTGGCGGGCTGTCGTCGGGTGCGCTGCTAGCGCTTAATCTGGCCGCCGATCGGCCTAAGCAGGTACACGCGTCGCTGCTGTTCTCGCCGACGCTGTGGCCTAACGGCTGGGCCATTCCGAAGACGTTCCACCTGTTCAAGCTGGTGCGTCACAAGTGGTTCGCCAACCTCCTGAACTTCAGCGAGGTCGCGCCCTACGGCATCAAGGACGAGCGGATCCGCCGCTTCGTGCTGGACTCGCTGCAGAGCGAAGGCCGCCCGCTCAAGGACATCTTCGGCCGCCGCGGTGGCGTGCTGTGGGAGTTCAAGGCGCTGCGCAACGCAGTGCTGAAGAAGCTCGGGACCGTGCGGCAGCCGGCGATGGTGTTTCATCCCCGTCATGACGACCAGTCGGACATCTCGAACACGATGCAGCTCCAGCGCAAGCTCGGCGGACTCGTCGACGTCGTGGTGCTCGACGACAGCTACCACATGGTGACGCTGGACCGGCAGCGCTCGCTCGTTGTCGATCGCTCGGTCGAGTACGGGACGTGGCTCATGACGCAGCTCAAGCCGCGCACCGAAGCGGTTCCTGCCGTCAACACGGCCGCTGCAGCGGAATGACGGACTTCTCGCCCGCCGATCGCCGTCTCGATGCAGCGGTTGCGGGCGCGATCTCCTCGGGCGTGGCTGCGCCACGCTCGACGCTCAGGCGCGACGTCGCCTTGTGGACGCTGTTCCTGGCGCTCGATACCAGCACCCAGATCGCCTTCAAGGCTGGCGGTAGCGCGCTTGCGGGAATCGACTTCGGACCCGCATGGTTCGAACGTTTTATCGCCACGCCGGCAATCTGGGTGGGCATTGCGGGCTATATCCTGGCGTTCGTGTTGTGGATCGCCATCCTCCAAGGCAGCGAGCTCACCCGCGCCTTCACGCTTCAAGGCGTGACCTTTGTGACCGTGCCGATCGGCGGCTGGCTCTTCTTCGGCGAGCACATCTCGCTCGAGCGCGCCCTCGGTATCGCGCTGATCATCGCCGGCGTGACCCTGATCAGTCGCCGGCGCGGCGTCACCTGATCCCAGCGCGCCTCACTTCAGACACGCCTCGAAGTCTCTCGCCATCGCCTTCAGCAGCACCTCGTAGTGCGCGGGCCCGGCCGGGATCGCCGCGCCATTCGGATCGAGCGTGCCGCGGCGCGCGTTCGTCCCCTCGGTGATCGAGACGACGAGCTTCGGCTCGAACTGCGGCTCGGCGAACACGCAAACCGCCTTGAGGTCGGCGATCTTGCGCCTTAGCGCGGTCAGCCGCTTGGCGCTCGGCGCAACCTCCGGACTGACGGTGACCGAGCCGGCAGCATCCAGCCCGAAACGCTCCTCGAAATACTGGTAGGCGTCGTGGAACACGATGAAGGCGCTGTCGCCGAACGGCTTCATCCGTGCCGCAATCTCGTCGCCAAGAGCCACCATGCGCTGTTCGAAGTCCGCGGCATTGGCCTTGAAGCGATCCGCGCCCTGCGGGTGTGCTTTGGCGAGGACGTCGGCCATGTGGGTGGCGATGCGCGCCGCGTTGGCCGGATCGAGCCAGATGTGGCTGTCGGTGGCGTTCTTGCCGTCCGCGTGCTCGTGACCATGCCCGTGGCCGCGCTTACCCTTGTTGTCGGAATAGCTGTGTGTCTCGAAGGTGCCGCCGCTGCGCATCTTGTAGAGCACGAGGCCCGGTGCCTTCTCCAGCTCAACCACCTGCACCGTTTTGGGCAGCGAGCGTGCGACCTTGCTCATGAACGGCTCCAGCCCGTCGGAGACGCGGAACACCACATTGGCCGCGTTCAGCACGCGCGTATCGGAGGGCTTGAGGCTGTAGGTGTGGGGTGATGCCATGCCGTCGATCAGTAGGTGCGGCTCCGCGACGCCATCCATGACCGCGGCCGCAATGGAGTGGATCGGCTTGATCGTCGCGACGACTTTCAGCTCGGCCGCGCGGGCGGGTGCGTTTGCCAGCACGACCAGCACCGAAGCCCCCGCAAACAACCTCACCCACGCCCAAACCCGCCGCATCCGCACCACTCCTCTTAATCTTTCATCGCCTATAATATGTTATAATATTGCTTGTCCAGCGATCATTGGGCCCGCGAATGATGGGTACCGCTTTCTGCCGAGGCCGTCGCGGCGGCAACCGCGTCAACCGCCACGAGCTTGACGCAAACCCGGCGCTACAGTTATTTGCTTATCGTTCGTGGTGATTTGGCCGGCCGGCTTGCAGCCACGTTAAACAACTCGCTAAAGAGGCCGCGCGCATCCGGAATCGGTTGAGCACGGCAGGTATCGCCGGCCCCTGTTCCGGATTTTTGTGTCGGCTGCCATGGCCGGCCGCGCGGAGACGAGCATGGTGAGCGTTACAATCGAGCCGAGCGCGGGCCGCACGTCCGCCCCCGCGCCAACGCCATCCCCAGAGATCCTGAAGCGGACCGCCCTCGAGGAGGCGATGTCGCCGACCAGCCCGTCGGTGACCTTCCCCGCGTCCGAGCCGCTGCTGCTCGACTGCGGCAAGGTGCTCGGGCCATTCACCGTCGCCTATGAGACCGCCGGCACCCTCAACGCTGACAAGTCCAACGCGATCCTGCTGTGCCACGCGCTGACGATGGATCAGTACTTCTTCCGCAACAGCCCCGTGACGGGGAAACCCGGCTGGTGGCTCGACATGATCGGCCCCGGCAAACCGATCGACACCGACCGCTTCTTCGTCATCTGCCCGAACATCCTCGGCGGATGCATGGGCTCGACCGGCCCGGTCTCGATCAACCCCGCGACCGGCACGCACTACGGCCTAGACTTCCCCGTGATCACGATCCGCGACATGGTGCGCGCCCAGGGGCGGCTGATCGACCATCTCGGCATCGAAAAGCTGTTCGCCGTGATCGGCGGCTCGATGGGCGGCATGCAGGTGCTGGAGTGGGCCGCCTACTTCGGCGATCGCCTGCACTGCGCGATCCCGATCGCGACCGCCGCATGGCATTCGGCACAGAACATCGCCTTCCACGAGGTCGGCCGTCAGGCTGTCATGGCCGATCCCGAATGGATGGATGGCCGCTATCTTTTCAATGAGCGGGTGCCGCGCCGTGGCCTCGCCGTCGCGCGCATGGCCGCGCACATCACGTATCTTTCCGAAGCAGCGCTGCATGCCAAGTTCGGCCGCAACCTGCAGGACCGCGACTTCCGCACGTTCTCCTTCAACGCAGACTTCCAGGTCGAAAGCTACCTGCGCCACCAGGGCTCGACGTTCGTCGATCGCTTCGATGCCAACAGCTATCTCTACATCACGCGCGCGATGGACTACTTCGATCTCGCGGCCGAGTTCGACGGCGTGCTCGCCAACGCTTTCCGCGGCACCAGAACGCGCTTCTGCGTCGTCTCCTTCACGAGCGACTGGCTCTACCCCACGCACGAGAGCCGCAAGATCGTGCAGGCGCTCAACGCGGTCGCGGCCAACGTGAGCTTCGTCGAGATCGAGAGCGACAAGGGCCACGACGCCTTCCTGCTCGAGGAGCCCGTCTTCTTCCAGACGGTCGCCGGGTTCATCAACTCGGCAGCGTCACGGCTCGGCATCGGCGCCGCGAGGAGCTCCACCTGATGCTTGCGCGCAATGAAATCGGGGGTCAGGCCGCACCGCGCGTCGATCACCTGCTGATCGCCGATCTCGTCCGCTCCGGCGCCCGCGTGCTCGACGTCGGCTGCGGCGACGGCGCGCTGCTGCAGCTCCTGGCCGAGCGCAAGGATGTGGACGCGCGCGGCGTCGAGATCTCGCGTGACCGCGTGAATGCGTGCGTGGCGCGCGGCCTCTCGGTGGTCCAGGGCGACGCCGACCAGGACCTCGACGCCTATCCCGATGATGCCTTCGACTACGCGATCCTGTCGCTCACCATTCAGGCGACACGCAATCCGAAGAAGGTGCTCGCCAATCTCCTCCGCATCGGCCGCCGCGCGATCGTCTCGTTCCCCAACTTCGGCCACTGGAAGGTGCGTACGAGGCTGCTCATGACCGGTCGCATGCCGGTCACCGAGCACCTGCCTGATACCTGGTACGACACGCCGAACGCGCACCTCTGCACGATCAAGGACTTCGCCGACCTGTGCCGGCTCGTCGATGCCAAGGTCGAGCGCGCGGTCGCGTTCAATGCCTCGGGCCATCAGCTCGGCACGTGGGTCCGTCTCCCGTTGACCATTCACAACCTGCTCGGCGAGAAGGCGGTGTTCCTGCTCAAGCGGAACCCGCCGGGCGCGAAATAGCGCCCGCGTCGGCCGCCAATCCTACCGACCGGTAAACCGATCCGCAGCTCGCAGCGGAAGACTCATCGAGCATTAACGAATACCCCGCATCCAGGCGGTCCATCGCACCCGGCCGCACGATTTTTCGGGTAAACGCCTTGACAACGGGCGCCGCTGCGGAGATACCAGCGACGGCCGCTGGCACTCCCGATTAATGAGTGCTAACAGTCGCCCGCCGCACCCCGCGGCTCTGCAAAAACATCAGCAATTCCAACGGAGCACGCCCTCCATGAAGTTCCGCCCCCTCCACGACCGCGTGGTCGTCCGCCGCACCGACAGCGAGACCAAAACCGCCGGTGGCATCATCATTCCCGACACTGCCGCCGAGAAACCCCAGCAGGGCGAAGTCATCGCCGTCGGCCCGGGCGCCCGCGACGAGAGCGGCAAGCTCGTCCCCCTCGACGTCAAGAAGGGCGACAAGGTGCTGTTCGGCAAGTGGTCGGGCACCGAGGTCAAGATCGACGGCAAAGAGCTGCTGATCATGAAGGAGAGCGACATCATGGGCGTGCTCGACAAGTAAGTCGGCCCCCACGTCGCGACCCCGAGACGAACATTCACCCCATTCCTTACGAGGAAACCCGTACATGGCAGCCAAAGACGTCAAGTTTTCCGCCGATGCCCGCGAGCGCATGATGCGCGGCGTCGACATCCTCGCCAACGCCGTGAAGGTGACGCTCGGTCCGAAGGGCCGCAACGTCATCATCGACAAGTCGTTCGGCGCCCCGCGCACGACCAAGGACGGCGTCACCGTCGCCAAGGAGATCGAGCTCGAGGACAAGTTCGAGAACATGGGCGCCCAGATGGTGCGCGAAGTGGCCTCGAAGACCAACGACGTCGCCGGTGACGGCACCACGACGGCGACCGTGCTCACGCAGGCGATCGTCCGCGAGGGCCTGAAGTCGGTTGCGGCCGGCATGAACCCGATGGATCTGAAGCGCGGCATCGACAAGGCCGTCGTCCAGGTCGTCGAGGAGATCAAGAAGCGCTCGAAGAAGGTCAAGAACTCCGACGAGATCGCCCAGGTCGGCACCATCTCGGCGAACGGCGAGAGCGCGATCGGCAAGATGATCGCCGAGGCGATGCAGAAGGTCGGCAACGAGGGCGTGATCACCGTCGAGGAGGCGAAGAGCCTCGAGACCGAGCTCAACGTCGTCGAAGGCATGCAGTTCGATCGCGGCTACCTGTCGCCGTACTTCATCACCAACGCCGAGAAGATGATCGCCGAGCTCGACGATCCCTATATCCTGATCCACGAGAAGAAGCTGTCGGGCCTGCAGCCGATGCTGCCGCTGCTCGAGGCCGTCGTCCAGACCGGCAAGCCGCTCCTGATCATCGCGGAAGAGGTCGAAGGTGAGGCGCTCGCGACGCTGGTGGTCAACAAGCTGCGTGGTGGTCTCAAGATTGCCGCCGTGAAGGCGCCGGGCTTCGGCGATCGCCGCAAGGCGATGCTCGAGGACATCGCCGTCCTCACCAACGGCCAGGTGATCTCGGAAGACCTCGGCATCAAGCTCGAGACCGTGTCTCTTGACATGCTCGGCCGCGCCAAGCGCGTGTCGATCGACAAGGAGAACACCACGATCGTCGACGGCTCGGGCAAGAAGAAGGACATCGAAGCCCGCGTCAACCAGATCAAGGCGCAGATCGAGGAGACCACCTCGGACTACGACCGTGAGAAGCTGCAGGAGCGTCTGGCGAAGCTCGCTGGCGGCGTTGCGGTGATCAAGGTCGGCGGCGCCACCGAGGTCGAGGTGAAGGAGCGCAAGGACCGCGTCGACGACGCGCTCAATGCGACCCGCGCCGCGGTCGAGGAAGGCATCGTGGCGGGCGGCGGCGTTGCGCTGCTGAAGGCGACCCAGACGATCACCGTCAAGGGTGACAACGAGGACCAGGAGGCGGGCATCCAGATCGTTCGCCGCGCGCTGCAGGCTCCGATCCGTCAGATCGCCGAGAACGCTGGCGTCGAGGGTTCGATCGTCGTCGGCAAGGTGCTCGAGGCCCGCGGCCAGACGTTCGGCTACGACGCCCAGGGCGACGAGTATGGCGACATGATCGAGAAGGGCATCATCGACCCGGCGAAGGTCGTGCGCACCGCGCTGCAGGACGCCGCCTCGATCGCCTCGCTGCTGATCACGACGGAAGCCGGCGTCGCCGAGGCGCCGAAGAAGGACAGCCACGCCGGCCATGACCACGGCGGCATGGGTGGCATGGGCGGGATGGGCATGTAAGCTCGCCGCCCAGGCGATTGCGAAAATGGAGGCCGCTCAGGGAAACTTGGGCGGCTTCTTTTTTTGCGCGGACGCCAACGCCTTCGGCTACTGGCGCCGCGGCCGCTGCCGCGGCGCGTGTAGGCGAAGCCGTACGCGTTCGCGGCAAACAAATCTAAGCCAATCTCAACATCACCACGCCCGCGAGTACTAGCGCGCCGGCTGCGATGCGCAGCTTGAGCAGCGGCTCGCCGAGCAGGACGACGCCGATCAGCGCTGCGAACAGGACGCTCGTCTCCCGCATGGCGCCGACGATCGCGATCGGCGCTTTCGTCATCGCCCACAACGCGATTCCATAGGCGCCAATCTGCATGCAGCCGCCAGCCAACAGTTGCAGCCCCGAGCTCCGAAACGCCGTCGCGAGGCTGCCGCCCCATCGCCAAAAGCCGTAGGCCGCGAGCACGGACGCACTGGTGACGAAGCTCCATGCGACGTACGAGCCGACGTTGCTGACGCTGCGCGCGCCGAGTCCATCGATGATCGTATAGGCACCGATTGTCAGCGCCGTCAGCAGCGCGAAGCCGACGGCGCGCACCTCGATGTGGGTCGACACACGGCCGCCCTTCAGCGACAGGGCCAGCACCCCGGCAGCGAGCATCACCACGCCGAGCCAGCCGACCATCCCGATCGGCTCGCCGATGACCGACATCCCCATGGCCGTCAGCAAAGGCGCGCTGCCGCGCGCGAGCGGGTAGACTTGGCCCAGATCTCCAGTCTCGTAGGCTGCGCCCAGCGCCTGGAAGTAGACGAGGTGGATCATCGCCGACGCGGCGATGTAGAGCCACGCCACCGGCTCGGGGAACGGCACGAAAAGGCAGAGCGGCGCAGCCACGAGGCCGCCAGCGATGCCGAGCAGCGTGCTCGCGATGCGCGGCTCGACCCGCAGTTTCAGGAGCGCGTTCCAGCCGGCATGCAGTGCCGCGGCCACCAGCACGACCGCGAAAACAGAAGTGTCCATGGATTGCATCTGCCCGGAGCCGGCCGGCTCCGCTCCTCGGCCCCGCGCGGCCACGCCGTGAATCGGCCCGTACCTATTGTGACAGCTCACCCCACTGGAACCAAGGCACATTCGGACGATCCGGCAATCCGGACCCGAGCCCACCGCCGATCACGAAATGGTTAGGCCACGCGCGTTCTTTGGTCGCGTTATAAACGGTTGCTCCGCGTCCCCCGGGGGTGCGGACCAATTTGGCAGGGAGCCTCAGATGACGAGATTGAAGCTGCTGGGCGGCGCCGCCGTCCTGGCGGGGTTTGCGTTGACACTGAGCGGCATCAGCATTGCCCAGGATCTGATCGGCGAGCGAAAGGCGGCGATGAGATTCAAGAGCAGCAATGCCAAAGTCGGATCGGACATGACGCGAGGCACAATACCGTTCGACGCCGCCAAGGCGGCCGAGGCAATGGGCAACATAGCGACGACCGCGACGAACCTCCCGAAGCTGTTTCCTGCCGGCAGCACCGCGGGCGAGACGAGAGCCAGCCCGAAGCTCTGGGAGGATCTCTCGGGTTTCCAGGCCACAGCCGCCAAGATGGCCGCCGATGCCACGGCGGCGCAGAAAGCAGCAGCCTCCGGCGCTGACGCATTCAAAGCCGCGTTCGGCAACGTCGTCCAGAACTGCGATAGCTGCCACGAGGCCTACCGCACGCCGCGGCGGTAAGGCTCCTCACGCATCGCTGTTGCGACCGATCAGGACCGCGTGGTTGTCCCACGCCCACGGCGTCCACGCGGCATCGCCGTCAGCGGAGGCCGACGTGGCTGCGACCACGCCGAGACCGGTCGTCGTCAGAAAGCCTGCCGCATCCGGCGTCGGCGCCACGCCGGACACGTCGTCCAACCGCCGCATGTGCCGCACCCTCCCGGTCGCCACATCGACGATCACGGCAAGCGCGCCGCGTGAGCTCGTCACCGCAACAAGCTCGCCGGCACCGTCGCACGCGATCGAGCTGACATAGCCCGCGAGCGCCGCCTCCACCTCTTCCGGCAGAGCGACCGTAGCGAGCGCGCTCTGGCGCCGATGACGATAAATCAGCGGCCGCGCGCCGTCGCTGCTGCTGGTGAGCTGCGCTCCGATGATGACCGTGCCGTCGCGTGCGACATCGAGATGGCGCAGCGATAGCGCGCCGACGCGGCCGAGGTCGTGATGCTCCAATAGCGCGCCTGTGCGCACGTCGATGTAGGCGAGCGTCGTCTCTATCGCATCGGGATTGAGGATGCGCCGGCCGCGGCCGATATCGGGATGCTCGATCAGGCCACCATTGGCGACAACGAGCACGCGTCCTTGATCCTGCAGCGCGAGATCGTGCGGGCCGACACCGCCGGATCCGAATTCGCCGACGCGGCGATAACCGGCGTCGACATCGTAGATCCCGATGATACCGCGCGCGCCCTCGAAATCGTTCTCGGTGGCATAGAGCAGGCGGCCGTCGCCCGAAAAAACGCCGTGGCCGTAGAAGTGGCGATCGGCCGGTGTCGTGAACGCGACTGGGGCGCGGGACTTGTCCGCGGTGAAGGCAATCGCGAAATTTCCGGGTCGCCGCGCGAAGACGACGCAGTCGCCGCTCGCCGACGACACCGTGATGTCGTGCCCGCGCCCGGGCAGCACCACGGCGTTTACGTCGCGGCCATCGGCGGTGAATATCGCTGCCGAGTATCGACCGTCGGCGCCCTTGCGCGCAGCAGCGTAGAGCGCCCGCGCCTCGCCGGCCGACACGGGCAGCGCCGCGGAGGCCGCAGCGACACTCGCCGCGGCGCCGAGGATCAGGGTTCGCCGATCAATCGCCATCGCTCGCATTGAACCCCATGGACAGACCCGCCGTCAGCCCGAGCAGAGCTGTGAGCTGCTGGCGCGCGTTTTTTAGCGGGAAGCCCATCGCCACAAACGGCTGCATCATCGCACTGGCATCGAACGGCTTGCCAGTCCGCCGTATCCGCTGCATTTCCCTGCGCGCCGTCTCGATCTCGCTCGCGACGAGCTTCGCGTTGAGCGGCACCGTCACGCCCGGATGCGATTTGGAAGTGGCGACAATCGCGGTGTGTACGCCGCCCGTCTCGTAGAGATGCTGCAGGCCATCGAGTCCGGCCTGCATGAAGCGCAGTGTGCGCTGGCTGCGTGCCAGTACCGGCGTGAGCCGTCGCCTCGTCGGCCCGAAGCCGAGCGGCCCCGCGATCCATTCGTCGCGCACGCGCTCGAGGCCATTGTCGAGTGACTTGGCGAGTTGCAGCGTCGTCTCGGATGGCTTGAGGAAGTGGGGGCCGGCGCCCGGATTGAGCCAGTGGCGGATGTACAGGTCCGGGTCACTCCACTCCCTGTGTATCGTCGCTGCGATGTTCGCCATGTTGGTCGCGATCGCCTTGGCGTAAGCGCAGCGAAAGGCGCGATCCTCGGCCGCCGGCGGTTTCGCGCCCGGCGCATCGAACAGCGCCACCTCGAGCGCGCCGAGGCCCTGGATCGCGATGCGCTTCGACGCGAGCTTTTCGGGATCGGTCGCGTCGGCGTCGCGCGTCCGCAGCGTCTGCTCGATTTGCCGCGCCCCGAGCCCACGCCGGTCCGGCCAGAAGAATAGGCGCTCCAGCCGATTCTCCGCCGTGACGGGACCGAAACGAATGTGCTCGATGCCACCCCAGGCCGTGACCAGTCCGTCGAACGCGCGATCGACCGAGCGGCGCCGCTCCGACGTCTGACGCGCGCAGTAGCCATCGAGCGATTTCGCGAGTGTGCGCCCTGCTTCGGTCAGTGCCGCATAGCCCGGCCGGATATGCTTCTCCAGCGCGTCGCGCGCTAGGCCCGCGTGGTCGAAGCCAGTCGCGGGCGGCTCGGAGCCGGACGACTGCGCACGCGCGCCGACGCCCGCCATCGTCACCGTAACGACGAGAGCGGCGACACCGCGACCGACCCATTCGAGTGCGCGCATCGGTCGATCCTCAGAGCGAATTGACGAACGCGATGAGCCGCCGGCGGTCTTCAGGCGGCAGTCGCGCGAACGCATCGCGGGCGCGCTGTGCCTCGCCGCTGTGCCAGAGGATTGCCTCGGTCACGCTACGCGCCCGGCCATCGTGGAGAAAAAACGTGTGACCGTTCACCGTCTCGGTCAAGCCGATCCCCCAGAGCGGCGCCGTACGCCACTCGCGACCGTCCGCGCGTGCCTCGGGACGGCCATCGGCGAGCCCGTCGCCCATGTCGTGCAGCAGGAAGTCGGAGTAGGGCCAGATCCTCTGTCGACGCAGATGCGGATCGGGGCTCTCGTCGCCGGTCGTGAAACTCGGCGTGTGGCACGAAGCGCAGCCGGTCGCGTGAAAGAGCCGCTTGCCCGCGAGCACATCCGGCGCGTCAGGGCTACGGCGCGGCGGCACCGCGAGATTGCGCGCATAAAAGGCGACGAGGCCGAGCAGCTTGGCGTTGATCTCCTCGTGCGGCGCGCGCGTGGTGCCGCCGTGCGGCGCGTTCCGGCACAGCGCCTGCAAAGCCGTGCAGTCGCCCCAAGCCTGCGGCGTGACCCAATTCCCGATCCCGATGTCGCCGGAGAATGCCTCCGCTGTCTGCTGCAGCACCGTCGCCTGTCCAGCCTTCCAGCCGAACCTTCCCAGCATCAGCCGCTCGTGCTCCACCGACCAGACCATGTTGGCGCGGCCCGAAATGCCGTCGCCATCGCGATCGTCGGGGTCCTCACGGGCGAGAATGTCTGCGGCGGGGATAGCCTCAATGAGGCCGAGCCCGATCATCTGCGGCGCCATGCGCGGCGACACCATCGTGCGCGGATGCAGCGGACCGTAGCCGAGATCATCGATGCGATAGCTGGGCCGCCGCAGTGACACGACATCACCGCCGGCCAGCTCCACCGGGATCTCCTCGTACGTGATGACCATCCGCCCCTCGCCGATGTGGCCCTGGATGCCGAACTCCTGGAGCTGCGTGCCGTAGGTCGGCACGGGAATGACGCTCAGCCGACCCTCCGCCAGCGCCGTACGCTGCGCTTCAGTCTCCGGTGGGATCGACAGGCGCAGGAACATCGAGATCGAACGGTCGTCGATGCTTTCGCTGCGCGGCGGGTGACCGCGACCGTCCTTGAGGTGGCAGCTCTGGCAGGCGCGCGCGTTGTAGAGAGGCCCGAGCCCGTCCGACGATTTCGTGGATGCCGGTGCCGACACCCAGAACTTGCGGAACATCGCGTTGCCGATCTTGAACTCCAGCTCATTCGAGAGCCCCATATTCGGCGAAAAGTGGGAGAACGCGTCGGTATTGTCGGTGCCGCGATCGGATGTCGCCTCTCCTCCGGGATGAGCTTCACCGGGCTCGAGGACGGCGGGCGACGCGGCGGCCATCTGCGGCGCAGGCGACGGCGAGGACGGCGCGGCGATCTGCGACCACGCGATGCCGGATGCGAACACGATCGCGGAGGCCAGCGCGCCGCAACCCGAGGCGCTCACCAACGGCCGTACGCGACCAGGTTCATCCATCACCTCGGCCTATTTTTTGCCGCTCAGCGCCTTGTCCGGATTGTCGAGACTGTCCGAACCCTCGAACTCGATCGCTTTCAACTCCAGCACCGCGATCGCGCGCTCGAATTCCTTGGTCTGGGCGATCAGGGCCTCGATCACCGCCTCGACCACCGCGTTGCCCTCCTTGTTGCCCTCGCCGAGCATCTGGTCGTAGGCCTCCTTGGTCTCGGCGCGGGTCTTGAGCATGGTCATGCGCTTGTTCGTCTCGGCGAGCGCGGCGCGCACGCGGGCGTCAATCTCGGGCGACTTCGCTTTGACGAGATCCGATGGGCTCGGACCCGACACCGTCGTGCCGTCGATCCGCTTGTAGCGGCCGAAGTAGACGTTCTCCATGCCGATGATGTTGTAGTAGTGCGAGTTGTGGGTGTTGTCGGAGAAGCAATCGTGCTCCTCCTCGGGATCGTTGAGCAGCAGGCCAAGCTTCATGCGCTCGCCCGCGAGTTCGCCATAGGAAAGGCTGCCGAGGCCCTTGAAGATCACGGTCAGCGGATCCGTGCCGTCTGCCGTGAGCGCCGCGCGCGCCTCGCCGTCGGGCTTCCACTTACCGGCCATCTCGTCGAGATCCTCGACCAGCAGATCGGTGACGACGCGCAGATAGGAGACACGACGATCACAATTGCCGCCGGTGCAGCGCTTGAGATCGTAGTCGGTGACGGGGCGATTGCCGGCGCCAGGGCCGGTGCCGTTGAGATCCTGTCCCCACAGCAGGAACTCGATCGCATGGTAGCCGGTCGCGACGTTGGCCTCGATCCGCTCGGCCTCCTGCAGCGTATCGGCGAGCAGCTCCTTCGTGATCGTGCTCGCGTCGATCTTGCGCCCGCCGACAGCCAGCGACTTGTTGGCGATGACGTTGGCGGCGTACAGCGGATTACTCTCCGACGACGCGCCGTACTGCTTCGAGACGTAGTCGATCAGGCCCTCGTCGAGCGGCCAAGAGTTCACGCGGCCTTCCCAGCCGTCGACGATCTTGTTGCCGAAGCGGTAGGCCTCGGTCTGCATGTAGGGGACACGGGCCTCGATCCACGCCGCGCGCGCCGCAGTGAGCGTGGCGTCTGTCGGCTCGGCGATCATGCGCTCGATTGCGGCCTTGAGTGTCTTGGCGCGGGTCGCTGAATCCTCGTAGCCCGCCAGCGCGATGTTGGCGTAGGTATCGGCGACCACGTTCACCGTCGCCGACCATGCCGGCACCGCCGCCGCCAGCCATACGACGGCGGACAGCGCGACGACGCATACCTGCAATAGATACCTGGTGATCCGCATCGCGATCCCGCCCTTGTCCGCTGGCCTGCATATCAAGCCGACGACCAACCTAGGACCGCCGAGACCGCTCGCGAAACGTTGCGCTTCAGTCGTGGCCCTTGCTGTCGTCGGCCGATCCCGACTGGAGCTGCCCGTAGTTCTCCTTGCCGATGCTCGCCATGAGATCGAGCTGGGTTTCGAGGAAATCGATGTGACCCTCCTCGTCCGCCAGCAGCTCCTCGAAGAGCGCCATCGACACGTAGTCCTCCTCAGCCCGGCACAGCTCACGACCTTTCATGTACAGATCGCGTGCGATGTACTCGCCCTTCAGATCGCACTCGAGAACTTCCTTGAGGTTCTGTCCGATCATGAGCGGGGCAATGTGCTGAAGATTGGGATGCCCCTCCAGGAATATGATGCGCGTCACAAGCTTGTCGGCGTGCTCCATCTCTTCGATGGATTCTGCCCTCTCCTTTTTCGCAAGCTTGGTGAAACCCCAATCATCGAGAAGCCTGTAGTGAAGCCAATACTGGTTGATCGCACCGAGTTCCAGTTTCAAGGCCTCGTTCAAAATATCGATGACGGGCTTCTTGCCTTTCATGACGTCCTCCGAAATCCTCCGGCACTTTAGAGTGACACTAGAGAGCCTAACCGGTGCCCTCCGTCAACGACTGAACTGCAGGTTCGAACGGTGTCGCGCCGGCCCACCTTAGTGGCAGGAAGGGCTTTGCGAATTTTCGTGAACGCCCAGTAGACGCAGGGAACGCGACCCCCATCGAACTCGCCTTCCCAGAGCGCCCTGAGGTCGGCCTCGCAGCGCACGGCAGCGACAGCGACAGCGACAGCGACAGCGAAGGATGCCCGCGTGACGCTGATCAAGAAGAGAAACGCGGATTTCGGACTTCTTCTGGTGCGGCCTGCATTCGGAATACCTGATCAGACCGCCTCGTCAGCGGTGACCGTCCTCTTCTTGCGGCCAGTCAGGCGGGCGAGCTGCTTCCTCGTGGTCGCCGACCGGTAGGGGCAGACAAGGCCCTGCTTCTCCAGGCGCTCCATCGCGGCATAGATCGTCTCGACGGCGACCGGCGCGCACGAGCAGCAGTTGAATTTATGGCTGAGCGTCCGATAGACCAGACCCGGCGTCGGGATCGGCGCGTCCGGCAGGTTGAGCAGATAGAGCAGCGCGCGGCCGATATCTGCGTCGGTGATGACGTTGCACTGACACACGATCATGAGAACCGCTCCGGACGATCCAGCGGGACATGCCCGCATGACTTGCGGCCGACGAGCAGGCGCATCGGCCAATCGGCCGACAGCTCCAGACCGTTCCTCCTGAGCGTCTCGGCGAGCGCGCAGGACTGGCCCATCACATCTTCACACTCACCATTCTCGAGCAGCGCTTTGGTGCACGCCTGCATGGCGGGGCACACGCCGTGCTGCATCGATGCCACCAGCGAGCCCGCGACGCATTCGTCGCGACAGAATCCGCGGCAGGGCCCCGGGAAAACCTCGATCTCGCGGCGGCTGGCGGAAGTGATGGCGCGCACCCAGCAGGAGAGATCTCCGACGACGCGTCGCGCGGCGTCAGCGCCGATCTCACCCTCGAACAGGCGCCATGCCTGTTCCCAGCAGGCGATGTCGCTCGTCTGGTAGCCAGCGACCCAGTGCCGGAAGCCGAGCGCGACGAGACGATCGGCACCGGACAAGGATGGAACGTAGCTGAAGCGGGCGGATCCCGCCGTCGCTCCCTCCTTGTCCTTGACGTGAATTGTCATAACGCCACCACCGATCCGCGCGTCCGTCTCAGAAGTATCGCTATCAAGTACCAGGACCGGCGTCGAACTTCACCTTGTCGACGATCTCCGACGCCTTCTTGCGCTGCGCGGCAACCTTGTCGAGCGCGATGCTGTCTGGCTTCAGCGTGCCCCAGCTCTTGACGAGATCCGTCGGCGGTACTTTCGGGTTGATCGGATACTCGCTGTTGGCCTCGGCGTAGAGCCGCTGGCCCTCGTCCGAGGCGAGGAACGAGATCAGCTTGAGCGCGGCGGCTTTGTTCGGAGCGCTCTTGATCAGCGACACGCCCGACACGTTGACATGCGTCCCGGTGGTGTCGGCATCCGGGAAGATGATCCGAACGCTATCGGCCCACTCCTTCTGCTTCGGATCTTTCAGCATCGCGGCCATGTAATACGTATTGGCGATCGCGACGTCGCAGAGCCCGGCCTGCACGTCACGCACCTGCTCGCGGTCACCGCCGGCCGGCTTGCGCGCGAGGTTCTCCTTGAGGCCCTTGACCCACTCCTCGGCGGCCGCCTCGCCCTCGTGCGCGATGACCGACGCGATCATCGACACGTTATACACGTGCTGGCCCGATCGGATGCAGACCTTGCCCCTCCACTTCGGTTCGGCGAGTTCGGCGAGCGTGAACTTGTCCTGCTTCACGCGCTCCTTGGAGGCGTAGACGACGCGCCCGCGCAGCGTGAGGCCGACCCAATGTCCCTCGCCATCGCGGAAGTTCGCTGGGATACCGGCGATCTCCGGAACGTCGGCGGCGGTGATCGGCTGGGTAACGCCGCGCTCCTTCGCTTCGGTGAGACGGCCAATGTCGACCGTGAAGAGAACATCCGCCGGGCTGTTAGCGCCCTCGGCGGTGATGCGCTCCTCGAGGCCTGCGTTCGCGAAGATGACGTTGGTCTCGATACCGGTCTTGGCGGTGAACGCCTTGAGCAGGGGATCGATGAGCTGAGGCTGGCGATAAGAGTAGATGTTCACCTTCTCGGCGGCCGACAGGGCGCTCGAGGCCGACGAACACAGCGCAACGGCCGCAGCCAGTGCGCCAACGCGTGAAGAAAGCCGCATTGCGAAGCTCCAGGTGCTCGGGAGTCAAGGTCCCGGTCTGAGCGATATAACTGTACCCTACCAGTACACAAAAACGCAGTGGCGCGCGCGTTGTCAAGCGCTGCAATCGATCGCGTAAGCGATTGGAATTCTTCTAAATACAAACTGCGCCGGAGGCCCGTTTCATCAGGCGTTTCCGCGTCTCCGCGCAGTTTTGAATCGTTGAAAGGAATGCCGGCAGCAGCGGTCGCCGACCATCACTTTGAAGGCGCTGACGGATAAGGAGTTCTGCCCCGCAGACGTCAGGTGCGCCGGCCATCGTGACGACGACGAACGGCCCGCGGGTCGCGGTCGATCAAGATTTCTGGGGCGACGGACGCGCACCTCGAGACGTGCTGACAACGCTCGCCGACGCCGTACGCAGCGGACGCCGAGACGTTTTGCCGCGAGGCTTGCTCGTGGAGCGTGCGGCGCGCGTCGGTGACTTCGCCCCCGTCGACGACATCTGCGCTTCGCGCGCCACCATGTCGGCGAGAGAATGCTTGTCGAGCACCGCGATGAAGGCCTCGAGCGCGTCATCGAGCACGCGCGTCACGCCGGCTGCCGAACTGCCGCCTTCGCCCTGCCGCGCAGCCGGATCGGAGGCGGCCTCGGGTTGCTCCATCGCGCGGACGATATCGCCGATGAAAATTTCGCTGGCCGCGCGGCTGAGACGGATGCCACCATGGCGGCCACGCATCGCCGCCGTCAGCCCGGCGCGCGAGAGGATGTGCACGATCTTGAAGACATTCTGCATCGTAATGTCGAGCGACGCCGACAGATCGACGACCTTGACCAGCTCGCCCTTGGCGCGCGCGCAGGCGATCAAGATGCGGATGGCATCGCCGGTTGATTTGTTCAGTCGCATGTCGACCCGATCCTCGATCGTTCTCAGTCTTACTTCACAAGGCGGCTCTTGGACCGCCAAGCGGCCGGCGGCACGCGCCAGGGCAGCAAACCGCCGACGAACCGGCCGGCTTCTTCAAATACCTACCGCAACAGCCCGGGCCTTGGCGAGAACACCCTGCGGGCTCGCGAAAAAATCTGTCTCCGTGGGCTTTCGGAACGAAGCCCGTCGGCGCCCACGGGCCACTTTACTTGGTGAGGATGAGCTTGCCGTTCGACGTCACGCGGAGGCGGTAGTCCGCGCCGTTGTGAACGATGATCGCTTCGCGCCGTCCCGCCAGCAGAATCGCGAGCTCGATCCGGATCGGTTGCGGGTTCGGCGACGCACCCGTGCCATCCCCGTCGGGGCCCTTGCGGGTCATCGCCTGTCTCCAATGTGCCGTCATGCCACCCGCATCCTATACTTGACTCCTTCGGTAAAGAAAATAGGCGGTCTGCGCAATGCGGGTTAGGCGAATCGGCTGGCGTGGTGTGGCGAGTGCCACCGTCGAGTGGTCCGATAGCCGCCTCTATCGTCTGCCAGTGGCACCCCGCATGATACCGCCCCTCACGAGAACAAAAGATAAACTTACAATCGACGGCAGGCTCGAATCAAGGCATGTTCTTTCTACGTTCTCCCCGTGATCCCGCCCATTCGGAGCCCGCCATGCGCACCTACCTCGTCTCCTACGACCTCGCCAATCCGGCCATGAACGAGCCCTACATCACCGACGCGATCATGGTGCTGGGCGACGCTTGGGCGAGGCCGCTGGCCAATGTCTGGTATCTCCGCACGGACACCGACCCGAGCCTGATCGAAAATCGCCTGGCTCGCCTCCTCGACGAGCACGACGGGCTGCTCGTGCAGGCGGTGCGGGAGGATGCCGCGTTCCGGAATACGGGCCTGCGCTGGTTCCGCCGCCGCCGCCGTGACGGCGAGGCCGAGGCGGGGAACGTCGTCGCGTTCCCGATGCCGGCCGAGACCATTGCTGACGTGGGCCGGGAGACGACCGAGCGCGAGCCGCTCAGGGCCGCCAGCTGAGGAAGTTGGCGATTAGGGCCAGCCCGAGCCGCTGGCTCTTTTCCGGGTGGAATTGCGTGCCGGCCATGTTGCCGCGTGCGATGAGGGCAGTGACCGGCCCACCATAGTCGGCCACCGCGACGAGATCGCCCTCGTCGGCGGGGGTCAGGTGGAAAGAGTGCACGAAGTAGGCGTGCAGACCGTCGCTGCCGGTCGGGATGCTCGCCAGCAGCGGATGTGACCTGCGTACGTCCAGCGTATTCCAGCCCATGTGCGGGATCTTCAGCGCGGGATCAGAGGGCTTGATGGCTGCGACCTCGCCGCCGATCCAGTCGAGCCCCTGGTGCACGCCATGCTCGAGACCGCGGCTCGCCATCATCTGCATGCCGACGCATATGCCGAGGAACGGCCGACCTCTCTCGCGTACGGCCGCCTCGAGCGCGTCCCGCATCCCTTCGATGCGATGGAGCCCGCGGTAACAGTCCGCAAACGCGCCGACGCCCGGAAGGACGATGCGGTCCGCGGCTTTCACGACCGCCGGGTCATCGGTGAGCACGATCTCGGCGCCCGATCCGCCTTCGCGCGCCGCCCGCTCGAACGCCTTGACCGCCGAGTGAAGGTTTCCCGAGCCGTAGTCGATGATGGCGACGCGATCCATGTTCTCGTAGGTCCTGTCAGCGTCGGCGCAGGGACGAAAAGGCGGAGCGCCACGGGCCGGGACGCCCCACAGGACCGCGCACGCTGACGGCCGCATCGCCCGTGCCCAGGAAATGCGAGCTGGACAGCGTCTCGGGGCGCAGCATGGGTTGTGACGGCAGCCAGGCGTCGAAGAACCGGCGCTCGCAATCGACGGCGTCCTGACCTGTGATGGTGGCGACCGTCTGCCAGCCCTTGCGCGCCAGCGTCCAGCGCTCGATCGTGTCGGCCTCGAAGCCGATCAGAACGTTCAGTCCTATGAAGACGAGTGTAGCGATCTCGTCGCCGACGCCGATCGCCCTCATGCCGAATGACAACAGCGCGACGAGCACGATGTAGAGCAGCAGCGCCAGCCAGAGGCCTCTGACGATCATCCAGAGCGGAGCGAACAGCGCGGCAGGCCAGGAAAACCCTTCGCGCACGAACCGCAGCGCCTCGGCGCGGTCATAGCGGTCTGCCGGCGGGTCGGACCTCTCGTGGACGGTATAGACGCGCAACGCTCAACTCTCCTGGACGGCCGACGCGTCGTCCTTCAGACCGACAGCGTCCCCTTGGTCGACGGCACGCGCGACGCCTGGGCCGGATCGATGGCGATCGCGGCGCGCAGCGCGCGGGCGAGGCCCTTGTAGCACGTCTCGGCGATGTGGTGGTTGTTCTCGCCGTAGACATTGGTGACATGCAGCGTGATGCCCGCGTTCTGCGCGAACGCCTGGAACCACTCGCGGAACAGCTCGGTGTCCATCTCGCCGAGCTTGGGGCGGGTGAATGTGACGTTCCACACGAGGTACGGCCGGCCTGAGACGTCGATCGCGACCCGGGTCATCGCCTCGTCCATCGGCAGGTCGACGCTGGCGTAGCGGGTGATGCCGCGCTTATCGCCGAGCGCCTTTGCGAGCGCCTGCCCCAGCACGATGCCGCTATCCTCGACCGTGTGATGATAGTCGATGTGAAGGTCGCCCTCGGCGCGCAGCTCGATGTCGATCAGCGAGTGGCGGGCGAGCTGCTCGAGCATGTGGTCGAGAAATCCGACGCCCGTCGCGATGTCATAGGCGCCGGTCCCGTCGAGGTTCACGCTCGCCGTGATCTGCGTTTCCTTGGTCTGGCGGTCGATCGAGGCTTTGCGCGGCGCTGGCGTGGTCATCGGATGTCCTGGCTGGCGCGACGGCGGCGCCGGGGGCCCTGGGCGAGGTCTGATTGGACCGCAAATGCGGCAACCGCGGCCCGCCGTCAAGGCAGACCCCGGCCATTTCTTTTACTTCCATTAACTTGCGGAAGTGTTGAGAGGCCCGAAGGAGCCGGAGACCTCAGTTCCGCACGACCATCAGCGGGAGACCCTGCTCGTCGTAGTTGAGCAGCAGGTTTTCGACCTTCGCCCACGACTCGTAGGTTTCTCGGTCGAGCTGCCCGAGTTCGTTGGCGAGCATCCGCATCTGGCGCTGCATCCGGTAGTCGACGTCGCGGTGGCCGCTGTCCGGCGCCCCAGCGTCATCGAGCTTGTCGAGGCAGAAGCGAAGCACCTCCTCGAACCGCCCGCCGGGCAGCAGAGCCAGCATCGCGAGCGCCTCGTAGACCTCGATGGCCGCCGCGTTGATCGCCCGCACGTGGGTTGCATCGGCGCCATTTTCGAGCCGCTTCACTTCGCCGTCGACCTGGGCCCGGCCGGCACGCTCCAGCTCTCGGACCTGGCCGCCGAGCGTGGACTTGGTCTCCATCAACTTGTCCAATGCGGCGCCGGCGCGCTTCGGCCGCTCCTCGACGTCGGCACGCAGCCATTCGATCGTCTCCGCATTCGCATCGATGCCCAGGCGCTGAATGATCCCGTCGATGTATGGGCGCGGATCCACCTGATCGAGGTTCGCCGACGCTTCCGCCGCTCCGGACCGAGCGGCGGCATCTTTCGCCTCATGGCGCAGCGAGGGCCGGGTGGAATAACTCTCGAGCCGCTGCGTGAGGCTCGACGATCCGGACGACCGCGGGGACCTTCCGCTCGTGATCATTCGCGGCGGCTCCTCCTGCAGACGCCGAGGACCGTTCGGACGCGGTCCGGGCAGCGCCGGTCCACCACCACGCGGCGGCCCGACGGCACCAGCACGCATCATCAGTAGCGTCTTGTAGAAATCGTTGCTGACGTAGTAGCGGCCATCCGTCCGCTGGTCGCGCAGGACCGCGCCGGACACGGTCGCACCGGCACCGATGACACTGCGGACCAGCGGCTGCCGGGACGAATCCGTCAGAGTGTTGACGTTGAGCTCGGCAGCGTATCCCTCGAGGTCGGAGATCGGATGCAGCTCCTCGATTACCGCACCGGCGGCCGAGACGGGATCGGGCAGCAGCGCCACGCCGACGACGCTGACCAGCTCACGCCGCGCCGCTTCCTCGCTCTTCTTCGGCCACTTCTTCTTCTGCGCGACCGCGATGTAGCGGGACAGACCTGTCTTGATCTGGAACTGCGTGCGGCCGTCACCGAAGGGCCGTACGGCGCCGATCGACGCGCCCGCCGTCAGCACCGCCCGCATGTCGTCGGAAAGCGGGTGATAGTCGTCGATCCAGATCTCGGACGTGTAGCCGTTCGTTCCGGCGATGGGTCGTTGCGCCTGCAGCAGTGCCGACAGCGTGCGCGCGGGCTCGGCCGTCTGCAGCAGCGTCGCGTCGATCGCGGCCTCGAGCTGCTCGGGCGTCAGCTCGTTGACGCCGTCGAGATCGGTCAGCGGCGAGCGCACGGCACTGGCACCGAACAGCGCCGCCATCAGGATTAGCGAGTCCATGCCGATCGCGATCGCGAGCGCCAGATACGCGAGGCGATTGCCGTCGGTGAAGGCGTTGGCGCTGACGACGAACTTGTGCGCCTTGTCGTCGCGAGACAGATCGAGGGCAGCGAAACGCGCGGCGAGCGGCGCGGCCTCACGCGAGGCGAGCCCGGAATCCTGGAGACACTTGCGGCCGAACAGCAGCAGCGCATCGGTGCCACCGGTCTGCGGCAGGCGATCGCCGCCCGAGCAGTGCTGCGCATAGGCCGCAAGGCCGCCATTGAGCGCAAAAACCGGCGCCGCAGCTTCCGTCGCCTGCTTGGGATCGCAGTCGATCGCCGCCGCGTCGTTGCGCAGTGACGCGACCTTCATGCTCACGCCCTGCAGCGTCGTGCACAGCGTCTGCAGCGTCGCGAGGGATGCCTGCTCCGGTTTCTGGCGGAAGTTCTGACGTTCGCGATCGAGCGCCGCCGCGGTCGCCGATGGATCGGTCATCTCCTGCCGGTCGCCGGTGCCCGCGGTCTTCGCAACGCTGATCATACGTTGCGCGGTCTCGGCCTCGCCGACGAGCTTGGCGAGGTCACCGTCGATCTGCGCGACCTCGGCACGGATCGTCGCGATCCGCTTGTCGATGCCGGCAAGGCGCGTCTCGTGACCCTTGAGCCGCTCGCGCGCGACCTGCATCTCGGCCTGCATCTTGCCTTCTTCCTCGCGCGCCGCCCGCCAGAACTGGCCGCGACCAGCCTTGCCCGAGCCTTCGACGCCCTTCTCCTCCGCCATCACCTTGGCGCGCTGCTCGTCGAGGCGCCGCTCGATGCCGCTGACGACAGTCTTCTGCTCCTGCACGGCAACGGCGACCTCGGGCCGCTCCGTGGTGAGACGCGTCAGCTCCTCGCCGAGCGCCGTCTTGCGCTGCGCGAGTCCGGCCTGACCTCCCGACGCGTTGGCGCGCTGCTCCTCGAGACGTGCGATGCGGCTCTCCTGCTCGCGGAGCACGCGCACCATCTCCTCCCGGATCTTCTCCGGCGCGATGGACGCGAGCCGTATCGCCTTGTCCAGCTCGCGCTCGTAGGAGGCCCAGGCCTTCGACTGGAACAGCCCGTCGGCTTCCGCGATACGCCGCCGCGTCGCCGTCTCGCCGATATCGGCGACGATGCCCGACACCTGATTGATCGCGCGGATCTCGGCGGCGCGGACGCGTTCGCTCGCCGGGAAGATCGAGTCGAACAGCGAGATGTAGGAGAAGAAAACGCTAGTGCCGGCTGTGGCGAAGAACATCACCCACAGCACCGCATTGCCGAGCACAATCCGCAAACCGTTGGCGTAGTCGCCGATGATGCCGCCGCTGCGCGCCATGAACAGCGGTCCGATCAGCATGACGACAATGGCGCCGAACGTGATTTGCTGGATGAACTTGTCATTGGCCGCAATGCCCCAGGCCGGCCGGCTCGGGTCGATGAGGCCGAGGTAAAGCGCACCGAGCACGCCCGCCGCCGCGAACATCAGGCCGCCAACGACGAGCCCCGCGACGCCCCCCGAATATCGCCGGATGGCACCGCCGTGCGAGGCCTTGGCGCGGCCGGAAGCGAGACCGGCGGCGAAGCTCTCGCCGATCAGCCATGCGATGATCAGCATCACACCCTGGATGCCAAACGTGATCAGCAGCGACAGGATCGGCTCGCCGGTGAACTGGGCCATGCCGTCCCAGGTGCGCGAGCCCGCTGCGATCGACAGCAGGAAGGCGCTGGTCGCCAGGATGGTGAGCTGCCAGTTGGTCGTGAAGGCTTGTTTGATGGTCTCGACGAGACCGCCTTCGAGCAGCTTCGAGGCTATTTTCAGCGTCAGGATGACACCGACGAGGACGGCCGCGACCTTCAGAAATTCGGGCGACGACAACCATCGCGAGATCGCGACGAGATCCAACTCCGGCATCCAGACACTCCGCTCAGCCCGGTGCGCGCGCACACGCTCACGTTGCCCTCAGGCTAGTATTAACCATACCATTGGGCACTTTCACGCCTTGATTGCGGCCTGTAGATGGCCGAGATCGCGGCAGTAACGTGGTTAACAAGCGGATTCCGTCGCGCGGCGCGGAAAATGATTGAGAGTGTTCGGCAGGCGTGATCGCAGGGGCCGACCTCAGGTCCGTTCGAACAGGGCCGCAAGCCCGAGGCCGCCGTTGGCACCGAGCGCGGCGACGCCATAGCCAGGCCCGCGCCGCTCCTCGCTTCGGACCAGCCGCGAAAACAGCCGGGCCACCAGCACCGCGCCGGACGCCGCAAGCGGATGGCCGCGCGCCACCGCGCCGCCGTCCGGATTGACGGCCGCTTCGTCGATGCCGAGCTGACGGCAGAGCGCGATCACCTGCACCGCCGACGCCTCGCTCATCTCGAACGCCGAGATCGAGCTGCGGTCGAAGCCGTTCATGCGGCCGTAGAGCTTCTGCAGGGCCGCGATCGGCGCTTCGGCCTCGCTGCCGGGCGCGACGCCGAGCGCGGCATTGAGCATCGGCTTCAAGGCCGGCGGCTTGCCGCGCCGCTTCCACTCGGCCTCGGAGACGACGACGACGAACGCCGCGCCATCGTGCAGCGCGCTGATGTTGCCCACAGTCAGCGTGCCGCTGTCTCCGGAAATCGGATCGAGGTCCGAGAGATCGTCGAGGTCGGGCTCGACGGCGCTCTGATCACGCGCCTCCTCGGTCGTCGCGCGCAGCGGCACGATCTCGCCGACGAAGCGGCGCCCCTCGCGGGCCAGGGATGCACGGGCGTGGGAGAGCACCACCCACGCATCCTGCTGGGCGCGGGTGATGCCGAGCTGCTTCGCCAGGTTCTCGCACGACTCATGCGGGACGTGCTCGGCCATCGGCGGCGCACCGACAGGCTCGGGCCGTATGAAATGGGGCGTCTGAAAGAGGCTCCGCGGCTTGGCGATCCGCCAGGGCGCGGTGGAGATCGATTCTGCGCCGCCGGCGACGATAATATCCGCCTCGCCCGCCGCGATGCGCCGTGCCGCCCCAAGGATCGCCTCCAACCCCGAAGCGCACTGCTGGTCGATTGTCGTCGCCATCGCCGTGACCGGCAGACCGGAGGCGAGCGCGATCAGCCGCGCCGGATTGTCTCCCGCCGTACAGTTGCCGACGAGGATCTCGTCGACGTCCGCGGCCGCGACGCCGGAGTCCTTGAGGGCGGCCTCCACCACCGGTGCCGCCAGGTCCTCGACCCGCCGCCCGCGATGGAGCCCGCCGATCCGCCCGATCGCCGTGCGGCGCGCCGCAATGATGTACGCAGGCAGACTACGCATCTCCAATGAGCCTCGAAATTGGCGCCGGACGCTGTCGCCGCGGCGGCGTCCTGCTACCCAATAATCATCGAATGATGAGAACAATCGGGCGTCATCAGGGCGGGCAGGCGCCTCGCGCGAAGTCGGCGGCATCCGCCCGTCACATATGTGTCGCCACCGCCACATTGGAGCGCTGCGCCCGCGACGGCTTGAGACCCGGCCGAAACGGTGCAACAAGTCGCTCGCAGACCGCATCGACGGCGATGAGGCGAGGAAACCGGGAGAAATTTCATGGATCGCGAACTGTGGGAGAAGGGTCTCAAGGCGCGCAAGGCGACGCTCGGCGCGGAATATGTCGAGAAGAGTCTGTCCACGGCAGACGCCTTCAACGCCGAGTTCCAGGACATGCTGAACGAGTTCTGCTGGGGCAAGATCTGGGGTGACTCGACGATCCCGCCCAAGACCCGCTCGATGATGAACCTGACGATGCTCGCCTCGCTCGGGCGGATGCACGAGTGGGAGCTCCACTTGAACGGCGCGCTCAACAACGGCGTGACCCAGGACGAGCTGAAGGCGATCCTGCACCAGATCGCGATCTATGCGGGCTTCCCCGCGGGCGTCGAATGCTTCCGCATCGCCCGCAAGGTGCTGGCCGAGCGCGCCGCCAAGAAGTAGCTTTGCACCGACCGCTGATGCGCGCGCGCCCACGACGGCGGCGCGCATCGCCGCCCGCCCCCCGTCATTTCCCTCATTCGAGAGGCCGCGATGAGCACGCCCGCCAAGCGCTTGCCCCAGGACTGCAAGGATCTTTCCGAGGTCCGCGTCGAGATCGACCGTTGCGACACCGCGCTCGTGAGCATGATCGCGGAGCGCTTCGGCTACGTCGAGCGTGCCTGGCAGATCAAGCTCGGCCTCAATCAGGAGGCCAACGTGCCGTGGCGTAACCAGCAGGTATTCGACCGCGTCCGCAAGCTCGCCGAGGAGAAGGGCATCCCTCCCGACATGTGCGAGGCGCTCTGGCGCCAGATGGTCGGCTGGTTCATCCAGTACGAGGAGGAGAAGCTGAAGGACGAGATCGTGGCCAAGGCCAAGAAGACCTGACGCCGAAGAGGCCGCGCCAGTGTCGATACTCACTCAAATTCCGCCCGACCTCCTGGAGGTCGTCACCCACGCGGTCATGAACCCGGGCACGATCATCGTCGGGTATCTCATCGGCCGCCATGCCGATCAGCCGCAGAAGATCATCGTCGGTGCTTTCGCGGCCGGCCTTGCGGGCGTGCTTTTCGCGTGGCTGGTCATGTGGATCGGGCTCTCTCCCAATCACCCGCGCCTCTTCCCCGGCATTTTCGTGCTGTCGTTCATCCTCGGCGCCGGATGGGCATGGCTCGGCTGGTTCGCCGGGACGTCGCGGCGTCGGGGCGACTGATCGAGGTCAGCCCGGCCGCTTGACCACGATCTCATCCAGCACCACCCTGCCGTCGTCGACGTCGGTCAGCAGGCGCCGCATGATCTTGCCCGACGACGTGATCGGCACGCTCTCGACGAACTGCACCGCGCGCGGCACCTTGTAGGCCGCCAGATGCTGCCGGCAGTGATCGGCCAGTTCCTTGCCGCTCGCCGCCGATCCCGGCTTCAGCATGACGTACGCCTTGGCAAGCTCGCCCTTGGCCTCGTCCGGCACCCCGCGCACCGCCGCCAGCGCCACCGACGGATGGCCGCAGAGGATGCGCTCGAGTTCCGCCGGATAGACGTTGAAGCCCGAGGTCAGGATCATGTCCTTCTTGCGGTCGACGATCGTGTAGTAGCCGTCCTCGTCGACCGTCGCGATGTCCCCGGTATGCATCCAACCATCCGGCCGCAGCGTCTCGCGCGTGCTCGCCTCGTTGCCGTAGTAGCCATCCATGACGAGCGGACCCTTGACCAGAAGCTCGCCGCGCTCGCCCGCCGGCATTTCATTCTCGGCGTCGGCGACGTCGACGATCTTGCAGGAGAAGCCCGGAATCGGAATGCCGATCGTGCCCGGCTTGTTGATCCCGTAGTACGGATTGAACGTGGCAGCGCCGGCGAGCTCGGTCATCCCCCACAGCTCGAGCACCGGCGCGCCCGTCCGCTCGGTCCACTCGAGCGATTTAGCTACCGGCAGCGTCTGCCCCCCGACCGTGCAACGGGTCAGCGAGCAGAAGTCGTAGCTCGAGAATTTCGGATGGGCGAGCATGTAGTAATAGGCGGTGGGCACGCTATCGACGATCGTCGCGCGATGCTCCTGGATCGCGGCGAACATGCCCTCCTCGGTGAAGCGCGGCAAGATCACCATCTTGGCGCCGACCAGCAAGGCGGCGTTGAAGGCCGCACTGCCGTAAACGTGCGGGCAAGGCAGCGGCGAGACGATCGTGTCGGCCGCCGTGCGGGTTCCCATCATGGCGGCGGCGTAGGCCGCGGTGACGATTGAGCGATGGCTCTGGACGGCACCCTTGGGATGACCCGTCGTGCCAGAGGTGTAGCAGATCGCGCCCGTTTCCTTCGGGCTGCGGCGCACAACCTCGAACGTCGATGCGCCGAGCTTCAGCCAGAGATCGAACGACGTCGCTCCGGTCGGGGTCGTCTCGCCCCAGGTCACGATGTCGCGCAGCTCGCCGCGGCCCTTTAGCTCCATCAGCGGCTCGGCCTTGTCGGCCGCGGCGACGATGACCCGGGTCCCCGAATTCTCGACCACGTAGGCGACCTCGCCGGGGGTCAGCATCACGTTGATCGGGTTGACCACCGCCCCGGCCTTGGCGATCGCGTAATAGGCGATCAGCCATTCGATCGAATTGGGCCCGTAGACCATCACCCGGTCGCCTGGCCGAACGCCCGCTCCAACCAGCCCATTCGCAAAGGCATTCGAGGCCTCGTCGAGCTGACGATAAGTAAGCTGACGACTACCGATCACTATCGCCGTCGCGTCCTGGTAGCGGCGCGCAGAATTGGGCAGGATCTCGCCCAGCGTCGAAACCATGTTCTTGCTCCCTAGATGACGCCGTTTCTTGGTCGCCCGCGATCGCCGGACTTTCGAGCAATTGTAGCGAAGTAAAAGTGCAGCCGCCAATAAGCTTATCGAGGTGACGATGATTGACCGCGCCGGGCAGGGCTGATTTGATGCAATCTGAAGTTGGCGCCGACGTGCGGCGGCAAAACATGCAGCCGGCGCGGCTCGAATTGAGGATGCTGGAGAGACCGATGAAAGAGCATGAACTGCGTACGCTTATTGGCAAGGTCAAGGACGGCAAGGTGAGCCGGCGATCCTTTGTACGCCGGATGCTGATGCTGGGCCTCACCGCGCCGATGGCCAGCCAGATGCTCGACTTCGTCGGTGTCGCAAAGGCGCAGACCAAATTCCAGTACAAGCCGACGAAGCGCGGTGGTGGTGGCGCGCTTCGCATCCTCTACTGGCAGGCGCCGACGCTGCTCAACCCGCACTTCGCCACCGGCACCAAGGATCAGGATGCCTCACGCATCTTCTACGAGCCGCTCGCCGGCTGGGATTCGGACGGCAACCTTCATCCTGCCCTCGCCGCGGAAATTCCGAGCCGCGAGAATGGCGGTGTCGCCGCCGATGGCCTATCCGTCACCTGGAAGCTGAAGCAGGGCGTGAAGTGGCACGACGGCAAGCCGTTCACCGCGGATGACGTCGTCTTTACGTGGCAATTCGCGGCCGATCCGGCCACTGCCGCGGTGACCAGCGGCACCTACAAAGAGGTCAAGGTCGAGAAGGTCGACGACTACACGGTCAAGGTGATCTTCGATAAGCCGACGCCGTTCTGGGCCGATGCTTTCGTCGGCGTCGCCGGCCAGATCATACCGAAGCACCTGTTCGCCGACTTCTCTGGCGCCAAGTCGCGTGAAGCACCCGCCAACCTGAAGCCCGTCGGCACCGGCGCCTTCAAGATTGTCGACTTCAAGCCCGGCGACACCATTCGTGCCGAGGCGAACACCGAATATCACATTCCCAACCAGCCCTACTTCGATACGCTCGAGGTCAAGGGCGGCGGCGACGCCGTCTCTGCCGCACGCGCCGTGCTTCAGACAGGTGAATACGATTACGCCTGGAACATGCAGGTTGAGGACGCGATCCTGAAGCGCCTGGAAACGGGCGGCAAAGGAGAAGTTCACGTCGTCCCCGGCGGCAATATCGAGTTCATCCAGCTCAACACGACGGATCCTTGGACCGAGGTCGACGGCGAGCGGTCCAGCATCAAGACCAAGCACCCGGCATTCTCTGATCCGGCGGTGCGCCAGGCGATGATGCTGCTCGTAGATCGTCAGTCGGTACAAGACCACATCTACGGACGCACCGGCGTCGCGACGGCAAACTTCCTCAACAATCCCGAGCGCTTCCGCTCCAAGGCCACGAAGTTCGAGTTCAACGTCGCCAAGGCGAACGACATCCTGGAAGCAGCCGGCTGGAAGAAAGGTGCCGACGGCATTCGCGAGAAGGGCGGCGTCAAGCTGAAGTTCGTCTACCAGACCTCGATCAATGCGCCGCGTCAGAAAAACCAGGCGATCGTGAAGCAGGCTGCGCAGCAGGCCGGCATCGACCTCGAACTGAAGTCGGTCGTGGCATCGGTGTTCTTCTCCTCCGACGTGGCGAACCCGGACACCTATCCGAAGTTCTACGCGGACATGCAGATGTACACGACGACCATGTCGCAGCCCGATCCGGACCGCTTCATGAACCAGTACGTTTCATGGGAAGTCGCCACAAAGGACAACAAGTGGCAGGGCCGCAATTGCTCGCGCTTCCGCAACGACGAGGTCGACAAGCTCTACAAGGCCGCCCAAGCGGAGCTTGATCCGGTGAAGCGTGCCGCGAATTTCATTCGCATCAACGAGATCGTGGTGGGCGCCGAGCACGGCGTCATCATCCCGGTCGTCTATCGTCCGCGCGCCCATTCGCGCTCCAAGACGCTCAAGGCCGACATCAGCGGCTGGGACAGCGATACGTGGGCGGTCGCCCGCTGGTACCGAGAAGGATGAAAGTGAGAGCCAACTGCTAGGCGCAGCGCCCGAGACGGACGCAAACATCCATGCTCGCATATATTGTGCGCCGGCTTCTGATCGCGATCCCGAGCTTGCTCGGCATCAGCGTGGTACTGTTCACGGTACTCGCGCTGGCGCCGGGCGATCCCTTCGAGGAGCTCGCCACGAATCCCGCGGTGCCGCCCGAAGTCCGGGCGGCGCTGCGCGCCAAATTCGGCCTCGACGATCCTGTCGCCATTCGCTACGTCCGATGGATCACAGCGATGGCCCAGGGCGACTGGGGCTTTTCGTTCGTCAGCCGTATCAACGTTGACGATCTCATCCTCCAGCGGCTCGGCGTCACGCTGTTCGTGATCGGCACCTCGCAGATTCTCGCGTTGCTGATCGCGATCCCCGTCGGCGTTATCGCGGCCACGCGGCCCTACTCGCTGTTCGATCAGATCGCGAATACGCTCGCCTTCGTCGGGTTCTCGCTGCCGACCTTCTTCACCGGCCTGCTGTTCATCCTGACGTTCAGCATCTGGCTCGATTGGTTGCCGTTCGTCTATCAGGCCGACATCAAGGCCGAGGGCTGGCGATGGTACTGGGAGCACATCCGGCAGGCGATCATGCCGATCGCAGTGCTGGGGCTGTTCCAGGGCGCTTCGCTCGTACGCTACGTGCGCTCGGCGGTGCTCGACGTGATCCGCCTCGACTACGTCACGACGGCCCGCGCCAAGGGCCTCGGCGAGCGCGTCGTCATCGTCAAGCACGTCGTCCGCAATGCTCTGATCCCGGTCGTCACGCTGGTCGCGCTGCAGATGCCGGCGATCTTCGGCGGCGCCATCGTGACCGAGCAGATCTTCCGGATACCCGGCATCGGCTCGCTCCTGATCAGCTCCATCCTCGCCAACGACACGCCTGTCATCATGGCGGTGACATTCGTGTTCGCCTGCCTCGTCGTCCTCTTCAACCTCATCGCCGATATCCTGTATGGCTGGCTCGACCCTCGCATCACGTTCCGCTGACACGGGCGCTCCGGCGCCGCTGCCGGAACCTGAGCCAGCTTCCACCGTCGCCGCGCCGGCATATTCGCCGACGCACGAGGCGTGGCGCCGTTTCCGCCGTCATCGGCTCGCGCTCGTCAGCAGCTACATTCTCGGCGCGATGGTGCTGGCAATCCTGATCGGGCCGTTCATCTGGCGCGTCCCCATCAACCACATCGACTTCGGCGCCACGCTGGAGGGGCCGACGTGGAAGCACCCCCTCGGCACCGACGATCTCGGACAGGATCTGCTCGCGCGGATGATCTATGGCGGTCGCATCTCGCTGGCGGTCGGGCTCGCAGCCATGTTCGTCGCGATCTTCGTCGGCACCATCATTGGCGCGGTCGCGGGCATGTCGCGCGGCTGGGTCGGCTCCGCACTGATGTGGCTGACCGATCTTTTCCTCTCGCTGCCTCAGCTGCCGCTGCTGCTGCTCGTCATCTACCTCTTCCGCGACTCGTTGAAGACCGTGTTCGGACCTGAGGGCGGCACCTTCATCCTGATCGTCATCGTGATCGGCGGCCTCAGGTGGATGCCGGTCGCGCGGCTCGTGCGTGCCCAGTTCCTGTCACTCCGCGAGAAGGAGTTCGTCGAGGCAGCCCGCGCACTGGGCGCCTCGAGAATTCGTCAGGTCGTGCGCCATATCCTGCCGAACGCGCTCGGTCCGGTCATCGTTGCTGGCACGATCGATGTCGCCGCCGCCATCATCGCCGAGTCGACCCTCTCGTTCCTCGGCCTTGGCTTCCCGCCGGACATTCCAACCTGGGGCCGGCTCCTATTCGACGCCAAGGACAACCTGGACTTCGCCCCGCACTGGGCGCTGTTTCCCGGCGCCGCGATCTTCCTGACCGTGCTCACGATCAACTTCATCGGCGACGGCCTGCGCGACGCCCTCGATCCTCGGCGAGTTCTGTAAAGCTCGCGGTGCCCGTGCTCGAGAATGCAAAAAGCCCAACAACCGGAATTGCCTAGTCGCTGGGCTTTTTCATTACGCTGTGCGGGACCGGGTACCGGCTCTGATCGTCAGAACGGGATCTCGTCGTCGAGCTTCTTGTCGAATCCGCCCTTGCCACCGCCGGAGCCGCCGCTCGAACGACGTGGCGCCGAGGAACCGCCGCCATTGCCGTAGCCGCCGCCCATGTCATCGCTGCTGCCGTAGTCGGACGACGCGCTGTCGCTCATGCCACCACCGGGGCGCCCGTCGAGCATCGTCAGCACGGCATTGAAACCCTGCAGCACCACCTCGGTCGAATAGCGCTCCTGGCCCTGCTGATCCTGCCACTTGCGCGTCTGCAGCGCGCCTTCGATGTAGACCTTGGAGCCCTTCTTGACGTACTGCTCCACCACCTTGCAGAGGGCCTCATTGAAAATCACGACCGAATGCCATTCGGTCTTCTCGCGCCGCTCGCCGCTGTTCTTGTCACGCCACGACTCGCTGGTGGCGATGCGCAGATTGGCGATCGGGCGACCGTCCTGGGTGCGGCGAATCTCCGGATCCTTGCCGAGATTGCCGATCAGGATCACCTTGTTCACGGATCCGGCCATGTCTTACTCCTTTGCTTCGCGCCTGCTATCCACCTGCGCGGCTCGTTCCGCGGCGCGGCGGCCCTCAGGCTCATGATTCGTCGTCCAAGACTACGCGCTATCCATCCGCGAACCGACCCGGCCCCGCCGCAATCCGATGCTTATGCACCAAATTCACGGCATCTCGCCGATCGACCGCGATTCACACCATCGAAACAGCCTTCGACTGGAATATGTTCTTATTATGTTCTATATAGCGCCGGGCCAGCGAGATGCAAGCAGCAGAGGAAGGACGACCCTGAATGCGTGACCTGACCGTGGCTTTCGACCTCGATGGGACGCTGGTCGAGACGGCGCCGGATCTTATCGCCGCGACCAATCACGTCCTCGCGGCCGTCGACCTCGCGCCGGTCGCACCGGAGTTGATCCGTCCTTCGATCAGCTTCGGCGCCGCCGCGATGCTCAAGGAAGGCTTCCGGCTACACGGGCGCGAGCTGCCGGCCGCCGACGCAGCCGCACGCCTCGAACAGTTCCTCGCCTACTACACCGCCAATATCGCCGCGACGAGCCACGCCTTCCCCGGGCTCGAGCCGGCACTCGACCGCCTCGCGGCGCAAGGCGCACGCCTCGCCGTCTGCACCAACAAGCGGGCCGCGATGTCGGAGCAGCTCCTCGACGAACTCGGCCTGCGCCGACGTTTTCTCGCGCTCGCCGGTCGTGACACCTTTCCCGTCTGCAAGCCGCATCCGGACCATCTGACTGGGGCGATCCGCATGGCCGGCGGCGATCCCGCGCGCGCAATCATGGTTGGAGACAGCTCGGTCGACATTGCAACGGCGAAGGCGGCCGGCATCCCCGTCATCGCCGTGACGTTCGGTTACACGGACGTTCACGTGCGCGAACTCGGACCCGACGCCGTCATCGAGCACTACGACGAGCTGGTGCCCGCCATCGAGCGCATCTTCGCGCAGTGAGTTCTGATTTCGCGGCCTATAGGAACGCTACTCCTCCCCGACGGTCAGTCTACAATCGAGCGCGATGAAATGGCCGTCGCGCTTCTGCACGAGCGGATTGATCTCGATCAGCTCGGCGCCCGTCGCGCGATAGGCGTCGTAGAGCTTGACGAGGATGTCGGTGATCGCGCCAGCAGCCGGCGGATCGTAACGGCGAACGGCCGCGGCGAGCGCCTCCTCGTCGAGCCCTTTGGTGACGTGGATCGGCAAAAGCAAAAGTGCATCGGAATGCTCGGCGGCGATCTCATCGATGTCCATGCCGCCTTCAGGTGAGAACAGCAGCATCGGCCCTTTCGTCTCCGGATCGTAGAGCACGGCGGCGTACATTTCGCGCGCGACGTTGACTTGCGGCTCCACCAGCACCGCTTCGACGATGTGCCCGCCGATGGTCGTGCCAAGGATCTGCCTGGCGTGCGTCGCTGCTTCGTCCGGAGATGCAGCGAGGACGATTCCGCCCGCCGCACCACGAGCGGCCGTCGGCACTTGTGCCTTGACCACGCACTTGCCGATGCGCCGCGCGGCGTCGGCAACCTCCTCCGCGGTTCTTGCGAGGACGCCATCGGGCGTGGGGATCCCGGCTCGGCGTAGCGCGGCCTTGCCGGCGTGCTCGGTGAAGTCCATGGCCTCCTCCCAGCATTCGACGACGATCCGTTCTTCGAGATCGGCCGTCTTGTCGTTGGAGGCAGTGTTGCACCGAATGACACCGACGCGCCAGCCTTCAGCCGCGGCGATGGCTCACGAAGTCGATCGCGCTTGCGAGATTAGCCGCCGCCGGGCCGAATGGCGCGAGCGCCGCATGCGCCGACGCATTCAGCTCATTGAGCCGCTGTCGCGCGCCGTCGATCCCGAGCACGGTCACGAACGTCGCCTTGCCGGCGGCGGCGTCCTTGCCGACCGCCTTGCCGACAGCGCCGGCCTCGCCCTCGGCATCCAGCAGATCATCGGCGATCTGGAACGCGGCGCCGATAGCCTCGCCGTAACTGCGAAGCGCCTTGCGTCGCGCGTCGCTGGCGTCGAGCCCGGCCAGGATCGCGCCCGCCTCGGCCGAAAAGCGGATCAATGCGCCGGTCTTTAATTGCTGAATACGCGTGACGCCGCCAAGCGAATGCAGCGTCTGGTCCCCTTCCTCGGACGCAATGTCCAGCACCTGCCCGCCGACCATGCCGGCCGGTCCGCCCGCCGCGGCAAGCGCGAGACACAGCCCGGCCCGCACCAGCGGATCGGGGTGCGTCGACGGCCGCGCCAGCAGTTCGAAAGCGAAGGTCAGCAGCGCATCGCCCGCGAGGATCGCTGTAGCCTCGTCGAAGGCCTTCCACACCGTCGGCCGACCGCGGCGCAGCTCGTCGTTATCCATGGCGGGGAGGTCGTCGTGGGCGAGCGAATAGCAGTGAAGGCATTCGACCGCGCAGGCGGCGTCGAGTGCAATCCCGTCCGCGAGCCCGAGCGTCCGCGCGCCCTCGATCACCAGAAATGGCCGGAATCGCTTGCCGCCACCGAGCACTGCGTGCCGCATCGCCGCCGCGAGCACCGCGGGCGTGCCGGCGAGTGCCTCATCGGCCAGCAGCGCAGCGAGCCTGTTTTCCACATTCGCCGCCACCGCGCCCAAACGTTGCTCGAATGCCATGACTGCGTCCTATGAACCATTTGGCGAAGCAGAGAGGTGCGCCTCTGCCGCGCCCTTCTTATGATGCCCTGTCCGGGGCGTCACGGACGTTTCGGCAAATTCGGCGGATCATGACCACACTGAAGGATCCATTTTCGGTAGGCGGCGAAGGTTCGCCGGAATTCGGCATCCAGCCCGGACCGGCGGCCGGAGACGCTGTAGTCCAAGAATACGTCCGACCGCTGGCCGAACTGTCGCCGGTTTCCGTTGCGCCTTTGATCGAATCTCCGGCCTTGCCGCAGGTCATGCCCGAGTGCTCGGACGACTACAGCTCGCTCGATTTCGTCCAACTCGTGCGGGCCGAGGTCGTCTACGAGAGGCAGCACGAGTTCCCGGCGGCGGTTGACGAGATCGCGGCACTACCAATTGTACCCATCGTGATGCCCGCGCACACGGACACAGCCGGATCCCTCGACTTCGTCCGCGTCGTCCAGGCCGAGGTCGCCTACGAGCGGCCATCCGAACCCGCGCCCACGGTCGCGCCAGCCCCGCTGCCCGTACCCGAACCGCCGGTTGTCGAGCCATCGCCGCAAATCGACCTGCCAACACCGGCGGCAGCTATCGCCGCCGTGGCAGCCCCACCCGCCATCGCCATCGCAACCATGGCGCCGGCTGCCGCTGCGACGTTCGATCCGATGCCGGCGCCGCCGTTGCGCTTTCCGGCTCCCACACCGGCTCCTGCCGCCAAGGCCACGCGACCGGCGTCACGTCATTGGGGGCGCCGCTGGGCGCGACGCGCCGCGCTCGCGCTTATCGGCTTGATTGTCGGCTACACGGCTCTGGTCATGGCGCTGATCCTCGCCTACCGCGGGATCGATCCACCGCTCTCGACCCTGATGCTCGAGCTGAAGCTGCGCGGCGAGGATGTCGACTATCGCCCGGTGCCGCTCACCAGCATCTCGTCCTACCTCCAGCGCGCCGTCGTGACGTCGGAGGATGCGCGCTTCTGCAGTCATCATGGCGTCGACTGGGGCGCGCTCGCCGAGGCGATCCAGGACTCGCGCGGCGGCAGCACGATCACCATGCAGACGGCGAAGAATCTATTTTTGTGGCCGTCGCGGAGCTACATTCGCAAGGCGATCGAAATCCCGATCGCGCTGACGATCGATTTCGCATGGCCTAAACGGCGCATCCTCGAGATCTATCTCAACATCGCCGAGTGGGGCCCGGGCATCTTCGGTGCGGAGGCGGCGGCGCACTATCATTTCAACAAACCGGCTTCGCGCCTCACGCCGCAGGAGGCGACGCTGCTCGCCGCGGTCCTGCCAAACCCGATCGCGCGCGATGCCGGTGATCCCGGCCGCGTCACGGAGCTGCTTGCGTCGCGCCTGCGCGGCCGCATGGCGAATTCGGATGCCTACGTGAGCTGTCTGGGGTTGAGATCCACGCCGCGCGCCGAGCCGGCACGGCCCGCGCCGAGGCCGAGCGCGCCATCGGCGTCTTCCAAACCAGCCCCGACTACAGCGCCTTGGCAGACGAAGACGACGAAAACAGAGCCGGCGAAACCGGAAACGCCAGCCTTCAACCCTTGGCAGAATTGACGGCAAAATCGAGCGCGATCGCCTCCGCGACGCGAATGCCGTCGACGCCCGCGGAGAGAATGCCGCCAGCGAAGCCCGCGCCCTCGCCCGCCGGATAGAGCCCGCGCACGTTGACGCCCTGGTAGTCCTCGCCGCGCGGAATGCGGATCGGCGACGACGTGCGCGTTTCGACGCCGGTCATCACCGCGTCGGCCATCGAGAACCCGGGGATGCGCCTGTCGAAAGCGGTAAGCGCCTCGCGGATCGCGGTGACAGCGAAATCGGGCAGGCACTGCGCCAAGTCTGTGGGCACCACGCCGGGCTTGTAGCTCGGCACGACGTCGCCGAGCGACGTCGATGCGCGCCCGGCGAGAAAATCGCCAACGCGTTGCGCGGGCGCAGCGTAGGTGCCGCCGCCGAGTTCGAAGGCCTTCCGCTCCCAATGCCGCTGCAGCGCGATCCCGGCGAGCGGGCCGTCTGGATAGTCCGCTTCCGGCGTGATGCCGACGACGATACCGGCATTGGCGTTGCGTTCCGCGCGCGAATACTGGCTCATGCCGTTGGTGACGACACAGCCGATCTCCGACGTTGCGGCGACGACCTGCCCGCCCGGACACATGCAGAAGCTGTAGACCGAGCGGCCATTCGATGCGTGGTGGACGATGTGATAGTCGGCGGCGCCGAGGATCGGATTGCCCGCAGACGGACCGAACATGCAGCGGTCGATCAGCGTCTGCGGATGCTCGATGCGCACGCCGATCGAGAACGGCTTCGGTACGATGGTCAAGCCGCGCGCAAGCAGCATGTCGAATGTCTCGCGCGCACTATGGCCGACGGCCAGCACGACATGATCCGCCGCGATCGTGCTGCCGTCTTCCAGCACGACACCGCGCAGGCGCTTCTGGCCGCTTGCGTCATCCGCGAGATCGAGATCGACGACCTTGGTGCCGAAGCGATACTCGCCGCCCAGGGACTCGATCTCGGCGCGCACGTTCTCGACGACGGTGACGAGGCGGAAAGTGCCGATGTGCGGCTTCGCGACGTAGAGGATTTCCTCGGGCGCTCCGGCCTTGACGAACTCGGTCAGCACCTTGCGGCCGTGATGACGCGGATCGCTGATACCGCTGTAGAGCTTGCCGTCGGAGAACGTACCGGCGCCGCCCTCGCCGAACTGCGCGTTGGAATTGGGATTGAGCTCGCCGCGCCGCCACAGGCCCCAAGTGTCCTTGGTGCGCTGGCGTACGACCTTGCCGCGCTCGAGCACGATCGGGCGGAATCCCATCTGCGCCAGCACCAGCGCGCACATGAACCCGCAGGGACCCGCTCCGATGACGACCGGTCGCTTCTCGATCCGCTCCGGCGCACGAGCGACGAACTTGTAAGTCGTGTCAGGCGCCACATTGACGTGCTTCTCGCCCGCGAGACGCTCGAGCACGCTGGTCTCATCGCACACTTCGGCATCGATCGTGTAGACGAGCTTGATCGCGGATTTCTTGCGCGCGTCCCACGCGCGGCGGAACACCGTGAAGCTCAGCAGATCGCTCGACTTGATCCCGAGCCGCGTCAGCAGCGCCTTCCGAAGATCGTCCTCCGGATGGTCCAGCGGCAGCCGCAGCTCGGTGATCCGCAGCATCCGCTATTCGGCGGCCTTGACCGCGTTCTGGGCCGTGCTCTGAGCCGCGAGACCGGCGCGAATGTCGTCGACGAACTCGGTGATCGTCGACGGCACGCGGGTCGCCTGTGCGCGGTCCTTCATTCCGAGATCGGCACACCACTGCAGGCGCCGCGATGTCGCTTCCGCCATCGTCGGATCGAGGCCAAGCTCGCGCAGCGTCGTCGCGACCTCGCGCATTTCGCCCGCCCGACGACCCGAATGCTGCGCGGCGCCGCCGAGCTTCTTGCCGATGAAGACCGGCCAGTTGATCTCGGGGATCGTCACCTGCAGCGACGACACGATCTTGTCCGTCACGCCGGCAGTCTCGGCCGCGACCATGCACTCCATTAGGATCGCATCGAGGCCCTTCATGAACACGCTGCGGCACATCTTGATCGTCGACGCCGCGCCGATATCGTCGCCGACCGACTTCATGTCGACGCCATAGGGCGCGAGCTTGCCGATCAGCTCCTCCGCATCCTTGCCGGCGAGCAGCATCGGCACCTTATGCTGTGAGCGCGGCACGAGATCCATCACCGCCGCCTCGACGGAACGCCCACCGGCCGCCGTCACCGTCTTCGCGACGTCGCGCTTCATGCCCGGCGAGGTCGAATTGCAGTCGAGAAACAGGATGCCCTTCGGCAAGTACTTCGCGATCTGGCCAGCGGCGACAAGGCTCTCCTCCGTTGTCACGAGACTCAGGATGATGTCGCTCGCCGCAGCCAGCTCCGCGGCGCTGCCGACCGTCCGCACGCCGATGCGATCGGCGGCGGCCTTCAGCGGCGCGCCCTTTTCGTTGCTCGGAAGCAGGATGTCCCAGGTCGCGATCTCGATCGGATGCTCTGCGGTCGCGGACTTCTTGAAGCCGG